>VFQN01003159.1_pt1 | contig 24105 bp, 22 predicted proteins | sample 3512371 | NCBI WGS metagenome assembly VFQN01 (sample SAMN10412370, study PRJNA504923) | tailings metagenome | isolation source: Replicate 2 from Balatoc abandoned mine | place: Philippines: Itogon, Benguet | collected 2017-08-28
AGGAATCGAAAAGTTGAAAAGAAAAGGACAATTGGATCCTTTTCCTTAGAAAATCCATCTTTCATTATTTGCCAAAAACTTCTTTCAGGAAAAGCAGTAGGAATATTAAAATCAGATAAAGATGATTGTATTTCAGCTAATCTTGTGGTATTTGAATCTGTGCAGTCAAGAATTATCGGAGTTGGGGATTCATCTACCAAACTCAAAATCATCACTAATCAATAAATTAGAAAATAGCAGAAAATACCTTTTTGGTTCGGATCGAGTAGTTTCTCTTTCACAATGATAGTCATTGTATGAATCGTTACACACACAAAATGAATCGTTAAATCCTATAGTCGTGAAATTACGTCCTTCGAATATCACGGCGTCAATTGCCTAAACTACTGCAGTGCTTTATACAGTGACACTACAGTAGTGATTCTTAACTGCAAACAACACTACAACATAACAAGACATAACACACATTACTACAGAGCTAAAGAATATTAGAATATTCGTACACCCGACAAAACAACTCCTCCCTTCCTTTGTCTCCCTCAAGGTTGCTTTAGAAAATCATTATTGCTTTGACAATAAGGAACTCAAGAAGTTAGTTAAGATTAACTGAGAAAAAAGACGTTTCAAAAAAAAAAAACAAAAGAAGAAGATTCCTTTAAAAGAAAGAACAAAATCAAATCAAAGAATTAACAATGAAGTATTTAGAGAATTTTAATTTAGAATTATTATCAAAGGAATTAAGTCAATTTGAATTAGGTGGTGGATTAAAATTATTTGGTCGTATGGAATTATACTCTACGAAGAAAGCTGGTAAGGAGAAAAAAGAATCAAAACTACTCGATAAAAAATTAGAAGGAACAAACCCCACTCCTCCATCTCCACCATCAGCAGCACAGCCTTCCATGCCACCATTACCGTATACCTCCATCCTTTCCTCCTCTGCACCCACGATGACGTCAACTTCATCTTTACTCCTCAAAGAAGAAATACCAGATAAAAAGTTAAGAAAATTATTAATTGATTTAATTCAAACATTAAATGCATCACAGATATATCGTGATTTCTCTGAATTATCATTAGATTCTTTCGTCTCTTATCCTCATATGTCCTTCGGCATACAAAAGATTAATTCAATGTTAGCTGAGATTTCATTACAAAATCATCATTTTTTATCGAATGTATGGAATGAAATTAATCAAGCGTTTGATGGACAATTACAGAAATGCAAGGTAAGATAGAATGACGACGTCCTTTCCCTCTTTAAACCCTCTCTAACCTCACCTCCTTCCTCTACTATAGGTTTATCATCTGATTGACCCTTCCTATCAACAAGAATTAGCAGAAGAAGGTGCTATTTGGTCATTTGATTATTTCTTTTGTCATGAAGAATTACGAAGAATTTGTTATTTCTCATGTAAAGCGATCTATAAGTTTAGATTAACACGTAATCATCAATCATTACTTGGAAATTATTCTGAAGATGACGATGATGATAATGAGAATATGGAGGACAGTGAAGGTGATGGTGATGATTATGATCGCGATTCTGATGAAGATATGATGGATTGGAATTAAATTCAATCATATTTCCTCAGCTCCATTATGAAAATCGCCAAACCCTCCACTCATTTCTCCTTTACAAATGACAAGTGATGATGTCACCAATATTTCACTCACCAAGAGGAAGAATAGTGTTGGTGCTTCTTGCATTTCACTTCTCTTCCCCGATCACACAATCCTTAGGAAACAAAGATAGGACATTGTTTTCTTAGTTATTTTCATTCTTCTTTCTTTGTTTATTCTTCGCGTTATTTTTCGCTTGTGATTGTTTCACATCCCAACAAAACATTCGTATCATACCCCCACCACATCATACTTTCTTATCTGTACCAGCGAAAAAAAATACGTTTTCCTCCCTTTTATCCACTTCACCTCATCGCTATGATCATCATTAGCTTTCCTTTTTTATTGTATATAAATTATCTTACCAGCATCGCTCTGATTCATATTCACTGCATGTTTTCTTTGGGGTTTTGTTTCGTTCTTTGTTTCATGTGATTGATAAGAATTAGTTCAATAATAATAGTGTTTGATTACAGCTTTTTTTTGCTAAGAATATTAATCCAACCACATATTCTCCGATACTTGTCTCGAGGGGTGACACTGGGAAATTGCGACTTGAGGTTATTCAATTCTGTAGAAATTGCTTTGTGAGGGAATATTTATGAAGAAGAGTTTTTATTACAAGGTTAGAATATGGATGCATCCCTCATTCTATTTCTATTATTTACAGTGTGTGTAATAGATTTGCAATAGTTAGTAAAAATGGGTTTGGGTAGAAACAACACAAAAAAGAAATTCATCTGTGAGAAAAGTGGGAAAATACTAAAAATATATCAAATCTCATTCAAGGGACAGAAAGAACAAAAACAACCATCACACCGATCGCACTTAACATGAGAAAGGTAATGATAAACACCCAGAAAATAATCTTTATCTGTCTTTCATTCGTATTGTTTCGTTCTCCACTTTCTACATCAATATCTGAAGAACCAACTACAATATCTGATGTTGTTAATGGGATAACAGAAGCTGCAGCGACAGTAAAGGTTTTGCAGTTTGTCGTGACAGAAGCTATCTTTGGAACTGCGACGGCAACAGATGAAGGTTTCACAAACATATCACTTGCTTCTGGTGCATCGTGAAAAATCTGAATTTGATTGTCCAGCACAACCACAATTGGTTCATACAAAGGTATACAGCTGATATTTGCCATCTTAGTGAATAGTCTCGAAATCGGATGTAATTTCAGAAATTGATGAAATTATAGAGGAAGAGTTTGAATCCTACCAAAGAGTCACCTTTCATCATTTGCTGCTCCTCCTGCAATCATGAACACATCAAGCCATCACACAGCACACAGCAATCATTAACAATTAACAGAGGTGAAAGATGAAGTGAAGTGACCTTCCTAAATCCTAAATACACTGCTGTGAAGGAATTTATTAATTTGGCACTATGGTGTGGAGAAAAGCGTTTTTTACTGGAAGAACCAAAGTTTGGTCAGTTTGACTCACAACTTATAATCATTGAATTCCATAGATTTGAGTGTTAAATGCGCCATCTGCATCCACGCGAACAAGTATATCTGTGTGATACTTTATATGAAGCATGTGGTGGAGAGAAAAAGAAAGCTGTAAATCTCTCCAAAGTTCGAGAAATTTTAGACGGTTTTCCCGAGCTAGTAAATGATGAAGTTGGGCCAAAAAGAGTAAGTTTTCTCCCCCATCTTTGAGATCCTCTCTGTTAATATCATATTGTAGAGTCGTGGACCAGTTCTTATCATTGCAGTGAAATCAGGAAACCTTGATCTCGTTCAATATCTTTTGACGATTGAGGTGCTTAACTTCTATTGCAAAGATGATGAAGGATGGACTGCCTTACACTGGGCTGTCATGAAAGGAAATATTCAAATAGTTCAAGAATTATTGCGAGTTTGTGAAAGCTTGATTAACCTTATCAATGACTCGAGCCGCTCTGCCCTACACATTGCAGCGATGACAGGTCATACACCAATCACTCAAGTATTACTTCACATGCGCAAGGTTAATATTCATCTGAAGGATAAATACGGTGATACACCTTTACATTTAGCTGTGGAAAGTTCTTTTTTGGAAACTATTTCATTATTACTCACAAAAGACACAAAACTTGATAGTAATAAGGTAACCTCCAAACCACAGCTTTTCTCTCTCCTCTCATCACTCTTCTTTCAAAACTTCATAGCAATAAGGTAACCTCCAAACCACAGCTTTTCTCTCTCCTCTCATCACTCTTCTTTTTTTCTCTGCTTGATAGGATGGATTAAATCCGTTTCACATTGCAGCAAGAGATGGAAAGTCTGAGGTCGTTCAGCTGTTTCTGCAGTTCCCGATTGACATCAACAAGAAGAGTAAAGTAAGTTAATATTCAACACCAGTGTTTATCTTCATGTAAAACAACTTTGCCCCCAATTTTAGACTGGAAAAACAGCGCTCCAACTCGCTGAAGAGTGGAGAAAAGATGATGTCGTACAAATTCTGTCCGATCCAACACTCGCTGAGAGACAGGTAAATCATCAAGAATTTCTCTTTTATTCTTCTTACGCTTTTATAGCCGAAACAAGACCAGTGTATTATTGCATGAACTGAGAGTTCAAGTGAATGCATTGTTTATATTTGTATTTCTAATGATTTTTTGTATTGAAAATTCTTCTGGTGGCTTTGTTCATGGTCACGTTAGGAAGATTTTTTTCTTGTTATGTGAACACATGATTTTGAAAGCAATTCGCCTATTTCTTGATAATGATTTCCATAACGATTTTAGATTAGCCTCCTTTTTTTTGATGATAGAAAATCTCGCTTTCGTTTCTTGAATTGTATTGTATGATTCTTATTCTTTGCAATTTTAAAAAAGAACATATTTTTTGTCCTATGATGGTAATAGTTTTGAATATATATCTGATAAATGATTTGTATTACAATATTGCCAGAATGGTGGTTTTATTGTACGACGATCTTGAATAATCTCCTGTTCTAATAATTTTCCTTCTCGTCGTAGTCGAGGTATAACTGAGGTTTGAAACTCAATCATCCTTTGCTTAATATCAACCAGGGCTGTGATATTGCTAAAAGGAGAGGTAGATAATCTGGAGTGAATCTGTTGGAATAAGCTCTCGTGAATCTGGTGGATTTGATTCGATTCTTGATTTTGTTGAGGAGTTGGAAATTCATCATACGTCAGGGTTATTAGCGAATCCTTAACATGTTCGCTTTGCGATGAGTCTCCAGACCTTATCAAAGAAGGAGTCGCTGTACAAAGAGCTAAAATTTGACCTTGTGTCGTGACATCGATAGCTCGAGTTGATTCTGGTTTAACAACAAATATATTATGTTTTGGATCATTGAGTCGATGGACATCTCCATGGGCATAATAATTCTGAAAGAAGAAGAAATCAGATGGTCCAAAGGGAATACTTAAATCGACATTATCATTCAATCCATAATGTTTGGATTCGAGAGAAAAAGAGCAAACAGGTAACTCATCTTCATTATTTAATAAATGTCGTTTATTCGGAAGGACGTGCTTCTTAGTCTTACTTGACTTTGTCATATTCTGTAACGAGACAGAAGACGATTTATAAGATGAGTACAGGAATGATTCTTTGTCAATAAGCCGTTCCTGTGATTTTTTTTCTTCTTTTCGTAGTAACTGGAGGAAGTTTGAAGGTAAGTTATCAAGGGGAATCTTTGTACTGGAGAAAGTGAGAAATTGATTTGGTTTTATAAAGAATAAATATTGGACATTCTTCATATCATTCTTCGCTCGAAGTAAACACTGATTAAAAGTAAAGATATTTGCAAAGCGAGCATTTAACTGTATTCCAGAAAACCCAGGTAAATCTTGGTATGATACCATAGCCGTGGAAAGAAGAGATAGTTTGTTAGAAACTACATAATTTTGAAATAGATATTCATATTTTTGCATTAATAGAGAATTCCTAAAAAACATTGATGATTGAATTATATCGAAATGCAGTGATAGGATGAATGTGCTTACTGTGAAATCATAACACCAAGAGTTATGTGATCGATTCCTAAGATGAGGAGATGTTCGATGAATTCAAAGAGCGAAGGAACACCAACTAAGGGCCGTGGACTTTGCATTGGACGAACATTTGCAACACACGCATGGATTTTCGGTCCCTGATTCAATGTTGTAGCTGTGGCTAGAGTAAACAATAAGTAAGTCAAAGACAAACAATAATAATCTTACCTTTTACGTCCTTAAGGGGCGCTGATTTCCAATACGGATAACCAGTATAAATAATATCCGCATAATTGGAGGTATTGAAAGAAAAACTAAACAAGACATGAGGAGAAATGTCTTTTGATTTGTCAGATGTTCGAATGTTCCCCCCTATTTCCACAATATCCACAAATAGATGTTTTGTAATCAAAGAACCTTTCATTTTACAACGAACATGTTCAATATTTTGATTTAAGTTTGTTTTCATATTTGTATCTGTATGATTTGTCTTCCTATTTACTGAGAGCCACGTCAAGGGCGATTGATATGATTGCTTCGGATTAGTAGGCGACGTAAAGACACAAAGATATTTTCTTCGTAAAGAACGATGGTTTTCGTATTCTTTTTTCCACCGTTTAATCGCCTGTGACCATTGCGATAAGGTTTTCTCATCAGTGCTGATCGCCTCGAAGGGAAAGTCTTCATATATCGTATGATGGCCAAGCATCATGAGGTTGAGGTACAATTCTCTTCTGTCATTACCAACTATAGCAGCATTTACGAAGTATTCAGAGAAATCAAAGGCGAAATTCGGCAGTTCAACCCCATAAGGAGCGTCGCTTGAAAGCTCTTCTCCTCTATGGATATTGACTTTGGATCTAGAGTGATGTGGCGTATGCCTCTTCACTTCATGATTCTTTCTGACATGCAACTCTTGATCAGCACGTATTCTTGGCACTAGGAAAAGATAGATGATAATAACAAATCGACAAATCATTCCCGAAAAATACAAAATAGCAACGTAAAATAAAGATTTCTTTGTAAAACTCGAGTTATAGCTTTTTCGAGCTTTGCAAATCTCGTAATTTTGTTAAGATCGAATCAATTGTTTTTGTTGTTTGTCTGCTTTGTCGTTCTTTCTATTCTCTTGAGAAGAACCAAATCACTCTCACAACAAATCTCTTCAAAATTTCTTGCTTTCGATAGGATCAGTCTTAATTTTCTATTAGTTTTTTTTTCGAACTTTCTTACAAGCATGTGGAGTCGATTTTTGATTGTTCTAAGTGTCATTGTTCCATGCATTCTTGCGAATACTGAACTTCTTTCCAATCCAGGAAAGGTTTTCTTCTGGTCCTATGGAGCTAAGTCACAACAAGCACCACAGTATGTTACAAAAAGTATGGATATCCCTCAAGCATTATCAACTTTAAATGAAATAGGTAAAAATTATGAGTTAGTTGTTATTCTTCACCCAAATGAGCAAGCTGATCTTAACTTCCTTACAAAAGAAGCAACAGATAATGGGAAGAATGTTCAAGTCTTTAACTATGTTTATCCAACTAGTGGTAAACAACAAGAGATTGCTCCTTCCTTACAAAACTTCTTTGAAAGATCACAACAGATCACACCTGACACCTTCCAAGAAAAGCATTCAACCTTATTAGATAATCAATTAACTGATTATATTCAAGTTGTTGGACATGGAAATGAATTATCGAATATTTATCAGACGGCCATTACGAATCATTTAACGGAGGAAATGAAGTCAAAGATATTATTTGTTAGTTATGAAGAAGTGAAACCTTCCAATATTCCTATTGTGAATACGAATAATCATGCTAGTCGTCGTTTATTAGGTGAATATTCTCGTATTTTGTCTACAGTCACATATAGCTCTGATATTATTGATGGTGTCTACTACAAGCCTGAAGGATCTGAGTACTCCATCTACTATGCTGATACTTACCTCTACATTACACCTGATATCTTTACAGGAATTATGACAGGATTATTTATCTTCTTTACAGTGTTGTTAGGTATGACATGTTTAGGATCGATTCAAGGAATGAGTAGTTTCTATGATAAGATTCCTGTTGTTGGTCGTGAAGCATAAAGAGGAAGGGAACTAACTTGAAAGGAAATATTAAGTTTAAAGTCTAATCGAAAAGTGTAATTTTGTTTGGTTGAGTCAACGAAACTATTTACACATTTTTTGTTTTGTTTTGTAGATTGAGATTCTTAACTTGAAACATGCATAATCATAATAACAATAAACATGAGAATAATTATAACGTATCTTTACGGTATTCTCCGTAAAATTACTTCCTCATTCTCAATCAACTCACTCTTGCCGAGGAGCGCGGGGAAGAAATGACCAGTCTTCCCAACGAACTATTTCATTTGATCATAGCCTATCTCACAAAGGATCAATTTGATCCATTGCTGAAATTTAGAACAATATGTCGAGACTGGAAAGAAATGGCGGATCATTCAACTATTTGGTTAAAGTGTCGATTGATCATTCGTCCACCAAAAGTTTATAGAGAACTTTTCCCACCTTGGCAAAATGAAGAAGTTTGTCATTCCCTCCATGAAGAAATTACTTCTTTGAGACGATATCCACCTTCTATATCCCTTATAAGAGAGGACATATCATCACCAATCAATTCTCAAGAGAGATTACACTCATCCAATACTACTCCCACTACTCTTGAACCTTTCAACGAGGCTTATACAATAAGCACAGCCTTCTTGAAATATTACAGAATCTATAATCATGCATGGAGGAGATTTCTATCAATTTACCACATTTTTAATCCTTTTGAAGTCTTTTTTGAGAAAATTAGTCCTATATTAGTCTTGATTTGTTTTTGTTTGAACACATTAATCTTAATTGCAACAATTTTATTGATTAGTTCTATCACAGATTATCCAACATCTTTAACAATAAAAGAGAAAATTGCTTTTATTTGTATTTATTGGAATCTTAGTTCTTATCTCTTAAGTTTTCTTTTCCATTTTGTCAGAGTATTTGCAGCTGATTTACGATGTGAAGTCGATCTCAACATTTTGAAACCTTACACAGTCCTACAGCAACCAAGATATGCGGATGCTTACTTAATTATATTATTCACTCTTGCTTTATTAGCAACATTTGCTTTATTGCAATGTTCCTTATCATCCTATAGGAGTGTAATCAAATACAGCTACATCATACTTCCTATATTTTGTGCGATCATAGTGGGATTGATTATATTAATTGTCATGCGACCCTTCAAGACAAAGTTTAGAATAGGATTTATAGTATTTCTCATTCCAACATCTCTTAGTATATTCCTCGTTGGATTGTATTATGATCAACCTTCATCTAGTGGAGTATCTTCTTTAAGCATGGCATTCATTCCGCTGTATCCTCTGCTATTCCTTTTGTTCGCTGCATCTTTATATAATATTCGAAAGACAATAATCCTCTGGGGAAATTGGATTCGAGGTCATAAAATTTGTAAAGATCAGGGTTTCAATTATTTTGGTATTACGATTTTTGCTCGATTAAGTATAGACCTCATTGTCACTGGTTCTGTAGTTTTAATGTTTTTAGTATTATTGAATCTTATCTATGAATCATTTCAAGGTAGTTTGAGTTTATCTGCGTCATTAGTCTCTGTATTGATTTTCTTTTTGTTGATAAAAGTATTTCTGGTATGTTTTAACCATGATAATGATAACTTTTACTTGTAGGTAAGATAGAGAAAGGTTAGGGTGAGGGTTAGCGGTTAGTAATTACATGGTTAAATGAATGGACTAAGTAGAGATAGAATGTACAAGCCTTCTTGTTTTGTTACAACTTCTTGGCTTGTATGATGAACATTGGATCAGTGTTAGGAAGAGTAGGAGAAATATCAATCGATTGAAGATCCTTGAATCCCCCTGCATAATGAAAATATGACCCAATAATAAACACATGTTCTAAATCATTCGTCTCTAACCAGAGATTGATTGCCTTTGTTGGGAAACATCGATTACTTTGAGAGATGATCGCTACACCGTCAGGCTTAAGAACTCTTCGAATCTCTTGAAACACTTCCAATGGTCGAATAAGATAGTCTACTGACACAACACAGGTAACATAATCAAAGGTATTGTCAGGGAAGGGAAAGGTTGGTTGGACATTGAGGTCTTGCACAACAAACTCATTAATTTGAGAATTCTTCTCCAACTCCTTCTTGTTCATTCCTAATCCCACTGCGCGGTTAAATCTTAATTCTGTTGGAAAATGAGAAACCCATGAAGAACATATGTCCAAAATATTAGTGTTGGGTTTGATGGTTTGACGATAATAGTTTGTGAGAGATGCGACAGCTGCATCATCTATGTGATAGACAAATCGTGGTTGAGAGTAAAAATAACCATCCGAACTTTCATCTTGGCGAGAGAAATCAACTGGTCGATAAGGCCATTTTTCAGGAAAAGTCGGATTTCTTAGTACATCTGCAATAGGAACAGCAAACCTTCTTCCCATCATGGTCATAATCGATCGATTCACAGATTGTGAGGGAAATTTCAAGTGAAATGAGGCTATAATTGTGAGTTGAAAAAGAAGTCCAATAATTACCACTCGAAATTGTTCAAATCTTTTAGTAAAGTCCATTGATTAATCGATTCAACAGATTCAACAAAAAAGAAGAAGAATCTGACCTAGACGTAAATTTACGATCCGGCAAAGTCGGTCATTCGGAACAAACAGCAGGGATTACGATCCGGAAAAGTCGGTCATTCGGAGGGAGGGATTAGGCTTTTGGCTTTTCTCCTTTAGTTCAGTTTATTTTGAAAAAGATGGCCAACGCAAAGTTGGAAGCACCAAAGATGCTTCCATAGTATGAGCATCTTCATTGATTTTTCATGAACAATGTTTGGCAGAATGAAGTATTTGTAATGATTGGGACGCTATTCACTTGCTTCAGAGTCAGATTTGACTTGTTCTATCAAGCTGGTCGTATAATGATTGAACAATTGATGTCAGTTGTATGGCCATCATACCCTGGTAACCTTTGTCGCGGCGGAATTGCTGAAGTTGAAATCGGTTGATTCAAAGGACTCAAATAGCGATAGTCGCCTTCTGCTCCCTTTGCAAGATCTTGATACCGCTTGTCCTCACCAGACTGTTTTATGAATAGAAAGCTCTTTCGTCAACACCACTTGCAACCACACATGTCATCGCTTTGACCCGAAATCTCTTGTAGCGATGAAGGAAGAAATGATTGAGAGCTTAGGAGTTAGGAGAGAGGACAGTGTGTTTAGAAAAGGTTTATTTCATGGGCAAAATTAGAGATCATTTGTTCACGCTGTCCGTTTTGAAGGTTCTGATCTAAACTACATTTCTTTTACCTTAAAAACTCTAAACTACAGTACAATCTACAATCTACAGTACAACCTACATTAAAATGTAAAATACAACCTAAAATACAATCTCTACAATCTACAACATACAATCTTGCAACCTATAACCTATAAATTACCTAATCTTTGTTTTGTGATTTACTCATTTCATAATATCTTCTTCGTTACTACAAAAATGCTATCCCCCGTCCTCCTTCCTTATCCTTATTTGGAATCTTGATTCCAATCTTTTTACTAATAACAGAAAATAAGACAGAAAATAAGATTTAGAAATCACTAATTTAGATAGACCAGCACACTGATAATTTTGGAAACGTTAAAATAGAAACCAATCTTTGCATCTAATCCATCCTCATATTGAGACGATTAACTGAACGATGATCATTGCAACGGAAAACGTAAGAAACCCATAACTTAGGAGAGAGAAAAACTATTGAATAATCTACTTCAAGTATCGAGAAAACTTACCGAAATGCAAATAATACACCATTCTTCTCTTGCAACTCATAGAACTCTAAAAACAATGTCGAAACTGTGCTACAAGAACCATCAAAACCTATAGAAAGATATTATTTCTGAATAGAAGTTTGATTTCAATGAAAACTGCTTACCGTAGTTGATGGCAAAGTTCCAATAACTGCTCCTTGAATAAAGGGATAACAGACTGGTGAGAAGAACAGTGACTGTATTCGCAAGCATCGTATGAGGATAAAGAGTGGGAAATGATTGATTGATTAGAGAAATATGACTGAGAGATTATCGTACCCATGCACCCAATGGTGCTAGGCAGACAGCGCAGAAAATCTCTCTTCTGTTTATAGGGTCAAAATAAGAGAGATCAGACAACTGGAATAGGGTGATCCAAAGAGGAAGGGCAATAGACCAAAAGAAGAAACACCATATCCGCCATTCAATGGAGTAATTCTTGTGTATCTCTCGTGGGATTAATTGCTCTGATAACTCTGAATCTAGAAATGGCATCTGTTCAGCATCTGAAAGTGATTTCATTTTAATGATATTGCTTTCAAGAAAATCATCTTTCGAAGCATGAGATCTGGAGGTTTCTTCTATATCCTTTGCTGAATTCGCTGTTTGAGAGAGAAAGTAAACGGAATATTCACGGATTGTCGGCCCAGTTGACATACCCAGAATCAAGCACATCCATGTCAGTAGACTTTCTAACACGATCATCACAAGGATTTTGTACCAATTATCGCCAGTAAAAGGTGTCTTGAAAGCAGTATACATCCAGGAGGAAAAGCTTGTTAAACTACCGCAAAACCCTGTAGTAAAGCCTTTATACAGACCTTTACTAGATCTATTAATTTCATCTTTATAGCTATAGAATAATCCCATCAGAAAGCAACCTAATAGATTGGGAAGAAGGTAAGGTTCTGTGTAAAACATTTGTATAAATGGACCATAACTTTCTGTAGCATTAGGATCATCTCTAGAATAAAAATCAAGATAAATTGCTGAACGAACAAGTACACCAATAAAGGCAAATATTCCAATCGAGTAGAACTCTTCATTAATCCAAAAAGAGACAAGTTTCATGATATTACACCCACTTTCAGGTCAAAGAAAGTGCAAGTTACAATCTAGCAATAATGATATAAAATCAAAGTCATTATTTTATCAAGACGCGATTGAGTGAGGGCGTTTTTTGTGTTGAAAGAAGCGCTTTTTGATCGGTTAGTTATTTTACATAATAACATAACACTTTGAACTTGACAACTCGCTTCATTTTGACCGATTTTCAGCTTTTATTGTGTCAAATTTGATTCTCCTTCCAGTTATAAATACTCACATTCATCACTTTCTTTGAATAATTTGATCGCTAACTTTGAATCTAAAAAATTGCAAGTTCATTTGATAGAATTTGCCATCGTTCTCATTACTTAATCCAGCAGAGTCAAAAAGAAGAAGTTTAAAAATTATCAATACATTGAATCTACTACAGAAAATATGTCGAGTAATCCCACAATAATTACCAATGTTCTGAGTCCTAACAACCCTCACATTACTAACTTTGATCCACGTGAACGTTACGTGCTTCAAGGAATTCTTGGTGAAGGTGGATATGGACGCGTTTACCAAGCATTAGATACTGTTCGTCAACAATTAGTTGCAATTAAGATTATTGATCTGGAATCTGCGGGAGATGAAGTACAAGATGCTCATCGAGAAATCGCTGTGATGGCAAACTTACACTGCCCTCATCTGATCCAATATTATGCTTCTTATGTTATTAATACTAACCTTTGGATTGTGATGGAATACCTTGATGCAGGATCATTATTAGATATTATTAAAGAGCTTGGTCCACTACCTGAGAGCTTTATCGCATATATTATTAAAGAGATTTTACTTGCTTTACAGTATCTACATCATGAAAGAAAGATTCATCGTGATGTGAAAGCAGGAAATTTATTAGTAGGAAGTGATGGATCAGTGAAACTTGCTGATTTTGGTGTTGCGGGACAATTAACTGATTCTGTTGATAAGAGACAGTCTAAGATTGGAACTCCTTTCTGGATGGCACCTGAGGTTATTACTGAATCAAAATATGATGGAGGCGCAGATATTTGGAGTTTGGGTATTACAGCGATAGAGTTAGCGACTGGATTACCACCTTATGCTCAGAAAGTTCATCCATTCAGAGTTATCTTACTCATTCCAAAGGTAAGTTGCCACTTTCCCTCCGTGAAAAATCTTGATTTTAAGTCTGTTTTTTCCAATTTTATAGAATCCTCCACCAGTGTTAGAAGGAGATTTTTCTGAGACTTTTAAGAACTTTGTTGCTAGTTGTTTAGTGAAAGATCCTTTACAACGACCAACTGCTACACAACTCCTAGAACATCCTTTTGTGAAAGATGCTGTTAGATCTGAAGCATGGAAGACATTTATCACTGAGAAGGTAATTAATTCTTCTTAATTATGCACCTCCTCTCTAAATGTTTGCTCTTGTATCAGGTTATGGTGAACAGATACGTCCCTGAGAGAGATCCTTCATCTGAACTAGTTCGTACAGGTTCCAATGATAGTAACTGCAGTAATTGGAATTTAACTCAAAAGACTGCAGGATCAAGTTCATCTCGACATCGAAATGCCCAAATTGCGAGCAGTAATAGCGGGAATATCAATCCTTCTTCTTCTTCCTTTATTAATGTTCGCACTCCACGTCAAGGTTCGATTTCAAGAGGTTTAGCTATCGAGAATACTAATGGCTTCGATGATATTATTATTAATTCACCACGGACTCCTGCTCGGAATAATAGCGAAAGGAATTTGGAAGAGTTGATGACTATCAATAGTCAGACTCCTCGAGGATTAATGAGTCCAGGTCATCGTCAGAGGCAAATATCATCACCACGCGTTCCTCTTCCAGATGACAATCTTTCCCTTGGTGGCGGTTCAACGAGATCAAGACGAGGTTCTGGAAACAGTGAGACGTTACTCCTCCTCGCGAATAACGCTGGTGTGAGTAGTGTCAGTAGTGCGACAGCAAGTAGTGGAACTGGGGCTAGCAATAACAATGCAAATATTGCTGGAAGTGGAAAGATTCATTCGAATCTAATGGATTCTGAGTTAACTCCTCCTGCTCGTGTCAACCCTCTTAGACTTCCTTCCACTGGCTTCGGAATTAATAACTCCGACCAATCATTTCTCCCGCCATTGAGCAATCCTTCTGCTTCCAATACTAATTTAATACCGGAAATGATTCACGTAGAGCCATCTTCTAGCTTGTATCGTGAGATGCATAGCAGTATATCGAATAGTTCATCGAGAGATTATGATGCTGGGAGCAGCTTACATGACAGTCGCTCGCAATTCTCTTCATTTATTCACAACAACCCGAATCAATCTTTACTTTCAATACGTGGGGTTAATTCATCTTCTAGTCAGCAGCTATTAGCAGGAACGAAACAAGGATTAAGCGATTCGAGCAAGGCCAAGTCCATGCCCAACATGAACTCTTCGCTCACGAGTAGTGGTTCCATTGCTTTCCCCTCATTAAATAATGCACCTCAACCAGGAGTTTTAGGTCAAGATGAATTGATAACATACTTTCAATCATGGAAACAAAAGGAAGATTATTATTTAAATGAAATTCATCGTTTAAAAGAGGAAAATTTACGATTAAGATCAATATCAAAACCATTTTTATCAACAGTTTCTGTATTAGTTCGTAATACGAATAAAGTTGGTGGTATCTCTGGTGTTGAAGGTGGTAATGCTACTGGTGGTAATGTTTCTTCTTCTTCATTTGATCATTATCTTGGAACAGGAAATAATAGTCACAATAATTCCTCCAATCAGCTTGCAGCTATTTTCCATAGTATGAATGCAAATGCGAATACCAATGCGAATGCGACCACCAGTGGTGGTCCCGGTGGCGGTACAGGAAATGCAGGTGGTGGTCATCTAAAGTCGAGTTCCTCGTTTAAGGACATACAATCGATTTTATCGATATCTTCGGATGACACAACACCTGGACCATCTCGATCGTTGTCACCTGCTGCTGTTGTACGAGATGATATCTTTGCTGACTTAGCCTCCACACACCCGAACCATCCACTGCTACAGAGGCAGCTAGCATCGGCAGCCTCTTCCACGAACTCGTTACTACTACAGCAACAAGCCCCTCCTCCGCCGGATGAACTGCAAACGAAAGCTTTAACAGATCACCCGAGTGAAGAGAAGAAAGGAGAAGTTGACGAAGGGGGTGGAAAAGAGAGTAATGAAGATATTTTGCTGAGGCAATCGTCATTCCAGCTTCCTCCATTACCTCCAGCACATCATCAGAGTTCGAACAGTGGCGTACCTCTAACGATATCTGTCTCTCAATCTTATGATGATGGCAATCATCATCATCACTATCAGAATCCTAACTTTCTCAAAAGCGAGGAAACTGTTCCATATCCTGTTCCAGTTATCGAGAGAGGAACTGCTCCAGTTAATGGAGGAGCAAGAGTCATGGGTTATGGAATTGGTGATCCTTCAAGATCCTTGGATAGTGTTCATCCTTCCTCTGTGGTTGCCGACCCCCGCAGTCATTCACTTGACTCTGCGGACTTTGAGACGAAACATCCTACTATTAAGCAGTTGCTGAAGACACCCAAGTTTGCTACAACACCCACGTCAAGTAATCCATCCAGCAGTGAATTGCAAGCTCAGCACCGAAAGTTCCTCGAAACTATTCTTGAGCATCATCTCCAGCAACCTTCCTTCGTTTCCATGACATCTGTGACGGCAGAGAGTGGGACGGCTCCAAGCACAGGAGGTGACGGAGGTGGCGGAACTGTCACGAGCTCCTCCAACTCTGGCAAGACGAATCAATCAGGATCGGTTGGTTCTCGTTTGATGGAGGCTGTGATCAAACCAACATTGCAAGAAGTGAAGCAGCGGATAGAGAGGAATATCTATACACCAGAGGTTGGCGCTTCCAATAATACAACAGAGACAAAGGAAGGTCAAGATGATACCAATACTGGAGCAAGTGAGAAAGCAATTAATAAAGAGGCAGAGATTAAGAAACAGCAGCTAGAAAATATTTGGTTATTATTAGCTACTGGTTTCACTGCTCTAGAGAAGATTCTTAGTACTCCCTCTGCTCCTTCGAATGATCCTTCAACCACCTCAACACATAATTCAGGCACTAAAGATTCGACTTTCAAGCCTGTCAGCGTCAATAGCAGTGAGGGCAGTGGATCTTCTTCGAATATGTTAGTTGACTTCGCTTCGTTGGTTACATCATTTACTCTTAGTGAGTTAGATGAACAACCTTGAAAATATAGTTGATAAACGAGAAGACGAACCCTTTGTGTATTGTGGTATATGAATATTTTGTTTTGGTAGTGATTGCTGATTGTCAATAATGAAGAAGATGAGAAGAGGAAGGAGGATACAGGATGTTTTTTCTGGAATTGAATCGATATGATCTTAGGTGGATTTCAACAATCAACTTTTGTTTTTTTTGCTAATAAATTAATTCGTCTGATTCATACTCACCAAAATTGAGATAAGTAAAGAAAAGAAATCAGACATACACACAGACAACAGCAAAACAAACACAAACAAATATATAAAACAAATACGAAGCAAACGACAGCTAAGCCAAGCAAAGCAATTTCCAAAAATAGAAATAAGACTTCAATGTGTTGAATATACAACCCAACCAATATAATTTCATCACCAACAACAATAACAATAACAGAAATTATATTCATACGAAATAATATTTTTATTAATTTCTTCTTCCTATTTTCTTTTTTCTTTTGACATTAATTTCATCACATGATGATGAACAATTGTCTCAAAAAGAAATGATGGAGGTGAAAAGGTTCCAGGAAAACAATAATGAAGATTATCAGAAGAAAAGACATTTTCTTTTCCTTGTAAAGCTTTTTTCTGATAAAATTGATGGTTTGCAATAATTGTCACAGAAAGATTGTAAGGTGATGTGGCTTTAGGCGAAAATACTTCATACAGAATCTCATTCTTTTCTCTATATCCTGTAAACTCTAATGATGCGTAATCTGGTAAATCTGCATCTACTGAAGGAAGAGCAAGGAAATAGATATCTAATTGATATTCTCTTTCTTTTTGTAACATTGTAAGATAATACACTAAAGCTTGTAATGTCTCTCTGAACTCTTTATTCCCATCTAATACATGAAATCGTTTGATATACCACGGTCCTGCATTCAATAGTAATACTCGAACAGATCTTGGAATGTCTTTCAAGTAAGAGAAGTAAGTGAAGAGCTCTGGGTTATCCTTCGCTTCCCCTGTAATACGTTTTCCGTCAGGACATCCTTTACAGGGAAAGGGAAAGTAATTACTACTTGTTTTCTGACCATCTGTGACAAGATAGGTCTGATTTGTCAGACAAGAAGGATGACAAGGTAAATCACTGCGGAGAAATTGATTTAATTTCCAATAAACCTTTAACACTGAAGAAGTCTTTGACAAGTCTTGCTTTCTGACCATCTGTGACAAGGTAGGTACTATTCGTCAGACAAGAAGGATGGCAAGGTAAATCACTGCGAAGGAATTGATTTAATTTCCAATAAACCTTAAACACTGATGAAATCTTTGACAAGTATTTCACATCTTTCAAACCTTCAAGATTCGATTGGAGTTCACATTCTGCAGAAACTGCGAGTTGTCTGGTTAAAGAATCCCCTATGATATAGAAATACACATTATCACTCTCTCCTTCTTCCACTGGATACTTGGAAGCAACGAGCACATTTGTATTATTCTTCTTTCTTCCAGAGGTAGAAGCACCATATAACTCGAACCTGCGAAAAACATTGTCGATATTGATAAGGTAATCATGTAAGTAATAGAGTGATCTTCTGAGAGGAAGGATGGTACAGTGTGAATCAGGGAAATATTGTAAAGCATAGTAAGATGGACATTCTAGCACAGGAAATTTTACATGATAGTTTGGACATGTTTCCCATTTATTCTCATCTCGTACGAGGTAATTCTCATCATATTGCCATTTTCCTGGTAAAATATTTGAAATATTACAATATGTTGAGTGATGGAACCTTTTAAAGGTCAATGGTTGTTCATGGTGGAGATGCTGTACTTGCAAGATGCCATTCTTTTTCAATGAGAAACTTAGTGATGAATGGTTCTCTATGATTCCTCCACTGATGTTGTGTAAGGTAAATTCGATGAGAGAGGCAGCAGTAGTCGTGTTCGAAAGAGAAGGAATATCATGCCAAAATAAAGGTTTAACCACATGTATATTCCTTCTTCCTTCTATGTCTTCTTTTCTTTCATGAATATGAACAATGAGAAATGGGTACTTCGTTTGAATCTTGATAATCGGATGGTGACAAGTCTCACTCAAGTTCTTATAGAGACAATATTTCCCATCAATCTCGACATGATCATTTGAAAGTCCTCCAAATAAATTGATTAGAAGAATCTGGACAAACAACAATAATACGAGAAGCATTCTTCCAAGAGGAAGCTTGTGTTTGTTTGTTTGTTAAACTGTGCAGAGAAATAGTCGAAAAAACGGCTCTTCCGTCCGTTTTCTGGTAGTGAAGGGAGAAAAGACGATCGTATTTTCTCCATTTTATGTTTCAAGTATTTTGCTTCTTCGACTGATTAATTAGAATGGATCAAACTAACATGTTGATGTAATTCTTATGACACGCTTCTGATTTCGAAAAATTAAGTCGCCTTTCGAAGATAATTGTTTGTAATAGATTGTTCCTTTTTTGAAAAGAACAATTGTTTGCAGTCAGTCATATATGTTGCATGACGACAAAATGCTCTATATTTCATACAGAAAGAGAAATCACTATCAATGCTGTTGAAATTTCATTAATTAATTGGAGAAATTAGAACCCAATAAAATCCTTTGGATTTCGAGAAACGACCAATACATGAAGGTACGATCGTATATTAAAACGGTAGACCTTCGAAAGCAATCAAGATGATGAAGTTCTTCTTCTCTCAGATTGTATCCCTGTTTGTGCTCTTCCCTTCCATTATTTCCGCCTTAACGTGTAGTGATGTCTCATTACCATGTGTTGAAATTCCCCAATGTTCAAGTACTGTTGCTAAATTAGATATTAATCGATTATCAACAGGACTTGGAACTTCAAAATCATCCTCCACTGCATCGATTTGCTATACAGCCACAGGATTAAATCTTCAAATTGATGCTTATAATCAAATTTATTATCCAAAAGACCTTTATACCTCCTGTAATGACAATGTCTTTCTTTTAGATGTCATTGAATTATTTATTGGAGAATGTTCTTCCTCCTCAAGCAACTGTAACTCCAATGGAGATACTTATTGCTATTCTGAAATTGATACTTCTCCTTATAATAAAATATTTGAATCAGGTATTTATGCTCCTTACTTGAACCACACAGGTGTTGTGAATACTCTGATTGACTGTGATACCAGTCATGTTGCCCACACCACCCGAGAACAAGGCGCACAATGGAGAGTGAATTTAATCGTTCCGTGGGATGTGGTATATAATCCTGCTGGTTGCCCATCTATTGCCAAGAAGGCTGTCTCTCAGCCTACGCCCACCACTGGCTCTGTCTTCCGTGGAAATATCTATCGTGTCAACGAACTAGTTGCCACGGATAAGTGCTCTTCTTCGACCTGCGAATATGTTTCATGGGCGCCAACATATTCAAATCCACCTGCCTTCCATGAACCAAAGAAGTTCGGATATTTTATCCTCCAATAACGAACTAACAGATCCTTTTTTTCATCGCTCTCCGATAAACGATATGAAATAGAGTAAATGTATTCCTATGAAAGAACGTTTTGTTCATATTATGTTAGTTTCATATATTTTGCCCTCTGGTTTTAAACTTTCTTCAATCATAATAAGAAATTATTGTTGAGTCTTATATTTGTCTTCTTCTTTAACTCACGCCCTCTCCATCACCAACAAGGCAAAAATAAAGTTTTGAAGAGTATTCCAATATTAATTTACACTAAATTACAATGTCAATGGCAATGTCATAATGATCTCCCTTACAACTACCCTTTACTTCTTCCCGGACTTCTTTTTTGCTAATGTTATCTCCATTACTGCACGAGGGAGACCATAATTCTGAATGAGATAAGCTTCTGCTTCACTCGGATAATTGCCTTGGATGAGCACTTCTTTGTCCTTGGCAATACCTGGCACCGAAGATACTGACACACTGCATGCAAACCTAAGAAAGAGTCAATTAATTGCATTGAAACCAGGGAAAGTATCGAACACATACTTCTTTTGACAGGCCTTTGTGAAAAGAGTCAAGTCAATAGGGTAATGATCCATACCACGCACAACTGTTACCATCTATTAATAAAATACACATATTAGAAGTGATATCATTTATTCAGAGTCAAAGGGGTAGGCTACCTTATTCCCAGCGCGATGTTCAGTAAGAATCTTAATCTTTGGAATACTTCCACTTTTAATCTCTGCTGAGTCAGATTGAGGTGGAGCAATCACATGATATAAGGTAAGCTTTGAAACTAATGTCTTGAAGAATTCTTCTTTCGATAATTGATGTACTTTCACTTCTTCTTCGTCAGCATCAATCATTTTCACATTACTACCACTCTCCTTCCCTACTTTATCCTTCTTTTGATTTAATTGTGACGAAGCTGGGGCGGATGAAGGTGATGCCTTAGCTTTCACTGCAGCAGGTTGCGGAGAAGGGAGATGGATTGGTTTAAATGGTTTGGAAGGATCTCTTCCCCATCCTCCGATCTTGCTTCCTCCAGCAATCTTTGAGGTAGAGATACCAGATGAACTCACCCCAGACCTTACAGAAGAGACAGAATCAGCAGTTGAAGTCGATAAAGCAGGGAAATCAGAAAGATCATTAACATTCTTTAATCCATCCTTATGAATCTTCAGTTTAATCTCATTACCACCCGAAAGATTCCATTGATCGTATATCGAAAGAGAAGAGATTTGAGGAAGAGGATGAACATAACTTTCATCCTCTAATCCTGCCTTCATCGCTTTATTACTATCTTCCATTAATGGCATTCCATCATAGCCAGTTGGAGGGGGTGGAGGAGGAGGTAATACTGCTGTGCGACTAGGAGGGGCCGCCTCTTTAGACTTCTTATCATTGACATCACAGAACTCAGAGATTGGATCCTCAGAAGTAATTAAGAGGTGAGATCTTTTGTCAGGGATCTCTAAGTCATGCTTCTTAATGTATTGTAATAAAAGATCTCTCACTTCAGACAGTTGAAGATATTCACCATATTTACTCGAAGCCATGATAGCTGGTAGAAGATCATGGAAGACTTCTCGCAACTTCTTTGGGACTTTATAAAGCTCAGAAACTTGAATCTGATTCGAAGAACCATCTTTCTTCCCCCCAATGGTCTTCATATTGTTGTTCGATGGATCAGAAGAAGTAGAGGATTCTCGTTGAAGGATCATTGCTTTCAGCTCATCAATCTTCTCATATTTAAATTGCTTGATTAAAGAATGTTCACGCGTAATCTTTGTTAATTTGGCAATACCATTATCATCCTCTGTGATAGTTAGTAATTGAAGTTCATTCTGACAGTAGAAGACAAGGAAGGAGAAAACCTTCTTATAAGATGTTCTCTTAATATTAATAGGACGAGTGATATCAGGGATTGATTTTTGTAATTGTGACCAGAAGGTAGAGACTAATAGAGGTAATTGTTTGTCTTTGATCAAGTATTTTATGGTTATCAGTAATGTTTGCATCAGATATTCATCATTCTCATGGATGGAGTACCCTTCTTCTTCTCCTTCTTCATCACCATCCTCTTCTTCTTCTTGTTCATTCTCGTCTCTTTCACGATTCACTTCTTCGTTCAATTCATTCGTACTTCCCTCTTCTTGATCATCTCCATTAGCAGAATCAAGTTTACCTGATGATTCTTCTTTTCCCTCAATCCCATCCACACCGCCCTCCTTCTCATTACCAGAATCCTCTTCATCCTCATCGTAGTTTTCCATGTCCTTCGGACCATCCGAGACCTGCTCAATCGGTGTAATTTCGTGGACAGAGGTAAATCCGGCATTCGGAGGGGTTTTGGGAGAAATCAGATCACCGTAGGAATGGTGAACTAACATTGCTTTTCCTTTGCGGGTTACTGCATTTGAGAGCTGTGTAAAGCTTTTTAAAGATACACCAACCGCAAAGGGAACAGAGTTTCCCACAATTCGTAAAGCACATTTCCCCTTCTCTACCAAGCCTTCTAACCCTTCTAACGACGCGATTCCAGGTCCCATGAAGTCAGCACCACGTAATACAAACCTTGACACTGGACCCCATGTAATTACGGTCGGGAGTAAGCCGGGATAAAGACTTAGTGTATGGATGGTTGGGAAGAGATTGTTTCTTCCCTCTATGTCAAAAAAAAGAATGGATCCATCTAAAGAGTACAACAATGTACGATTTACTAACTTTGTACAAGTTAGATTACATTTATTTGGGAGAAGAGTGTTTAAATCTTCTTGATTCCTCTCAAAATAGGAAAACTGTTTTGATAAATCAGTTTTCAGCTGTTTAATTTCTTTGTTTTTCAATAAAGTTTGACTTCTTTCAACTAAATCTTTATCTTTACGAAACATAATTTACTCTCTCTTTTTCCTCAAATAATAAAAACTATTTCCTAAATAAACTCAAATCCTTGGACTAATACTTCTTGTTTAACTTCTTCTATCGCGCAAAGAACTGTTGTTGTTTCCTCTTTTACGGATAAATTTACGACGTAACTTTCCGTTATAAAAACCGACTTTTCTCCGCCGGCATTTCTGCGAAATCTCAAAACGAATTATAGGAATCAGAGAGAAGAGGATTCCAACATCATCATCATTATCCAGATTACACGCTTTCACATTTGACTTTATTCAAATTTGAGATGTTTGATATGATCGCAGTCCATACAATTGCTTATTCCTTAGCTGCATTTTTCACTTATATTTATTTGGAATTGTTCTTCCAACTTGGTGTACTAGCGACTGCTTTAATCGCCATTTATCTATTCTATCACAAATTTTATATTTTACCGTTTCTTCTTCTATCATTGAATGTATATGCTTTCTCTACCGGTCAGGAAAATCTGTTGCATCTCACAACAGCTCTCTTAGTAATTCACTTACTCTTTTCAGCTCCAGGACAGAAAATCTTGGAAAAGACCATAAGCGTGCTTCACGAAGAGGTTAAAGTTGTGAAAGAATCAAAGTCAAAAGGAAATGATGATAAAGATAGTGGATCTTCCAGTCCTGACATTATCTCAGAAACTGTCACTGACTCGGTGACCGCAAGAAGCTCATTAGTCGATCTGGATAATGATCAAACTAACTTCAGCCCTCCAAGCAAAGAAAGCGGTAGTCATAACAAAAACCTCATCAAACGTCGAACTCCTAAGATGTCTCAGGCTGATCGTGATCTCATCGCAGCTGCGAGATTAGAGGCCAAGAAGGCTGAGGAAGAAAGACAAAAGAAATACATTGAGGAAAGAATTCTTTCCCCAGAAAAATCTAAAAAATAATACATATTAATACTTATCAATTTTGCAGATTCAAATCTACCATTTTCATTCTTTTCATGTAAATAACATATCGATGCCCTACTTTTTTGC
>VFQN01003160.1_pt1 | contig 24104 bp, 41 predicted proteins | sample 3512371 | NCBI WGS metagenome assembly VFQN01 (sample SAMN10412370, study PRJNA504923) | tailings metagenome | isolation source: Replicate 2 from Balatoc abandoned mine | place: Philippines: Itogon, Benguet | collected 2017-08-28
AGGCGTGCGCAAACCAAGGTAGGTGGGGGGGGTGGGGGGGGGGGGGGGGGGGGGGGGGGGGGGGACACGAGTGGGGGGGAGGGAATGGGGAGCAGCATTGTAGGTGAAAACGTCGTGGGAGGCGGGCAAGGGGCTGCGCCGGCGAAGTGCGTGTCCGCCCTGTGGGCATCACAGGTGGCCGATCGGGGTCATGTAAACGTGCGCTGGGCTGGCGGCAAGGGGTGCAGCCGCGGGCCGGCAGGGACAGCAGCAGCTGTGGGCCCAACGGCCGCACTCGCCTGTCGAAGAGCGAGAAGCAGAAGGCCGTGGGGCTGTGGATGGTGGCGCACACGGTGACGCCGCTGCGGGCCAGGGCCTGGGGCACAGGTGGAGGGGGGTGGCGGAGAGGCAGGGTAAGCCCAGAGCGCCAGGACCGGCAGCCTAGCCCCATCGCTTACCGTTGGCGTCTCGTGCCCTTTTAATTTATGTTCCCAACCAACCCCCTAGCCCCACCTGCACGTGCAGCATGACCTCGTTGGCGGTGTACGAGTCCAGGCCGGTGGTGGGCTCATCTGGGGGCGGGATGGGGCGGGGCGTTAAACAGGAGATCGCGGCCATGGGAACGCCCCCAGAGCTAAAAACGTCGGCAGGGCCGGACCGCCGAGTATGTATTAGGCTGTGGCTGCAACAGCCACGCACCCGCTCAGCGTTTCAGCGCCAAGCCAGTGTATAAGCTGTACGGCACTGTAAGGCACTGCACGGCGCCTTCTGGCGGCCTCACCCAGGAACATGACCTTGGGGTTGGTGACCAGCGCCAGGGCGATGTTGGTGCGCTTGGCCTGCCCCCCGCTGATGCCCTTTGACATGGCGCTGCCGATGCGCACGTCGGCGCAGCGCAGCAGGCCCAGGCGCTGCAGCACGTCCTCAACCTAACACACAGCGGGCATAAGAAGGGGAACAATTCTTTATGGAGTGAAGCAAGCAGACTCAGGCAGGGGTGGATAGGGTGGCAGTGGGGCGCTTGAGCAGAAGGGGGAAATGGCAGGCTGTGGATGGCGGCTACGGAGATGTTGCTCGACCCAAAGCCCCTTCGGGGTAATATATTACACCAATCCTATGCGGCAATATGGCACGATCCCTTTACTCGGTACCCTGGGGTTAAGTGAGCCGGCTGCCAGGGCAGGCGGGGCACAAAGGCGTCCAGTGCGGTACGTGTCTGGACGTGAACCATGCTGTCGGCTCACCGCCTGCGCCTTGGACTCAAACGGCTCGCCCATGGGCCGCTTGAGCTCGGCGGTGTACCTCAACATCTCCCGGACCGTCAGGATGGGCAGCAGCGTGTCGAACTGCCGGGACGCACAGCGCGGTGCACATGGAAAGAATGCACGGACCGTGTTCCTAGTAGTCCCGTAAGCGCGCATGGCCGTACGTCGCACAAGAGCCAAACGTGTGGGCTAAGCGGCCCCGGAACAAAGGGCGGCTGCATGGTGCAGACGCCATGAGCAGCGCACGCACGCGTCCTGACCAAACAACCCAGTACCAGCACACGCTGCCGTGTGCATGCGCGCTGGGAAGCCCGGTACGCCCGTGCAGATGGTCCAGCGCCGCCTGTCCTCCACGGCCCCACCTGCTCTACGTATCCGCAGTACCGGCGCAGGAACGCCCTGCTGCCGTGCTGCCCCGCAAACAGCACCTCGCCCTCAATGCGCCCCGCCGTCTTGCGCCCGGCCAGCACGTCCAGCAGTGTGGTCTTGCCGCTGCCGCTGGGGCCCATCTGGGTGAGAGAAGAAGTGCGAGTGTTTAGGGGCAGTGGCGGATGGGGCTGTGGACAGGTCGTCCCTATGCGGCGTGGCCGTGCGCAGGGGCAGGGCAGCGAGGGGTGGTGTGGGGAGCAAGGGCCTACCGCCAGACGTCACCCGCAATAAGTTCACCTGCTGCTGACAGATTGCCCACAACAAAAGATGCATGATCCTTTCTATGGCATGAAGATGCGCGCAGAGCCGCGGACGAATTTTGGTGCTGGCTTAGGCTTGCTCACCAGGGCAGCCATCTCTCCTGGGTCAAACCACCCGGACACCTTGTTGACCAGGTACAACTCATGCCGTTTGCCATCAGCATCTTTCTTGTTGTTCTTGTTGTTCTTGACAACAAAGGATACCTCCTGTGCAGGGGTTTGGCGGAGGGCATTCTGCGTGTGCAAGGAGTCTTCCACATGCTACTGAAACAGAGCTCCCCTAGCGTCAGTTGAGGACCGTTGGACGAGACAGCCTGTAGGCTGACATGCAGGTGCATGCTTAGTCAGAAAACGTGTGTATCAAATTGTATATAGTAAGCGGAGCAGCTCTGGGTATATGCTGAGCTCCTGTAGGGGCATGTAAAACCTCGGAGCTGACCCCACGCTGAAGAGCACGTACTGTTGTATGACAGTCATATAACACCAGCATGTACTAGATGCATCAATCGGTTGGATGAGGCGCTGCCCCGAGTCGCCCTGGCCTTACGCCAGGGGTTTACGCATCAGGAAGCGGCGAAGCTGGTAGGGTCGCTCAGGCTCACCCGGTCCCCACCTTTAAAGTGATTGTGACTGAATCCTTTGCATTGTAAGCTGGAGCTCCCTTGATGTCCAAATGGTGTTCTTCTGGTTGCCGTTCAGGAGCGTGCTGCCCTATGCTGTGGTCCATGGTGCTGTAAGGCTTCTGGGGGAGCCTACCTGAACTGTCTAATGGTTGAATTGCAGGCATGAGCTGCAAGTACATGTCGGAATGCAGCCGGCGATGACGCGAGGACGCGCATTACATTACGCCCGGCAACCACCAACCGGAACCAACTAGGACGGTCACTCCGCAGTGGTTTTGGGGTTCAACAGCGCCATATGACAGCAAGTAGTTATATGAACATGCTTTGATAGGGAAGTCTCTTTCACAAGGTCGTGACGGTGGCCCGCACTTTGTGCCCAGGAGAACCGCGCGAGGAGAAGCAGGCCACCCGGAAGGTGGAGCCTTTTAGTAGGTACACTATTCGGTAAGTCAGAATACGTAACTGTGTATGGCCAACACGACCAGGCGGCGGGCAAGTTGCGTGGCGCCTCGGTCACAAGCGTCATGTTCGGCCAACAATGCATATTGTCACAAGCAATTGATCGTTCCTAGATGCTATGTGGATGTGGTCTGTGGGCGATAGGCGCGAAACAAGTATCGATCCACACCTGAGTCGCCGCGTTCTGGCAGCTTTGCGTGTCGACTAGTTATAATACGAACAATAGAGGTATGCGACACCTGGCAAGTGTCCAAAGCCCTCATGCGTCCTTCCTCTTTGTCCACAGTGCCTCTCTTCTTGCCAGTACATACGTTCAGTGGAGAGACATGTGGCGCACATACTCTGAGGCCATACAGATATCCTCATAAGCTGCAATGCACCACGTTAACACGCTGCCCTTGTGCCATGGCAGGTGCATGACCTTACATTAAAGGCGGGGTTCAGCCCCGTCCGCGCAAGCGGGTTCGGGCGCGCTGCTGCAGGGCTGCTGCAACCACAGCTCCGGCGACTGCTGCGGTCTGCGCCGCACAGCTGGCAGCTCCAGCCAGCCTCTCGGGGGCAGCGGCCGGCCCGTAGGCGCCTCCTGCCAACCGACAGACCGCCAGCCAGCCACACTGTGCCTGGCGGACAATCAGCCCATTACAGATACACGAACGGTAGCCATGCAGCACGAGGAGTTTGCAAGGGGTTCATCTTCCCCCACGGCAGCCCAGGCCAGCGGGGCCAAGCCCCCGCCCCTGACTCCTTATCGTGGCCACGCTCTCAACCCACCGGGACCCCAGGGCATGAACGCAAACTCCGGCTCAGCAGCTGCGCCTGGGTCACGTGCATCCGCGGGGTTCCCAGGCGCTAGGTCCGCTGCCGCCGTGGTAATGCCTGCTGGCGGCAGCGTGTCCGCAACAGCTGGCAACAGGGGCGGGCCGCCGCCACCCCTGTGGCAGCAGGCGCTGGAGCAGGAGAAGCGGCTCAGGAACGAGCTGCGCAAGAGGAGCTTCTGGGACCCCGAGGTCCGGCGGCTGCGGGCCGCGCTGCAGGGCACATACGAGGCCATGGTGTTTCAGCACTTCGAGTTTGCGGCAGCGCACGATGCCGAGCAGTGCCTCTGGAAAGCCGTGTTCTACAAGCCCATCGAGGAGTTCAGGAGCAGGGTCCGTGCCCTGGAGGTGCTCGCCAAGGGGTCCGCAGGTGGGGCGCTTTACCAGCGGGCGAGGGGTATAGGGTTTTCCAGAGCACTGTAGGACCTGCTATTCAGGGTGCAGTAGTACAGCCGCCGCACTTCTTGTGGCTGCTGGTCGCTGCTGAATGCAAAGAGGCAGAATTAGTTTGATGCCAGAAAGCTTGCGAACCAGATCATGTGCACACCAAAATGCCCATACGCAAGACAACCGCCAGCAGTACCCATACTGTCCCATACTGTCACCGGTTTCCCTTGCTTGGCCCCGGCCTAGTTTGTACCCTTTCCAACTTGAGTGCACGTCCCCCCTGCTGACACGCTGCGTCGCGCTGCAGGCGCCAATGGGGCTGGGGCAGGCGGAGCGGCAGGGGCAGGGGCAGGCGCGGCCGCCCCCCTGGCCACCCCTGAGGAGGCACGGGCGCAGCTGGGCCGCACCACCAGCGCCTACCTGCGCTTCCTGGACGAGGCGCTGGCCTTCTACCGCAAGACTGTGTGGAAGCTGCAGTGGGTGTACGGCAGCATGGGCGCACAGGTGGGCGCAGTGCGGGGGCTGGGGCCGGAGACTGTTCTCATAGGGGCGTAGGTAGTGAGCTTGCGGCTGGGCGCGTGAATGGGGCCGAGAATCACGGTCGCAGGCCTTGGGTTGCGCACGCTGTCGGTTGCTGAGCTTACAGCTGTCATTCCGTCCGCAGGTGGAGATTGACGCCGCGCTGCAGAACGAGATACAGGACTGCTTGCCGCGGGCCTCAGGGCCCAGGATACCGGACGCTCGGCCTTCCGTCCACCGCTGCCTCATCTATCTGGGGGACCTGTGCAGGTGGGCGGGATGTGTGCGTTTCCGTAGCATCAGACAATCTTCCTTATTTCTTGCAAAGGGATTGCCTTTCTGCAGTGCAGTAAGCCAACCGAAGGTACGTTACGGCCGTCGATGCCTCTCGGGCATGACCACGCACGCATCGACCTCCGGCTAGGCAACTGCGCCGTTGCTGGAGTAGCATGTTGCTGACAGCTGCAACAATTGCACCCGGTGTCCCCAGGTATCAGAGCATGGCGCTGAAGGAGCGGCCCACCTCCGCCCGGCCCCTGTGGGAGCGAGCCATGTCGTACTACCGTCAGGCGGCGACCGTACTGCCCTCCAGTGGCAATCCGTACAACCAGATGGCGGTCATGTCGTACTACACGGGCGACGAGCTGCGTGCGGTGTACTGCTATTTCCGCAGCCTTGCGGTGGCGCAGCCGTTCAGCACCGCGCGGGAGAACCTGCTGATGCTGTTCGAAAAGAACAGGACCAGGTACGGCCCAAAACCATGACTGAGATGTAGTCATGCAGCGTTGCTGCAGCTTGAGCGGACCGGCGCACCCAACGCTGATCCTGAACAATGACAGATTCTGGCTCTTGTCAGGACGATGCCATGCATTGCAACTTAGCAACTGGTGTATTGCGTATGGCGTATTCCTACTTACGGTACCTCGGAATCCCTGTTATGTACGGCAGGTACGACAGCCTGGCGTCGGCGCACGCCGCCGCCGCGCTGCAGGGCGGCCCCGACGCCGCCGCGCGCGCCGCCTCGGGGCTGACCGCGGACGTGTGCGTGCGGCACGTGCGGCTGCACGGGCTGCTGTTCGACCGCATCAACCTGGACAGCCTGCCGGGGGTGCTGGCGGCGGCGGGGAGGGACTTGGACGCCATGCTGGGTAAGGGAGGGGTCACGACAGTGCTAGTAGGTTATTGTTGCCGAAGGTGCAGTTGAAGGAAATGCTCGCTCATCCCACCCTAAACTGATTGTAGCCCTTGTCGCGCCGTTGTTATACTAATGCTGCATCTGTGCCTGTCCCTGTCCCCCAGGCCACCCCGGGTGCCGCACCAGCCTGCAGCGCTCCAAAGACGTGGACCAGCTGCTGTTCCACCTCGCCGTCATGTGCGTCTTCTCCATGCACAACGTCGACACCGCGCCACCGCTGGCGCCGGGGACCGTGGCACTGGCGGCGGCGCCGGGCGGCAGCTACGCCGCTGCGGCGCAGGCGGCGGCGCTCCGGTGCCATGCGGCCGCCGTCGCCTTCCGCTTTGCCGCCGCAGTCACAAACTGCACGGCAAGCATGGCGGCCACGGCGGCGGCTGGCGGCGGCGTCGGGGACGTGGAGGCTGGTTTCGGGGCGGTGTCGACGGCTTGCCACGTGATGCTGCAGTGGCTGGTCGCGAACCCGCACCATGTCCTGGCGGCGCCGCCAGGGGAGTCCGCAGCGCCAGCGGCTGCGCCGGCGGTGTCGGTTACGCCGGAGGGGCAGGCGGAAGCGGCAGCGCGGGCCTCGTTCTTGGCGGCGGCGGCAACGCTGGCGACGCATCTGGCGGAGCTGACGCGGCTGCGGCGGGCACACGACCAAGACTGGCAGGTGCGAGGAAGGAAAGCGTGTTGAGGGGGGGTAGCTTACAATGACAATGCAAAGTGTGTCACAGCAATCGGTACTCAAAGCAGCTTGCGTCACATCCTTAACACTGCAGCTGTGCAACGGTCCACGGCCTGAGTTGCGACACCATCTAGGTTAAGTGCCCGCTTTGATTCGGCTCCTCCCATAACTCGCACTGCGTGCCGGCTGCATGTGCACCCAGGACCCCGCTGTGCGGCACCGCTCGCTGCCCGAGGACGCGGAGCTGCAGGGCTTCCTGCCGCTGGCGCCCGTGGTGGCGGTGGCGGCGGCCTGGCCGCCCGCACTGGAGGCGGACGGGCCGCAGGGCAGCGGCGTGGCGGTGGCGGCGGTGCGCGTGGCGCGCATGCTGCAGGCGCTCAGGTGGGGTGACGCAAAGAGGGATGGCACGCCTCTTGAGGGAAGGCGTTCCAGCGCATATCGAGATGGGCGTTCAAGATGGTGCATTTTTTGGGGGCATAGAAAGTCTGTTGTAAGCAACACCACCACAGGCATTGAGGCTGGAAACACGCTGCCCACTGTCCTACCCACTCCAGGCACCTGGACGAGACTGCAGCCCCGCTTCGTGGCGCTGGAGCAGCAGCGGCGGCGGCGGGCGGGATGCCTGTGTCTAGCCGGCCCAGCGGCCAGCCGCACAGGGACCTGGCTCTGGCCGCCCGGGGCCTCAACCAGGCTGTCCTGCACGCCATGCAGCAGCAGCAGCAGCCCCAACAGGCGACGGCGCCCGCTGGGGCGCACAGCCAGGGCCATGGGCACGGGGCCAACGCCCTGCATCGACCGGGATTGCAGCAGCAGCAACCGCACCACCAGCATGGGGCCGCCGCGAGGCAACCGGCTGCGTCTAGTGCGGTGGCGACAGGGAGCTTCCGGCCGCCGCCTATTGCTACAGGGCACCGTAGTGCGGGGTCGTACGGCCTGCCCTCCCCTGGAGCCTCCAGCCCTGGGGCAGCGGCCGGCCAGAACCCCTACCACCTGCCTGTCTTCGCGACCGCCACCGCCGTCGCGCCCGGAGCCCGCCAGGGGGCCGCGTCGGCCCCGGCGCAGGCCAACGGGGTCGCTGGAAGTGTGGGACGCAGCTCGGGCGCAGCTGAGGCAGGGCAGCAATGGACGGCTGCTGTCCCCGCTGCTGCTGCAATGTGTGGCGGCGGCGGCGGCGGTGCGCGGAGTGCCCCGGCGGCTGGTGCTGTCGCGGCTGCCCTGCGCGCGGCAGGGGTCGGCAGCGTTGACGGTGTTGGGCCCACGGGTGTGGGGCGCAGCGCCTCCGGGGACGGTGGTGACGAGGAGGACGAGATTGTGTACAAGCCGCCCGTGCGGCAGGGCTCGGGGTTGAGCAGGCCTGCGAGCGTGGGTGCGGCGTTGCATCACCTGGGGTCGCACAACTACCAGCAGGGGCCAGGCTCACGGGAGGCGCACACAGGGTCGGGGGCCCAGCAGGGCGGGCCAGGGGGGCACATCATGGTTGGCGGCCTCATGGTGCCTGTGCCTGTGCCCGTGCCTGGGCCTGGGCCAATGCACCGGAGCAGCAGCAACGGCAGCGCGGGGGGCATGGGCTTTCCGGCGTCGCAGGAGGCACGAGGTACGCACCGTAGTTGTGCGGGCTAGTGCGAGAGAGACACGTAGGACCACTCTTTGTGGCCCGGGGCTTGAGCAAACGGCTTGGCAGATGGCGGCTGTGGGAGATACACCTGATGCTTGAACTTGCAAGAAATAGCAGCCCATCAACAGCTTTTGACTGTACTGTTTAGTAGGAAGCGCCTGACCGTTATCTGCTTGCTCCTTTTCCTCTGTCGCAGTCCTACTGTCGAAGCAGCCCAGTGCGGGCGGCAGCAGCACCGCCCTCAACACGGCGCATCACAGCCGCGACGCATCCCGCGACGGCCTGTTCTTCCGCTCACCCTCCGCCCTGAGCACCGGCGGCGGCGAGGGAGGCGGTGGTGCCGCACTGTACGACTCTGGCGGCGGCGGCCTTCTGGCCTCCGCCGCAGCCGCCGCGGTGGCGGCGGTTTTCGGCCACGGCGGTGGTGCGGGGTTGTCGAGCGGGGTGACCAGTCCGGGCTCGGGAGCCCCACACACCCTGCCGCCGTCACCGCGCGTACTGGGTGTCGGCGAGGCCGGCGATGCGTTTGGTGCGGCGCTGGCAGGCGGTGGTGGCAGGACTGCAGGCGGGAGCGCTGGCAGCAGCGGCGCGGCGACGATGCACGGGATGCAGGGGCCGGCGGGGTCTGCGCACGGCCGACCGCCCTCACCGGCGCCTGCCCTCGGCGAGCTGCCAGGGGCAGGGAGCATCGGACTGCTGCAGCAGATACTCCACAACAATAACACCAACACTAGCGGCGTGGGAAGCAGTGCCGGTGGGGGCCCAGGTGCGCCCGTCAGGCGGCCGTCGTTTGGCGCGACCGGGCTGCTGGGCACGTTTTCGGGTGCAGGAGCTGGGCCGGGTGTGGTTGCGTCGGGGGCGACCGGCGGACGGCCCGGCAGTGCTGGCGGCCTCGGGCGCATGTCGGCGCCGTCGACGGCCGAACCGCCGGCGCAGCTGGTGGCCAACGCCCAAGCCGCTCATCACGATGCGATGGATGTGAGCACAAGCGCGCAGCAACAGCAGCAGCAGTTGGCAGCCGCGTTCGCGGGCTTGCCTGCGTCTCTCCGGATGAGCCAGCAACAACCGGGGAGCACAGCGGGGCCAGCTGCCGCTGTAGCCGCTTCTGCTGCCACCGCCCCACCGCGGCTGGTCGTCCCCGTCCCCATCCCCGTCCCCACGCCGTCCGCGCCTTCCTCCGCCGCACCGCTGCTGCCATGGCAGCAGCACCAGCAGCCATGCGCCGCCGGCGGTGGTACGATTGCTCCGGCCGTGCCCGTACCGCTGCCGTACAACTTCGCGATGACGGCGGACCACTACGTGGCGGCGGCGGCTGCGGAGCGCGAGGCGCAGGAGACGGCCACGGCCATGGCGGACACAGTGCTGGTGGGTTCTCGGCGCTGTAGTGGTAGATGACGTGGCTTACCTTGCTTGGTAACATGTTTGCAGTTGTGTAGGTGTAAACGGATGCGCACCTTGGTGTGCGGGACGGCTATGCGTAAGCTAACAGCGCGTGGCCTGAGATGTCTATGCTAAGCCACTCTAGGGCGAAGGCGTCATGACAGTCTGCCCACTCTATCCCACACATACCGGTAACTGCAGGCCATGGACGAGGACGATGATGAACCCCGCAGCGGCCACTTGCCGTCGGGGGCCCGCCGCGTCAGCAGCGGCGCCAATGGCAACGGCCCGGGCGGCGGCGCGGCCGCCATGCTCCTCGACTCGTACGACTGGCCTTTTGCGGGCGGGTACGGCGACGGTGGCGGCGGCAGGGAGCGTTACAACAGCGCCATTGCAGTAGCGGCCGCGGCAGCCGCTGGCGGTGACGGCCCGGGGCCAGTGACCCGGGAGCCCAGCGCGGCTTCTGATAGCTTCTTTCCGGGCGTTGTCGTACCGCCGCAGTACAATTCCGCCGGCGGCGGTGGCGGGCACCGGAGCAGCAGTGGCAGCGGGGCGTCGCTGCTGGCGGCGCTGGCGGCAGCGCGGGGAGACGCGGCAGCGGCAGCGGCGGCGGCATTGGGCCACCCGCATGATTTCGGCGGCGTCGACGGCGGCCCCGCGGTGATGGCGGCGGCGGCGGCGGCGGCCGCCGCCGGGGGCTTCGGGTCGTGGGGTGCAGTACAGCCGCCGCTGCCGGAGCAGCTTGCGGACTACCACGAGCTGCTGAGGAAGCAAGGAGCAGCTGGGGGGTTGAGGATGAGCGGGGGCCTGCTGGGCAGCCGAGGGAGCGGCGGGCCGCTGGGGCCGTCGGCGCAGCTGCCGCCGGTGCCGCGGCCGGCGGCGGGGCAGAGGCAGGGCCAGGCGGGGCAGCATCAGCAGGGGCGGACAGGCGCAGTGGCTGCGGACGGGGGTGTCTTCGGTGAGGACCACAGCTGCCTGTCGTTCCTAGCCGAGCAGCTGCAGCTGCCGGCGGCGGGGACGATCAACGGGGACGCGCCGGGTGGGCAGCAGCAGCAGCAGCAGCAGGGGTGAGGGGCACACGGCAGCGTCTTGTTGCGACTCATTCCCTGGCTACCGACTGGTGCCAGGCGTGGATGGCGGCAGGCGCGTACTGGTTCATAGCGGACAGTTTTCGGTGGGGATAATACGATCGTGGAGGGGAGTCCTCATGGGGTGGCGGCATTCAGGCGGACAGCATGGCCTGGGTGCCAGAACGACAGGCGTGCAGTGACGCGACGCTGGGTTCAAGGGCAAGCGACCGGGCCGCGCGGCCCCGTCCGGCTCCCAGCTACCTGCTGCCGCTGCACCCTCGTCGCGCTCCCCGGCTCAGCACACCAGCGCCGGCTGTGCGCACGCGGGCCCCGTGAAGCTGCCATCCCGTTGGGCCGCTTGGCTTCGGAGCTTGACCGGTCGATGGCCAAGCCGCCATGCGGCTGACCGCCGCAGTCCGACCATCCCAAGCGGAAGTCCCAAGCGCCAGGCCGGGGGCGGGCCTCCTGCTTCTTCCGCCGCGCCCTCTCCCCCCTTGCTCCCACGCCCTTCCCATGCCGCCGTCCCTCCTCCATCCCATCGGTCACGCTCCCAGCTCAGCACTTGTCCAAGGCTTGATGCCACCCAGAGCAAAACCCGCCCGGGCCGCCACACAATGGCCCCCATGGAGCATCTGCCGGAGCTGCCTAGTGGCAGCCACGGACGCCACGCCACCGTACCCCTCCCTGTGGCTACTTCCGCTGCCCAGTCAAGACGGCCTACGGTGCGGCCCGCGCGCCCCGCGCGAAGCCTCCATTCGTCCATGTCGCCCTTCCACCCCAGCCGTCGCGTGCCCCTACAGGCAGCCCCCGCCCCCCACCGTGTGATGCCCAGTGGCCCTGGCCTATACCGTAGTTGGGCTGTCGGCCCCCAGCGTCCTGCAACGCCTTCGGCCCCATTTAGCAGCGTCCCCGCCGGCCAGCGGCCCGGTATCATACCCTCGCCGTCGGAGCTCTTGACAGCAGCCTATCTTAGACGAGGAACGGAGCAATATTGGTTACCGACGGCGGGTCGGCTCTGGCATCCGTTGGGAACGGAGCAATATTGGTTACCGACGGCGGGTCGGCTCTGGCATCCGTTGGGAACGGAGCAATATTGGTTACCGACGGCGGGTCGGCTCTGGCATCCGTTAGGTGCACCGCGTGCTGTGGAGAGGGTTCAGGCAGTTTGTGAATCGGGGTGACGTCTGGCTACGGTGTGTTCGCGTAGTGTCTTGGTGTTCAGGGAGCGTCCGCAGCCCGTGTATAATGCCCGCTCTGCCACTGTTGGGTCAGGTCGGATGCATAGCACAGGGTCGCCGTCCAGGTGTACGGGTGCACTACGACTGCTCGTGGATGCACACAGTCTGTTTTGCGTAAGATGATGGCAACAAATATAGTTGCCATGGACGAAAGTGTGTTCGCTGCAGTTGGAAGCTTCAATGTAAGTACGGATGCTGGTAACGGAGCGTGGTGTTACGGCCAGCAGCAGGCATCCAGGCCAGGTCTGACCACCCGGCACACCCGAAAACCAGCACAAGAGAGTGCACTATACTGACAGCGGCACGCATGTAGTCAGGCCATTTGTGGTAACACTTACAAACCAATACCTGCAGCATCAAGTAGCGTAACGACAAAGTTCGAACCCAGGTAGCGAACAGGAACTGCACTCCGTACGAACGCAGCCATGGCACCCGTGCGGCGTCCACAAAATTCAGAAGCAGCTCTGCTCTGCTCTGGCCTGTACGACTCTGCGACACATACAGAGATCAGCAGCCTTTGACAACGTAACGGCCACGTTTTGTCCAGCCGCACCCACGTACTGTACAATAAGATATGTTTTCGAGACAGCCTACAGCTACTCTACACTGTAAGGTGCACCGCAATCTATATCATGACTGGTGCATCCGGACATCGGGCTCAGTGCTGCTCACGCCGTACGGACGGTACGGTGCGTTTGCAGATGCAACAGGACGTCTATCTCGGGGACTGAGCCGGATACCGGTATCGCCATGTGCGTACGTCGGCCATGGTCGCCCTACACTTTTAGCTGCAGGCGGGATCCATGCCCGGCGTCACCCCCAGCTGCAGGCACTGCACAAGCCACCGTCGCAGCGCGTCACTTTGCATCATGACGCGTCATGAGCGTCCCACGACACCGGTGCTGTGGTCTCTCCTCAGGCAGTCTCCCGTTGTACCAGGAAGGCCTGCGCCGCTATGCTGCTGGTGGCACTCGTGCCGCTGCTGCACGCCCCCAGCACTAGCCTGGCGCTGTCGCTGGTGCTGCCCCCTGCCACGCTAATACACATGCCGGGCGCGTGGCGGGGCCGCAGCGACACGGCGCTGGCGGGGAAGGGCGCGCCCAGTGCCACGGCGGAGAACTGCTGGCTGCTGTTGCCGGTGGCTCGGCACGTGGCCAGCACCAGGGAGGCGCCCGCGGCAGTGCTGGCCCCCGCCACCTCCACGCACAGGCCGCCACTGGCCTTCAGCGTCCAGTAGCCACCGCCTGGGGAGGGAGGAGCGGGCGTGGGGAGGGAGCATGCAGGCATTACGTCCTCTGAACGGCAGTCACCAGTGCAGCTGTTTTCAAATGATTACCGTTAAACGCTTGGCTCTCCGAAGCGCAGGGTGCCTAAAGGGTTGCACTCTTGCACAGGGCCGCTGCTCCTCGCTCCTGCCCCTGGCCCACACCCAGCCATCCCCATGCCCCCACCTGCCGGCTGCAGGGCCCATAGCTGCGCGGGCGTGCCGTTGCACTGCCACTGCCGCAGTGCCACGCCCGCCGCCTGCCGGGTGTTCGGGATGTCCACGCAGCCGGCCTGGGGCACGCACATGGGGGGTGCGGATTGCATGGACGACTGGCGCGAGGCGGGAAGCAACGCCGGCCAAGCAACCTGTTGCTAGGCCATGCCCGGTAGGCGTTTTACGGTTAGCGGTGCCACATGCAACCTTCCTCCCGCGTCCTCTTGTATGGTAGCCATGTCCTACCACGTGCACGGTATGCGCAGCCCTTAAACACATACGCGCCCATGTGTCAACGTGTTATACCGAACACAGGCAGAGGCCACACACCAGCAGGCCCGCTGCTTGGAGCATGGAGCTTCCGCACCTGTACTATGTGCAGGTGTGTATGCCGCCCGCGATTTGCAGCACGGTGTACTGGCATGACCCACGCCGGGGCTCAAAGCCGGCTGAGGGGATAATGATGACAAGGCGGCAATGAGGCACGCAGGCGGCCCTGCAGCGCATGCTGCCACCATGTGGCGACCATGCTAGTAACACCAGGTAAGCAACACCGTTCACGTGCACGTACGCAGCCCACCTTGTTGGTGCCGGTGCCGATCCGCACACTGAGAGCGGATGAGGAGGAAGCTGTGGTGCCTGCAGCTGCGAGCAGCACAGCAGCACGTGCACATCAGCCTCATTGGCGCCATCCTTCCATTCATGTACATCAAGAGAGTTCCTTTGCCAAATTGTGCGGTGGGGGAATTCCCTTTGGGAGAACCCATCTTGATTACCACTCCCCTGGGTTACCTCGGGCCTACCTCAGGCCGTCCTGCTTTTCAGGTAACGAGCTTGTGGACTGCGGCTACAGTATCCTACTCTCGTTATAGCGCTAGTGCAAGGGTATAAACACCACTCAGAAACGGCCAACAAAACCTTACCTGTAATGTCCAAGCTCGGCGCTGGCTTCCAATACGCACACACGCCGGTGGCCTCGTAGTACGTGGTGAAGCTGTGCTTGAGCCACCCCTGGGTGTTCCATCCGCTGCACCAGGGGTTGGCGCTGCAGGCAGCTGCCACTGCCGCCGCGTCTGCAGAGGTCACCCTGCGGATGTCGCTGTCTGCGTCATAGATGTCTGCGTTGGGGAACAACATGTATCCAGAATAATTCCGGCACATCGATCCTCCCAGCGGTAGGGGTGGCGGAAGCCTGCGGGGGGAGGGGGGCTTTGGCGATGGCGGGCGGCGGAAGGGGGGGCGGGGCGATGGCGGGCGGGGTGCGGGGGGCCGGGGCCGGGGCGATGGCGGGCGGGGTGCGGGGGGACGAGGTGAGGGGGGCCGAGGGGAGCGTGGGCGGGGCGATGGCGGGCGGGGGAAAGGGGGGCGGGGTGATGGCGGGCGGGGAGTGGGGGCTTGCTGCGCCGCTGCGTTCGCCTCAGTCAACCTTTCGGGCAGGCAGCTGCACTGCGCGGAGGGTGATATGCAGAAGGCTGCCTGCGCCTCCTGCGCCGCTACGTCCACCGTGGCCTCGTCAAAGCGGACGCACAGGTGGGCCACAGGGGTGGAGTCTGGGGCAGGGGTAGCCGGGGCACACGCGCATCAGGAGTGGGCCAGGAGAAACGGCCAAACCGTCATACACAGGATGCACAGCCTCCTCTCGCGCAGAGTTTACGTACGATGCTTTTACAGTACGACACGGCAGAGGGTGGCAAGGGCATACGATAATAAGTGCAGATGGTATGCATCACGCTGTCAGAGGACTGGGTGGCCAGCCAGGCACACGCCACGCAGCACGCACCTTCCGCCAGGCCTGCCGCCACGATGGGCGCCGCCACAGCGGTACCCCGCCCTGCCGTCCGGCCCCACAGCTTGGTCAGGTACCGCCGCTCGCTCGATATGGAAGCGGCCTCCCCCCGCCCCAGGGACATCTCGTACACCGCCACCTCGTGGCCCCCCTCGGCGCTGTACCAGCCCAGCCCGCTGTCCAGCATCCTGCGGGAGCACGGCGTTAGAACGTTCGCTTCGTGCTTGGCGTCGCCGATGATGAAAGGTCGAGGGGCAGCCGCCTGGAGGCATTCTCAGATGTGGCCTAGCCTAGATGTTGCGTGATAGCAGGTTAGCAGCCCTAGTGAGCACGAAGTTTTACAGGACACAAGACAGGACTTGCGTTTTTCATGCGGCGTGGCTGGCTGTGGTGCAGAGCAGGCACCTGGCCCCACACCCGCGCACCTGAACACCACCCAGTACACCAGGTTGTCGTTCTCCTCGGACGCGTAGTGGTCCTCCACCTCTACTGTCAGCCGCATGAGGCAGTCCGCACGGCTGCCGTACGCAGGGAGCAGCACCCTGCGGACGCAGTGAAGCGCAAGACCTTGAGCGCAGTGGAGCCGCACAAGCAACGGCGGCACGGCAGGCAAGGGCAAGCGTACGTCGCAGCAACCCGCGCTATGTGCACGCCTACAGGGTCGGTAACAACACCACAGCAGCACAGGCGAGCACGGTGCGGGCGCGCATGTCTTCAGTGCCCCGCAGCGGGTGGTGCCGTAGGCACACGCACGTTTGCGGCTTGGCCCACTCCCTGTCCTCCACGTCCGGCACCCTCCAGTCCAGGTCGGGGTGCACGTCCGCCCACGACAGCAGGTAGCCTGGGGTTGGCAGGATACGCGTATGTTGGATAAGAGTAATGGGCCCGCTGAGCAAGGACTACCGTACCGGAAGCTATGTGATGATGTACAGTAACAGTCCGTGTGCCTGACAGTGCCCCCGTGTATTCAGGAACCAAGCCACAGCCTCACGCAGGGAGCCAGCAGGGCATCGTGCCGCGGTGTGGTTTCCAGCACAGCGAGCGATAAACAACGCAGCGGAGCGGCGTGTTGTAGGTCAAATGAGCAAGACGGCTAATGTGTGGCGCCCTTGGTTTAAGGCTGCCGTGTTTCGCTCACTCTGCGGCCCGTTGAAGCACGTTGCAGCTCCAGATAGCCCGCTGGTGGTGTCCTCGGAGCCGTTCCACGTCCGGGCGTCGAGCAGGCCCGCGTTCATGCCCAGCGCCCGCACACCCATCTGCAACCGGGAACCACCACACCGTGAACCCGGAGTAAGTGTTGGCGCTCAGGAAGTAGGGATGGCATGTGACGTACAGTAAATCAGTTTTACGTTGTGCAACTTTACGTTTTTGCACAACACGGGACACCGCCAGTGCGAAGCAACTACTGGTTGCCGCCAAGTGCCTCGTGAGCTTCTGGCAAGCCGCTTGCGCACCCCCGACCTTGGTCTGCTCATGGCTGCACATGCTCACCTGAGATAGCAGGCCCAAGCTGTTTTGGGTGAGCTGCACACGGTTCCTGCACCGCATGGATGGGACGACGGCGCGCACTATGGGCATGACAGACCAGCCGTTAAGCTGGCCCGAACACCAGCCGGTACCGCATCCAATATCACTGATTGCCCCACCATCTGTACAGTACCGGTTTCATTGATTGTCACCGCGCCAGTGTGACTGCCGTGCCACGGTTGCACGCCTCGGGGAACAGCAAACGCATGCATGCCAACATGCCAGGTACTGAACAGTCCTTCCACGACCCGCTTGCACCAGGGAGCTTGTGTATACAAGCACGCGCCACCGACCACCACTCACTCGCATTGTGTGAAAGCTCCGCCGTCCGACCGCACGCAGCCGCTGGCGTCAAGGTCGGCCCGCATCAGCCTTGCCACCCCGTCACGCGGCTCCGTGGCAGCACCGGGGCACTGCCGCCGGGCCGCCTCCCTGACCGCTTCAGGAAACAGGGCAAAGGCTTGAATGCCTTCCTCTGCTGATACCTGCGCGGGGGAGCGTGCACAGTCAGCAGTGCAGTGATGTGATGTGCCTCGGACATGGGGCTGTGCCCTGTGCGCACCGTTTGCTGCAGGCAAACATCCGTACCAGCAGCGTGCAAGCCGCACCCGGTGCACGCAATGTTGCCAAGCAACTCGCCGCTTACGGACCGTCGTGCAATACGGACTGCGAGCAGGGCCACGTAATGAGCGGCGCCCTAGATGGGCTGCCCTAACCGTTCCAGGCAACGCACAAGTGGTACTCCAGTGCCGAAGTACGGTGCCGACTGCCGGATTGCTTCATGCATTGCAGGTGCTCGGATGGAAGGCTTGCTATGTGTTGCTACGAACGTATGGCAGGCGCCGGGCTGTAGGTCGGGTAAGTTAGCCCAGTACTTACCAACTGTTGCATTGCTGAATCGAAAGCAGCGTGGATGCGGAAGTTGCATATCTGCCACTGCTGCTCTGCGCCTGTGTTGGGCACTGCCGCCGCCACCTGGCTGGCGTAGCGCACTACCTGCTGGAGGTCCACGCCCGGCAGCGTCCACTGCAGCCCGTGGAAGACAGGCACAGTAGGCAAGCAAGAAAATGGGTGCGCGTCAGGCCGCAAGCGCATCATGGCTCGCCCACAGCACGCACTGCCGGTAGGCAAGGACTGATGTGCGGCGTACATACGCCTTGGTCAGACGCCACCATGCATGCGCTGGAGAGCCGCGCCACAAAGAATGAGGCACGTGGGCAGCACTGAGGACGCAAGGCTGACTCGTTACCAATGAGGCAGCTACTCCATCTCTGGCCTGGTTTGCTTGAAACACAGACGTGTCACAGGTTATTGAGACGAAAAACAAAGACGACGCGGTTACACTGTGATATGCAGCCCACATTGCTTGACAGGCAAGGCCACTCACCCGCAACGAATAGTCCTGGATGTCGCCGAGGGAATAGGTGGCTGTTGCCACCCTGCCGTGCGAGCAATGGTGCACGAAGTCTGCCAGCGTGCTGCCCTCCCCCAGCCAGGGGGAAGCAACCTACGAGGCCACGCGTGCAAGGGAGATGCGAGGGCGTTGGAGGGTGCCATATGCCAAGTCAAACCTTTGGGCAACGCACGTGTGGTTCCTTTTCTCCGTACAGCAGTGGAGCCGCGTTGTACCAAGTCACCCCGTCCATCCGCCCGCTCACCTGCGTGCCGTCCAGCTGCGGCTCCAGGCGCTCCCCGGCGGTGGTCTCAATGGCCACGAAGGCCACGGAGGGGCGCAGGACCAGGGGCCCCGCCTCGCCCTCGGGGGGGACCAGGGGTCGAACCACGTACAGCGCCCCGCTGCACCACCGCGCGGCCTGCGCACGTACGACGGTGAAGGGACGGGCATAAGGGGAACACAAAGCCCAACCGACATTGGCAAGCGCCAGCACCACAGAAAGCGTTTAAGCCAGTGAACCAAAGCTGCAAGCGGGCAGGGGCGGAGTAGGGGTATACATCGGGAGCGTGCGACGTCGAGCACCTGCAGGCCGGTCGAGACGGCAATCCGTGTCGCGGACAGCTTGCCTGCAGTGTGGAGGCGGTTGCATGCGCCTCGTGCGCGCTGCAAGGACCAGGGGAGTCCTCTTACCGTTCTGATGCTTATTAGGCGGATGACGGCGAGTTTGGAGGCGTTGTCCATATCCTCTCTTGGGATAGTCCCATTTACCTCCGAGCGACCATAGAAGCACTTTAGCTTTTCAATGTCCGAGTCGTCGAGGACGAAGTCCCTGTACCTGCCGTTGTACGGCGGCGGCTCGGCCAGATCGGCAAGCGAGTTCCCACAGCTGCTGTCCAGCTCGGCTTTGAAGAAGTACAACGTTGTGACTTCTTTTGTGACGGGGTCTGCCATGATATTCTCAAACCGCGGTTGGCCTACGTGGGCACAACCGCGTGTGTGGCTCAGTACCATGAACAGGCTCCGGCGCCTCACGTGCGGGCCGGCAGGTGCGCGTAGCTCGCGTCCAGCACAACGCCGTAAGAGGCACGAGTACGAGTCAGCAAGTGCGCACCGCCGTAAGACGCACAGATCACAGTCAGCAACTGCATGCCCAACCTGCGCCACTCATGCATGCTGCGCCCAGGGGTGTGGACAAGCAGCTCGTGTGCGTGCCATGTGCGCACGCGAGTGCAGCTGCATGATCTGTGCATGTTTCCGCTTGTTGAACATGCACAGCAGGCACTGCCACGCACAGTTGCACGGGTAAAAAGACGCTTGCGCAAACGGTTACTCCAATAGGTCCTCACCTACTAGGCACACAAGGATGACTTGTGGGGGTGCGTGCTGCTCGTCCCACTGCAAAACGTCCCCGGGTGGTGGGCTGCGGTCGTCCCACAGGCCATGGCTGGCAGCCGCCAAAACAGAAAGCGCAGCTGCGTATGGGGAGGTGCTGGAACCGTGTCAGGTCACGATCTGGGCGAATGCAGCAGGGCGTACGGGCAGTCATGACGGTATGCCCCTTATGCGGACGGCCACTGGGTCAGCACTGGAAGCCATGGAAAAGCCGGTCTGAAATCTTTACCCGCAGTGAAGACCAATACTGCGCTGTTGAATTTCCGCCTGCATACGCCTCGGGCTGTTGAGTCCTTCGTCGGGCGGCTAGCAGTACCCCTCCTGGCCTGGCTTCCTCGCGCCTACGGGTCACAGCTCTAAACGTCACGCTCTGAGCTGAGTTAGAATACTCGAGCTACTCTCTCTATCGTAGCTATGACAACTCACGCCTGTGTCTAATGTAGTGCCATGCGGTTCAGGTAGAACGAAGCGTGACTCAAGACAATATTAGGGGGGCAAGAACGCGACATTATTGGCAGCTACTAGTAAGGTTAGCGCGCGGGGCTGGGGCTGCAAGCTACGCTGCATTTTTGGTATGTTAGTGGTATCCGGCACGCATAGTTTGTCGGGGATGCATGGACCCAGCCAGACAATGACAGCTTGGCAACACTCAGGAAACGGCACTACCAGAACTCAGCTGCCGCGAACGGCAAAGGGGCACCTATGATGCAATGAAGTACATGTCGTACGGTAGTCCACCCGCCATGCCGACATGGACTGTAGACGATGCTATTGTATCGCCGAACGGCAGATGCCTTCCCAAGGTCCCTCTCTTTTTGCAGTGTGCCACGGTGCCCCAGCACCGTGCACAAGGAAGTGCAATAGGGGAACGCACGCCTGAAGTGGGGAGCCTACCAGTCAGGTGCTACAAGTGCTTCTGGGAGCACATAGATTTTGTGAACCAGGGGACCCCACTTGTGACCTCTACATGCTACCGTTTGTTTGCTGCCTGTACCGGGCGCAGGGCGTACCTGTGGCGCTGTAGGTTAAGACTTCTTTGGACTGGACTGGACTGGCGCAGCTGGGCGGAGCTGCCGTTGGAAGGCGGGGCTCGCGGAGGTCACCTCACAGGCTGTCGGTCACCACACGATTTGCATGCTAGTCCACCATGCACTATTCCGACGCTGGCAACCAGCTCGCAGACGGCACTAGACGGCACCATGCCTCCCCGTTCTGCAGGGTGGTGCGTGCGCTGGTGCCCAGTGTCGCCACTGCAGCAGGCAGTGCTGACGGGCCGTGGCAGGCCTCTGGTAGCAGTGTTGCAACCTTCCACAGAGGTGTTTGGTGAAACAGGGGTCTCCAAGGGGCCCGACTCATGCTTGCAAGGTCCTGTCTTTGTCTTTTGGGGGGAGGCCGCTACCCAACCCACTCCGTCATCCCCGAACGGTCCCCTGCACGTGCTTGCTGATATTGGCGGTGAGGCCAGGAACGAGGGAAACGCGCCCGAAAGCTCACATTACGAACCAACCGATGAAAGAGTAACACCTGTCAATATGTCATTGCCGCCCAGGCAGCACGCACCAGCAAGCAGCTGCATACTGGTATGCAGGGTGTGGTGAGGGTAGGGCAGGAGCAGTCATCTCACCGTCGTCCTCTGCCAGCCCCAATGCGCTCAACAGGTGCACACTGCACGGTGCGTCGGTGCCCGTCATCCATGGCAGGGAGCACTCCACACCCAGCAAGCGAAAACCGGTTGGTCAGCACTCACAGGTGCTGGTCCCCCACGTCTCGTGCCTACCGCCCACAAGCGCAAGGCCAAGCCTAGACTACCCAGAGAGCCTGTCCTAACTTCTGTGCCAGCGCTTCCTATATGGAGTCAGGCATATGTATGTCCCCTTGCTTCACTGCTACAGCCGCACAAAGCAGCCAGCGCCATCCTATCAAGGCCTAGGTCTCCTGGCGGGCCCTGACACAGCACGGGGCATCACGGCCGCGCCCACCACCAGAGGCCCTGCCACGGCTAGGCGCCGGGCCGACGACACCACACCCAGCCAGGCGACAGCTGCCTTCGTGACGGCTGGCTTAAGGGCCCCAGCCGACGACAGACCGTGATATGCCAAAGTCACACACAGCATTCTGCGCCGCGGTGCCACTGCTGCACGCCCCCAGCACCAGCCTTGCGCCGCCGCTGGTGCTGCTCCCCGCCACGCTAATATACATGCCGGGCGCGTGGCGAGGGCGCAGCAACACGGCGCCAGCGGGGAAGGGCGCAGCCAGTGCCACGGCTGAGAACTTCTGGCTGCTGTTGCTGGCGGCTCGGCACGTGGCCAGCACCAGGGAGGCCCGCGCGGCAGTGCTGGCCCCCGTCATCAGCGCCAGCACCAGCGCCCAAGCCAGCCTAGACTGCAAGCCGTGCCTTTTTTGAGCTGTGTATTTTTTCAGCTGTGGTCCACAGGTCTTCACTCCCACGGCTCACCGATGCGCGCCAGGATCTCCCCCGGCCCCACCTCCCGCACGTAGGCCAGGTCCTCCTCGCTCCTCACCAGGAGGGTGCCCCCGAACGCCAGGCTGTTGAGCGGCAGGGGGCCGCACCGCTCCTGCCGCCGCGGCACCAGCACCAACCACCGCGTGGTCATCAGCACGTTGTACGACACCGAGCCCGCCGCCACCGCCGCCGCCGTGGCCGCGTCCCGCGGCTGCTCGCCGTCCGGCAGGTGTACGGCGGGGGTGTAGGTGTAGCCGGGGAAGGCGCGGTGCAGCAGGGAGGTGAAGGCGGCCTCCAGCTGCTCCGGCGTGGGGCTGCGGTTAACGGTGTAGGACCAAGTATGTGTTAGCACAACAGCTGCCGGTAAAAGATGCAATTACATGATTGCCGGGACGTGGTCGAAAGGCGGCAGGGAGGCACGCAGCTTGTGGATTGGCCATGAGGAAAGTATGCGAGGCACATGGTGGAGACTCCTGGGGTACAGAAAGGCGGCAAGAGGGTGGCATGAGGGTGGGAGTGCGGAGTGAGTAACAGGCTGAGGGCCTCTCCCAGCGCTCAGCTGGCCAGGCGGCCGTGCAGTATAAGCGAGGCGATGTACACATCGAAGACTCCTGCTTTAAGGGGTTCTTGTATTTCCCACGTTGTCACCAATGCTTATGGGCTTTTAGGCCATCAAGTAATAGCCGTAGGCACTGGCGTAGTGACGGGAAATGTCACGTTGTGCATCGCGTCTCTGAGGATGACTCCAGGGTGGAGCAGAACCAAGCGCTCTCCCTTTGTAAAAAGTGGATCCCAGCATGTGCGCGGCCACCGAGGCGAGCTCCGATGCCCGCCAGGGAACACCCCCCAATATTCTTAATATTATCAAGGGACGCTGCTCGTGCCGTACCTGTCCGGCAGCATGGCTGCAAAGCACTTGTACGGCAGGCTCCGCATCTCAAACGCCTGCAACGGTGCCACACCGGCCGCCGCCGCCGCCGCCTCCACCAAGTGCCCCACAGGAGCTTGGTCGTCGCTGCCAGCGGTGATGACCTCATAGTCCGTGAACGGCAAAGGAACGACCTGGCCGGACAGCATGTACCGCACGGCATGCCTTGGCACTGCAGCACACTGAGGCCGGCAGTGCGGTTGGGGTTGCCATTGAGGGTGTACAGGGCCCTCGCCTACTGAGAGCGCCCCTTGTTGCGGCACAACTCGCCCCGCTCTGCGCTGCGCTCGCTGCGCTGCGACACAGCTGCCGGCACCCAAGCCAAACGCGTGGCAAGCACCCGCGAGTCACCGATGCACACCCAGGCCTAGGCACCAGCCTGTACGGGCACAGTGCAGCTGCAGGTACCAAGGCACGCCGTATGGGGACCTGTCAAGCGCACGCGCGACCCCGAGGCAACGCCTGCGCCCCCACCTGCAGGTGCTTGTGCGGCTGGCTGCGCCCCGACTGCGGGCCGCAGTTGTAGAACGCCACACCGCCGCGGGGCATCGCCTGCGCGGGGGTATCCAGCACCGTGGCATGTGGGCGGCTGAGGGCGGCGCTGTCCTGCGCTGCATTAGATATACGATGCCAACTCATGCGGCCCCGCGCGGGAGAGGAGCGCCACGGACCCGCTGCCCCGCTGCACGCTGCCATGCCTCTCAGCAAGGCAAATTGGCTTCCCCACACACATGCGTGCACCTCGGTACAAAGTAAATGCCTGTTCGACAGCCGTCAGCTTTGTTAGCCCCTACAGCAGTAAACAAGAGTACCGTTCACGGACCTTGAGCAGCACCAGCGTGGCGGCCAGGTCGGCGCCGTACAACGGCTCTGCCTGGCTCCGGAACCGCTTGGTGATGACCAGCACGTGGTGGGCCACCACGTTGAACTTGTTGAGCACCAGCACGTGGTCCTGACCCACGGGTCCAACCTGCATGCGCGCACGCACGCTATGATGCTTGGGTATTCGCGGGCCGCGCCACCATGTCTGTCACGTGCAGCGGCGCCGTAACGCTGGTAATGAAAGGAAGCTATAATATAGCTACGCTGGGCGCGCATAATTTCATACGTCAGTAAGTGTGAACTCACTGCTCACAGCCCACCGTTAGCTCTGGGTCGGGAGGGAGGAAGGGGTTGCGCCACGGTGCGGGGGCCGGGGCTGGTGGCGGTGTCGCGCTTGATGGCTGACCCTGG
>VFQN01003161.1_pt1 | contig 24103 bp, 13 predicted proteins | sample 3512371 | NCBI WGS metagenome assembly VFQN01 (sample SAMN10412370, study PRJNA504923) | tailings metagenome | isolation source: Replicate 2 from Balatoc abandoned mine | place: Philippines: Itogon, Benguet | collected 2017-08-28
ATACATGAACAGTGCTATTCACATTATACGACTCCGTTGATTCGCCTTTCCTGATAGGTGTGGTCGGGACCAGTAAGGATCGTGTGGCCACACCACCTGGATTGTAACATAAAATGCCAACTATGCGTACGTGCGGGCAGCCAAGAACGGCGATAGGGCTACGCTGACCGCCCTGCGGCGGCTGGGCGTGCCGTGGGGTGCGGATGACCTGGTGATGCAGGCGGTGGGGTCAGGTGGGGTGGGGGTGCCCAACGCCGGCGTGTGGGAGGGCGTTGGTTGCCCCAGCACCACATGCGGGTAGCTGCTGGTGGCACGGAACTACGGGTTGCGTGCTGCCGTGCTGCGGGACGGTCACCATTGCCCACCGCGTACAGGTGTTTCAGCTGGGTAGGGACGCAGGACACAGGAACTGAAGCAACACTCCTCACAGACCGTGGGTAGCGGGCAGCGAGGGACGGCGGGGAGCAGGGCAGCAGGGAGGCGGGCAGTGCACGCGGGCAGGGCATGGGCGTTGCCTTTGCGTCAGGGGAGACTTCCGGCACATATTGGCGCTGCGTTGTGCGGGAGTGACTTAGTCTTACAATTTCAGTTGTCTACCGCCTCGGTTGAAGTAAGGCTGTCTCCAAGGGCCACCTTGTCGCCTTCAACGTTGGCTCGTCCCATGGGACCTTGCTCCACCCTGCGCCTGGTGCCGAGACCCAAAGCTACGCAGTAACAACAAGGTGGATACACCTGCCTGCGCAATGGTTATGCTTACCGTAACGCGTTTCGGCGTTCCGGCATTTCGTGGCTATACTTCCACGTCAACGCGGCAAACATTTGATTGAAGCAAATACATATGTAAGGCATACGGACTCGTCCACGGCACTGTGAAGGATTGTTGCGGGCTGCCAAGGGGACAGGCAGTTTCAGCTGGCGAATTGCAATACGCGAAGTTGACGAACAGCTTACACATGAAGCGCCTTTGCATTGCGTGTCGCTTGAGCCTTCTTGAAAGGCTGCTTTGCAAGTCACTCGGCCCTTGCGCCTACTGGCGCTCTCCCCTTCAAACCTTCTCTCGGCACTCCCTGCGCCTCCGTGAACTGTGCGCCCTTGGAACACCCCTTCCTGCAGACAACTTGGTTCGGGAGTCAGCCCTCCTAAGACTACCTGCCTCCTGATCTGTGGCCCTGCATCATCCGCGGTCAGCCAGCTAGCATGGACCTGGACGGGGCCAGTAATAGCACGTTATTGCAGCAGCTGCCTCGTGCCCTCCAGCTGCACGTCCTGTCCTTCCTGCCCCCCAACGACCGCGCCCTAAGCGGCCGCCTGGTGTCCCCGGACGCAGCCAAGGATCTCAGTAGCTCAGACCACTGCACCGCCTTCCTATGCCAGCCGCTGCCGCCCAATGCCGCTCCCTGGCCAGTTGAGGCAGGGCAGCAGCACATGCGGCAGCTGCCTTTCTGGCACAAGCTGCAGTTGCTAAGCATTGCCGCCGCCAGCGGCAGCGAGGTGAACCTGGAAGTGGCGCTGGCGCTGCTGCAACCAAGCATCTTCCCGGAGCTGCTGCAGTGCTGGGAGCTTTACAACGTACCAGATCCCGACGTTGCAGCAGTGAAGGCGGGCCACCCACAGCTGCTGGGCTGGATGCTGCGCCGCTGCCCGGGGCTGGTAATCTCCAGCCGCGTGCTGCAGGCCGTGGCACGGTACGGCGACCTGGCGGGGCTGCAGACGACGTGGGAAATGCTGCAAACCCGCTCATACCACCGCAGGCGTGTCGCTCTAGCCGTGGCCCAGCGGGTGCTAGACGCAGCCGCTGGCGGGTCGGGGAGCGGGGACGCCGTGGCCAAGATGGAGTGGGTGCTGAAGGCAGGCAGGGGCAGGTGCTCCCTGCAGCAGAGCACCGCTGAGGCCGCCGCCCGCTCGGGCGACCTGGGCCGGCTGCGCTGGCTGCGTGACCGCGGCTGTACCGTGGGTGGCATACAGGTCCTGCGGTGTGCGCTCCGGCACGCCGACCTGGCCGTGGCGCAGTGGCTGGTGGACGAGGCGGGGTGCGAGCTGCCGGCGGTGGGGAGCAGTGCCGGGCGCTGGCTTGAGTTTCTGCGCGCAGCAGCCGGTAGCTGCGACGCCGTGGCCAAATGGCAGTGGCTGCAGGAGCGGGGCGCGCCGCGGCTGGACACACACGGCACGTGGGTGTTCGACCTGTCTCTGGAAGCAATCAAAACAGGGCAGCTTGGGGCGGTACGCCACCTCCTGTCGAGCTTCGGGCCTGACGCAGTGCTGCAGCCGCCTGCCAACGTGGATCCCGGGCTGTTGGAGCTGCAAGCAGCACGCTCGCGTTGCATCCCCCTGATGGAGCTGCTGCACCAGTCTGGCCTGGTGCTGACGCACAGGTCTTACATCGGCGCTGCTCATGCGGGCGACCTGGCTATGGTCCTGTGGCTGGCGCGCGAGGCCGGGGTGTCGGCAGCCGGGCTGCAGCTGCAGCACTGTGTGGAGAGTTGGGGAAGCAAGACAGAGGGGGGTGGGTTTGCGAGCCACAGTAGCAGCCGGGACCTGCTGGAGGCGGTGCAGCTGCTGGTGGGCGAGGCGGGGTGGAGCGGCTGGGACGCTGATGATGACGAGGAGGATGCCGATTTTCGCTTTCATCGCAATCCGCTTTGCGGAGCTGCGGCGCGGGGCGACCTGGCCCTGGTGCAGTACCTGCTGCAGCAGCGGCCGGGGTACCTGGTGGACGGGAGGGCGCTGGTGGCAGCAGCTTGGGGCGGCTGCGAGGCGCTGCTGGAGTGGCTGGTGGAGCAGCACCCGGGCTGCCTGGCGGGGCCTTGGGGCGAGCCTGCCTACATGGCTCCCGCGATAAGCAGACAACTGGGGACCCTGGCCGCCCTGCGGCGGCTGGGGGTGCCGTGGGGTGCGGAGGACGTGGTGGTGCAGGCGGTGGAGCAGAGGTGCGCGGTGCCGGTGCTGTGGTGGCTGGTGGAGCAGGGGGCGCCGGTGGGTAGTCAGGCGGCCATGGAGGCGGCTGTGGCGGGCACCAGGCACCGTCTCAGTGCCGAGGGGGGGGCGTGGCTGCGGGGCGTGGCTGCGGGGCGTCGCGGCGGCCAACGGGGCCTGAGCGTGGGCCCTTCGTACAAAGGTGGAGGCGGAACGCAGTGTGTAACCGCAGCGGCCACAGGACATGCATAGCTTATATAGGGATCGACAGCTTGACATGTGGGGAGTCAGTTCAAGGTGCCTGGTGCATTTGGCGGGCACGTAATAGGCACCGGCACTGCGCGCGGCTGGCCTCTGTGGACGGTGTGTGCGTGTGGGCTACCATATGTGCATGGGGTATGGCCGTCGCATCCAATGCACGCGCATCACTGTTACTTACTTGATGCACACACACCGTAGCACGCACAGGGCAAGGCTTAGTAACGGTTAGCCGGGAGAGGTATCCTATGTGTGACGTGTCTTGGCGTGTTTGGCAAGCATGCATGTGCGCGATCGGCGCACTGTTGGTGTTGTTTTTTGCTGTGCGGGCTGCAGCGGTGGCCTAGCATGGCTGTGTGCCCAAGGAAAGCTGGTGCATTCCCTGCATCGCACTACGGCAATGCACAGTACACAACGCCTGCCTTGGCGTACCAATAGTTGCATGGCGCTCGGTAACTGCGAGTTGGGCGGTTGCCGGGCTGGGTTGCAGGGTGGCATGCTTGGCCTTATTTTGGCGGGAAATCCTGAGGCGAAATTCTGATATTCGTACACTTTCTGGAACTTCTGGGCAGTTCCTGGGGGTAAAGCCTCAGGAAAATGCTAATTCGCTTAGGATTCTCCACATACAATCTAACAGGCGGCCGAAACGGCCTCCAAAATCGTAATACTTCTGAAGACCGGGACACTGACTACAATTTGTACTGGTATGCCACTTGTTGCGCTTTGTGCAAGGTGCGTGGGTGCCAGCTAAACGTGATGCAACCCTGCTGGTAAGGTCGTGTACATTGGTACATGCGCTGTAAGTAGCTGAGCACATCAGTACGGTAAACCAGGTCAATGTGAACGACTCTGTACTCCGTCTGCAGCCCAAATGTGGTATGACGGCAATGACGCGAAACAATACTACCGTATCATGCATACGTGCCAGCTGGTGCCAGGAAGAGGGGGGAGACGGGCCACAGCGAGGGGACGACGGCGTCACCAAGGCGAGGCTCTCCCCTGGCCCCGCTTGACCACCTCGTGACTGTCGCTTGCATTGCACCGTACAAGATGTTACGCAAGGTACGACGAGGGGGATAGAGGGTGTTGCGGGGCCAGCCTCCCTCGCTCTGCCCACGTGGGAACGGCCAGCACGGAGCCATGGGCATGGCCGGGGCTCCTCTGGCGCCTGGATGCAGCCTGGATGCCTGGGTGGCCTGTCCATTGCAGCATTCGCTAAGGAGTTCCTATAAAATATGTGTTTCTCAAGCAGCCTATTCGTAGTTGTCACCAGAGCTCTTGAGGTGTGCCTATGTAGGCGTCGTCGTTGATGCACTCCGCGCGTCTTTCTGTCCCTGCCCCCCCTGTGCAAAGGAACGTAGGTATCCCAGCTATAAATCAGCATCACTGCGAACTACTAGGATTCTGTAGGGTCCGCTAAGAACTGTGCCAAAGCTCAAGTCCCATCCGCTTGAAAGCAGCCTCCTTATAGTTTCGCTAAGCGCCCGGCAAAGGTAAAATGCGTAGGAAACGATACTTTAGGCTGATTGGGGCGTGTGGTGACTGGCTTTTGTCCTGGCGCTCCGCCCTGCCCACGACGCATGTCTCACCCTTGCACCGCCCAGGGCCAAGAATTGACCACACCAAGGCCATTTGTTCACCGATACACGGTCCTTCAAACTTCGCAACAAGCCAGCTAGCATGGGCCTGGATGGGGCCAGCAAATGCACCTGTCCGCCGCAGCTGCCCCCCGCGCTCCAGCTGCACATCCTGTCCCTCCTGCCCCCCAACGACCGCGCCCACAGCGGCCGTCTGGTGTCCCCGGACGCAGCCGCCGCACTCAGTAACTCAGGTTACTGCACCGCCTCTCTGTCCCAGCCGCTGCCGCCCCACGCCGCGCCCTGGGCCGTGGAGGCAGGGCAGCAGCACGTGCGGCAGCTGCCCTTCCGGCACAAGCTGCAGCTGCTGTGCACGGCCGCCGCCAGCGGGAGCGAGGTGAACCTGGAGGTGGCCTGGGCGCTGCTGCAGCCGAGCGTGTTCCCGCTTTGGTATGCCGGCGGTGGGATGGCACGTGTATATGGGCGCTACGATCCGGGTGTAGCTGCGGTGGAGGCGGGCCACCCGCAGCTGCTAGGCTGGATGCTGCGCAACTGCCCGGGGCTCCTGAACCCTGACAAGGTGCTCGCAGCGGCGGCGAAGCACTGCGATCTGGCGGGGCTACAGGCGGCGTGGGGGCTGTTGAGGTGCTACCCTTTGAGCACTACGCTCATTACTAACTGGCGCGCCGCTGCCGTGACGACACCTGCTTTGGCAGCTGCTGCCGGGTCCGCCACCCCGGACGAGCTGGCCAAGCTGGCATGGCTGATGAGCGAAGGCGGAGAAAGTTGCAGACCCGACAATAGCACCGCTGCGGCCGCCGCCCGCTCGGGGGACCTGGGCCGGCTGCGGTGGCTGCGCGACCACGGCTGCCCCATGGACGGGCGGGACGCCCTGTTGGCCGCCCTTTCGGGCGCCGACCTGGCGGTGACGCAGTGGCTGGTGGACGAGGCGGGGTGCCAGCTGCCGGCTGCTGGTAGCGATCTGGCGTGGCACATCCTCATGGCAGCAGTCTGTGCACGCGACGCCTTGGCCAAGCTACAGTGGCTGGGCGAGCGGGGGCCGGCGCCTCTGCACAGGGCGGGAGATAAGGTACTGGCAGCGCTGGTGTGTTCAGCGGTGGGGGCAGGGCGGGTGGATGTGCTGCAGCACCTGCGGTCCCTCCCGGGGCTGACGCCAGAGCAGGACCAGCGGCTGCTGCAGGTGGCCTTCTCCACCCCACGTGTAGTGACGAGCATCCCCATGCTGGAGTACCTGCGGCGGTCTGGCATGGGGCTAACCCCTGCGGCCTACTCCAGAGCTGCTGGCAGCTTGGATATGGTCCGGTGGTTGGCGCACGAGGGCAGCTGCAGGCCAGACACGGAACACCTCAGCAGCCTCATTGCGCGTTGGCCGGATGACACGCCCGCACGCAGCCGGGACCTGCTGGAGGCCGTGCAGCTGTTGGTGGGGCAGGTGGGGTGCACCGACTGGGTTGTGCATAACGGCCAGACCCACCAACTTGTGCACGCAGCAGCGCGGCGGGGCGACCTGGCCCTGGTGCAGTACCTGCTGCAGCAGCTGCCGGGGTACCAGCCGGGCTGGGAGGTGTTGGTGGCTGCGGCGGAGGGCGGCTGCGAGGCGCTGCTGGAGTGGCTGGTGGAGCAGCACCCGGGCTGCCTGGCGGGCCCTTGGGCCGTGTCTGTTTACGTCGCTCCGGCCGTGACCGGGCAACGGGGCACGCTGGCGGCCCTGCGGCGGCTGGGCGTGCCGTGGGGTGCTGACGACATGGTGGTGCGGGCGGTGGAGCAGGGGTGCTCGGTCCCGGTGCTGCGGTGGCTGGTGGAGCAGGGGGTGGTTGCGGGGGAAGGAAACCTCACGTATGCGGTGGCGTATGCGGTCAAAACAACGTTTACTGGTGCGGATGAGGCGGCGCGGCTACGGAGCATGACGGGAGCAGCAGCAGCGGCAACTACTGCTGCAGTCTCGACGTCGTAAGCCTAGGGGCCTGCTTATTAGCAGGGGCGGTGCATGGCCTCGGGTACCTTGAGACCTTTGGCTGTCCAGATGTCCAGTGGAACGACTTCTGTCCTGCGTAAGACTGTTTTTGTGATGTCAGCGGCGTATGGCACTTTGCAGCTCCGTCCAGATAGCTCATAGGTCATAGCTTGAGCGACTACGCCTGGTGCGGCGGAATGATGGTTGATCACATCACCCTTTCATGAGGCCAGCACCTCTCTTTGCATCAGCCCACGGCCCGTCGTACTCGGCGTGCAGGCCATGCAGGCCCCAGCAGCACATGTGGAGGGGCAGGACACCAGGACTGCCATTCAACTGTACCGGTATAACTGCACCCCTCCGGACGGTTGATTGGGGCATGCACTTGAACAGTACTCGGGTTAGACAACACTTTGCCGTGCAGGGGCTGGACGCGATGTCGTTTGCACAGGCAGCCGGCCGTGCATGGATCTCGCTTGGATCGATCTTGTTGCGTACTGGTGCTGACGGTGTGCGTCCTTGGAGGCATAGTGTGCTGGAGTACTTGTACACCCCTTTTGTTGCAGATGGTGTGACATGCGCTGTTGTCGGATGGCACGGCGCCCTGCGGGCACATCCTGCTGGTACTGGCACTCCACAGTCATGCAAAATGGCGCTTGGGACGCGACGAGTAGTAAGGAGCTCACCACCAGGGGTGGGGTGCGTGGGCCCCAGCAGGCCCCAGTGCGGGAAGGCCCCGCTTGACCACTGAACGACGTATCACTGGGTACTTGCACTTTACAGACATCAACACGGTGTACCGGTATTGTGAGGGACATGGGCCAGCATCCTTGGGCCCAGTGGGACCGGGGAGGAGGAGGCCACGGAGCATGAGCAGGGTCTCCCCTGCAACCCTGGCTCCCCGTGGTATGTTGAAAGGGCACGGAACTTGTGCCGCGCGCCGTTGTCATACACATACTTTAAGCTTCTATGGACCAGCTTCGTCAAAGTTTTATGAAAAGCATTTGATTCAAGCTTTCCTTTCAATCGGGGAAGAGCAGCACTCCGCGCTCCCTCGGTCCAGCCCTCGGTCCAGCCCTCGGTCCAGCCCACTTTGCGCAAAGCAGGGGCGAGGCGCAAAGACACAATTCCAAGCTAAAATCCAGCAGCACTCCCAGGTACTACTTTTGTGTGAGTCCTTGCTGACGGTTCGACGTTGCAGTCCCGTGCGGCCTTCTCATAGTTCGCCCGGCGTTGGAATACAACTTCAACTATTATCAAGTTGCATTAGGCTGATCTGACGAACGGCTGCTGGCTTCTTCTCCTGGTGTTCAGCATTGCCCACTCAACCGCCACTCCTGGCCTATCGCCCGCCCCGCGCCCCGCCCCTCCCTGCAGACGCCCAGGGCCAGAGTCAGCGTATTCCGCGGTACTGGTCCACTGCCCTGTGGTCCTGCGTATATCTCGCAACGAACCAGCTACTGGGTGGAGCCAGCACCAGCACCTCCCCGTAGCACCTGGTCCAGCTTCACGCCCTGTCCAACCACTGTGTGGGGGGCGCCCTTGCTGATGACCGTGAAGTAGCAGCCCTCTTTGCCAGCGGCCTTGTAGCAGTATCGCCAAGCGCGCGCTACAAGCTCAACGAGTGCGCAACGGTGCTTCCGGCTGACTGGGGCGTATGGCAGTTAGCTTCTTTTCCTGGTGCGCAGCCCTGCTCGCTTCAATGCGGGCCCGTGCACCGCCCCTGCCTGGAGACGCCCAGGGCCAGGAGTCCGCCTGTCCAAGGCGACTTGTCCACCCATGCGCGTCTCAGAATCCTTCGCAACAAACAGCTAGCGTGGAGGTGGATGGGGCGAGCAACAACGCCTTACCGCCACAACTGCCCCCCGCGCTGCAGCTGCACGTCCTGTCCTTCCTGCCCCCCAACGACCGCGCCCTCAGCGGCCGCCTGGTGTCCCCAGACGCAGCCGACGCACTCACTGGCCCGGACCACTGCACCGCCTCCCTGTCCCAGCCGCTGCCGTCCCACGCCGCACCCTGGGCCGTGGGGGCGGGTCGGCAGCACGTGCGGCAGTTGTCCCTGAATCACAAGCTGGGGCTGCTTTGCACGGCCGCCGCCAGCGGGAGCGAGGTGAACCTGGAAGCAGTCTGGACTCTGCTGCAGCCCAGCGTGTTCCCGGAGCTGCTGGAGCGGTATCAGAACCTTTGGAACCCATCAAGCAAGCCGCTAGCAGACCCGGGCGTAGCGGCGGTGCAGGCGGGCCACCCGCAGCTGTTGGGATGGCTGGTGCGCCACTGCCCGGGGCAGGTTAACTTCGGTCGCGTGCTGCAGGCTGTGGCACGACACTGCGACCTGGCGGGGCTGCAGGCGACGTGGAGGATGCTGCAAACCCGCTCATACCGCGGCAGGCGTGTCGTCCTGGCCTTGGCCCAGCGGGTGCTAGACGCAGCCGCTGGCGGGTCGGGGAGCGGGGACGCCGTGGCCAAGATGGAGTGGCTGATGCGGGAAGGCAGGGCAAGTTGCAGCCCTGACCGTAACACCGCTGCGGCCGCCGCCCGCTCGGGGGACCTGGGCCGGCTGCGCTGGCTGCGCGACCGCGGCTGCCCCATGGACAGGGAGGGGGTGTTGGAGTCCGCCCTGCGGCACGCCGACCTGACAGTGGCGCAGTGGCTGGTGGACAAGGCGAGGTGCAGGCTGCCGGCTGCTGGCAACACTCGGGAGTGGCACATGCTCCTGATGGCAGCTGTAAGTGCACAAGACGCCTTGGCAAAGCTACAGTGGCTGGGCGAACGGGGGGCGCAGCCCCTGCACAGGGCGGGGGAGGTGCGTCTGGCCGAGCTGGCCCGTGCAGCGGCAGCAGCAGGGTGCGTGGATGTGCTGCAGCACCTGCGGTCCCTCCCGGGGCTGACGCCAGAGCAGGACAGAGGGCTCCTACTGGCGGCGTTCACCAGCCCATGTGCTGTGAAGAGCATCCCCATGTTGGAGCACCTGCGGCGGGCTGGCGTGGAGCTGACCCCTTCCACCTTCTCCAAGGTTGCTGGCAGCTTGGATACGGTGCGGTGGTTGGCGCGGCAGGTCAGCAGCAGGCCGTCCACTGATGACCTCACCAGACTCATTTTGAAGTGGCCCCATGACGCGCCCTCCCACAGCCGGGACCTGCTGCAAGGTGTGCAGCTGCTGGTAGGGCAGATGGGGTTCACCGACTGGGGTGTGCCTCAATGGCAGAAGGAGCAAGTTGTGTACGCAGCGGCGCGGCGGGGCGACCTGGCCCTGGTTCAGTACCTGCTGCAGCAGCTGCCGGGGTACCAGCCAGGCGGGAAGGTTCTAGTAGCTGCGGCAGAGGGCGGCTGCGAGGCGCTGCTGGAGTGGCTGGTGGAGCAGCACCCGGGCTGCCTGGAGGGCCCTTGGGGCATGCCTGCGTACGTTACTCCGGCCAAGGTCGGCGACCGGGGCACGCTGGCGGCCCTGCGGCGGCTGCGCGTGCCGTGGGGTGCTGGGGACGTGGTGGTGCAGGCGGTGAGGGAGGGGGCCGAGGCTCCAGCGCTGCGGTGGCTGGTGGAGCAGGGGGCGCCGGTAGGTGGGGCTGGGGCCATGGAGGCGGCTGTAGGGCGCAGCGAGTGCCTGAGCGCCGAGGACGGGGCGTGGCTGCGGGGCTTGGCGACTGCAAACGGGGCCCAAGCCCTTGTTGTATAGGGCAGGAGGTAGGCTGCGGCAGCAGCGGCAGTAGCATGTGGGTGTACCGTACCTGGGAATGAGACAGCGGATGACATGGGGGCGCCGGCAGGGGATGGGATGTGGCTCTCACGTGAGGCGACAGGTATTCCGATAAGACAATTGGTCTTGCTTGGCTTGCTCTGCATCAGTGATGAGGCGTTCCACGGCTTGTTGCTGTACTTGTGCCCGGCTCTTAGAACATGGGGCGCTGCAGGGCCCCGGGGAAGACGGGAAATGTGCCGCGTGTGTTGCCACGTACGGCATACCGGTACTGTGCAGCGGATGCGGTGCGGGATGTAGGCAAATTGCGTCTGATACAGGTACAGGCATACAGGATTACGGTAGCAGACAGGGTGTGGCTAGGCAAGGCAGGACAGCGGCTTGCCGAGACCGGTTGCCGCGTACGGCATACCGGTACTGTGCTTGAGTTCTGTTATGCCCCTTGCTATGGGGTGTGCGAGGTGTGGGGTGCAAAACGTAATGTGCCATGATCTACGGCTACGACCGTTCAGGTGCTGCGTTCAAGTCGTGTATCACAGATCAGCTACCGCCGCTCGGTTGAAGAGCATGCGACGCCTCACGTTTGAAAGGCTGTGAATGTGCTGGGATCGTTGTCGTTTTGTCGGCGCTTGAATACCAATTTGCATTGGCCTAGCTAGCTGTTGGCTGTTGCTGCACACTGCCTGCCTGGAGGTACAAGACGCGTGTGCGTGCGTGTGTTGCTGCAGGACTCCTACCGCGTTTCAAGCAATTGCTCAATGCACATACTGCATTGTGTTCCGTGCGGTTGACCGGCAGATGAGCCGGGAAGCCGGAGAAGTTGTTTCACTTATATATGGCTCGTTGGGCGTTACCTACGGAACATGGCCGGTCTCAGGGCTGATGGCCCCTGCCGTTGCTCACAACAGCAGCGGAACTGCCTTTGCCGCCAACCTGGAGGCCCATTGAGGCGGTGGCCCAGAGCCATGCATCCACCATGGATCTCCGTGGAGGCCCATTGAGAGGTGGTTCACCTGTATGTGGCTCGTTGGGCGTTGAGAGGCAATACCTATGAGGCATAGCAAGTCTCACGGCTGATGGGCCCCGCCGTTGCTTGTGATAGCATCGGAACTGCCTTTGCCGCCGCCAATCTGGATCTCCGTGGCGGCGGTGGCCCCGTTCCGTGCATCCACTGGTACGTGTTGGTGCGGCCAGGTGGGGGGACGTGTGGGGTGGGGAGGAGGCGGGAAGGGGCGAGTCGCATCCACCGGCAAGCAGGGGCCATGCAACTGGAGCAGATTCGCGCATAGACATAAGCGCTTTGTGGCGAGTGCCAGTGCTTGTAGACATGCAACTCCCATTGCCAATGCTGGACCCACAACCGCTCTTGCCACCGTTGCATTACTTGCTTACCGGTAGGGTCGCCTTACCTTACCTTCAGCCTTGCGTTTGGTGTCCTTGATCCTCCAGGTGCCAGCAGCTGAATGCAGTCAGTGCGTTATGATGGGGAAATGGCAGCAGCAGCGGCGGCGGAAGGCGCCGTCGGGGGCAGCGGGGTGGCAGCCGTCCAGTTGCGCGCAGGAGGGATGACAGATGTTGGAGTTCCGGCGGCCGTAAAATGGAGAGGTGGGTGGCGCGGCGGGGCGATGGGGTGGCTTGCAGCAGCTTGGCCCTGATTCATAGGTCATGTGCGTGGGCAAGGGGGCGCTGGTCGGGCAGGAGGGGAAGGGAAGCGTTCAGCGGCGTCAAGGGAGTCGTGCAGCGCGTGACCGCATGCTGATGTGAAGCCGGTTGGCAGGAACAGCCGTACCTGAAGTGCGTGGGGTAGACGCAACGAATGCTGGTAGAGGTCGGGAAAGGCTCCAGCAGTCGACGCGGTAGCGCAGGGTGTGGAGCCGGGCTTGCTTCAGGGATCAGGGTGGTCCCAGGGGTGCAGCACACACGGCGAGAGCGGGCCGCCAGGTAGCCCAGGGCCCACGAGTCACAACGCCTCCATGCGGCTTCACCCCGCAGAGAGCAAGACGTGGATGGTGGCATGGCTGGTGTGTTGGCGCCTTGGCGGCTGGCGTTTCTGTGGTTACGTCGGTCCCCTCGACAGGCTTGGGTTGGGGTTAGGCGCGTCGCTCGTACCAGTACCGGTAACCACCCGGACCCCACACACCTCACGCAGCCCTCCACCTGCCTCTCGCTACCCAATCCCTTCTTCAGGCTCCTCCCGGTACCGTGCGCGCAGTGCCACGGCCCTCCTCATGCCTGCAACACACGCGCCCGGGCATCCTCCCTTGTGCGGGAGGGCAGCAGCGGCGGAGGGCGGCTGCGCGGTGTTGCTGCAGTAGCTGGCGCAGGTGCACCCGGGCTGGTTCCGGGAGTCATGGGGGTGCCCCCGCACGGTATTTCGCGGCGACCAGGCAGTGTGGCCGTGCACGCTGGCCACCCTGCGGCGGGTGGGCGCTGGGGCCGAGCGCAGGGGTGCCAGCGGCAGTGCGCGGGAGGCCGGAACCCAGGAGGTCAGCAGGAGCGGCGGCAGCGGCAGCCCGGCAGGTGGGTGAGGGAGGCATGTGCCTGTGCGGATGAGATGGGGCCGGCCGCCGCTCTGGGCTGCGACGAGCAGGGACCTGCATAGCGATGCCTTGGGTAATGCATTTGGGTCCGTGGGGGCCGCGGCTGTGGGCCTAAAGGGATCCGCGGTTGCTGACAGCACATGGCGGGCCGGGGAGCGTGTCTTGGCTTGAGGGGATGGGCGGATGGGCGGCTTGGGCACACGCTCAAGGTCCGGGCGTGTGTTGCCTGCTGCCACACAGTGGCAGGAGGCGCTTCGGGGTGATGTCACGCCAATGCGGACACCCATGGGGTGCGCGCAAGCGACCTTCTGCGCTCATGGCTATCGGCTACGTCACGGTGTGCGGCTGCCCTCTTCCCCTGGCCTTGCAGGTGGAGTCTGAGGTGGGTACGGCAGACATTGCCGGATGGCTGGGGGCGGCTGCAGCGTTGGGCCTTGGGAGGCTCCCCATCCGAAAACGGCGACAGGCAGTGTTGAGGGTTGTGGGAGAGGGAAACGACACAGTAATGGAGTTACAGAGCCAGACCGCAAGAAAAGGCGGAAAGGCAAGACGTCACGTGGTGGTTGGTGATAGGTGTTGCAGGCGGCAGAGTCAAACAGCTTGCAGGCGCCGGGCAGGTGATGCACATGCGGACAGGCGGTAGGCACGAGGGGCACGCCTGTATGGCTGCTGGAGAGGCCCACGTGGAACAAGGCGTGCATGGACACTCGCCCGATTGTATGGTATGCGGCGTGCTTGGGACTCGGCGAGCAAGCCACGGGCAGGGTGCAGGGTGAAGGGTGCGTGGGCCCCAGCAGGCCAGCACACAAGGGCTCAAAGGGCGGCCCCGCGCGACAACTTAATGACTTATCACTGCGTGATAAGCACATGCAAAGAAGTGACGTACTGCGAGGATATGGGCCAGCACCAGTGGGACCGGGCAGGAGGAGGCCACGGAGCACGTCCCCAGGAGGTCTCCCCTGGCGCCCGAACCGTAGCACTATGCACCATTGGCGCGGAGCTTGCGCCGCGCGTCGGTTTGTTAAATACTAGCTTTAAGCCACTTTTGAGCAGCTTCATTATAGGTTTTGCCAGAGTTGCTGCGTTGAGCTTTCCTTTCTATCGGGAAAAGAGGAGCATTTTCGCTTCATCGGTCGCCGCTCACTGTGCACAGTGCAGGGGAGCAGCGAAGGCACAAATCTAAGTTGATATCCAGCAGTCCAGGTACCAGGTTGCGTGGGTCCTTTGCTGACTTTTTCATGTTGGGTGTCCCGTCATACTATAGTTTCTTCCAGCGTTCGACACAAGTTCAACGGACATGCAAAATGCAAAAGGCTGTTCTGGAGTACGGCAGTTGGCTTCTTCTCCTGGTGCTCAGCACTGGCCACTCCACCGCAACTGCTGGGCTATCGCCCGCTTCACTGTGCGCCCTTGCCCCCGCCCCTCCCTGCAGACGCCCAGGGCCACAGTCAGCGCATTCCGCGGTACTGGTCCACTGCCTTGTGGCCCTGCGTATTTCGCAACGAACCAGCTACTGGGTGGAGCCAGCAACAGCACCTCCCTGTAGCAGCTGGCCCCCGCCCTCCAGCTGCACGCCCTGTCCAACCACTGTGTGGGGGGCGCCCTGGCTGACGATGGTGGAGTAGCAGCCCTCGTTGCCAGCAGGCTTGTCGCCAAGCGCGCGCTACCAACGGATGCGCAACGGTGCTTCCGGCTGACTGGGGCATATGGCAGTTAGCTTCTTTTCCTGGTGCGCAGCCCTGCTCGCTTCAATGCGGGCCCGTGCACCGCCCCTCTTTGGCGCCGCCCAGGGCCAGGAGTCTGCCTGTACAATGCGGCTTTTCCACCCATGCGCGTCTCAGAATCCTTCGCAACAAACCGCTAGCGGGGAATTGGATGGGGCCAGCAGCAGCGGCTTACCGCCGCAGCTGCCCCCCACGCTCCAGCTGCACGTCCTGTCCTTCCTGCCCCCCAACGACCGCGCCCTCAGCGGCCGCCTGGTGTCCCCGGACGCAACCGACGCCCTCACTGGCCCGGACCACTGCACCGCCTCCCTGTCCCAGCCGCTGCCTCCCCACGCCGTGACCTGGGCTGTGGGGGCAGGGCAGCAGCACGTGCGGCAGCTGCCCTTCTGGCACAAGCTGCAGCTGCTGTGCACTGCCGCCACCAGCGGGAGCAAGGTGAACCTGGAGGTGGCGCTGGCGCTGCTGCAGCCGAGCGTGTTTCCGGAGCTGCTGCAGCGCTGGGTGCTTTGCGAGGGTCCTGACCCTGGCGTAGCGGCCGTGCAGGCGGGCCACCCGCAGCTGCTGGACTGGCTGCTGCGCCGCTGCCCACCGCTGGTAGGCGGTGAATGCGTCCTGATATCAGCTGCACAGTACTGTGACCTGCAGGGGCTGCAGACAGCTCGGAGATTGTTGGAAACCGGCGGCTTCAGCGGTGATGGGGTTGCGTGCCCGCTCCCAGAGCAGCTGGACGTAGCTGCAGAGTCCGCCACCCCGGACGCCGTGGCCAAGATGGAGTGGCTGATGCGGGAAGGCAGGGCAAGTTGCAGCCCTGACCGTAACACCGCTGCGGCCGCCGCCCGCTCGGGGGACCTGGGCCGGCTGCACTGGCTGCGCGACCGCGGCTGCCCCATGGGCGGGGTGCAGGTGCTGGAGTCCGCCCTGCGGCACGCCGACCTGGCCGTGGCGCAGTGGCTGGTGGATGAGGCGGGGTGCAGGCTGCCGGCTGCTGGGAGCACCCAGGAGTGGCACGTCCTCCTGAAAACAGCTGCTCGTGCACGAGACGCCTTGGCAAAGCTACAGTGGCTGGGCGAACGGGGGGCGCCACCTCTGAACAGCGCGGCAGATGGCCTGCTATCCGAGCTGGTCCCTGCAGCGGTGGGGGCAGGGCGGGTGGATGTGCTGCAGCACCTGCGGTCCCTCCCGGGGCTGACGCCAGAGCAGGACCAGCGGCTGCTGCAGGAGGCCTTTTCCGCCTCACGTGTAGCGACGAGCATCCCCATGCTGGAGTACCTGCGGCGGTCTGGCATGGAGCTGACCCCTGCCGCCTACTACCAGGCTGCTGGTAGCTTGGACGTGGTGCAGTGGCTGGCGCGCGAGGCCAGGAGCGGGCCATCCACCGACGACCTCGACCAGCTCATTATGTTGTGGCCTGATGCCACACCTGCTCAAAGCCGGGACCTGCTGCAGGCGGTGCAGCTGCTGGTGGGCGAGGTGGGGCGCAGGGGCTGGGGTGTGCAGAGCAGCTTGCCGACGCGGCGAGCTGTGTGTGCAGCTGCGGCGCGGGGCGACCTGGCCCTGGTGCAGTACCTGCTGAAGCAGGGCCCGGGGTACCAGCCAGGCGGGAAGGTCCTAGCCACTGCGGCAGAGGGCGGCTGCGAGGCGCTGCTGGAGTGGCTGGCGGAGCAGCACCCGGGCTGCCTGGCGCACCCTTGGGGCGTGCCTGCGTACGTTGCTCCGGCCAAGAACGGCGACCGGGGCACGCTGGCCGCCCTGCGGCGGCTGGGCATGCCGTGGGGTGCTGGGGACGTGGTGGTGCAGGCGGTGAGGGAGGGGGTCGAGGCTCCAGCGGTGCGGTGGCTAGTGGAGCAGGGTGCGCCGGTGGGTGGGGCCGGGGCCATGGAGGCGGCTGTAGGGCGCAGCGAGTGCCTGAGCGCCGAGGACGGGGCGTGGCTGCGGGGCTTGGCGACTGCAAACGGGGCCCAAGCCCTTGTTGTATAGGGCAGGAGGTAGGCTGCGGCAGCAGCGGCAGTAGCATGTGGGTGTACCGTACCTGGGAATGAGACAGCGAATGACATGGGGGCGCCGGCAGGGTATGGGATGCGCCTGCTGGTAGCGGTGGTGTTTGCCGCAGAGGCAAGGGTTCGAGTGCCGCGACGGTCAGGCGTGGCAGCGGCGGCAGCCACAGCAGCTGTTGCCGCAGTAGCTACGGCTCTGGCCGTAGTGCAGGTCGTGCGCATGAGCTCCTTGCTTGCTGCGCACGGTTCTTGTCAGTGGGGCGTAGGCGAGGCGTAGTTGAGGTGTGGTGATAAGCCTCGTCGCTGTTTCGGTCCGTGCCTCTTACGTGAGGGGACAGGTTATTTGGTAGAAACGTGTCTTGCTCTGCATCAGTGACGCGGGGCGTTGCGCAACTCCTTGCTGTATCTGTGTTCGGCTTTCAGAACAAGGGACGCTGCGAAGGCCCGGGGAAGACGAGGGACGTGCCTACAGTTGCGCAAGCAGCCGGCAGATGGGTTGCTCCTGTTGCGCACGTTGCCAACGGTGTGTGTTGCCGCTTACGGCATACCGGCGCTGTGCCCGTGTTTTGTTATGCCCCTTGCTACAGCTTGTGCGAGATGCGCGGGTGCAGAACGTAATGTGCCATGATCTAAGACTGCGACCGTTGAGGTGCTGCATTCAAGTCTTGTATTGCAGATCAGCTGCCGCCGCTCGGCTTTGAGCTGAAAGCAAGCGGCGCCTCACGTTTGAGCCGCTGCGGAAGTGCTGGGATCGTTGTCGTTCTGTCGACGCTTGCATATATACCACGTAGCCATGGCCTAGCTTGCTGTTTGCTGTTGCTGCGCACTGCCTGCCTGGAGGTACAAGACGCGTGTGCGTGCGTTGCCGCAATACTGCAACGCATGGGGCGCAACCCTAAACGAAGCCTGTTGCTGCAGGACGCCTACCGCGTTTGAAGCAATTGCTCAATGCAATTACTGTATTGCGTTCCGTGCGGTTGACCGGCAGATGAGTCGGGAAGCCGGAGAAGTTGCGCTCTATATATTGCAATATATGCCAAAGGGCGTCCTTGTCCCCTGTGGGGACTTCCTTGCTTCGCTCCCCGCTTTCTCTATATATATGCCCGCTTTCTCTATATATTTCGTTGTTTCACTTATGTGTGGCTCGTTGGGTGTTGAGAGGCAATACCTACGGGGCATGGCAGGTCGTGTGGCTGATGGCTGATGGCCCCCGCCGCTGCCCATGACGAGCAGCGAACTGCCTTTGCCGCCAACCTGGAGACCCATTGAGGCGGCGGCCCAGAGCCACCCATCCTCCGGTACGTGTTGGTGCGGCCAGGTGGGGTGACGTGTGGGGTGGGAAGAGGCGGGAGGAGGCGGGGATTGGCGAGTGCCCGTTCATGTAGACATACCGATACAACTCCCACTGCCACAGCAAGCACATTGCTAGTGCCGATATTGGACCCACAACCACTCTTGCCACAGTTGTGTTACTTGCTTACCGCCAAGGTCGCCTAACCCTTCCTACAGCCTTGCGTTACGGTGTCCTTGACCCTCCAGGTGCCAGCGGAGTGCAGCCAGTGCGTCATGCCGGGGAAGTGGCAGCGGCAGCAGCAGCGGCAGGCACCGTCGGGGGCAGCATTTGGCAGCCGTCAAGGATGGCAGGAGTTGCGGCTGCCGTGCAATGGAGAGGTGGGTGGGGTGGCGGGGCGATGGGGCGGCTTGCGGTAGCGGGGCCCTGATAAGTTGGGTGTGTGCGTGGGCAAGGGGGCGCGGGTTGGGCAGGAGGGGAAGGGAAGCGTTCAGCGGCATCAAGGGAGTGGTGCAGAGCATAAGTGTATGCTGCGGCAAGCCGGTTGGCAGGAGCAGCCGTACCTGAAGTGCGTGGGGCAGTAGGAACGGATGCTGGTACAGGTCGGGAAAGGCTACCGTAATCGATGTGGTAGCGCAGGGTGTGGAGCCGGGCTTGCTTCAGGGATCAGGGTGGTCCCAGGGGTGCAGCACACACGGCGAGAGCGGGCCGCCAGGTAGCCCAGGGCCCACGAGTCACAACGCCTCCATGCGGCTTCACCCCGCAGAGAGCAAGACGTGGATGGTGGCATGGCTGGTGTGTTGGCGCCTTGGCGGCTGGCGTTTCTGTGGTTACGTCGGTCCCCTCGACAGGCTTGGGTTGGGGTTAGGCGCGTCGCTCGTACCAGTACCGGTAACCACCCGGACCCCACACACCTCACGCAGCCCTCCACCTGCCTCTCGCTACCCAATCCCTTCTTCAGGCTCCTCCCGGTACCGTGCGCGCAGTGCCACGGCCCTCCTCATGCCTGCAACACACGCGCCCGGGCATCCTCCCTTGTGCGGGAGGGCAGCAGCGGCGGAGGGCGGCTGCGCGGTGTTGCTGCAGTAGCTGGCGCAGGTGCACCCGGGCTGGTTCCGGGAGTCATGGGGGTGCCCCCGCACGGTATTTCGCGGCGGTCAGGCAGAGTGGCCGGGCAGGGGGCTGGGCGGGGGCTGGGCGCTGGGCCCGAGCGCAGGGGTGCCAGCGGCAGTGTGCGGGAGGAGTTAAGCAGGAGCAGGAGCAGCGGCAGCGGCGGGTGGGTGGAGGCTGGAAGCACCTGCCCTCGGATGCACGCATGGCGATGCGATAGGGGTGCGTGTGTGCTGGCGGCAACGCCATGTGTTGGACTCTTGCGAGGCGTTGAAGCCTTGTGCGGGCTGCGGGCGGAAGGCGTGGTTATGCGTGTTCGGGGTGGTGCTGGTTCAGCGTGTTGCGTCCTTACGGAGCAAAGGGCACCACGTTGCCCACGCTGTCGTGTTGCGTGCTCGTAGCCATAACATCATTGGGCACGCACTGGGTCGGTTGGAGAGTCCTCCCGAGCTGGCGCGGCTGCTTACACGGAAGGGGAGCAGGTTGGCACGGCGGCGAGCATATTGTTGCATGAGTTCCTGAAGGAACGGTACCGTATGCGGCGTACCATGGGCGTGCTGACGACGATATGAGCCATGAGCCATCAGCGCTGTACTGCTGTGGGTGGGGGGCCTCCCGTGGGCCTTCACGCAGGCGAGTCGAACGTGCACGACAGTGTGTCCGCGTGTTGGGCAGATGGCACGACATGTGACCATTGCAGTTGTGCTCAAGGCAACCTGTGACGGCACACAGCCGAACCTGATGTGAAACACGGCTGGTGATGGTAGGGTCTGGGCTCTGAAAGGGGACCAAACCTGTGAAACCATGCATACTGTATGTGGATGAGTGGATCGTGCCGGCATCACTCGACAAACATGTCACACGTGCCTGTGCCAGTCACGGATGTCATGATGGCACGCCAAGGCAGTTTCGCTACCGGTAGAAGTTTGCACTCTACTGGTTTGCCGTAATGCAGCCGGCAGCCCATACTCCGCCGCAGCATGTGAGGCAACCCGCGCGATCGCTCACGGCGATCGCTTGTGCTCCAGAGCCCCGATGTGGGCGCTACCTTCATCGGGAGCGCTCATATGACACCATATGCGTATGCATATGCCTACGCATAAAAGGGCGACAATACTAGCAACGCACACGTTATTGATTGCTGGCTTGAAGCGCAAAGTTTGCGGGCACAAGCCGACGCAGGCACGAAGGGGCGCCAAGCGCGGCTTGCGCTACTATATAACTACAACAGGTAAATTTGTACCAGGAATCACTGGCAGGTCAGCGCGTGAGGCAGAGGCGACCTTGTCGCCCGGTTCCTGCACACCCTGCAACGGGCTGAACTGCTGTGATTCGCGTGCCCGTACTAGTAGGGCAATGGGGAGCTCCCCTGATAGGGGTAGTGCTGCAGGCATGCACCGTTCGGAGCACTGAAGGAGCACCGTTCGCACTTGCCTGCCGCACCCGGTTCCACACCATGTCCTAGCCCCCGCTTCCCCACATAGTGCCTCTTGCCCGTTCCTCAACCCCAGCGCTGTGACTTGGATGGGTGCGTGGCTTACGGGGCTGATCGTCAGCTAGCAGCTGTGCGCCACTTGTTCACAATCGAGGCCCTTTGGAATGCCCTGCACAGGAGCAAGGTCAGCACAGCGGGCCTCACGAACTGCACGGATTGAATACTACGGCAGGCGTTTTTCCAGCTCACAGAATGCAGCCTCCACAACAGCAGCTGCCCCCGGCCCTCCAGCTGCACGTCCTGTCCTTCCTGCCCCCCAACGACCGCGCCCTCAGCGGCCGACTGGTGTCTCCAGACACAGCCGCCGGCCTCAGCAAGGACCCCACCTGCACCGCCTCCCTGTCCCAGCCGCTGCCGCCCCACATTGCGCCATGGGCTGTGGAGGCAGGGCAGCAGCACGTGCGGCAGCTGCCCTTCTGGCACAAGCTGCAGCTGCTGTGCAGTGCGACCACGAGCGGGAGCGAGGTGAACCTGGAGGTGGCGCTGGCGCTGCTGCAGCCGAGCGTGTTCCCGGAGCTGCTGCAGCGCTGGGAAACCTACAGCGGTCCCAACCCCGGCGTTGCGGCGGTGAGGGCGGGCCACCCGCAGCTGCTGGGCTGGCTGCTGCAACGCTGCCCGGGGCTGCTGAACCCTGATCGCGTGCTGCAGGCCGCAGCGGAGCACTGCGACCTGGCGGGGCTGCAGGCCATGTGGGAGCTGCTGCGGCGCCCTCCTGTCAGCACATCGCTCGTCAGCGGCTGGCGCCCGGCTGCCGTGACGTCAGCTGCTTTGGAGGCCGCTGCCGGGTCAAAGACCACAGACGCTGTTGCCAAGATGGAGTGGCTGGTGAACGAAGGCGGGGCGAGTTGCCGGCCTGACCACCGCACCGCTGCGGCCGCGGCGCGCTCGGGGGACCTGGGCCGGCTGCGCTGGCTGCACGACCGCGGCTGCCCCATGGGCGGGCAGGACGCCCTGTTGGCCGCACTGGAGCACGCCGACCTGGCCGTGGCGCAGTGGCTCGTGGGCGAGGCAGGGTGCGAGCTGCCGGCTGCTGGCAGCACCCAGGAGTGGCACATGCTCCTGAAAGCAGCTGCCAGCGCACAAGACGCCATGGCCAAGCTGCAATGGCTGGGTGAACGCGGGGCGCCACCTCTGAACAGCGCGGCAGATGACCTGCTATCCGAGCTGGCCCGTGCAGCGGTGGCAGCAGGGCGGGTGAATGTGCTGCAGCATCTGCGCTCCCTCCCGGGGCTGACGCCACAGCAAGGCCAGCGGCTGCTGCAGCAGGCCTTCTCAACCTCACGTGTAGCGACGAGCATCCCCATGCTAGAGTACCTGCAGCGGGCTGGCGTGGAGCTGACCAACGACGCCTACAATTATGCTGCTGGCAGATTGGACATGGTCCGGTGGCTGGCGCGCGAGGGCGGCTGCAGGCCCACCTCTGCTTGCCTCGTCGCCCTCATTGCAGCCTGGCCCTTCAGCACGCCCGCCCACTCGCGGGACCTGCTGCAGGCGGTGCAGCTGGTTGTGAGCGAGGCGGGGCGGCAGGTGTTGAGCGCGTGTAAGTTTACGGCAGAGTTCTTTGTGCATACAGCGGCGGCGCGGGGGCACCTGGCCGTGGTGCAGTACCTGCTGCAGCAGCTGCCAGGGTACCAGCCTCGCGGGCAGCTTCTGGCGGATGCGGCGGCTGGAGGCTGCGAGGCGCTGGTGGAGCGGCTGGTGGAGCAGCACCCGGGATGCGTGGAGGGCCCTTGGGGCGCACGTGCGTACGTTGCTCCGGCCAAGGTCGGCGACCGGGGCACGCTGGCGGTCCTGCGGCGGCTGGGCGTGCCGTGGGGCGCTGACGACGTGATGGTGCGGGCGGTGCAGCGCGGGTGCCCGCTGCCGGTGCTACGGTGGCTGGTGGAGCAGGGGGCGCCGGTGGGTAGGGCTGGGGCCATGGAGTGGGCTTTGGCGGTCAGCGAGTGTCTGAGCGCCGAGGACGGGGCGTGGCTGCAGGGCCTGGCGGCGGCCGACGGGGCCTGAGAGCGTACTGGCCGGGGGAAGGAGATGGGCTGTAGCAGGAGCGGCAGGAGCATTAGGGCATACCGGTTCTGGAATCTGGGAGTGGGGCATCATCTGACACGCTAGCAGGGGACGGGATGTGCCTGGAGGTGGTTGCAGTGTTTGTGGTACGGCAAAGCAAGGGATCAAGTGCTGCGACGGCTGACGGAGCATGGCGGCGGTGGCAGTGGCGGCAGCAGCTGCTGAGGTTGAAGCTGTAGCGCAGGTCGTCAAACGGAGCACCATGCTTAATGTGCACGTTGGGGTGCGTTGAAAGGCCTCGCTTACTTGATTGGGACCCTCGATTTCGGTGCTATTACACAGGAGGATAGCTGTCTTTCATTGGCCTTCCTCGCGTTGCATGTGTGGCGCGTGACGTTGCGCAGTGTTCAATGTGTTCAATGTGTGTCCGGCTGTGAGGACATGGCGCTCTGCAAGGGGCCGGGGCCGGGGAGGATGGGAACGCAACTCAGTTGCACCGGCCGGTGGCTTGACCCTGTTGCGTACGCACCAACGGTGTGTTGCGGCTTATGGCATATCGGCACTGCGTTTTGAGTTTTGGTTTGCCCCTTGCTACAGTTGTGCGTGCGTGGTCGGCAGCGCTGGGTGGCAGAAGAGTGATCAAGGGCTGACGCGACGCTGACACCCTGGGTGCGGTAGCAATTCATGTCCTGGGCATGCTGCTTCAATATTTAGCTGTGCAGCAGATCGACGACTGCTGTCATGGTTTGCCATTGCCATTTCCTCTTGTCCTGGCAGGTGGGGTCTTTCGTTGGCGGGGCAGACATGCGTGCACGGCTTGCGGCTGCAGTGTTGAGCCTCCGAGGGCAGTGGGGGTGGCTGCGGTGGTGCATGGCGGCGGCCACGGTGTCGCAGTGGTGGACCTGGCTGCGGCGGCAGCTGCTCGGGCGGTGGTAGGAATGCAGCGGGTGGCCGGATCTGCGGCGGCGGTGGGGCATGTTGAGGGCTGTGCGGCGCTGGCTGGCAAAGTGTTGATGAGTGTATCTGTTGGGTTCGCGTGCATGCATGGCAACGGGAGCGGGACAGCTGTGTGGGGCTGCGTGCGTACGGCGCGTGCACAGAGATGCATGTGTTTGGGACGGTACAGCAGTGGCTTGCAACTCCTAGCCGTTTTACGCATGGCAGCACCGTTACCGTCGCGGGGGTGCCTGCCTGTTGAGCTGTGCTTTGCAGGGGTGGGGTACTTTGCTTGCAGTCATGTTGAGGGGCCCAAGGAGGCGTGCGGATGGCGTGCCTTCGTGACATGTTATTACAGAACGGGATGCGCGGATCGCACCTGTGGTCAGGACGCCGGGTTAAGCGTTGTCTTGATGCAACAGCCATACGGTGCCCCCTGAAACCCGTATTCAAAGACCAATCAACTGCTGCACCGCTGCGATTCTCTCACTTACCGGTAGGCACCGGACTGCACCGGACGTACAGCGGACATACATGGTTGCTCCTTTCCGTACAGCGAGAGGGGTGGGAAACCCCGTGTCCTTGATTGCCG
>VFQN01003162.1_pt1 | contig 24095 bp, 23 predicted proteins | sample 3512371 | NCBI WGS metagenome assembly VFQN01 (sample SAMN10412370, study PRJNA504923) | tailings metagenome | isolation source: Replicate 2 from Balatoc abandoned mine | place: Philippines: Itogon, Benguet | collected 2017-08-28
GATGGGGCGCAGGTCGACGCCCAGGATCAGGACACTCCCCACGCTGGACAGCACCGGACCGCGGATGAAGATATACGTGAACTTCATGGGACGATGTCCTGCGGTCCGGCTATTTGTCGACGATCTTGGGGGCGGCGTCGTTGGTGGGTACCGCACGGTTGTCGATGAGCACCGGCACGCCGTTGCGCAGCTTGATCTGGCCGGAAGTAACCACCGTGTCGCCTTCGGAAACGCCCTTCAGGATCGCCACCTGGTCGCCGCGCGTCGCGCCGGTCGTGACGAAGACCTGCCGAGCGACGAGTTCGGGCTGCGCATCGGCGCCCTTGTCCTTCTCGTCGACGATGTAGACCAGCGAACCGTAGGGATTGTAGCTCACCGCCGTCTGCGGCAGCGTGACGAGACGCTGGGCCGTGCCGGTGTCCAGCTCGACCGCGGCAAACATGCCGGGCATCAGCTTCTGGTCGGCGTTCGGCAGGGTCGCGCGCACCTGCACGTTGCGGCTGCCCGTCTCGATCTTCGGATTGATGGCGGTGATCTTGCCTTCGAAGGTGCGGCCGGGGAAAGCGTCGATCCTGGCCCTCACCTTGTCGCCGACGGCGATCTGCGCCACGGTCTGCTGGGGCAGGAGGAAGTCGACGAAAATCGGATCCAGCGACTGCAGCGTGGCGATCATCGTCCCCGCCGCGAGGAACTGGCCGAGGTCGACCTGGCGCAAGCCGAGCTTGCCGTCGAACGGTGCCCGCAGCGTCTTCTTGTCGAGGATCGCCTTCTGGACCGCGACCTGTGCGCGCGCATTACGGAGGTTGGCTTCGTCGTTGTCGACGATCGCCTGGCTGATCGCCTGCGCCTTCAGCTGCTTCAGGTCGCGGTCGTAGGTGATCTGTGCGAGGGACGCCGTCGCCTCGAGCGACTGTAGCCGGGCCTCCTCATCCTCCTTGCGCAGGGTGAGCAGCACCTGCCCTTCCTTCACCTCGTCGCCCGACTGGAAGGAAATCGTCTCGACGACGCCCGCCACTTCGAGCGATAGCTCCGCACCGCGCACGGCGCGCAGCGTGCCGACCGCATCGATCTTCGGTTGCCAGTCGCTGGTCCCGGCCTTCGTGGCGGACACGGTCTGAGGCATGTTGGCCATGCCGGCCATGGCTTCCTTGATCTTGCCGTTGACGAAGGCCTTGAAGCCGAACAACCCGCCGAGCACCGCGCCGACGAGAATGAGCATGATGAGCATTCGCTTGATCATCGTATGCCTCTTGAACTGATCAGGATGAATTGATCTGGATGGAGGGAGCGGCCGGTCAGTGACCGGCGCGCGGGAGCTTGATGTCCTGGACGGGTGGCAGCGCGAAGCGAGTCGGCTTGCCCATCGATTTCGGATCGACGTCGTTGCGGTTCCACCAGCCACCGCCCAGTGCCTGGAACAGCGCCGCGGTGTCGGAATAGCGCGCGGCCTGTGCCCGCAGCCGGTTGATGACGGCGGTCTGGTAGGTCTGCTGGGCATTGAGCAGAGTGAGATAATTCACGGCCCCCAGCTGGTACTGCTGCTCCGAAAGCCTGAGGCTCGCACCCGCGGTCTGCTCGGCGGCGACCTGGGCGCGCAGCGTGTCGGCATCGTACTGCACGGCTCGCAGGGCGTTGGCGACGTCCTGGAAAGCCGACAGCACGACCCCGCGATATTGCGCGGCCGCGCGCTCATAGGCGGCGACCGCGGCCTGGCGCTGATGATCGAGCTTGCCGCCGTCGAACACGGTCTGGGCGATTCCGAGGCCGATGCTCCACACGCCCGAGCCCGGCACGATCAGGGAGCTGATCCCGCCCGAGGCGAACCCCAGCAGGCCGGTGATGGTGAACTGGGGCATCTGGTTGGCGACCGCGACTCCGATGTCGGCGCTGGCACCGCGGAGCTGCTCCTCGGCGGCCCGCACGTCCGGCCGCTGCTCGACCAGGGACGACGGCAGGCTGAGCGGGAGCTCCTGCGGCAGCTTGAGCTTGGCGAGATCGAAGCTCTCGCCGCGATCCTGATCCGGCGAGCGGCCGACCAGGCGCATCAGCTGGTTGCGCTGCTGGGCAAGTTGCTTCTGGAGCGGCGGCAAGGTCGCCTGGGTCTGGGTGAGGGCCGCCTCCTGGGCCAGGACGTCGGCGCGCGAGGCGCCGCCCAGGTCGAACTGGCGGCGCACCACTGTCAGTGAATTGTTGAGGATGTTGATGATGTCCTGGGTCGCTTTGATCTGCGCCTGCAGCGACGCGACGTTGATCGCGGCGACGACGACGTTTGAAGAGAGCGTCAGGTAGGTCGCCTCGAGCTGGAAGCGTTGGTTTTCCGCCGCCGCTTCCCGGGATTCGACCTGGCGGCGCACGCCACCGAAAACGTCCGGTGAATAGGAAACGTTCAGCGATGCTGATGTGACGCCGAACATGGCGGCCGAGCCCACCTGCCCTTGCGAGGCCGGCGAGGCAAGCTGCTGCTGGCCCGAGCCGTTGGCGCTCAGGGTGGGAAACAGGCCGCCCTGCTGGGCGAAGTAGAGTTCGCGCGCCTGCCGCAGCGCCGCTTGCGCCGCGTCGACGTCGGGGTTGGCGCGAAGCGATTCGCGCACCAGCGCGTCGAGCTGCGGCGACTGGAACAGCGCCCACCAATCGCCGGGAATGTCCTGATCCGGCACGAAGGTCTGCGCGGCGCCGCCGGGACCGGCCGCGGAACTGGTCTGAAGCGCCAGCGCCTCGGGCGTGTAGCCGGTCGATGTCGGCTTGGCGGGCTTCACGAAATCCGGGCCGGCGGTGCAGCCGGCGAGGAGGAAGGCCGTGAAGGCCACGAGAAAGGGTGACCGCCTGTGCATGCTGGTACTCGCAACTCTATTTTTCGGGCGCGACGGCGCGGCAGATGGCGAGCGTCTGTTCGCGGACGATCTGCTTCATCAGCTGGACGTCCTCACCGTCGAGGCCGGCCGCCTTGAGGATGGGACGCTTGTGATTATTGCAGAAGATGACGACCTGGCCGGTCAGCGCCATCGTCCGCATCGTCATCTCCGGATCGCTTTCGGATTTCCCGTGGATGCGGGCGAACAGGGCCAGGCAAGGGTTGAAGATCTGCCGCATGCCATTCTCGTGCAACCGGTCGAGCCCGGGTGTCTCCTCGACCTCGGAGCGGGCGAAGATGAGCCGCCGGCTGTCGACCTGCGGGCCGCTCGTCACCACGGTGATGAAGGCGTCGAGCGTCTGGCACAGAAGTTCCGTCAGTTCGGCCGCCGGGGTGCCCGGATCGTCGAGCGCCGCACGGACGCGGGGCAGCACCCCGGACATGTGCCGCTCGGTGTCGGCGACGATGTCCTCGATGATCGCCCGGTAGAGACCTTCCTTGTTGCCGAAATAGTACTGGATGGCGGGGAGGTTCACACCCGCCCCTTCGGCGATCTGCCGGGTGCTGGCGCCCTCGTAGCCATGGGCGGCAAAGAGGTCGAGCGCGGTTTCGAGGATGCGCCGCCGCGTATCCTCGCCCCTCGCCTGGGTACCGTGACGGCCACGTGCCGTAGTATGACTGTTGATCATCGCTACCCTGAGCAGTGCTGACCAGAGTCAATTACTATCAAGCGATAAACTATGTCAAACGATAGATATATTCGTGGGCTACGCGGATTCAGGCTCGGTGACACGCAGCATCGAAGGGGTGGCCTCCCACCGCGGGCACTCGCGCCGACTGTCAGGATGCCAGTCTGGACGCCACCGACTTCGGCACGCGCACCGGCATGTCCAAGAGCATCTGCGCGAAGGCCTTGGCCAGGGGGTCGGCCTTGAGCGAGGCCATGCCACCGCCGCCCAGAGCCTTGCGCAGCAGGAAGTTGAATCCCTTGATGCCCGGCAGCCGCCAGCGCGTGACCGTTCCCTCGATGCGGTGGGCGAAGTACTTCGCCACCGCCTCCTCCGTCACTTCGGCATCAAGGATGGGTTCGTATTCCGGCTGACGCGCGAAGATGCCGATATTGGCGTTGTCTCCCTTGTCGCCGGATCGCCCGTAGGCGAGTGCAATCAGCGGCACCGTCACCATGTCATCAACCGGCGTCGGTGGCGCCGCCGGTGCCTCGACGGGAAGCTGTGCGCTGGTGAAGCCGCCGCTCAGCGCACCTTCCTGCATCGCGATCCGATGGCCATCGATGTCGACCGTAACCGGCACCATCGACTTCGGCACCAGGCAGGAGAACATGCGGATGACCGGCGACGGCGAGACACGTCCGGCGCCGAAACTGCCCGTCATGCCGACCACGCCGCCCGTCGACATCGGCGAGATCTCGCGTCCCAGCAGTGCCAGCGCTTCCTTCTGGTCGTGCCTGGCGGCGATCTTCACGACCACCTCTCGCGCGTCGGGCACGCGGCCATGCGGGCCGTAGGTCGCCTCGCTGCCGATGACCTCGATGCTGACCTCGCGGTAATCCGCCATGCCCTTCTCGGCAAACAGCCGGCGCGTCTTCTTGATGATCGACTCCGCACTGTGGCGGCCCTTGGCCACCGCCTCGCGCCCGCCCATCATGAAGATCGAACTGAACTTGTAGCCGTCGGGCCAGGTGGTGGAGACCTTGTAGGTGTCGGTGGGGGAACGCCCCCGGGCGCCGCTCACCCGCACGCGGTCCTTGCCGATCTGCTCGTAGGTCGCCTGGGTGAAGTCGCACACCACGTCGGGTACCATGTAGGCGCGTGGATCGCCGATCTCGTAGAGCATCTGCTCGGCCACCGTAGCCGTGGAGATCAGGCCGCCGGTATCGTCCGGCTTGGAAAGCACGAAGCTGCCGTCGCTCGACACTTCGGCGATCGGGAAGCCCATATTGTCATAGCCGGGCACCAGCCGCCAATCGGTGAAGTTGCCGCCGTTGCACTGCGCGCCGCATTCGATGATGTGGCCGCAGAGCGTGCCGGCGGCGAGACGATCGAACTCTTCCGGCGTCCACGAGAACGCATGGATCAGCGCGCCCAACGTGACGGCCGAATCGACGCAACGGCCGGTGATGACCACGTCGGCGCCCTCGGCCAGGGCCCGCGCGATCGGGAAGCCGCCGAGATAGGCGTTCATGCTCGCGATCTTCGAAGGCAGCTCAGCCCCCGTGTCCATCTCGCGGATGCCGGCGGCGCGGAACTCGTCGACGCGCGGCAGGATGTCGTCGCCCAGCACGACCGCGACCTTGAGCGTCACACCCGCCGCCTCGCAGGCCTTGAGCACCGCGTCGCGGCAGGCCAGCGGATTGACGCCGCCGGCATTGGTCACGACCTTGATCTTCTTGTCGGCGATCTCGCGCGCCAGGGGCGCCATCACGACCGACACGAAGTCGACGGCGTAGCCCGCCTGCGGGTTGCGCAGCTTCTGGGCCGCCATGATCGACATGGTGACCTCGGCGAGATAGTCGCTCACCAGGTAGTCGACGTTGCCGTGGCGCACGAGCTGCACGGCGGCGGTCTCGGTATCGCCCCAGAAGCCCGAGTGGCAGCCGATGCGGACCGTTTCCCTGCTCATCGCGCAGCCCCTCTCCTCGTCCTACTTCTTCTTGCGGTTGACGAACGCCGCCATCCGCTCGACATGCTCGCCCTCGGCCACCGACTGGGCGAAGGAATCGATGCCTGCCTGGACCGCCTCATCGAGTGGCAGCCGCTCCCAGCGGCGCATCAGCCGCTTCTGCGCCCGCACGGCGAGCGGCGTCGCATCGACGATCGAGTGCACACAGCGCTCGATGGCCGCGTCGATCTTCGCCGTCTCGACGACCTCCTCGACCATGCCCCAGGCCTCGGCCTTGGCGGAATCGATGTTCTCGCCGGTCAGCAGCATCCACGAGGTGCGGCCCCAGCCGATCAGCCGGGGCAGCAGCGCCGCCTCGACGACGGAGGGAATGCCGACCTTGACCTCGGGCATGCCGAAATGCGCCGTGTCGGTGGCGATGCGCAGGTCGCAGGCCGCCGCCACTTCGAGGCCGGCGCCCAGCGTGTAGCCTTCCAGGCGACAGATCACCGGCACAGGGCAGTCGCGGATCGACTGGCAGAGCTTGTGCACCATCGTGATGAAGGTCCGTCCATCCTCGGATGTGCGCATCCCCGCCATGTGGTTGATGTCGGCGCCGCCGATGAACGCGCGGCCGCCCGCACCGGAGAACACGACGACGCGGAGATCCTCTTCGGCTGAGAGCGCATGGAAGGTCGCCGTGAGGTCGTGCAGGGCCGGCGGGTTCAGGACGTTGAGACGCCGCGCATTGTCGAACACGAGGTGGGCCACCACGCCGGCATCGCGCCTGTCGCGCCGGATCTCGATCTTGTGCGCGGACTCCGCCATGACGTTTCGCTCCGTGGGCCTTTGTGATCGCGTGATTCTCCCCTATTAGAACCCGCCAACGACGCTTCACAAGAGCCAATGCCCGATACGATCGACCTCTCCCGCTACACCGTGTTCGTGCCGCCGGATCCGTTCGAGGATCACGTCGGGCCGTTCTATTTCGACATTCAGGGCGATGCCCGGAAGGCGGACACGGTACACTGCGTGCTGCCGACCCTGCCGCGCCACGGCAACTACAGGGGGGGCGTGCATGGCGGCGGCATCCTGACCTTCGCCGACTATGCGCTCTGCCTGGTGGCCGGCCGTGCCGCGGATGGCGGCACCAACACGTCCTTCGCCATGACGGTAAGCATCGCCGTCGAGTTCCTGAACGGCGCGGTCATAGGACCGCCGCTGGAAGCCCGCGGCGAGCCGCTACAGGTTACGGGCCGCCTCGCCTTCGCGCGCGGCTCGATCACGCAGGAGGGCCGCACGATCGCGCTGTGGTCGGGCGTGTGCCGGCACGTTGCCCGCGCCAAGGCGATGGCGCGAAAGGACGAGCAGGCGCCGTCGAGGATCGACCTGCCCCCGCAGCTCGTGCCCGAAGGCTTCGAGCCGTTCAAGGCGAGCGCCTATTCCACCCATATCGGCCCGGCCTTCGTGCGCAAGGAAGCCGACGGTGCTTCGCTGGTGCAGCCGACGCTGGCGCGCATGTGCAACTCCGGCGGCGCGCTCCATGGCGGCTATATGATGAGCTTCGCCGACACTGCCATCACGCGCGCCGCGGCGATGACGACCGACCTCGCGCCGGCCACCGTCTCCTTCGCCGCGGAATTCCTGGCAGCCGGCGATATCTCGGCACCACTGTTCACGCGGGTGGAAGTGCCCAAGCGCGGCCGTTCGATCGCGTTCCTGCGGGGTCTGCTGGAACAGAACGGCAAGGCCCTGCTCTCCTACTCCGCGACGGTGATGCTCCGGCCACGGACCTGATCCGCGGCGGCCTGGGTGGCGACCCGCGCCACTTCCTGCCCCAAGGCATCTTCGAGGCTGCGCACGGCCGGCAGATCTCCGCCCTTGGCCGCGCGCTCCACGGCGTCGGCGATCCGGCCGAGAGTCAATGCGCCGATCATTCCGGCAGTCCCCTTCAGCCGGTGCGCCGCACGCGCGATCGTCTCGAGATCCTCAGTCCCGCGAATTTCCCCGTGGACGCTCCGCGCGGTATCGAGAAACTCCCTCTCGATCTCCGCGAGCGTGGCGGTGTCGCCGCCGAACAGCTCGATAAGCCGTTTGCGGTCGTAGGCCGGGCTCACGGCGCATCCTGCCTGGCTGCATCCTTCAGCCAGATTTCGAGGGTGGCCTTCAACTGCTCGATGCCGACCGGCTTGGTGATGAAGCCGTCCATCCCGGCCGCGCGGCTTCGCTCTTCCTCCGATTCCAGCGTGCTGGCGGTGACGGCGAGGATCGGCAGGCGCGCGCTGCCCGTCGAGGCCTCGCCCTGGCGTATGCGCCGGGCCAGTTCGAAGCCGTCCATGTCGGGCATCTGCAGGTCGGCGAGCATCAGGTCGTAAGGACGCGAGTGCCACATCGAGAGCGCCTCCTCGCCGCTGGCCGCCATGTCGGCCGAGGTCCCCGCCAGTTCGAGCTGACGCGCCAGAATCTTGCGATTGACCGAATTGTCGTCGACGACCAGGACGCGGCCGACCAGCTGTCCAGTCGGGGCCGGCGCGGGCGCGGGCGCCACCGGCAGGACATCGCCCGTTCGGCCGGCAGCCTGCGCGACCGCCCGCACCAACACGTCACGGCGCCAAGGGCGCTTCAAGTCGGCGAGGCACAGTGGGTCGCTGGCGCCTTCTATGGTCACCGCCGTCAGGGACGAGACCACGACGTCGACCTCGGCGCCCGCGTCGCGCAGATAGCGCGCGATCGCGGCGCTCTCCAGCGGGTCCGGTAGAGAGAGGACCAGGGAAAGTCCCTGAAGGGGAAGTCCGGCGGAACCTTGCGCCGGCGGCGCCGCAGCGAGCGTCACCGTCACGACGAAGGTCGATCCGACGCCCGGTGCGCTGTGAACCTCGACGCTTCCATCCATCGCCTCCGCCAGACGGCGCACGATGGAGAGGCCGAGCCCGGTGCCGCCGAAGCGGCGGGTCGTCGAACTGTCGGCCTGTACGAACGGATTGAACAGGCGATCCCGCTGCGCGGCCGTGAGGCCGATTCCCGTATCGACCACCCTGATGCGGAGCGTGAGCGACCCGTCCTGCTGCCCGCCTTCCCCCTCGAGGAAGAGGCGGACGCTGCCCTTCTCCGTGAACTTGATGGCGTTGCCCACGAGGTTGAAGAGGATCTGCTGCAGCCGCAGCGGGTCGCCGATGGCCCGAGCCGGGGCGTCGGATGCCACATACGCCGACAGGATCAGCCCCTTCTCGGCCGCCCGGGCGGCCAGCGCCTCGGCCGCGCCCTCGATCAGCTCCACGGTGGAGAATTCCACCCGCTCCAGATCGAGGCGCCCAGCCTCGATCTTGGAGAAGTCCAGGATGTCGTCGATGATCCGCAGCAGCGACGCCGCCGAATAGCGTACCGTCCCCAGCTGGTCGCGCTGGTCGGGCGAAAGCTCGGTGCGCTCCAGGACGTCGATCATGCCCAGCACGCCGTTCATCGGAGTCCGGATTTCGTGGCTCATCGTGGCGAGGAAGGTCGACTTGGCCTGGTTTGCGTTCTCCGCGTCGCGCTGCGCGGCAAGAGCGGCGTCGTAGGCGACCTGCAGCCGGCGCGCGAGATCCTCCTTTTCGTAGGCCAGCGCGATATTGTCGTACTGCCAGCGGTGCACGTCGCGCACATAGGCCATCAAGTGCGCGACATAGGCAGCCCCGGCGATACCCACGAGCTGGTAGAATGGCCCGCCCGAGGCGATCAACACCAGCAACAGCGGCGCCGCGGTGGCGACCGCGAAGGCATAGAAAGTGGGCGGATGGGCCGAGCGGATCGGCACCGCCGTGGTTATCGTAGCCAGCAGCACCAGGCCCAGCAACATGCGCTGCAGTTCGAAATCCTTCGACGCCAGAACGTACCCGGTCCATCCCCAGCAGGCGCCCCCGAGGAAGGTGAATCCCGCGAACCACCAGCCCCAGCGCAGGGCCTGCTCGTCATCGGGTCGGGCCCGAACGAAATTGTGGCGGAGGAGGTCGAAACCCAAGGTTACGGCGAGGTAGGCCACGAAGGGTCCTGCCAGCTCGATCAGGTCGATCTCCCGCCAGTAGATGGCGGCGACCACCGGCCACAGGACGAAGGAGAAGTAGCGCGACGGCGCCGACCCCTGGAACAGGCGCCGGACCAGTTCGGCCCGCACGAACCGGTCCTGGCGGGTGGCTGCCTCCGCCTCTTCGAGCCGATGGGCGGCCGGGTCAGCGGTGGCGAGCGACATCGACGATCCCAAATCAGGGGTTGAGCCGCCGTCCAGCGGGACGGCGAGCCTACGGATTCTCCGCGACGGCGATCGTATCAAAAATATCAAGAAACCGATATAATTCATTGAGAAATAGTGTTAATTTAAAGGCATTGAATGTCATTTATTAGGTTAAGCCATGCAATTTCCGTCCGTGTTGTTGGTCGAGGACGACGCATTTCAGCGCAAGGCCGCCGAGACCTATCTGTCCAGCCATGAGCTGAAGGTGACCGCTGTCGAGAACGGCGCACAGATGCGCCGTCAGGTTTCCCGCGCCATGCCCGACCTCGTCCTCCTGGACGTCCAGCTACCCGGGCCGGAAGACGGCTTCGTGCTGGCCCGCTGGCTGCGCGAAACCAGCCCCCGTGTCGGCATCATCATGCTCACGGCGTCTGCCGATCCGGTCGACAAGGTGCTTGGCCTCGAAAGCGGCGCCGACGACTACGTCGCCAAACCCTACGAGCCGCGGGAGCTGCTCGCACGCTGCAAGAGCGTGCTGCGCCGGTCTGCGAACAAGGCCACGCCGTCGCGGCTGGAGCGCATCCGCATGGGCGGGCACATGCTCGACCTGTCCAAGCGCCAGCTCCTGGACGCCGAGAACGGCGACGTGCCCCTGACCTCGGGCGAGTTCGACATCCTGAAGACCTTCGCCGAGAACCCCAACCGTCCGCTGTCGCGCGACTGGCTGCTGGAGACGACCAGCCATCGCGCCCGCGACCCGTTCGACCGGGCGATCGACCTCCGCATCACGCGAATCCGGCGCAAGATCGAGCCGGCGCCCGACAAGCCCACTGTGATCCGCACCGTGCGGGGTGTCGGCTATATGTTCGTGCCGCCCGCCGAATAGCCGCGCTATAAGGGCCGGCCCCGGCGCGCCCGGGGCACGGCCACACGGTCGGGGGGCCCGTAGTTCAGCGGTTAGAACGAGCCGCTCATAACGGTTATGTCGCAGGTTCGAATCCTGCCGGGCCTACCAACCACCCGCTGCCGCGAACGCCGGCAGCGGGTGGTTAGCCCAGAACGCCCCATTCTTCGGCAATTCTTCGTCCTAGAGTGACACCAGAGACAGCCGCCTTAGGCGGTGTTTCGAGCGAGAGGGCCGTTTCTGGCGGAAAGTCTCCGAGGCCTTTTTCGCCAGTCACTACTATTCGATGATGAACGTCGGCGCGATGGTCAGTCGAGCGCCGCGAGGCATTGATACCTCACCCTGGGTCATTTTAGGTGAGTGTCGATTTAGCGATTTACTCAGAGCCGGTCGGCCTGCTCTGCCCAAGAGGCCGGTATCCCCTCGCGCAAGCGGACCATGAGCGGGCCATGCAGCTGGCGGCGACCGTCGAGCAGTTCGCGGGTCAAGACGGGCGCCAGGAAAGCCAGCGGGAGGATCGTCTGAACGTAGCCCGGGTTGAATCCAGCCTTCTTCGCGATGGCCCGATACGACATCGCTTCGCCACGCTCCATCCAGCCGCGCCATTCGTGTGCCCGTCCGAGCGCCCGCATCAACACCGGATTGGGCCCACTAGAGCCGTCGTCGAGCACTCGGGCCCGGTTACGTTGAGCCAGCTTTGCCTGCACCACGATGGTGCGGCGCTCCGGCGCCTCATCGCCGTTCGCAACAATGTCGCCTATAGCGGCGATCTCGACACGGTCGTTGCTGACAGTCACGCGCTCAAGGCGCTTCCGAAGAGCCTCCTCGGTGATAGCCTCACCTTTGCTGCCCCCCAATGCATTGCCAACCAGCCGCTCGATTTCCTTTGCCGACACCCGTGCGATCGAGCCAGCCCGCTCCTTCTCGTTCTGCAGCAGGGCCTGGCTCACATAATACGGATATCGCTGCCCCCGCTTGCCGACCGAATAGGTGGGGCTCATCGCATTGCCCCTGTCGTCAAACAGCCGGCCCGCCAGCGGTCTGCCGCCTGGGATGACCGGCCGGCGCTCCCCGGCCGCACTCTTAGCGGCCAGCAGTTCTTGCGCTTTGTCCCAGACGTCTCGATCCACGATCGCCTGCTGCCGCCCTTCGTAGATCTGACCTTTGTGCGCGACCTGCCCGACATAGACCGGATTGCGTAGCAGCCAGTAGAGGGCGCCCCTGCTGAAGTTGACGCCGCCCCAGGTCCTGCCTGTTGACGACGTCCAACGCTTGCTCTGGATGCGCCGCTGCCGAAGGTCCTGCTGCACTCCCGACAGCGTACCCAAACCCACGCTCGTCCGCGGCCGCGCCGTCATGGGGCTCATCGGGGTGAAGGATGTGGCATTCGCCCGGCAGGCAGTAGCGCTGGCTGCCGCGATACCGGAAGGTCTGCACGCCCGACAGCGTAATGCCAATCGCGTAGGTGTCGTGCCGGTGAATCGTGTAGCCGTCGCGGGCGAAGTGGGCCTCGAGCCGCTCGATGGCGCCGCCGCCCTCACCCACGACGATATCGGCGAGAACGCCGCGCAGGCCGGCGCGCGCCTGCCCTGTCCTGCGACGACGGCTTCTTCCGGTTCGGTCCGTGGTCCCCACGTCACTCCTTATCCGCCGGGATCAACACCAGCCGCCCGCCGGCTGCCACCGTCCGCTGTGCGTCCCCGGTGCGCAATATACTGTCCCGGCTACCCGGAAGTCCCGCCCACGGCGGCAGCCCTGTACAAACGAAAGGTCGCACTAGCTCGGGCGACTGGGCGCTTATCCGCAAGCACCGTGCAATCGGCGAACCCCAAGCTCCCGCCGACCTTCAGGACGCGTGGGACGAACTCGACCCATTGGCCGACTTGGGCCGATGCGAGGAAGTCGACCGCGAGGCTCACAGTCGATCCGTTCCGCTCGCTTTCGACGCCCTGCTCCCTCAAGGTTTCGATGACAGACAGGCCCATGGCGTTGTCGGCCAGTGCACTGATCAGGCCGCCGTGGACAAAGCCCTTGCCGTTGCAATGCGATGGCCGCGCGCAAAGAGCGATAGTGACGAGTCCGTTGCCGACCTTCGAGAAGAGTGGCTCCCAGGGATCCGTGAGCTGGCTCCTGCGGAAGTGCGGAGCGAATTTTGGCGGTATCTGGTCATCTCCAGCATCGGTCATCGAACCCTCCCCGCCAACAACGCCTGCATCCCGTACCGCTTCGCCAAAGGGTGGCCATCGCGCTCTCTACTCGCAGACATCGACCCAGTGGGCGCCTACCAGCTCGGCCATCCGGAGCGGGTTGATGCGCAGGGCCGCATGCGTCGAGCCGGCCGCGGGGACGACCTCGTCGTACGCGCGCAATGCCACGTCGAGATAGACCGGCAGCTCGGTGGCAAGACCGAACGGGCAGACGCCGCCCGGCGGATGGCCGGTGAGCGCCAGGGCCTGGTCCGCCGGCAACATCTTCACCTTGCCGCCGAGTACCGCCTTCGCCTTCCTGTTGTCGAGGCGGGAGTCGCCGCAGGTCACCAGCAGGAGGTTCCTGTCACCGGCCCGCACCGACAGCGTCTTGGCGATCTGTGCCGGCTTGATGCCCCAAGCCGCCGAGAGCGTCATGGTCGTGCTGCTACTCTCAAGATCAACGATGGTGACGTCGGGCGCGCGCTCGCGGAGGAAAGCACGGACTGACTCGAGGCTCATGACGGCTCCTTGCTGGTGAGGCAGAAACAGCCGCACGGCGGCGGCGTGCCCGCCTTCTTAGCGAAGTCTAGCCGGCGCCTCTTGAAGGGTTGTGCACGTACCTGCGCGCCCGCACAGGCCTTCAAGACGTAAGAGCTACAGCCCTCTAGAAAAGTCGGGTCGAGATCCTTCCTTCCGGAGAAGACCGCCATGACCGTCACCCCTCAAAAATACGTGCGCTTCGAGCGCGAGGGCACCATCGCTTCCGGCCTCCTGGCCGGTGACCGGATCCTTGAGCTTGAGGGCAACATCTACGACGGCGCGCGCCCGACCGGCCGGGAGTTCCCCGCAGCACGGTGCGAACTCCTCGTGCCGTGCGAGCCGTCGAAGGTTATCGCGGTGGGCCTTAACTACCGCAGCCATCGTGTCCACGTCGAAGCCGAGGAAGGTATCTTCCTCACGGTCGCCGGCAACCCGGCGGACAGGGACCAGCCCGTGGTGTTCGCCAAGTTCCCCACGAGCTTGATCCCGCACGGCGCGCCCATCGTATTTCCCGAAGGCGCGACAAACGTACATTTCGAGGGCGAAATGGCGCTGGTCGTGGGGAAGAAGGCCAAGAACGTCAGCGTTGAAGCGGCGCGCGACCATGTGTTCGGCGTCTCGATCTGCAACGACCTCGTGGATCGCGAGTGGCTGCTGGGCGACCTGCAGTGGTTCAGGGCCAAAGGTGCGGACAATTTTGGCCCGATGGGACCCGCCATCGTCACCGGCCTCGATTACGATAATCTCCGGCTGGAAACACGGGTCAACGGCGAGGTGCGCCAGTCATCGAGCACCGCCGAGCTCGTCTTCTCGCCTGACCAGATCCTGAGCTACTGCAGTCAGTACGTAACACTCCTGCCCGGCGACGTTATCTTCACCGGCACCCCGGGCAAGACCCAGGCGATCGCCAAGGGCGACACGATTGAGATCGAGATCGAGGGGATCGGTGTACTCCGCAACACGGTTTACGGATGATCGGTCCCCGTCGGGGCATCGCGTACGCTTGGCGAGATTGACCCACTCGTGCCTTGCGATCGGCTTCGCGGCGGCCGCGCAGGCGCGCCCCGACGAGGCGTTCGTGACCCCGCGCTGCGGCGGCGGAGTTTGATAGCTCGGCCGACACGCCGGACGCGTCGCGCGCGACCTTGGAAGAACAGGCGCCTGTCGTTCCGGGCTGGTGCGGGGACCTGCGGCTTGTCGTCGCCATCACCTCACGCCCGCGCAGCGCTCGGCGGATCTTGGATTCGTGAGTACACATCGTCCTGCCGATAGTCCGTCCCTAACACCTGGCGGATGACCGCGGGTCGTTCTCGATGAGCCGTATTCGTTCGCCTAGAGGGAGCGTGTGTGGTGCAAGCGGCGGGCGCGGTACCCGTCCATTCCTCAGTCTTGTGGAGAACCGAATCGATGATCGAAGACCCTGCGCGCTGCATCCCGGTGCTGGCCTCCCTTGACATCGCCGAAAGCGCCGCCTTTTACACCAAGCAGCTCGGCTTCGCAGTGCTCTACCAGCAAGCCGGCTATCTCATCGTCAAGCGCGACGACATGGAGCTGCATTTCTGGAAGACGGAAGATCGGCAATTCTCCGAAAACACCTCCTGCTACATCCGCGGCGGCCAGGTCGGTACGCTGCACGCCGAATTCGCGGCGCGCGGGGTGCCCCGCGTCTCGCCTTTCGAGGTGCGCCCTTGGAATATGAAGGAGTTCTACGTCCACGACCCGCACGGCAACCTGCTGAAGTTCGGCTGCGGCGAGGGCTGAGCTTCACGCGACCGCGCCGTCGCCGGACGGCACGGATCTTCGGATGATCCTATGCCCACCTGCCAATGAAGTGTTTTCACTCATGGTTCAGCATCAACCCGGCGACGCTCTCCGGGTGTTTGCGGGGCATCGCTGGAAGATGTTTGGAGGGTAAGAAATCATGGAGCTCACGACGATCAAGTATGAAGTGCATGCCGGCGTGGCGCATGTCCGGCTCGCCCGGCCGCAGGCAGCCAACGCGATCAACCCGGCCTTGGCACGTGACCTGCGCGCCGTCCTGCTGGCCATCGAGTTCGACGACCAGGTCAAGGCTGCCTGCGTCACGGCCGACGGGCCGGTGTTTTGTGCCGGCGGCGACCTCACGGAATTCCATGCCGCAGGCGATAGCCTGCCCCGGCTCGCCTCGGACATGCTCGTCGACTATCACGGCGCAATATACAAGATGAACCGCATGGCCAAACCGTTCGTCGCCGGGGTGAAGGGCGCCGCCGGCGGCGCCGGGCTCTCGATGGTCAGTGCTTTCGACCTGGTAGTTTGCGGCGAAAGCGCTAAGTTCACTATGGGTTACACGCGTGCCGGCGTCACGCCCGACGGCACATCAAGCTATTTTCTCGCCCGCCATATCGGGCTTCGCCGCATGCTCGACCTCACGCTCACTAACCGCGTTCTCGCCGCCGTCGAAGCGGAGGCTTGGGGGCTCGTGAACAGGGTGGTGGCCGACGACGACGTCGATGCGAAGGCCGCGGAGGTCGCGCAGCAGCTCGCGGACGGGCCGGCCTGGGCGCTCGGGCAGGCCAAGCGCATCGTCTACTCGGGCTACGACATGCCGCTCGAACAAGCGGCCGAGCTCGAAGGGGTGACGATCACGGCGGCAATGGCCCGCCACGATGGGCGCGAGGGCATCGCGGCGTTCGTGGAGAAGCGCAGGCCGCAGTTCACCGGGAGCTAGGCTTTTCGTGGGCGACGATGACACCGCCAGGTGCAGGATGTCGCGCCGGCGCGTCATCGGCCGTCGTCGTCACCAAGAGGAGAAGAGATGCCAGCCTATCGTCTGCACTACTTCCCGGAATCCGGCAACAGCTACAAGCTCGCGCTCATGCTGACCTTCTGCGAGCAGCCTTTCGAGCTGTTGTGGACCAACTTCTTCGCCGGCACGACGCAGACACCGCAGTGGCGCACAGTATACAATGCCATGGGCGAGGTGCCGGTGCTCGAGGACGGCGCCGAGAAGCTGACGCAGACCGGCGCGATCCTCCCTCTCCTCGCGGCGCGCCATGGTCGGCTCGGGCCGCAGGACGAGCGGCAACGGTTCGAGTTCATGCGGTGGCTTATGTGGGACAACCACAAGCTCACCAGCTACACGGCGACCTACCGGTACTATTTCGCGTTCGACCGGAGTCTGGACCCGGCCGTCCTCGCCTTCCAGCGCAGCCGAATGTTGTCCGCCCTCGGGATTCTGGACCTCCATCTCCGCGACAGGGCCTATGTGGTGGGCGATGTCCCGTCGATTGTCGACCTGTCGATGTGCGGGTACCTGTTCTTTCCCAGTGAGGAGCTGGGGGTCGATCTCACGACCTCTTACCCCGCCATCGCGTCCTGGCTCGAGCGTCTCTCCGGCCTGCCAGGATGGCGCACCCCCTATGACCTGCTGCCGGGGCCGCGGGCCGCTCGCGCGGGCTTGACCGTATGAGGTAGTTGACCGATCCCGCCGAGTGCTAGCGTGCGACCGCGACGCACTCCATTTCGATGTCGAACGGGCCGAACCAGCCCGCCGTGCAGACGAAGGTGCGCGCGGGCCTATGGACGCCAAAGTACTCGGCATAGATCGCGTTGACCGTCGCATAGTAAGCCGGATTCGAGCAGTAGATCGTACATTTCACCACCCGGTCGAAGCCGGAGCCTGCAGCCTCAAGGCACTCCTTGATGTGGTCGAGCACGCGCCGCGTCTGCTGGTCGATCGGCAGGATGTCGATGGTGCAGGTCTCGGGATTCACCGGTGGCAGGCCGGAGACGTAGACCCAGTCGCCCGCCCGCACGACCGGTGAGATTGGGACGTTGTTGCGCTCGACGAACTGGCCAATCGCCTGCACCTGGGGCTTGGAAATCTCGATCATTTTTCTCTCCAGGATCGCAGCGGCCATGCCCGCCGGGGACGTCATCTCGCTGGCATCGGTCGGGGTCAGCAACCGAGAAACCTTCACATGCCAGAACGAGAACTCAGGCGAGGCCCGTGAAACAGTCGATAGGTTGTTGCGCCTCGATCGTTGTCGAGATCCCTCTCCTGCCGCCACCATGGCCCGTGCTCGGAGCATTAGTTCATGAAGCCAATCGTTCTGATCCACGGTCTCATCGGATCACTAGACAACCCGGACTTCCTCGCCACCTTCGGCCCGCGCCGTGCCCACGCCCCGGCCCTGCTGGGCTACGGCACGCACCAGGATTATGTCCGTCGCGGCTGGACCTTGCGGGATCAGGCCAACCACATCGCCTGCTTCATCCGTGCGAACGAGGAGGGGGCCGTGCATGTTGTGGGGCATTCAGCGGGCGGCGCCGTAGCAGTCAGGCTCGCCTTGCTCCACCCCGGACTGGTGAGCTCGGTCACCAGCGTGGAAGGAAACTTCACACTTGCCGACGCCTTCTGGTCGCTGAAGTTCGCCGAGATGCCGCTGCACGAGGTCGAGGCCCAGCTCGAAACATTTCGCGGAGACCCGGCTGCCTGGCTCAGCCGCGCCGGCGTCGCCGTCACGCCATGGAGCCTCGCGATGGCCGCTGTTGCGTTGACCCACCAGCCGGCAGCAACGTTGCAGAAGCAATCGCAGGCGATCGTTGCCGCAACCAAGCATCCTTCCTTCCTCGAAGGCGTGCGTCAAATCCTGCAACTTGGCGTCCCGCTTCACCTGCTGGCCGGCAGCCGCTCAGCGAAGGGTTGGGGTGTGCCCGACTGGGTGAGGCGCCAAGCTGCAAGCGATGTCGAGCTTCCCAACACCGGCCACCTGATGATGCTCGAGGATCCCGCCGCCTTTGTCCAGGCAGTGACGTCACCGCTCGACTGACGATCTTCACATGTGGCGGGCACACCGTGCAGGTTTTGCAAACCGTATACGCGGCAGTGAAAGCTCTCGCGGGTTTTGGCAGCTAGTGTGCCGGCTTCCGCAATCGGCAAAATGTTCGGACGGCGAGTCGCGCCGAACGCAGCGAGCCAGCTCGTTGGCTTCAGCAAGCCAAGCGTCAACCTCACCAGTAAAGGTCGCCCTTTCATGATGGTCACTGTCTTTCGAACCAGCCTCGACCCGCAGGATGAATACAACGTCATGGCGAAGCGCATGAGCGAGCTCGCGAGCAAGGTTCCAGGCCACGTTGCCCACAAGTCATATTTCTCCGACGACCGAGAGAAGGTGACTATTGTGGAGTTCGAGTCAGAGGAAGCGCTGCGCATCTGGAAGACCGACACCCGGCACCTCGCAGCCAAGCGGACCGGCATCTCGACCTTCTTCACCAGCTTCAGGTACCGGATCTGCAATGTCATCCACTCCCGGTCCTGGGAGCGTCAGCCTCGGATGTGACCGAGACGGCCATTGCCGGTACGAGCCTCAGCGCAGCGTGCTCGCCAGGGACCCCGGAATCGTCACGAGAATATTCGGCCCATATTGCGGCCCGAGATTCCCGCGATCTCGATGAGATCCATCTCGGTGGTCATGGAGAAGGGAAGTTCCGTGTGGCGTGAGATCAGGATCGCATTGGGACTGTCCATCGGTGCCGCACTCGCTCTAGGACTCTCCCGCTTCGCCTACGGCCTGCTGCTGCCGCCAATGCGCGCCGACCTGGGATGGACCTATGTTGAGGCTGGGGCACTCAACACCGCGAACGGCTTGGGCTACATCGGTGGTGCGCTGGTTGCAGCCTGGGCGGCGAGCCGGTGGGGAGTGGCGCGAACTTTCCTGGCCGGCTTCTTGATCAGCGTGGCGGTGCTGCTGCTGACCGCGGAGGCCCGCAGCTTCGCGCTCCTCTTTGCCCTCCGTTCGGTCGGGGGAATCTCGACGGCGGTCACCTTCATCCTCGGGGCCGGGCTGACCGCCGCGATCTGCCCGGCAGAGGAGCCCCGCCGACGCGGAACGCTGGTCGGCCTCTATGTCGCCGGCGTCGGCATAGGCATGCTGCTGCCCGGCGCAGCGATGCCCGTGATCCTTGAGGCGGGCGCGCAGCAATGGCCAGCCGGCTGGACAGCCCTCGGATTGATGGGAGTCGCGGGACTGCCGATCGTCTGGTGGGCTGCGCGTCAGGTGGCCGAGCCGGTCGGCGGCAGCGTGGCGCGCCTCAAGACTGCGGAACTGCACCAAGTGGTACCAACCTTCGCCGCCTACACGCTCTTCGGCGCCGGCTACGTGGGCTACATGACCTTCATTATCGCGCTGCTGCGCACCCAAGGCGGCAGCAGCGCGCAGATGACCTGGTTCTGGCTCGCCCTCGGCCTCGTCGCGACGGTCACGACCCTGTTGTGGGGGCGCGTGCTCGGCACGTTCCGCAACGGCCGCGGTCCAGCGCTGATTTACGCGGCGTCGATGGTGGGCACGCTGCCCGTTCTGCTCTCGACCGATCCGACGGCCATGTTCGTCTCCGCAGTCCTGTTCGGGGGCAGCTTCCTCGCCGGGCCGGCCGCGATGACCATCGCGGTCCAGCGCCAGCTACCAGCCTCATCCTGGACGGCGGCCATCTCGCTCATGACTGTGGGCTTTGCGTCCGGGCAAACCGTCGGCCCTATCCTCGCCGGCGCGATCTCGGACGCGACGGGCAAGATCGAGGCGAGTTTTTGGCTCTCGGCCATCCTGCTGGGGCTCGCAGCAGGCGCGAGCCTGCTGCAACGGCCGCCGTCGCCTGAGCGATGACGAGCGCCTGAAAAGGCGCTAGAGGCGCTTGCCACCATCGCGCGATGGACCTGTCCTACGGTACGTCCCGGGCCTTCCCGAATCGGCTGTTCGAGCGTTGGACCTGGGGCGAGTACGCCATCGCGAATCGCGATGGCTTCCGGCGAGATGAGCACAGAGGAATTTCCGTGTCCTGACTGAAACCTTGGTGACGCGCACCGCGTATCTAGCCGCATCCGACAGGTTCTTCTCGCCTCGACAACCGCCGCTAGCGACTGAGTTCGCCTCGATCCGGTCGAAGGCGCTGGCGGTGCTGGCATGCCACTATTGGCATGTTCGACGGACGTGCAGCCGATAGGGCGGATCTACAGAATTTGGGCGCTTACCACGACGCTGACGACCGCCTCCCTATTCTGGGCTCGAATTTCCCTGTTTCGGCCAGAAATATTCCCTGTTCGAAGCAACCCATAAATGAGCAACAGGGCGGCAAAAGGCCTGCGCCTCGGCATTTTCGGATGTCTCTGGGGGCCGCGCCCGCCTCATAGGCTAGAATTTCCCTGTTATTTTCGCTGTTAGCAGGGAATTCGTCCGGAGACCGGTTCGTATCCGACTGGCCCCACTACCAACCGCCGCACGTGCATTAACGCGCGCCTGCATTGCCGACGAACGTCACCGTCGCTTCAGGTCGGCGGCGGTCAGCCTGGGCGGCGCGCCGAGCTTGCCGGTGAGCACGGGCTGCAGCCTCTGCCGCAGCCGGCTCGGCGGCTCGCCGGTCAGATCCTTGGCCACTTCTTCGCTCACACAGTCCAGGACCGGCTTCGCCAGCAGGCCGCGCAGCTCGCCGAGGCTGCGGCGGGGCGCCACCAGGATGAGATCATCGAAAGCCCCCCGACCGCGGGCGTCCTCCAGCACGCCCGCAAGCGTCGCCATGAACCTGCGCTTCTCCAGTTTGTGATAATCGTGCGCTGGCTCGAACGCATGCCGGACGCCGCTGCGCGCAGCACCGAAGCCGCGCCCGGGCCGGTCGCTCTTGAGCTCGCGCGCCCGCTGCCGGCTCGCCGGCGAAACGAGATCGGAAGGGCCGGCCGGAACGAGTTTGCCCAGCTTCCTGTCCGGACGGAAAATACGGGCACGGGCACTATCGGCAACGACAACCCATGTCTTCGCGGTTCGTGTGGCCATTTTCATTCGCCTGCGGGTGACATTCGGAAGAGCAGTCGAAGGCTACGCCCGGCGCCCATGGTCGGACTTGATCTGCCTCAATCGTCGATTCACCATGGGCACCGGCGGTCGGCACCGAACAGCGTGGCGAACTGCTGCGCGGTGCAGGTCAGCGCCCGGCCGGCTCCCGTCCCGTCGGCGACGAGCGAGACCTCGATCTTCCAGGCGGAGAAGCCGGCCATGAAAAAGCGACCGACCGTTCCCACCGCGGTATCGCCGCACCCTTCCTCCAGTCCGACGGCCTGGGGATACCAAGCGCCGCCGCGGACGATCCGCAGGGGCACGCTCCACGCGCCGGGATCCGCCAGGTCGCGGTTGAAGCTCGCGTAGATGCCTTCCTGAACCAGATCGCCGGCGCCGCCGGCGGTGCGGTTCAGCAGCATGACGAAGGCCCCGAGCGCATGGTTGTAGTGCACGGCGGGCCCCCAGAACCCGTCGGGATCGGCATGCCGCCAGCCGCGCCGCATCGGCCAGATCGGGCGAGGCGGGCGACTGCCGTCCGTCGCCCATCCCCGTGCGGTCCAAGGCACCGCTGGTGCGGCCAGGTCGGCGAGCGGCAGGCGCAGCACGGTCACACCCTGTGCCGTCTCGTCGGGATGATAGCTGGAGAAGAACACGTAGAGCCACCGACCCTCACGATCGGGAAGGGCACAGAGATCGCCATAGCCTCCGGCGAAGAATCCATTGCGCCACGTCCGGTCGATGCGTTCAGGCTCCAGGCGCAGCAGGTCGCCCCGGTGGCGCCAGGTCGATCCGTCGTCCCAGGACACCGCCCGCCCCATGTGGGGCACGAAGAGCCGTTCGGGGCCGCCGACCGGCGTCTCCGCATGGAACCAACCGTGCAGGGCCCCGCCGGGCTCGGGCCAGACCGCTTCGATCCATTTGCCGATCCCGGGCTCGGGATCGTCGAGGAACCTCACCGGTACCGGCGGGACGTCGAACACGAGATCGGGCCGCCCGACGCGCCTCAAAGTGTGTCCGATGGGATCGTAACGGGAGAAGAAGGCCACGGCGGTATCCCGGCCGATCCTGACCGGGCTGTTGCCGTCGGTGCGCCAGCAGCTCTTGCCGTGCAGGGTCAGGGGTGGCGCGGGACGGAAGCGGACGTGCAGCCCGCCGCCGCTTACGACCGTGCCGCCCGCTGCCTCCTGCCCCGTGGCGACGTTCACAGCAGTGCCGCTTCGGCTTCCCGCTCCGGTTCTTTCCGCGGCTCGACAATTTCCGTCATGGTCGCCTCGCTCAACAGCAGGATGCTCGCAACCGACACGGCATTCTCCAGGGCAATGCGTACGACCTTGGTGGGATCGATGATGCCGGCTTCGACGAGGTCGACATACTGTTTGCGCGCCGCGTCGAAGCCCTGGTTGCCTTTCGATTCCAGCATCCGCGCCACCACGACGCCGCCGTCCGCGGCCGAATTCTCCGCGATCTGCCGGGCCGGTGCTTCCAGGGCGCGCTTGAGGATCTGGATGCCGGTGCGCTCGTCGCCCTCGGCCTCGGCTTCCTCGGCCGCGACCGCCTCCATGCAGCGCAGGAGAGCGAGGCCGCCGCCAGGCACGATCCCTTCCGCCACCGCCGCCTTGGTTGCGCTGATCGCATCGTCGAGCGCTTCCTTCTTGGCCTTCATCTCCGACTCGGCCGGTGCACCGACCTTGATCACGGCCACGCCGCCCGACAGCTTGGCCAGGCGTTCGCGGAGCTTCTCCTTGTCGTAGTCGCTGGTCGAGGCCTCGATCTCGCGCCGGATGGCGCCGACCCGCGCGTCGATCGCGTTCCGGGCGCCGCCACCCCCCACTATGGTGGTGCGGTCCTTGTCGACGACGACGCGCTTGGCCGTGCCCAGATCCTCGATCGACGCCCCCTCCAGCTTGAGGCCGAGTTCCTCCGAAATCACCTTGCCGCCGGTCAGGACCGCGATGTCCTGCAGGATCGCCTTGCGCCGGTCGCCGAATCCCGGCGCTTTCACCGCGCAACAGCGCAGCGCCCCGCGGAGGCCGTTGACGATCAGGGTCGCGAGTGCGTCGCCTTCTATATCCTCGGCGATCACGAGCAGAGGTCGTCCGGTCTTCACCATCTGGTCGAGCAGCGGGAGCATGTCCTTCAGCGCGGCGACCTTGTGGTTGCAGAGCAGGACGCGAACATCCTCGAAAGCAGCCTCCATCCTCTCCGGATTGTTGATGAAGTAGGGCGACAGGAAGCCACGATCGAACTGCATGCCCTCTACGACCTCGAGCACCGTCTCCGTCGTCTTCGATTCCTCCACCGTGATGACGCCGTCATTGCCGACTTTCTCCATCGCATCGGCGACCATCTCCCCGATTGCCGCGTCGTTGTGGGCGGAGATGGTGGCGACCTGCGCCTTTTCCTTGCGCGTCGTCACGGGCCGCGACATCCCCTTCAGTGCACCGACGGCCGCCCGGGTCGCACGATCGAGGCCGCGCTTGATGTCGATGGCGCTGGCGCCCGCCGTCACGTTGCGCACGCCATCGGCCAGCAGCGCGTGCGCCAGGATGGTGGAACCAGACGTGCCGTCGCCCACCACCTCGGCGGTGCGCTCCGCTGCCTGCCGCAACATCTGGGCGCCGAGATTCTCCTCCGGATCCTTGAGTTGGATTTCCTTGGCGATGGTCACGCCGTCGTTGCAGACCAGCGGCGCCCCCCAGCTCTTCTGGATCAGGACGGACTTCGACTTGGGTCCGAGGGTGACGCGCACCGCATCGGCCAATTGCGTGGCGCCACGCAGCACTTTTTCCCGCGCGGCGGCACGGAACATCACATGCTTGAAGGCCATGACCATCCTCCAGTTGGAAGCTGCCTGAATGAAGGCTAGACCCACTCGTCCCGTTCCGACCTGATCTATGTCAACCGGTCCGCCTTCTCTCCGGCACCGGGGTTGATCCATGTCAACAGGTGGGTGTCCCGGTTGCGCTATCGTTTCCAG
>VFQN01003163.1_pt1 | contig 24088 bp, 12 predicted proteins | sample 3512371 | NCBI WGS metagenome assembly VFQN01 (sample SAMN10412370, study PRJNA504923) | tailings metagenome | isolation source: Replicate 2 from Balatoc abandoned mine | place: Philippines: Itogon, Benguet | collected 2017-08-28
CTTATTGGTTCTCTGGGTACTGTACTTGGAACGTTTGGTGCTTATTGGTTAATTCCTATGAAATCCATGAATGGAGGAAAGAAAATAGCTGCCGCGTTATGTGCTCGACATGTAAGCTTGTCATGATTATCATTATTCCATTGAACGCGCTTTGAGTAGATTGGAGGAGCAGTGAACTTTGTGGCATTATCAGACATCATTAAAATCGATCCAGAGATTGTTGCAGCAGCATTAGCTGCAGATAATTTAATTGTAGCATTTTTCTTTTCTTTTGTCTTTTTAATTGCACCTCCTTTTGGCTCATCAAGCCCAGCTAACGACACAAGCGCAGCATCCCCGACCGTGACTGATGAAAATGTTAACTCTCTTGTCGACAAAAAGAATCAAGCTCCAGTTAATTTATTAAATCTTTCTCTTTCCATTACAATAGCTGTCCTCATCACGGCTGCATCAAAGGTTCTCTCCTCACTCACAGTTCTCAGTCCTATGATCATCACATCCACTATTACCGTTGGATTGGCGACATTATTTCCGAGGCTCTTTGAGCAACTACAGCCATCATCAGGAATATTAGGACTTTTGTTCATGCAGGTAAGTTCTCTCGAATTAGAACTCTCAAATTCAAAAAAGCCTTTTAGTACTTTTTCGCCGCGACTGGAGCGATGGGTCATATCCCAACAGTAATTAAAGTTGCCCCTATGCTACTTGTTCATACACTTATTCAGATTGTCATTCATTTCGGGTTTACTCATTTTGTAGGACGAACAATGAAATTTTCAATACAAGAAATAGCTCTTGCATCAAATGCCAATGTTGGAGGACCTACAACGGCTGCGGCAATGGCTATGAATAAGAATTGGAAGGCATTAATATTGCCTGGTTTATTGACTGGTGTAGTTGGACTCGCAATCGCTACTCAGATCGGTTTGCTCGTCTATAAAGTATTACTTAGACTATAAGAACATAAAAGTTTTCAAAAACAAGACACTCTTTCTGTAAATTCTCGAGTTTTCGATTTTCCGTTAGAAGATTGGATTGATTCCAATCCTCTTCCAAGAAAACACAAAACACACGTCTCCTTAGAAGTAGAATATTGATAGGATGGACGTCTTTACAGAGGATTTAGAGTGACAATGGAGCGAGAAAAATTGAACACAATTTAATCGCAACATAATAACAAAGATGGCTGAACTTGTGAGAAGATTTGCTGGTGCAATTTTCCTTATCGTTGGAAGTATAATTTCAATTGCAATTTCATCATGGCAATATCAAATTGATGATGGTGGAGCAACTTCAGAATCAAATTGGAAAAATTATTGTGATAATTATCCAACTTCTATGCTCCGACGTAAGTCTTTTTCCTCTCTTGACTCTTTTCATTTGCTAATACTCTCCCAGCAATTTCCATCAAATTCAATGGAAGAGATGACCCCTCCTTCTGTGGATTTTCAGATGGCATTACTGGTTATCGTCTAGCTGTTGCAATTGTGACCATATTATTTAGCATTGTCATTTTCTTCGGGATATTTGATGAGCGTAAAGGCATGTTCAGTTCAGGCTGTTGGAAGTTATATTCCCTCTGGTTTCTCGCTGCCGGTTTGGATCTTGTATCTGTTTTGAACGGTCAAGCTGGTTGTAAAGATAGCCTTGATTCGGTTGGTGACTGTGATAATTCAGTGTATGGCCTTACCATCGCAATTGATGCTATCATGTGCTTTATCATCGCAGCTTACATCGTTTCCCATACGGGAGGTACTGCCTGTTGCATCCTTATTGTTTAAAAAGCAATTATCCATTGTGTAAATAATGTATTCTATTTCTAATAATTGTTGACTGTATTGATGATACTTGTTACTTCAGAAAAGGAAGTTTTGGTAATTCAATAAGGATTACTCGTTTCTGTGCTTGATCGTCGTACCCTTCATCAGAGTCTTTATTTGTAGCAATATTGAGGATGAACCTTATTTGAAATTACTTGGTTGAGAAACATTTCTTGTCTACTAGATTAATTCAAAAAGGGAGAAACGAAACTAAAAAACCTTAACAAAGCAAAAAGTAGTTAACGAAATGTAAAATACTGTTCTTCAAACCTCAAAACGATTTTTACGAAACACTACTAATAAATCTGTCAGCTTTGATTAAGAGATGATACAAGCACAGCTCGCTCTTTGGTTTCTCAACTCCTCCAAACTTCCCTGCAAGGCAGTAACATTAACCTCTAGGGTCCTAATTCGTTTCTCGTAATCATCAACCTTGGCATAGTATTCAGCCGTCTTTGAAGCCTCTTTCACACTTGCCTCAGCAGTGGCAACAGTTGTGGCACTCATCTTTTCCTTCATCGCTTGCGCACGGCCACCGCTTTGGTAGTTGGAAGGAGGAGATTTTGAGGAAGATTCTCGAAGCTCAACGTCTTTCGATTCTCCTTGTGGCGATCGATTAACAATTGGATTCTTAGTGCTGCTGGAGTCGTTTTTCTTTCCAGTGTTGAGAGTCACAGCATTTTCACCAGATAAGATGGATTCAGTTGACTCCATTTGGTCCATTTCACCACCACTATTAATGTATCCCATTACCAGAGTGGATCCAACCTCCAAGACCGTTTCAGCAACGCCTCCATATCCTTCCTTTCTCCAGACTTTAGTGACAGAACCAGCATCTCCTTCTGGTCTTCTGCCGTCCTTCTCTGGGTTGAGTAAGTACCAGCCAGCTTTCTGAGAATCATAACCAAAGATTTCAAAGAATCCTTGATCACGTAATTTATTGATCAATTGATCTTGCTCAGCAGATGTAAGGAACGGTTCAGTGATGTAAGTATTGAATTCATCATCGTCATTAGTCTTGTATGCTTCGTAGATCTCCTGAACAGCAGTAATTCCAGTAGCCAAGAGACCAAGAGGATTGCCCATGCCGATATCAATGACAGCTTTACCTGCTTTAATCAAACTGAATCCCATTTTCAACCATTTACTCCATTCATGACTTATAATTGGGTATTCTAAGCCAGTGCGACAGCATTCAAAGTGTAATACCAAAGTCTTGCGTAAGGTTCCCACAACCTCTAATCGTTTAGGATTAGGTAACTTTTTAACAACTTCAGCAAGAAAGTCTTTCATGTCTGCCATGTTGGCATCAACATAAGCGATAACATCAGCCATATTTGTACACGTTTCAGCTATCTTATGGTTCATTTGCGTAATTCTCGCTTCCATTTCGTCGACACGGTTAGTTAAGGTCTCTAACGAACGACTGCAAGAGAGTCAGAAACTAGATGAAATGGTTAATGAGAAGAACTTACCCAGCAGCGAAATCTTTGATCGCGGTGAAAGAAATTTCTGAAGCATGCTTAAACTTCTCAATACGAGAAATTTGCTTAGCCAGAATGTCAATGTTAGACATATGAGTCATGACATTAGAAATAGCTGCTAATAATCCAGGAGCTGCGTACTGATCGTTCGCAGAAGATTCTAACAAGTCAACAAGGAGTAAAATCGTGCTATCAGCAGCATTATCTGCTAAACCTATCGCTGCTAAAACCTTCGATAAGATCACGGTTCCGTTGGTGACGTTCTTGGATTTTTCCACAATAATACTTGTCTTTGTGTACAAGAGATTCGCATCATACTTAGCGAGATTCTCTAATGTCATCAAGGTAATCGTTCCGACCATGGGAGAGGTGACTAATTGATCAATGAAAAAAGTCAAATGCGGAATAAGAACTTGAGGGTTTTTAGCAGCTATGGTGGAAAAGAGGTAAGCATATTGCATATATGGTTGCTTAAAAAAGATGCTTAAGTTCTCATGAACAGCCTCGGGATCGTTTGTATAAAGCTCTGGCATACTCATAAAAGAAGTTAAAAGTGTATCATTCCCTCCCAATTTAACAATATCTAAAATAGCGCGAGTGGAATGGGCGAGGCTACTTTTTGCGTTAGTCGCTAAAATGTTTAAAGAAGTCTTCGCATCATTCAAAAGAAGTAAAGGAAATCGATTCTTTGGAGTCAGGATCATAGAGATCACTTTCATACCGTTGGATAATTCAAAAGTTCCTTGGCTAGGTAAGTAGCGAACAAGCACCTGACAAACTTTCGAACGTTTATCTCCAGCGGTTTCATGCGGTTGCATTGGCACTTGAGTAGTAAACTTAATGGCGGGATTACCTTCACCGCGAACTAAAATACCTTCTAAAACATCAAATGATTTCTGGCAGTGCTGTCTGTAAAGACCTCCGCTGAAATCCATCATTGTATAATTTCCAATCAGCTCTGCAAGCTCAGCAGCAATGTAAACATTTCCGACATACGCTCCATCCTCATTAACAATACCATCATCGGTCGAGATTGCCAAGTTTCCAATTAAATCAAACATCACTCCTATTTTCGGCTCGAGAATTGACTGCTTCTGATCAGGCATCAAAAAATGAATCCAAGTGTTCAAGTTTTTCGCCATCTCTGCTTTTGTTGCAGGATTAGCGCTTGTATTCGATGGCTTAAAAGTATCAAGGATTTGATCAAACTTCTCAGCAGCTACAACACCACGATTTTGTATCATAGGTAACTGTGCTAATCCAATCTCCTCTAAGAACTTCTCATCCTTCTCTCCAGCCATTGTCCTATCTTATCGTATCGTTAAAGATGACAAAATTCACGTCCACAATCTAATGGAAAAAGGTATCTTTGATCTTTCAGAAAATGTGCAACAGGAAAGAAAAAGCGATTTTTCTAGACTTCGAAAAAGTGCTTTTGAAGGAAAAGAGAATTGCAGAAAATCAATTTTGATTGTTTCATTATCCCTTTCAAGACCATAAAACATGTCTAATCCTCAATTAGAAGTAATTGTTCATCCATTAGTATTGCTATCTGTTGTAGATCATTACAATCGTGTTGCAAAAGATACGAAAAAAAGAGTTGTTGGTGTATTATTAGGTTCACGAACAAAGGGTCGTGTTGATATTAGTAATAGTTTTGCTGTACCATTTGAAGAAGATTTAAATAATCCAAATGTTTGGTTTTTGGATCATAATTTTTTAGAAAGCATGTATTGGATGTTTAAAAAAGTTACAAGTAAGTTCTCTGAACTTGAAACGTCACTAAACCGTTCATGACTTCTTTCAACAGCTCGCGAGGAAATTCAAGGATTCTACAGTAGTGGACCTAAGATTAAGGAAAATGACTTAAAGGTGAAATAATTTTGGAGTTTTTTGTGAGTTCTGTTTGTTTATAGTGTTTTATGTAGATCAACGCTGTTTTCGAGCGATTCTGCGATAATCCTCCTGTCTTCACAATTATTGATGTTCGCCCTGGAGTTGAAGGTATCCCAACTACTGCGTATCAAGCAGTAGATGAAGTAGAAGCAGAAGGAAAAGAGATTCGAAGAGTCTTTAAACATGTTATCTGTAATATCGAAGCAGAAGAAGCCGAAGAAGTTGGTGTCGAACATTTATTACGTGATATTAATGATCCATCTACAAGTCATCTTGCATTGCAGATTAAACAAAAAGTCAATGGATTAAAAGGATTATTAACACGTTTAAATGAAATGAAAACTTATTTAGATCGTGTTCATTCAGGTAAATTACCTGCTAATAATCAAATTATTTATAATATTCAAAATATATTAAATTTATTACCTAATTTAAATTTAGAAGAATTAATTAATGCATTATTAACAAAGACGAATGATATGCATTTAGTCATTTATATTTCTTCATTAGTAAGATCCATTCTTGCATTACATGATTTATTAAATAATAAATTAAAATATAAAGATTTAGATGCCATTTTAGATCGTAATTCAGGAATTGATAATGTGAATAATAATAAAGAAAAGAAAGGAAGTAATGAATCAAATGCTAATACACCTGTAGCGGAATCAAAGGAAGGTAAATCACCTAAGAAATAAATGATGAAGCATCTTGAGTTAAATATAAATAAATCTCTGTCTACCAAACAATATAAAGTTATTTACAATATCTATTTCAACGCGCAAAATATCAATAAAGAACATTAGCAAAGCAATATAAGATCTAAATTAGATTGATAAAATCATCTCTCTCTTAATGAATCGTGTGTTTGCAAATAGGACAAGCATTACTTCTTTCGAACCACCGATCCACACATTGCACATGGAAACGATGCAAACAAGGGAGTGTTCGAACATTATCTCCATCTTCAAAAGCTGATAAACAAATTGAACAAGTTGTATGCTCTGTGGACATGTTGGAGTTTCTGGAGTCGGGGGTTTTATAAACGTGAGTAGGAAGTTGGTTTAATGCCTGTTCGCTCACACCTTGTGGCTGTGCCATCCCGCCACCTGCTGCAAATAACTGAGCTGCAAGCATTTCTATATCCATTGGGCCTGCAGGTCCAAAGCCTCGACGCATGATGACAGGCTGAGGAGCAGTCATTCTTCTTTCGGTTTCTTCGTTCAACATGTCCATCATTAAGCCTCCCAGCATTCCCATACTCGCTCCTAAACCGTGAACAGTAAAAGTCAATAATTATTTCACTATTTTATATCTCAAACTTACCCTCTATCGCGCCGCGCGTCATACTTCTGTTGTTCATAAAGGCTAACCCTGCCCCCATGGTAGCACCAAATAGAGCAGAGCTTGGAACATTACTCCTTCGAGGGCGAGGAGGCAAAAATTCTTCTTGAATGAATGGTCCTGAAGATCCAACATACACATATGGAGACGGGGGAGAGAACGGACCCTCTTCATCCTCTTCTATGAGTCGTTCTCGTCTGGCTTCTCGGAAGGGTCTTGCTTCCCCACAAGCACTGCATTCGTCGGTATTAAGGGGATTAATTAGAGTACAACGAGTACACTGCCAATTATTAGGGGGAATATTACTGTTAGGATTAGCACTCCTCGAGAATGAAGAGGAGGACGAAGAGGCAGAGGGAGCAGTTAGCTCCATCATCTCATTATCATCATAAATATACTCGTCAGGGACCATTTCAGTATCAATGTGTTGTTCCTCCTCAATCCCATCCAAATAATTTAAACAGGAAGTTCCACAGACTTCACACTCATGACTATTAACATTTTCGTTGAAATAGGTGCAGCGACTACAGGTCCATCCTGACTTTGCTGAGATAGATGGAGCAGATGAAGGAACTACACTAGGCACAGTAACCACTGGATGTGCGATTGGAAGATCTTTCTCAGCTTTTACGAAATTCCTCCCTTGCTCACTATTCGCCTTTCGACTCTCTCCTGACTTTATAGGAACACATCTAATCTCATGAATGATTCGATTATTGGCTGGGATTCTTCGATTACAATTCGAACAATAAAATTCTTCTTCCATGCTTAGCGCTTTGTTGAATTGTTTGTTGTGTTTGCTGGTAAAACTTGAATGGATTTAGTCTGAAATCTCTATGACAAATAAAGAGAGTATTTTATTCGAGAAAGTTCTTCAAAACTCGAGATTTTTAAACAGCGATTTATTAGTTATTCTGAAAAATGGAAGAACGTGGTAACATACCATGTTCTCTCCGCAAGACCACGAGTAGGCAGGACATCGGAGCATGATCAACCGTAAACTATCACTTAAATGTTCTTTCAATAATTTAAACCATCGATAGCCATCTGATTCGTTATAAATTCCATTTGATCACCACTTTCTCTATCTGTGGATTTCGTACTAATAACTCATAAAACTCTTTCACTTGAGTAAAGAATGCAGGGATTAAACATAATTCTTTGACTGTATTTAAATCTTTGATTGCTGAAATATTTGTAATTAATTCCAGTAATTCAACAAACAAATCAAGGCAGAGGTGAGTCACACCTTCTCAACTAATAAATGGTTCAGTAACATGATCATGTGGGGTAACACGAAGCTCCTTAACACCTTTCAGAGAACGAGCATCAATGAATTCCTTACATCGAACAATTGAAACTACTTTGCAAGCTCGGAGGGGACTAAAATCAATAATTTTATGACAATTAGAAATCTCAACCAGTAGTTAATATTACAAATTAAATAGTGGAAATAAAAGACTTAGAAAACAAACCTACACAATTAAAGAAAAGATTGAATCAACTCCTTCACTATTATCCTTGAATCTTTTGTTGTTGATGAATCATTTTCTCTAACTTATCTAACTTATTCACAGTTTTATGTAATTGATGATGCAAAGAACCTAAACCTTGACACCAGTAAAGGGATAAAGATCCAAAATTACTCATCAATTCACCCATAATTAAATCTTCGTCACTGAATACTGTACTTTCCACACCCTTCTTGTCAGTCTTTCTCTTATCAACAGCGATCATGCCCTTCTCTGTTGCTTTCACTGGTGTGTTTTCATCGCCAATGTACTTGGCAAGAGAGATTACACCAACGATACTTCCTCCTCGTCCTCTCAAAGGAATGACCATTAAAGAGGTCCCTAGGCTAAGAATACCATCAACCCTAGACACGTATCGATCATCAACTGGCGCATTCGGTACAACCAATGATTTTCTGGAGAAGAAAACCGATTCAATCAAAGAGGCACGAGGATGCTGCCCGGTAGCGGTTGCAGCAGAAAGAGGAGAGGTAATGACTCCAAAGGAATTCTGTTCTATGCCCGGCCAAGTGATTGCATCACCTGTATAGATCACTTGATAAGTCTCGGGATTGGTAGTAGTATCCTTGAGCATCAATGCTTGTCCTTCAGTCTTCAGAAGACTTCTTAGCAGTGATAAAAGTTTGAGGCAAGTATCTTGTGAAGCAGCAAGAGGAGTAAGATTCGCTGGATGAATAGCTCTTGGTAAAGCACCGCCTACTGGTCCAATCAAAGGTGGATCTAACAACTTATTCGCCTCTCGAGTAATATGTTTATATATCTTTCTATATTTCATTGATAATGATTTTAATTGTTCAAATTTTTCTTGATCTTCTTGAATATTGGTTTGATAATGCTGTTGTTGAGCATGAAGTACATGATGTTGTTGAGACATCTGAAAAATCATTTCTGAATAAGAGAAGAATGTAATACAAATATTTTTCACATGATGGAAGAGAAGAGAGGTTTCATAATCAAGATAATATTGTTGGAAACATTTAATAAACGATTTTTCTGATAAAATACTTTTTCTTTCTTCTTCAAATTCTTCTCCAATCGCATGACCTTTCAGCTCTGATTCGCCTTTCACCTTTATGAAAGGATTTGGAGAACTTTCATGAAGAAGAACTATTCTTAACACAGCATGAGATGTCTTCCCATTATTGCCTGAATTACTGACGACAGATCGTTTACTCTTTGAAAGGGAACTAGCTGATTCCGAATACTTCATACCAATGGTCATTACTGTGATTTGCAGTCTTTTCTTCTCTGAAGCCGAACTACCAGTCTTTTGATGCGAGAAAATCGAATAATGATAGTCTGGGTCTTGAATTCCAATTAAGTCTGTCATAGAAATTGGAGTTGTCTCTCTATTATCATTAGAATAACTTTCTTCAAAGAAAACTGAATTGATCTCAAATGCTTTTTCCACTAAAGATTGTCGTTCAGACATTGCTATGGTATTCGTCGAAAACGGCTGGGCATTTCCTTTGACAAAACGTTGAATAGCATTGTAATGGATAATGGTGAGATCTTGTTTGTCTTGGTTTTGATCATACATTCGAACTTTAAAAGAATCTTTTGTATTACTACCAACTTCTGTCTCTTCGGTTTGTGGGAGCAAAGTCAAAACAGAAATATGATACTTCAAGATCGGAGAATGATTCTTCTGACTGAACAAAATGGATGGAAGTTTCTTTTTCATCCTTGATGAAAGTGAAGCCATAAGACCACCACTAATCAAATTAGGGTAACCAGCAGAGGGATGACCCGATGCAGAGGAAGATGATGAATTGGAGCGAGGATGAATAAACAGTTTAATTAATCTTTGATTCAGTAATTGCAGTAACATGAAATAATATTTTTCATAATAAGCTTGTGACGTAGATGCTGCGGTACCCCCGCCGGCGACCACAGCTGTCATCAAAGATGTTAATTCTTGGAGGTGATATTTCCACTCCATATAATCTGTGTGGAGCACCTCTTTCACCACAGGAGAAAAAGAATCTCCAAATATAAGTGCAATCTCTTGATACTGCAAAATATCTTGGCTAAGTCTTTGTTGCTCCTGGACTAACTGTTGATTCTGCTGCGATAGTTGAAGAGATTGCTGTTGTTGCTCAAGATAAAGCGATTGCAATTCATTAATTTGCTGAGAATTACTTGAAATGAAATTTTTCTTTTCATAATAAAGATTTAATAATGATTTAAAGAATGTAATAAACAGATCTAAATATTCATTTGCATGTTGATGCACTTGTTGCTGAATTTCCTTTTGATTTATCAAAGCAGCAGTTGGAACTTTACCAAAAGAATCAGATGTATTTAGAGGAGCTGAATTCAGAAGTACTTCGAGGTTATGAAGAGTTTGATTCTTCACAATTTGAATTTCTAAATATTGAGCAACAGATTGACGTTTCAATCCTTGCTTAGATTTCTTTCGGCCGTCCTCTTCTCTTGAAGGAACAATATCATCGTCAATCGGAAGTAGAGGTAAGTAACTTCGTGCTAAGATATTTTCCTCTTCCTCAAGGGTGAGATTGGTAACGGGCGGGGAATTTCCTTCATGTAAGATGAAACTCATTCCAGCTGTTTGGAGTAAAGGTAATAATATCTCCATTACCCCACCAGAATGATCAGCATCTTCATAATCTCCATCGTCGTCACTCCTTCCCTTATTCTTCCCTGCTTTTTTCCTTCTTTGCGCTTGCCACAGACCAAAATTCGTCACAGCAAGGAGAAAGTCGCTCAAGAAGTTTTGTGATCTCTCTTGCGGCCGAGAACCGGCAGATGGAAGTAGAAGTAATAACAGTTGCCCTGAGAGTATTGTTGTAATATTGCAAAAGACCTTCCACGCTTCTTGATAATAGAGGTTATAACTATGTTGTATGCTTAATACCTCTTGCTTCGTTGAGACATTGATAACCTTTGCTTCAGTTTGTTCGTAAGAAGAACGAGTAAGAAGAGAAGTGATTTCACTGGTAACGATACGAGAGAAAAGGGAACCAAAATCGGTATACATTCCAAATTTGTTATTTCCATCTCCAGGCGTACCTCGTAGAAAAGTGCCGGATGGGTGATCGAGTTCATCTAAGGAGAAAGTTTCGTCTAACTGTGCTAAGGAAGCATTAACCGTGCCACTCTGTTGCTGGGCAGAAGGGAGTAAATGAGTAAACTGAAGAACGCCGATAACTTCCGAAGTATAAGAATTAAGAAAAGGCACCACATCGATTCGTAGATTAGCTATTGTACTAACATCTCCCTCTCCATCCATTATCTGCCGCAGTTCGACGGAGAGTTTTTTTCGTTTCTCGATGCAATTATTAACCAAGTTCATAATCATAGTCCTTGTATTTTCTTGCAAAGCATTCCAAGAGAGATTAGATGACATAAAAGAGGGACCATATATCCAAACCAATTGTTTACTTGCTATCACTTTAGGCGGAAGTAAAATGCAATTCATTTGATACAGATTTGTTGATCCCTCGCTATTTAATAACGAAATACTTTCTTGGATTAGCTTTTCAAGATACTTTAAGAAAGATAACTGATTCTTCCAATGTAATTCTTCGACATTAGCGAAAGAAGTTACCGAAGTTACAGAAGAGTAAAGGGTGGAATAAAAGTTTCTCTGTGCCTCTGATGTTGGGATTGATAATCCTTCGAGAGCATTTGTCAGTAATTGAATCCATTTCTTTTGTTCTTCGAGTATTTGCAAAGACTTTGTATGCTCAAACTTGGAGAAATCATAGGATTGTTGGACTGCTTTATGACCTTTCTGGATTTCTCGAATAGTATCAACGGCAACAGTTACTTTCTTCTTTGCAATAGACTCTTTAACTACAGACATCAACATGGTAGACAATAAGTGAGAAAGAACTTTCATTGTTAAATCTAATGATGCTGCGAGATGTGAATCGCTGTTCTCTGGTTCTGAAGCGTTGATCATAATGGAAACATATCCCACCATGAAGTAAGAATTTTCGCCCTCGTCAGTTCCTTTAAATGGCTTTACACCTGCGGGAGTCAAAGGAAATTTCAACTCCTCATAAAAGTGGTGGAATAATCGATTGTGTTTGCTTTCCTCTGCCGCTAATAATGATTGGTGCTTTTGGAAAAACTTTTGGTGAATTTCTTGGTAATAACCTAATCCACTACGAGCGGACATGGCTGTACCAGCCAAATCATTAACATCTTCTTGGAACCAAAATTCATCCATTTTCGCTAGTAAATCCTTATTTACGACGATTGAACAGCGGTTCAGTGACGAAGGAGAGGAAATGGAAGTGACTGGTGATACAGGAGGTGAAACACTTGCAGACGACCCTAAATACTTTGATAATCTCTCGTTCACCGTGAGAATAAATTGATCGATGGAAAAAATAACATCTTCTGTAATTATGGATTCCTCGAAACAGCTCGTTAATAGTTGATTTATATGTTTTAAATGATGAAAATTATGATTCATCGATGCCACTTCTTTCGCCAACTGTTGTTCAGTCTCTTCCTTACTTTGGATGGAAAGATCTTTTTGATAAGTTTGAATCTGTAAATCATCGATGGCGTTCGCTGCATTCATAAATGAAGCAAAAAGGTCTGAGAAGTAAACTAAATTATTCTCGACAAGGGACATTATTTCTGCATCACTCATAGCCAAAGAAGACGATTGTTGATCCACAGTTTCCTGAAGTTTGCTTGTCTCGAAAGGGTCTAAAGAGAGGGAGAACTCTGTTTGAATATGCAAGACTCCCAAAACTTCAACTGCTGTCTTAATTGGAATCAGATAAATATACGACGCAGTAGCTTGACTACCTCCACTTTTTCCAGCGGCATTGAGACGGTAAATCCTTTGAATTTTAGAGATTGGACCATCTACAATATCTAAAACGACACTATAAACTTTGTTTCCGTAATCTTCCACATTCTGTGCTTGTAAATTAGCTTTGGCATATTCCAATACCTGTTGCTGATCAAATAATTTCTGGGCTGTATTGCCCTCTTCTTCCCTTTCCCTTTGATAATCCGAGGGTAAAGCTAACGTTGGACCGAGAGGTTCTCTTTTCTTCTTATTTTGAGGCAACGGTGTTGTGATATTTCGTACAACATATTCAGTCAAATTATTCATACTTTCACGTCGATGAGAGGCTTTCTTACTCTCAATCGCTTCTGTTGAGCCGATTTTTCTCTCACCCCTCCTCACATCTTTCGGTAGTATTAAACCACAGTTTTGAACAGTACAATGACTACTTATTACAGATAGCAGGGTAGAACAAGACCTTGCCCACACTCCTTTACTTCCACCAATAATAGAGGATGATGACCCATTTAAACCTTTTACTAACTCAGTTAAATCAGCTATTAATTGATCGGTAAATAGAGACTTTTGGCGGTACAAAGCTAACTTCTGCTGCTTTGATTGTAAATTTTGTAATTTTTCGGTTTGAGTAGTTAGAGAAATTGATTTCAAGCTCACCTCCTCCCTTAATTTTTCCAATTCCTTCTGCTGTTGAATAGTTAGTAATTTCTTGACCGTTAATTCCTCTTGCATTTCACGCAAATTGTGATGTTGCATTCGAAGAGTATATTCTGCGGTAAAAATGTAAGCTAGTTGTATCAAATAAAGAATTGCTTGGCGATAAATTGATTTTGAAACTTTTGTCTCTAAGTTAATCCCAAATACTAACCAACTATTGTCACCATGGCCGAAGGAGGAGTTGTCCGGCGGTAACAGTAGTACAATTGCATTGACAAGCTTATTTCCACCTCCGATTCCACTTGCGTTGGTTGAGAACGTAGAAGGGGCTATTATTGTAATGGCTAATAACTCAGATGGAATTCGTAAACTAGTAAGAATATTCTCAAACACGTTAGTAATTCCATATTTGCCTTCAAATTCTTCATCAAGGAAAAGCAAAAGGTGAATGGATTTCCCATCAAGCAAAGGCTCACCAGAAGTCAGAAAACTCGTAACCAGATGCGCCGCTCCACGAGGAGATGTCCAAGCAATGTTTCTGGGAGGACGAGAAGGAGCTAAACCACTTTTCTCCTCGTGAAAATCAACCGTTGATAATAATCCTGAGAAGTAATCAGCCCCAACATTCATGCTCGATTGGGCTTGGACAAACTTCTCCAAAACTCCTTGAATCATTTGCAACCTCTGAGTGGACGGAGTAGTGGTTTGAATTGCTGCTGCATAAAGGTGTTGTACAAATACACTCATGCTTGTAAATATTTCATAAAAGCTCGACTCGGCTTGCTTTGACTTCAACTTTTGCCTAGTCATCATTTGTTGCTGATTAGCCTTTTCTTGCTGTAAAATAATCTCGTATTTATTGGTAATGCTCGAAACTGCAGATGATTTTTCGACCAATTCATTTACGTAAGACTGCTTTTCTTGCAATTTTTCGAATCTTATTTGAATAATATACTGATACAACGAAATAATTTCTTTCTTCCATGATAAATAGAAAAGAAGATAATGGTAAAATAATTCTAGTTTAAAATAAATATTGCTCAAGTCTATAAAGCCTCCTTTAGCTCCGGATCCAGGCTTCGCTTTCCCTGCTGCCTGGCTTTTTCTCTTTTGACCTCTTTGATGTATTTCTTCATAATCAGAGTCCAGGTTAACCAATTCTTCATCGCTAAAAGGTATGGAGTCTTCATCACTATTTATAGTAGTCGATGTTGTCGGAGACTTGAGATGAATAACATAATATTTGAGAGGTCCTGATTTAGTGGAAATAGCAGTTTTCTCAACCTTTAAGATAATTGCATCAATATCATCAATACCTCCATTCGGAATGAACGACGGTCCCCTACCACCGTGCTCATCTCGACTCCTCGATCTCGCTAATCTTGATCTTTTTGTTTGAATCGCCGCTGTTGGCTCAGATAGTTGGCCAAACTTAAAAGTTATTTTTCCGAATTCTGCAATCACCATTTCGATCTTGTAAGGATATTCTGCATTCCCTTGCATCGAAGTGGGTAAAATGGCAGTGAAAGGATGTAAATGTCCAGAAAATTTCTGTGGACTGGTTGACATTGGCGGCATCATAAAGTCAGACCATTCGTTTTCTGAACATTCCAAAATCTTTGCCGAGTGGAAGACCAGCTGCAAGGCTAATAAAAAGTACTGCTGCTCTTGATTAGTGAAAACAGTAACAATTTGCTCGTCGACACCTGTTGACTTTGACTTCATCAGCTTTTCCGACGATTCGTTTTCTTCGTTAAAACTTCTCTTGTCACCTTCTTCTTTAATGATTTGCATTATTTCTTCACCAGACGATGGGAATAAATGAATTAATTGTTGAATTTCTTTCATATTCATAAATATTTGGAAATAATCCTCCTCTTTTCTTTGATATATCGCTAATTGCGATCTAAGTTGAATCACCTCTTTTTGAATACTTTTATGTTCTACTAATCGATTTTTGGTTGCGAATTTATCACTTTTTAAACTAAAACAATAACTTAATGTTTGCCCTAACCAAGAAATGCACTCTAAGTCACAATGTGTAAAAGGAATATTCTTTCGCACTAATACAATTAAAGCTGTCGAATTCAATGGATAAGGGGAACCTGAAACCCCAACTGGCTTTGCTGACTCGATTAAATCATGACTTCCATTACTTAACCTGAAGGGAACAGACATCGCATATAGGTTAGCATGTGGATCGTTCCCTGTTGAGAATTTATTGTGCATATCTAAATGAACTCCTCTGGACCATAGGTTACTCTTTCGAAATGCCCAACTCTGCCAACCACGAAGTGCAAAGTTCAAATCCCGATTTTGTGTCGATTCTGGCGGAAGAAATATTGGCCTGAAATTCTGAATCGCAACACTTTCCATGTCTCCCTCTTCCAAATGAACAAAAACGGGGTAAGGACTCTCAGGGAGGAAAGTATAATAACCATTGAAGATGGGTGAAGACGTTTTAGGGGGAACGAACGAAGAGGAGAAATGAGGATCTTCATTGAGTTCGACCAAAAGCTCAGTAGTTAGAGCTTCGCAATGATAAGGAAGTAGAATAAAAGCATCTGCCCCAGTGGTGAGCGAAAGCATTGATTTTTTCATTAAATCTGACAATTGACCAATCGACATGCGGTGAGTGCAAGCCATCGCTAAAAAATCTAAACCTGCTTTCACCGATTCTTCGTATTGAAGTCGATAAGAGATTTCGATGGCCAATCGTCCTTCTAAATGAACTTTCGACTCTTGCACTGCAACTACAGCTTGGCTGGCAGTTTGAATTGAAAGAAAAGCATCCTTGACAGAAAAGATTTTATCCAGAATTGAGGTGCAATAATTCGAGAGGACAGAAGCAACTACTTCATCGTAGCGATTCATTAACAGAACAGAGAGATCCATAGATGACCCGACCGTAATTGCATTTCCACGATGGCCTGAGATCAAATTCCGCCCCGCTTCAGGATTGGATAATTCCGATAAAGCTGCCTGGGCGGTTTCATTTAAAACATTTGTATTATTGACAGGGTTGGAAGAGGAAGAAGGCAAATTAGGTTTAATCTTTTTCTCAATAACTAAAACTCCATAAAACTCACGGTTAGCTGAAATTGGTATAACAATAATATTTTGATCGCGTTGTGGTAAGAATTGAGCTTTAGCTAATTCTATTAAATGACTTATCGTTGGAGGATAACGTTGATAAATCTTTTGTTGGTGTTTACTCAGCCTCTCCGCAGTAAAGAGTTCACAATCGCAAATAACAGGAGAGTTATTAGAGGATTCCTTCGAACTAAAGAATTCAGTTATGGAGGATCTCAATAATTTCCATAATTCACCTTCACTTTTGATTTCTTGAGAATAAAACAATTCCTTCGCATATTGAAGAACTGAAATGATTCGCTGTAACTCACTTCGCTGTGACTGGAACTCTTTTTCCAGCCCCAAATACTCATCGTTAGTAATTTCCGAGACACTCTTCGCGAGTAAACGTGAAGAAAGATTCGCTGCCGTCTCAAGGATATCAATATCTTCGTCTGTATAGGAAGGATGATATTTGTCTCCTAAAGGTTTCAAAAAGATAAAGCAATACTTTTCAATACTCTTTGGCTGTAGAATCGATCGATTGGGAACACAAAAAATATCATAAAGCTGCGGCACCATGGTAATGTTTGAGCTTCCTCCAACTTTATCCGATCCTCCATAAAGTGATTTGCTTGAAGATGATCGGGACTTCAATAATTTGGAATTACCACCTCTGGTTGCATGAATACCAACTACAGACAAATTCGGTGTTAGAGCATCAGTAGTGCTCGCTTCAAAGCGTATGGACTTTCCGGTGCGACTTGCCTCGCCAATCGCTGCCCATAATCCATTTATCTTCTGATAAACTTCCGGCAATGAATATTCCTGACTAAAACTCGTAAAGTAAAGAACTGATGCATGTCGAGTCGATGCGACTTCCTCAAGCCACGATAAAACACTTTCCGGCTGACATCGATCGTCATAGGCAAATTTCACAACTAAATCAAGAACATTAGCTTTATTCAGTTGCACCGACTCGATTTCTTGCTGAAGTTGGTGATTCACTTGATCCAGCTGTTTGATGCTTTCTGCTGATTTAGCAAGTTCCTCATCAGCATGATTCTTTAAGTCTTCTTGTTCTTGATGTAACTGATCTATTATCTCATTTTTCTCTGCCATTACCTTCGATTTTTCAATTTGGAGCTTTTCCAATTTTTCCTCCAACTGAATAATTTCGAGTTGCAGTTTTTCCTTGTCTTTTTCAATCAAATCTTTATTTTCCAATATTTTATACTTGGATAATCGCTCTTGATCTAAAAGTTGCACTTGGTCTTGAAGATAATTGACTTTTAAGAAAGTATGAAATTTGTTGGCGGATTGATAGAGGATACCACTCATTAACGAGGTAAAAAGTTCTTGAATCTTTTCAAGAGAGTGGACAAGTTGCTCGGAATTGGCAGAATTAACTGGAGGACGAGGAGATCCAGCAGGTAAGTCGCGAAAAACCAAAAATGCAGCAAAGACCTTTTTACTTCCAGGGATTGTGAGCAATATGGCGGATTGAGAGGCACTTGGTTGATTAAAATATCTTGGTAAATTTAGGAGATGGCTTAAACTCAGGTAACTATTACTCGTATCGAAATTTGACCCTGGGGCCGTTGCAGAAGATGGCCAAATTATCTTGTATTCCTCTGAGGAAGGAATAAGAGCTGCTTCAACATCTATCAATTCATTGATTTGATCAACAAGAAAATCTTTATTGACTGCGAATAGCACAGAAGCTGATTGCAAAAACTCTGGTAAAGCTCTCCATAGTTGATCAGCAATCTGAGACCATTGATAAGAATGGATTAACTGAGATGAAAGGGAACATAATTTCATTAATAAAAAGGTATCTGAGGTAGCAACTTCAGTATTAGTTTGGGATTGTTTTAATTCTTCCTTGATAATCTCAAAATTGCGATGTAACGCTGTCAATCTCTCTCGAATCGAATGATGCTCTTTTCCTTTGTGTGTCCGATCTTGACGGATGGAAATGGTCTGCATCAGTAAAGACATCATTAACTCAATTATCTTCTGCTTTTGTGGATTAATTAATTCGTTTATAACAGCCGAAGATGACGACGAAACTGAAGAGGAAGAGGTTAAAATGAGTTTCATTTCACCAAAAAATGCCTCATGCTCATTTGGGTTCGCGATTTGAATGTCAACAATCTTCGAGGAGCTTTGTCCAGCAGCGGGAAGGGCTGGATGCAAAGAATAAACTGGGGAGCTTGCCTCAGTAATAAGGGAATATTTGCATATTTTGCTCGGAAGCAGGAAGCTATTCATGGAAGCTTTCTCGAATAAAACGTTCTCCTTGCTTCTGGTATCAGAAGAAGAAAGCATCCACGGTGCATTCGAGGGTGTATCTGATAAAACGGACGAGTTATTTATCTTCAACAACACAACTTCAGCTTCAGTCATCCGCTTCAGCCATTGAATGACAGCATAGAAAATATCCTCTAAATTATCGTTGTTTGGATCTAAAATGGATAACAAGATTGGTAATAGATGATCAAACATGGGGATGGTGACTTCTTTAATCACATCAACCTCTTTCATCTCAATGAAAAATCCCATTCGAAGAGCGGAGTAGATAACGCTGGCCACAGCACTAATATCTTTTAATCTTTGTTCTTCTATTTCAGAGAATCTTTTGTTTGACTTTGGCCGAGTAATAATTATGTGAGCCAATGTATCAGGTAGAAGCTTCATGAAAGCACTGGCCTCTGAATTACCGTTCCCTTGAAAGCGAATGGTTTCATGCAGACTATGAATATGCGGCTTATTAATGATGGAATAAAGCTCTTCATTACCATGATCCTCAATACTGAGAGGAGACAAAGAAGATGAGGAGGGCTTTTGCAATAAAATAATAGAATCTTGAGGGTAAAACTTGCCTAAATGAACTTCCAATAGCTGGAAAAAAGCATCTAATAACTTTCCCATAAGTTGCAACGGATTCAAGCTTGCAAAATTTTGATTAATATTTTGCAGAGATGAAGTCGATAATCGGTACTGAACCAAATCTAAAATGAAATCATTCCATTGCTTCTTTTCTGCCAAATCTCGTTCCAATTGAACTCGATGATGAAGTCCTTTCCACCGCAGGAAGGTGGATCGAATCCTCATTTCCTCATTCTGGTGAATAAGCTGCTTCATAATATACTGATGTTTGCGCTTTTCTCTTGATAATGTCGAGGAAGTTAAAATGGAGCGAAATAAAAGGTTACTAACTTCAACACATTGATGAAAAGAGCTTTTTATTGTCGCAATGAGTCCAGTTTGTTGGAGACGCTCAGCATAATTTAAATTAAAGAATCCGTTATCGTTCGCAGACCACAAAGAAGTGGAAGCAGTCGAGGCTGTGAGACTTTGTGGAAAAGAATTTTTCCAAAAATTATCTTTGCGATCCAACAAAACCAACATCGCCATACCGTAATTCGTGTTAATAGGTAATATTAGGCTCGAAGTGCAAGATTTATCAATATTATCGATAAATTGCAGGAGTGATAAACGCGGATCAACTAGGGAAGTGATCGTTCCGCCGCGGGTGGTTTGAATGTTAGAAGTAATTCCTTGCATAAGAAGAGTTTGATGATCATTGCCTGGATTAAAAATCACGATTTTCTCATTCAGCAAATCCTTCAACCATGAGTTACTCATCGTAGAAGACAGTAACTGCTGTAGCAAAGATTCCGCATTCGCTGTGTTAAAAATCGAGTACTTCTGCAATAATGAAGGATTCAGCTGCGCACTTGATCCGCCTTGCTGGAATTGGTAGTAATACCAATCATTTAGTGACTGAATATTCTCACTATCTTTCTCATCTTCGCGCGGCAAGGATTGGTTCGAATCTTGCATAATACCAAGTGAAAGAAGGAGATTTTTCGAGAGCAATAACTTCATCGAACCTGCTCCGAGGAGAGAAATCAACTGAGGGTAAATACTGAAAATTCTTGAAGCTATCTGCTGATTGACGAAGGCAAATTGATCTAACGTAGCAGAAATTTCCGATTCAGATAAGACTTCGATGTTAGTTTGAATTAACTGCATGTCGATGGATTCAAATGTTAGACTGCCATGTAGCATTTGCGGAACTTGTGATAATTCTAATTGAAATCGTTCATTCTCTTGTAATAATATCTTACGGAGCACAGAATATGCGACAAAAGAAATCTCCGATAGATACTTGGAGCAAGCTCCCTTATCAAGTGTCGCACTTACTGGCTTTGAATACTCGAACAAGAATAAACACTCGTATCTTCCCCCATGCATCATTAAAATAGTTTCATCCTTCGCCAACAAGGGGATTTTCACCCGAAGAAGGGAAAGCTTTTCTTCTTTCAGGAAGAAAGAACTATCACCCCCATTTGATCCAATCCAATGAATCAGCTCAGCTTCTGTCAAGTCAATTGACTGAGGTGCAAATTTTGGCTTACTGCTTGGGCTGGAGATCTGCTTATCTTCTTCAGTATCAAGAAAAGTTGAAATAATGCGCTTGTTGTTCAAAGTGAGAGTTTTTGTAACGCCGGAGTTATTAATTAATCGAAGAAGAAAATTATCCGAAGAAACCTTGTCAATATAAATAATCCAAGCTCTTGCACCACCCAAACTTGACGATGAAGTGCTTGATTGAGATTTTTGCCCAAGGTTGCTCATGGTTTTAATAATCGCCATATTTGCTTCCAAAAATGTTAAATTTTCTTGTGTATTTAAAAAGATATTCAACGCTAAGATTCCTTCAACGGATGATAATTGAACATTCTTCTCTTGCAAATGCTGCTCTTGCAGCAGTTTCATCTGCTCTGTGCGATCTTGAGTTTCATTCATATTCTCATTCAACTTTACGATAATTTGCGCTTGCTTCTCACTGGCTTTTAATATTTGTAATTTCTGATAAATACCTTGCGCTAATGTGTGAAATTGTAGCTTCTGGACCTGTAATTGCATGTCTTTAATATTATTTGCTATAAATCCAGCGAAAGGAAAGAACGGAATTTCCATCTCTTCTGAGATAAGGGAAATTGCAAAAGCATTGATTCCTCGAAGTGTTGAAGTCGAAAAATCGGAAGAATTTTTTATTGGGGTGTGATCACCTCGATCTCGAATATTTCTCTCTCCTGCAGATTCACAGAAATAATCAATTATGATTTGATCATTCACTTCTAGTGGTCGCAAAGGATGGAAATATGCTAATAGATCATATATTGTCTCAAATCCTCGTTCGATATGTGTAAAGACCGCAGTTTGATTTTGCATGTTTTCTTTCCACGATGTTAAAAGATGTTGTTGGACAAAAGAGGACGGTAAATGCTTAGATTGTACTGAACTACTAAATGAATCATAATCTCCTTCTTCATCGCGCAGAAAAAGTACAAAATTTTTTAAACCGATTCTATTTGATAAATCTTGTATTTCTTGTAATTTTTGTCGTATCTCAAAAGAAGATTGACAATTATCTATAGTTAAGATTTTTTTCGAAATATCTGATGTAATTGTTGTAAATAATGCTAAATCAACCTTCGACGATTCGGCAGATTCATCTAAGGCTGATAATTTTGCTGTTCGCCTCATCTCATAATTTATTGTATCTTCCCTGTCCGAGGAAACACGAAGATTTCTTAGTGACGATGAAGCAACTGGTTCATAGTGAGAGGTGTCACGAGAAAGCAAAGGCCTCATTCGAACTGGCGATAAAGATCTTGATTTTCTTGCTGAGAAGTAAGGAGAGCTTTGAATTTCTTCCATAGTAGGACGCTGGGATCTTTTTGGTGGTCGAGAGCGTCGCGGAGTTGTATCCCTTGTCTCTGCGATGGTCACACGACTCGCTCGTAGTAGCTTCAGCTGAGAAGAACTATTCGAAGAGGAAAGATTTGACTTCTCCTCACTCGATTTATCGTTTGAGACAGCATTTAATAGTCGCGAAAGACGCTTTCTATCAAACAAAGATTAGAATTAGAACGAATTCGAGAGAGTGTCTTACTTCGTGTCTTCAATTGTATCTGGACTTGCAGCTATTGTGCGATTATCTCGCGCATTCGAAGTCATTGTGAACGTATCAAAAATCAAACAAAAAGAAAATTCAAAATTGCGTTACATTAATTACACATTTGCTTAATTTGAAGCTTTCTTTAAACTTTACACATTCCGGCAGAAATGTTTGTTCGGTATCAATTTATATTCAATCAATTTAAATTTTCAAATACTTACCACCTCCACGAAGATAGCAAACTTTCAATTTGTTCAGGATTCTTATCTATTAATTCTGACCAGTGAGGGTAGTGTAATCCTAAATATCCAGCTGACACGGGCGGAGGTGGTGTTATAGCATTAGCAGGTATCGTAGAATGTGGTAGTTCAGCTTTGATGCAACCAGTTAGATGAGTAAAAACAACTTGATTTCCTCCTTCTCCAAGATGCAAACCATCATAGAGATCCTCTCCTAACTCGACCCCCCTGAGTCCTGCTGGCCTTTTAGTCTTTTCCCACCAGCGATGAAGCGAAATTTCGGACGGGAGCGAAAGTTCTTCTTCAGCCCATAAACTTATCACATGAATATGTGAATTTCCTTCGTTTCTCAAGCGATGTGCAAGTTCAATGACTTTTCTTGCGTATTGAATTACCACAGAGGGATGGCGATCTTTCCATCTAATATTATCTACTGTGGGCGGGGTAATTAAAATAATCTCCATTTTCTCGTTAACCCATTGACAATGTTGGACTAATTTTAGTAAATTTTCTTGGTATTCGTCAAGAGGAACATGTTGTCCTTCTTTTGCGCTATCATTTGCACCAAGAAATATAGTTGATAAAATTATGTTATTATCTTTTTCAGGTAAAAGTCTTGGTAGTAATTCTTGCATCCATCTTGAGTTATAACCAGAGTATCCACGATTGACAACATCGGCTGATCTCCCGTACCAATCAGATAAAGCAGCACCCCAACCACGATTTTCTGCCGAAAAGGATTGTTCAGTGATACTATCACCGATCAATAGAACTTTACGTCTCAAATGTTGTGAGATCGTTGCCATTTTCTCTCTCAAGAAAACAAATCACAAAGAGGTACGAGGTAAAATAAAACAGAATTCAAAAAAGTATGTCTGGAAGACTTGTCATTTCGAGGCATAAATCATGGCATGTTTGGAATCAAGATAATCAGGAGAAGGTATTGCGCGATGAACGTCTTGCGCGTGAAGCTGAAGAGGAGAAAAATTTGAATGAAAAGAGGCGAGTCCAAGAGAAAAATTTGGAATTATTATCTTCTGACCCACTAACAAATCAAGAAAGAGAAAAGGATGAGTCCTCTCAGCCTCATAAGAAACGAAAACTTGACAAAAACAATTCTAAAGTTGAACCTCTGCCTGAAGTTTTGGGTGAATTAGCGAATAACAAGCCCTGGTATATGAAAGCTCGTCCAGGTGATTATGAGAAACTACCAAAACTTGAAAGTGCAGAAGATCCCATGAAAAATTTAATTGATCCCGTTTCACTAAATCC
>VFQN01003164.1_pt1 | contig 24081 bp, 26 predicted proteins | sample 3512371 | NCBI WGS metagenome assembly VFQN01 (sample SAMN10412370, study PRJNA504923) | tailings metagenome | isolation source: Replicate 2 from Balatoc abandoned mine | place: Philippines: Itogon, Benguet | collected 2017-08-28
AACCGCCGGTGGTTAGCGCCCGTACGCACGCAGGCCGTCTCGCAACATATACCCACCCTGGCCTCACTGCAAACGTGCACCTTGCTTCCTTGTAAAACACCAGCGTGAGCTAATTACTGCCATTGTCCTAGCGACACAAGCAAGCCACCTGACAATAAAACGCGCAGCAGAACGAGCCTCATAGCGTAATAATTAATAGTTAAACAGCCTAGTAGCATTTGTTGAGCTGGTGAGTAGAGTTTTAATACTATTATATATTACGTTTAGGGGCGACGTGTGAAAACTTGTCATGACTGCTGTCACCACGCTCCCGAAACAGCCCCGATAGGCCACATAGCCATAAGATCAAGTGCTTTGCACAGCTACTCCTAAGCCTTACCGTTACACCTTGGTCGTCTTTCTACACTCGCTGGCGTTTCGGTCGATAACGGAACCCTTCCAGGCGTTTTCCTGACCAATACCCGGTTGTGCACAACCACGACTGTTGCAGGGCTTGAAACATGCTGTCTCAGCATACCATGGCTGCCCGTGGGCTTCGCGCCGCGGCTGCTAAGCCGGTGCCTTTCCGGTCGTCGGCCAAGGGCCGTGGCCGTCTGGCCCTTCGCGCCCAGGCCGCTCCCGAGAGCGCCACTGCCACCGCAACCGTCGAGAAGACCAGGCCGGAGGATGAGCTTCCCCCGACGAAGTCGCCGTATGGGCGCACTATCCTGCTTCAAGGTATGCATCCATTCCAGACCGGTCAACTGCCTGGCCCGTGCCCGCGCTCTCACCTGTTCTGCAACCAGACGATACATCGAAAGCCAGCGAAGTATAGTTGTGTAGTCATGCCGAACGACTCGATGCATCTGGGGTTCAGGACACGTGGCATGTCTCCTACCGGTGCATACGCGAGCCTCGCTTTGGTTGTGGCTTCCCTGCCTGCAGGCTTCGCTTGGGACTCCTGGCAGATCGGCGGTGGCAACTGGTACGGCAAGCTGCAGGAGGCCATCCCCGACATGCAGGTACGTCCCAACCAACTCCCGTAGCTGCCGCGCCGGTACCTCCGCCGTGCCTGGTGCAGCTGCTGTACCTCACGTACCGCCGCAGTCGCTCATTGCGTTAACATGCGACGGTGGCAAGCTGGTCATCTTGAACTAACCCGGCATGTGAAACCCTGTCGTACTGTGCTGTACCTCAGGCGCTGGGCATCACGCACATTTGGCTTCCGCCGCCGTCGCACAGCGTGTCCAACGAGGTGGGCCAGGGTGGGCTGTGTAGGCACACGGCAGGGCACCACGGGGAGGCACTCTTTTTAACTCGCTTTTTTTCTCGGATGACTGGACAATAGCCTTTCCGCGGCATCACGGCACCGCGGCACCACTTCAGAGCGCCGCGTGCACTTGTGGTGTTGTACGGCAGTCCCCACGTGTGAAGGCGACTGCACGAGTGCGGCGCCCACGCGTTCTGCTGAATGGCACGTGTCAGTGTGCGCGGCATGCAGGGGTTTCTGGGGAACGCACCGGCGACCGTAGGATTGAAGGGCAAAAAGATGACGAGAGTACGGTCCTGGGCACGTTGGGGCTTCCCTCGTTACAGCCGTCGTGCCTGGCTTCTGTCCGCCCCACATCTTGCCCGCACGCATCTGACCGCCGTACAACCGCACTGCTTACAGGGCTACCTCCCCGGCCAGCTGTACGACCTGGACTCCAAGTACGGCAACCAGGAGCAGCTGATGGCGCTGATTGCGGCGCTCAAGGCGGCGGGCATTAAGCCTGTGGCCGATATCGTCATCAACCACAGGTGTGTGAACCCGTGTTACACAGGTGTGTGTTAATGCAGTTGCGAGATATTGGTAGCACAATGCAAAGCAGTTCCTAGGATGAAGCGATCACCCACAGCAGGTGGCTTGGCGCTGAGGAAGAGCAGCAGGATTGACAGTAGCATTTGTAATGCGTGCCCTGCAACAGCGGCACCGGCAGCGGTAGTTGCGACACTGTGCCACAGGCAGCTGAACAGACGGGCGCGATGCATTTGCTGGTGGCTGCGCTAGGAGCTTTGCGGAAAATGTCGCTCGACGGCGTTAGTTGTGCCGACCAAAACACGGCCCGATTGTACTGTCGTACAAGGTCTTTGCCTTCTTGCCTGCCGTACAGGTGTGCCGACGAGAAGGGCCACAAGGGCGCCTACAACGAGTTCAACGACGTGGTGGAGCACGAGGTGCGTGTGTTAATACACACTGCATGACCCAAACCCCTTCGCACTTCGCGGAAAGCGACCATGCCGAACGCCGCAACTGCCTTGCCATACCCCCCCTCACCCACACACCGCGGCCTCTGCACGTAGGTTGCAGCGCTTTCCAGACTCTTTCGACCCTTTCTTTACTCTGTACCTCCCCGTTTCACGCTGCCGCACCCCCAGGGTCGCAGCATCGACTGGGGCCGCTGGGCCATCACCAGCAACGACCCGCACTTCCACGGCAACGGCAACCCCGACACGGGTGCGTGGAGGAGGGAGGACGGTGTGGGCAGGAGGGTCCAGGCAGGAGGGCGAGTAACCTCAATCCCGACTTGCGTGTCAGTCTGCCAGTCACCACCACGCAAATAGCTAATACACACCCACTGTTAACCCACACGTCTGCGCAGGCGAGGACTTCCCCGCCGCCCCCGACCTGGACCACCTCAACCCCGAGCTGCGTGCGGCGCTCAAGGACTGGCTCAGGTGGCTGCAGAACGAGATCGGGTTCGAGGGCTGGCGCTTCGACTACTGCAAAGGGTGGGTCCAGGCAGGGGGGAGTGCTCCAGTACAGGCTGGATGCAGGGTCCCTTGCCTTGCCACGGTCCTGCGAAGCGCACACACTGCCAATCGCACGTGACTGCGTGTCCCTGGCGCTCTCTTGCCGTACGTACGTGCACTGGAACGTACCTTACGTAAGCGCCTTCCATGCCGTACGCCTGCCGTTACCTGTCGTACACAGGTACGGCTCCCAGTTCATCGGGGAGTACGTGGAGGCGTCCGTGGGTGGCGACGTCTTCAACGTTGGAGAGCTGTGGACCGACATGTGGGTTAACGGGGCAGGGGTGGTGGTAACAGGGGCAGTGGCGGTGATGCATGTAAGGGGCGGTGTTGGGGGTATCAAATGGCATGAACTTGGGTGACCCTGGGCAAATCGCACCAGGAACGCACCTGAGGTCTCTTGCCAAACTGCCCTCCTCGTTCGCGTCCCGTTTCTTATCCCAGGACGTGGAGGATGGCGGGCTTGCAACCTGATACTTCTGGTGCTCTTGGACTCCCTTGTACTTTGGTACTTGACAGGTTGAGATATTGAATCTTGGGAAAAAATTAATGTGCATATCCCCCAGGAACTGGAATGACGGCGGTCTGGACTACAACCAGGACGCGCAGCGGCAGCAGATTTGCGACTGGGTCAACGGCGCGGGCAAGAGGTGAGGGGCACGTGCACACAAGGACCTCGGCTCTGAACGGTAGGGGGCCCAGCAATGAATCATTGAAGCGGGCTAGCGGTGGGGAGCATGGGTGTCAAGGCGCTGGTTGCGCAGGGGCACATGCACCTGGGGCCAGTACCCCCCGGTATGTCCTCCGAAAACTACCGCCTCGACACCGCCTTGCTACCCTCCCTGACTCACACCTTCATCCCCCTCCACAGGAGCACCGCGTTTGACTTCCCGCTCAAGGCCCAGCTGCAGGAGGCGTGCCGCAACACTCAGTTCGACAGGCTGCGGGACGGGCAGGTGCGGCGAGCGTGAGGCACAATAGTTGTTTTACCGCTTACTGTTATTTTTATCAAAAAAACTGGAGTGGGTTACGCCTCGCCAAGCACTGGCCTGTGAAGCGTGCAGCCGACCATACCAAACCCACGCATGCGCCGCTGTGCTGCCCGCCTTGGCATCTCCTGCAGGGCAAGGCCATCGGCGTCAACGGCTGGTGGCCGTCCAAGGCGGTGACCTTCATCGAGAACCACGACACCGGAAGCACGCAGCAGCACTGGCCCTTCCCCTCGGAGCACGTGGCGATGGGCTACGCCTACATCCTCACCCACCCAGGTGCGTGTGTATCAAGTGTGTATTAGGCCGGTCCAGGTGGGTCCCTCCCTTCGGGAGCACGTGGGGATGGGCTACGCCGACCTGCTGGCCCATCCGGGTGCGTGTGTGCCGAGTGTGTGTCTTAGCACGGTTTCGGGGTGCCGTTTGCAATGCAGCGCGTGGGGACATTATACAGTGAAGCTGGTACATGTTGGTGTGACGGACAACACCAAGACCAGCGTGCGAGAACACTCCTTTTATCCCTGCCGGCATCCCGCCATCTGTCTGGAACTCACGCACAGGTAACTTGTTTCCATCACTATGCCAACATCCGCACCCTTACTCATTTGTGTCAGCTAACTCGTCTTCGTTCACGAACCATACACATGCAGGCATTCCGTCCATCTTCTGGGACCACGCGTTCACGTGGGGCGACGACGTGCGCGGTGCCATCAAGGACCTGTCGGCGCTGCGGCGGCGCGCGGGCATCCACAGCCAGAGCAAGCTGGAGATCCTGGCGGCGGACCACGACATGTATGTGGCGCGCATTGACGACAAGTAAGTTCTTGCCTTCCTTGCACTCGGGCCACGTAGCGTGGATGCTTGGCTAGTTGTTGCAACAGGGGCTGCCTCTTCGGTCGTTACAGCAGTGCTTCCGTCTCCTCCTGCCGACGGTTCTTTGTCATGTCGTACATCCTGGTGCCGGGTGGTGATGCTGGCCCCACCGCACAACATCCCGGTCATCACGCCCCAGCACCTGGTGGACCAAGAACGCCATGGCATGCACCTTCCATACACCTTCCTGCTCATCGTATGTTCCAGCCTCTCCTTGCCCCTGCCACCTCACTCCGCCTCACCTCGCTCGCCGCCATCCTTCCCCCACTTTCCCTGTTCAGGGTTGTGCTGAAGATGGGCCCTAAGCACGACATGGGCGACCTGCTTCCCAAGGAGGAGGACGGCTGGAAGTTCGCCATGGCGGGCAACGACTGGGCGGTGTGGGAGCGGGCTTAAGGCACTCTTCAGGGGGAAGTGACAAGGGAGGCATGAGGCTGAGCGAAGGGCCAGCAGAGGAAGTGGGCTTTCGTATACGATGCAGGAGCAGCAGCAGGGAGAGGATTGGGGCGCCGCGCGCCGCGCGCCGGCCTGAGGAGGCGCAGGGGCTCGGGCGCGAGCGGAGGCCGGGCCGTGCTAGGGCACGCCTGCAGTGGTCAAAAGCGGCAGGCTTGGGTCGTGAATGTGTGAGCGGAGGCTTGATCCGAGGGCAGGGCCTTGTTGGTTTGGGGCGAGCTGAGGCGACGAGTTGCCGGTTGTGATCGCACACTCAGCTGCACATGGTGCAAGGCCTGTGGGGCGTGGGCTCACACGAAGTGCCATCATCACTTGGGACACAAGCACGGCAAATGCGATACTGAGCTTTTCGACGTTGTGAAGTGACTGTACTGGCACGAGAGAGATGAAGCGTGTCGGCGTCGTCGTCCGAGAGACAATGCAGAGAGAGGGGCGCACCTTTCATGTCTTCGGCACGTGTCGAAGCTGCCACGTGCTCGTAGTCTCTAATGGCACGCCGTGCACGTGCCGGATAAGTTTTCGTCCGATTTCAAGCAGTGACGTACACACGGCATTTGCTACCATACGGCGACGTGTTGGATGGAGCAGAGCGTTTCTTTGATGTTGGATCTATCGGTTACGGGCACACATCCCCATTCGGCTTGCTGTGCCCCGTGATGATTGTTGCATGTGATTTGCCTTATTTTGTTTGTTGTCGGCTGTTAGCAGCACACGGAGAGCCGTACGTCACCCAGCAGGAGGTTGCAGGTTAAGGGCATAGATGTGTGACTGGATACAGTAGAAAGGAGCTAGCACAACAGCGTTGCAGGCGGACATCCTCTTCCATAGAATTGGGGCGGCTCTCTCCGCCCACGTACATAGCTTGCATGTTCTGGTTGTACACAGGTGTGGCGTTTGGTGCTCATTGGCATCAGCATCCCTAGTGGGTGCGACAATGGTGTGTGTTAGCTTGGGCCTGGAGACTTGTGGTGCGTGCTCAGCTGGCACTAGGACTGCAAGCCGGTGCCATGCGCCATTCAGTGGAAGCAAGGACTGGCGACTCGCAGTATTGTCGTGGAGGGTCTTGCAACCAGACTCCGTACTCCGCATGCGTGTATGGCCGTGATGATATCGGGCCTGAACCTGTAAGCATCTTGGCCGTACCAATTGTCGGAACTCGCTTACCAACAGTTACATGGAGTGGGGAAGGTGGTCGGCGGATTCGACTTTTGCCTGACACACTTACAGACCCGAATACCTGGTAACCAAGTTGACTGCTGTTCCCTTGGCACGTGGACAGAACGCACCCTTACCTCTTGTACGGCCGTCCGCCGCACGAGGACCCTGCAGACAGTTTTGAGGTCCGAGGTTCAAGGCAGTTTGTCCCTAGCTCCCTACCCAAAACACAGCCGTACCGCATGCAACGCACCATCTCCCCGTGCGCATGCATTAGTTGTGTCTGGGCCGCGCCAAGGGTCGCACCACGCAGGGGAGCTTCCCTGGCACCAAGTACGGTAGTACCGACGCCAGAGGGTGACGGTTGCTCTGCTTTGGCACCTTGACGTCGGCCAGCTGCGAGCCGTTGTGCGCGCATCAGCCCAGACCAGCCCAATGTCGCTTGGGGCTTCCGTCTTTCTCTGTGCAATACCGTACCCTCGGCTAGCAACCCTGGAGTGCAAATGCCTCCTTTGTGTTGTCTGTAGCGGGAGCGTGTCCTGGATCCTGCACCAATGCAAACTACGAGACACAGCGATGGCCTCTTGGGCATCAGGCACACATAAATATTCTCCCTCACTCAGGCGTGAGTGAAGAACCGGGGACTTGAGGTGTTCCCTCCTTGCACCTGGGGTTCATGGGTTTTGAGCGTTTGGTGGTGCTGATGCTGGCCTATTGGCTTCGTGCTGTCCTAACCAGAATGGTCGTAACCTAACCCGCAGAACACTGGGTGTGCAGGGGAGACCTAGACGTCGGCCTTAGTCAGTCACCCCGTAGGAAGAATGCAGTCAGCTGGAATGATATTCTATAGATTGTAACCTTGTATGACTTCCTGCAGGCAAACGCAATAGCTTTGGGGCGTTAGTAAGATGGCGGCACAGTAATGCAGCATCGACCTTGCCACTCTGCCATCAGCGACATGGCTGCTGCTATGCTTGTAATTTATAATTAGCACTGAAGAATGCTACATCGTTAACATCACTTCGTCTGCTTCCGCGCAAAATTGAACATAAGAGGCTGTTGGACTGTCGCTTTCTGTGGCAGAGTTACAAGCAAGGATGGGAGGTTGCTGCACAAAGCCACTCGTCGAAAGTGGCATAGTGGACAAGGTTACGGGGCTCTCGTCAGACTCCAGTAGCGATGTGGGCTCCACCTTGGCTCCCCGTGCGGACTCTCCTGCCAAGGGAAACCCGGCATCTTTACCAGCTGGACTGGAGAAAGCATCAGCCGGAGGCAAATGCACTGGTTACAGCCCCCTGACCTTGGCGCAAACGTCGATGCGTCCTAACCTCCCGTCCGACGTGTCGGACTTGCTGGAAGGGATTAGATTTGGCTCCCAAATCCTTGGCTGCGGCACCTACGGCATGGTCGTCAAGGGTGCGTTTTGGGGCAAGGCTTATGTCATGCTCTCTCTGGGCACAGGCACAGGCACAGCACAGGTTCGATGTGCCACACCTCACAAGTGCTATTTTCAACGTAGGGTGGTGGAACAGTACCGAAGTCGCGCTAAAAATAATGGTCAGCGAGGACCATCGCGACCGCGCGGTGCAAAGGGAGGTGAAAGTGGGCCCCACGCTCACCCATCCTCACGTCGTGACGGTAAGCTACGCGGTCCTTGGTATAATGTTTTCAAAGGACGCGCTTGCCTGAACTGCCCTAGCAGGGAAGCACTCTCACTTGACGTGTACCTGCTGTACCGTAACCCCCGTGAGCTTCCGCCAAGGGGCCCACACCGACTTTGCACGTCTTCCGTCGCGCTGCAGGTGTATGGCACCCGCAGCATGCGCCTAACGGACGAGCTGTATGACCTGCTAGAGGAGCACCACGCAGCGCAGGCGCAGCAACCCCAGTCCCCGCAGCAACCCCAGTCCCCACAGCAGCCCCAGTCCCCACAGCAGCAGCAGCAGCACCAGGACCCCCCATCGCACTCCGCCTCCCACCAGCTCCTTCAGCACCAAGACACCGCGCAGGAGTCAACCACCAGAGGCATCCTCACCCTGCAGGCCTCCCTAAAGGCGCTCCGGGCGCGTAAGCCCAGTGTGCGTGCTGCGAAAGGAAGGCGCACACTTCACGCTGGTGGAGGCGATGGGGCTGACGCTGGGGATGGGGCTGGACCCGGGGCACCCACGCCCACCGCCAAACAAGGTGCGCGGCTGTTCAATACACGGGCGTGCCGCACCGATGTGGGGCACAGGCGTTGAGGGCGAGGCGTTAGGAGGTCCTCGGTTGAGGCCAAAGGCGTAACTGTGTTTGCCTCCGCTTGAGCGAGACAGTTTCACCGACCCACAATCCGCGGAAAGCCAAAGCACCGGTGGTGTGCTATTTTCCTCTGTGCAGGTCCAAGTGCACGGCCAAGCGTCGACGGGGCTGCATACGCCCTGCGGCACAAGCAGCAACAGCAGCAGCAAGACGACGACTTCGACACGTCGGGCGCGCTGTACGACAGTACGGACCCGCTGCGGGTGCTGTACGAGCTGCTGTCGTACATGGGGGCGGCGGTGGGGCAGCTGGTCACCATCATCGTCATGGAGTGCTGCATGGTGCGTGGTGGTCAGCGTGGCGTGTGTTGTTCCTGTGCTTGGTCGCTCTTTCCCTCTTGAAGGTATGGAACCGCACGCCTGCGCGACCCAACGCCACTCCATGCCACTCTCCTGGCTGTCGTCGCCTACACCGGTACTTCTGGCCAACACCCCCCGACTGTCGTTCCGCCCCTTGCCCATGGCCACACGCTCCCCGTCGGCGCGTTTACCGGCACGCCATTTCATCGAGCCACTCCCCTTAATCCTGCAGTGCACGCTCTGCCACACTCGCTTCCGCGGCGCTCAAGCCTCATGTTTTCCTCTACTCCTACCTGTTCCCCTTTGCTCAGCAACGCACGCAAGCTGAGCTACGCGCTGACCCGCGGCGTGTTCGGCCCCAGAAATGCTGTGACCTCAACTGCCTCTTGCCTTCCGCTCCCCTGCCCTCCCCTGCCCTCCCCGTAGTGCCCGTTAAGCCACGCGCTGGCCCGCGGCGTGTTCACCCCCGCTGTGCTGTGGCCTCAGCGCGTGGCGCAGCGCGCGCTGGTGCGCACCCTGGCGGAGGTGGCGCGTGGGCTGCTGCACATGCACCGCCGGGGCGTGCTGCACGGGGACATCAAGGTGGGGGCGGGGCAAGGGGCGGCGAAGGGGGGACACTGGAGTGACGCAGGGCTGGGGCTGGCGGTGGAGAAGGGCGGTGGCATGGGAGTAAGAGGTGGCCCAGGCATGCACGTGAACGGGCATACCCGATATAGAATGTTTTGGACCCGTCAACAAGTGCCTACCGCCGTTACTGCGCCCCGGCCTGCACACGTCCCAACTTGTTTTCCCCTCTTTGCCCCCACGCCGCAACACGGGGTACGCCCATTCGTACTCACAGGCTCTAACCGAATCGCCATTCACTGCTGCTGTGAGCAACGCCTAAGTCTCCGCTGTATTTGGTTCTCCCCAACCCCAACAGCCCGGCAACGTGCTGCTCAAGCCGGGGCGCGAGGACCGCCGGGGCTTCACAGCGAAGGTACGACAACTGGGGGTGTCAACCTGTGACTATGACACACAGAGCAGAACCCAAATGGGCGCTTAAGCAAGTAGGCGCCCCACGGTGCGCAACAGCTGTGCGCAATAAGTGCATAATACCGGCACATGCCTGGAGCGACATGGTCCTGCTGCCACTCATTGCCGCCTTGTTCATGCCCCCCTCGTCCTGCAACTGCGTCCCTCCTCGACTTCGCTGCCGTGCCTTTGCCGGGCTCGTCCTGCCCAGCCCCTCCGTTTCGGTGCAAACCCAGTAGGGCGCCACGATCTTGCTGGCCTGTCTGACTCCCTAGCTCCTTGCTAGGACAGTTGCGTCGATCACAACGCTCCATCCCAACGTATCATCTCTCTGTCCCCAACCTCCCGTACCTGCCCCACTCCCGCAGCTGTGCGACTTCGGGCAGTGCCACGTGCTACCCCCCGGCCGTACATCCATGGAGTCCCGGGTATGGGGTACGGTGCCGTACATGAGCCCCGAGGCGCTGCGCGGCCAAGTCAGTACGGCGTCCGACGTGTGGGCCTTCGGGGCGCTGCTGTACGAGATGGTCACAGGACGGGTGCCGTACGGCAACGGCACCAGCCAAGGTAGGTTGGTCGCGTCTCGCGCCATGGCATGACTTCTGTTGACCCCCATGTAGGCCTGTCATGTAGCGGTAAAGTCCTAGGCGCACGGCGGCGGCTGGTGCCGACAGAGCTCCAAAGCACCAGCCCGTGTACCGGTTTGTACCTCTTGGTAACACGCTTCTACATCCTGACGCATGCGTTGTCCCTTTGTGCGTCCCACAGCCTGCCTGGCCATGGGTATTCAGGAGGGCGTCCTGCACATCGACTGGCCCGACTGCAGCCAGTGCGGCTCCCCCGGTAACGCCGACTGCGGCGGCGGCGCCGCCGCCGCTGCCGCCGGCCCCGCCGTACGTCTGCACGACATCCTGCTCGCCCTGAGCAACAACCCCGCCGCCGCCGCCGCCGGTCCCGCCCACGATCAAGCCGGCGCCGCCGCCGCCGGCCCCTACTGCGGCCCCGGCACCGGCACTACCGCCGAGACGGCGAACAACGCCTGCATGGTCACAAACCACTCCCGAACCGCTACGCCCGGACCAAAGGACGACGGAGCGGCGGCCGACAACGACGCATCGGACGCCGCGACCGCAGCCGCCACGCAAAACGCCGCGGCCTGCCCCGCCGCCGCCCCTGCGCCGCCGCCCGTCAGCGCCTGCGGCAACGGTGCGTCGACCACCACCACAACCAGAACCACCCCGGCCGCAACTGCCATAACCGCCACAACGCCAGCTGGCATGACGAGTGCGGGTATGGCGGGCAACGCGCAGTACCCGGACGATGCGGCTACGGGACGGATGGCGACACGGGCGCTGGTGGCCCTGGGCCGCATGTGCACGCGGGAGGACCCGGAGGCCCGGCCGTGCATGGCCGAGGTGTTGGGGGAGCTGCTGGATATCGAGCAGATGCTGCGCCGGGGCATGCTTAGCGGGCCGGGCGGCAGCTTGGGCACGGGCGCGGCGGTCAGCCGGGCCAGCACTGGGGTCACGTGTGCGATGGAGGGCCGGGGGAGTGTGGACGGGGCAGGGGCGGGTGCGGGCGTGGCGGCAGGTGGGCTGTGTTCCCCGGCGGGTGTGCGGTAGGGGTCGCGGCGCACGGCCGTACGGTGTGCACGGCCGCTGGCCGGCCACTCCGTGCCTCCCCGTTACCTTGTCGAGGAAGAGGCTTGGATGTGGGCGGTTACCAGTTGGCTGTGCATGCACCAATTGCTCTTAGTGCAGTGCCCATGCCATGCTGGGCACCGGTATCTGGTCGTGGGTGCAGTCTGGCCAAGCGTGCCATGTGGCACGTGGCACTTGTTCGCAGCGGGGGCGAGACCGTAGGGCGTGGGGGCCTGGGTTATGGGGTGTGGGGCCCCAAGGGCTTGGGCTGTGGGTGTGGGATTGGCATTCATGTTTGCGGTCGACAAGGCTACCGGTGACCGCACAGTGTCACTGAGAGGGAACGCATGCACTCTCGGTCTTGTGCGCATTGGTGTTAACGCTATGGCTTCGGCAGCCTGCAGCGCAATATCTCGACGTATTACTGGTAACTGCTGTTATTTTGTGGCGCTGTGTCGTGGAGGGAAGGCGGCATGCTAGGTAACTTCGCACAGTACTTGGTTTGATGTCAGGTTTGGTATATGTTTTCGAAGGCCGTGATCAAAACGCAAGCCTGCTTGACAGTATTAGCAAGAGGTACTACCAGCCGGATGGTGAGCGATAGTTAGCGGCGCAAGGGATACATTTCTGCACTTGCTCTATGAGATTACGGACTAGGGGATATCCACTGCTGCGTATATGACAGCACTGTGGGAGAGTGGGGTTTGGACTAACTGCGACTGGGCCGTGGGCAGTTTTGTGTGGTGTGGCCAGGGTGGCCAGGGAGCATGAAGCTAACAAGGGAGCATGAAGCTGACACGTGCTTGTGGCAACACGTGGCTGTGGCCTGTGTTTAGTTTGGTGGCTTGGCAGTTGGTGTGAGGCTTTGCGGTTGGGTGGTTAGTTGGCGTGGCCGGGCGCGTCCTGCTTATTTGCAGGAGTGCAGATGCCAGTAGGTCCGAGGGGGTCGAAGGCCCACCGTAAGGTTAGAGTTCGCAAGCTATATATAAATATGGGCTCAGTCGTGGCACATCGCACTTGAGAGATTGCTGTGCACAGCGCTGGATTGGTCGTGTATCCAATCGCTGCATACTGCGTATCGTATCGGCCGGAATGAGCTGTGTGCCGTCGCTTTTCGTATACTTGGCATCGTTGCCTGCAGGGAGCTGGAGTGAGGGTGTTGTCGTTGTGCGGGAATTGCGGGCATGTAGGTCGGGCTAAGGACGTGGGCGGTGAGGTACCTGACTGGAGGGCGGGGGTTGCCAGTACCGTACGTATGAGCCGTTTGGTAATGCAGTGTGTGTACGCCTGCACTGTCTCGATGCACACGTGGCATGCATAGCGCATGCGTGTGCTGTACGGTCACTGTGGCAGTGCGTGTGGTACGTACTTCTGGCTAGACACTGCCGGCACAAGCGAGGCCGCTGCACACGCGCACGCGGTGCGGCAAATGGCGACGGGGGACTTCCCTCCTGCGGTACTTTGGCTGTTTTGTTTGTAGGTATCAGCGTTGTTTGTAGGTACTAGCGCATGGCAAGCCTGCATTGCGCTTCATGCCATAAGCAAAATTGGTTCCGGTGTGGAGCACGCTACATTGGGAGCATGCACCATCGTCCACCCTCGTTATCGCACCGCCGCCGTTTGTGAGTTTGACCGGTAGGCTCTTTTGTAGCAGTGGCCCCTGTGTCGGAGCAGTGGCCCATGTGCGATGCTTTTCCGGTTGCGCATTGTGCGTGCAGTGGCTTCCGCGCTGCGGTGCTGTTCGAGAAGGGCAGGCTCCATCCTCTTGGTGGTGACTGTCTTCTGGGACATCAAGGTTTTCGCGGGCGCCAGTGCTCGCTGTTGTTTCCGCCCAGTTGGTGTTCCCGCCGGCATTACACACTACCTACCACACCTGCCTAAGATTGGCGGGCGGTGGGTTAGTGGATGCTGCTGCAATGCATCTTAGCCTATGAGCTTATCCCTGGGGGTGAACACGTGAGCCTGCATCAAGATCTGTCGCTCGACGTTTTTCGTGTACGTCCAGTGCGTGGCGGGTGCGTGCCTTTGGGTAACCTGGCATTAGCTTGTGGCATCCAGTGTCGAGGTGTGAAGGTGTGGTCAACGGTGTGCAGTGCTCAACATCAGACCGTCCGGTTGTGGCCGTGGAGTGCGCGGGGCTGTGCAGTGGTGTCGCCCAGGACCGACGAGGCAAGGCGGGTTGACTTACGAAAGAGGTACCGGTATTACCGACTACTGTTGCTGACGGTGTATTGGTGGTCAAAGAGGTCCCCTGGTGGTGGTGGTGGTGGTGGTGGTGGTGGTGATGCTTTGCTGGCAGTGTATGGCGGCGGTGTGGGTGTGGTCCGTAACTACTGCGGAGAAGCCGCTAATGCTGGGGGCCTGGTACATACATGATGTAACCGTTGACAACCACTGTGTGTCCAGTCAACGTGGCCCAGCATCTTGATTATAATGTATCGAAGCGAGACGTGGGGCAAGGGCCTCCGCGGCTTGAACAGGGCCCATGGGTGCACACACGCGCAGCGGCACAGCTGAGGACAGAACGCCTGCTGCAGGCCGGAAGCTGCAGGCGGCGCGATAGCTCGTCCACCATTCATGCGTTACAGTGTGAATCGTGTGGTGGACCGGAGGGAGAAACCTTCAACTTCAACAGGCAGACAAAGCTGCATTGCAATGTTGGGCACGTTTCCACGACATGGTGCACCAGCAGAGTACACGCTCCATGAAAAAGCCCAAAGCACAGCAGATGGAACTCCCCTGCCTGGCCATAACAGCATGACATCCAGCCCTTGTTCATTCATGCCGCAAGGCCCGCGCATGCGCACCGCACACTACTGCAGTTGTGACCGACCACAGGTCTGTGCGGGTCTCAGCTACACGCGTTTCCGTCTGGAACACAGCCCATCACCATCACACCAAGGACGTCAGCAAAAAGTTTCAGAGGCACGCACGCACGGACGCACGCAACACCATTTACGAAGACTGGAGAGCGTTTCCCGCCGCAATGTAACAGCAATCAAGACGTACATTTCCAAAGGAAAACTCTGCAGCTCCTTGTTGCAGGAACGAGGCACTGAGGTCGCTTTGACGAGGTACTTGACATGACTGGGCCAGCCTCACAGCAAAGAGTACGGACAAGGGCGTGTGTAAGACTATTACTTAGGATACAGGATCCCAGCGCAAGATAAACGCCCAGAAAGGGTGCCAGATGCAGAGACGCCAGAAATAGAGGAAGACCCTACGGTACGTTGCACACGCTTCCCGCCACGTTTCGCTCCCACAGCGGCAACACCTCGCCAACACCTGCCGCCTCACCCCGGCCCGCACAGGAAAGCCAGTGCCGGTACCAAGCCCCGTATGGCTGTGTACGGCAGCAATGGAGATCCGTACACGCCTTCGCAAATTGGAGGCCAAAGCCCAACGTTCAGAGACCGGGCCCATTACACGACGCGGCAGCCTGTGCCAAGCACCCCTGCACCCAGTGCGCTCTCCTGAAGGATTGGTTCAAATAAGGCCTATGCACAAGCCTCAGTTCCAAGCAGCATGCGTTTGACCGTCGTCGGTACAGTACATGGAAACACCGTTCGCCAGCGCCTTGCGTCAACACATTCAATGATCAGCGCAAAATACCGTGCAGCATTTACTTGTGCGGCAGCTGTTGTAGGGGCCATCGTCTCATGGAGTGTGGCATGAGTGCAGGAACACGGCACTCACAGTTCGCTTGCACGCAAAAAGACACCACCAAGGCACCAACGTCTGCCGGTCCTAACTGTGATGGCAAAGGCCAGCGACCCACACGCACATACTCTCGCAGTGCGAGCGAGCAAGCTCCACGCAGGGGCCTACTTCAATTGCACGGACCGTCGCATCCGTGAGACACCAGCTTTCTGATTTTACGGTACAAACAGCTTGGTCCAACACATCCGTACCCAACCTAGCACACCCCATGGCCGCTGTCTTGGCCTCGCCCCATGCCTGCCTTTGCAGCATGCATCGCGTAATGCAGACCTACACAACCTCACACCCACATTCCAGGGTGCCACCATAGCGCACGCAACAACAAAGCACAGACGGCGGACCCTTTGCCAGTGCATGAAATCCGTCCGACCCAGGCCGCCTGACCTACCGACCACTCACGAAACCACTCCAGCAGGGCACTGCTCGCTGGGTGCAATGTTAACCCCCGTCCGTGAAGCCCCCACTCCCTACCCCCGTTGCTACCCCGTGCCCCCAGTCTCAACACACAAGCCCCCACTACCGTCCTGTTACGTCCGCGCGTTACCAACAGATAAACATATTAGGCGTAGCAATCAAAGGTGCAGAGCGAGTTTAGAAGGAACGCAAGCCATGTAGCAAGGTGAGAGGCATATCCAACACTGACTTCCAGGGGTGATGCAAAAATGCAGCGTAACGAGACAAACGGCCGAGCTCCTCAATCCTCTTCGGATGGTACATACGACGCCAACCGTACCGCACCGCTCTACCAATGTGCCTTCACGCCATTGTGTCTTCGACATGATAACCTTTCACCGAGTGTTCGGCAGCACGTAAAAGTCTTGCACATAAAGCGTTTGCAGCTGGCTTGGACAGTGCTAAGCCACCAGGGGTCCTTGCACACGCCATTCCTGCTACATGGCGACCCACCATCCCGTTCCACCAATGCTGCGACGCCTTTTGAGTAAGGTAGTATACACACCTGCCTTGGCGGCTGCAAAGGCCACCAGCACCAGCATTAGCACCAGCCATGTCCTTAACGCGCCCGAAACCCTAGCAAGCTAAGCCACTATCACAACACCTGTCCATCTCACCACTAACCCACCCAGGCTTGCAAAGGCCCCGTCACAGAAAGAATACCCAACCCCGTGCCCACCGTACGTACGGCAGCGACCCTCCCACAAAGACCCTTCACCCAGTAAATAGATAACGTGCGCCCTTACTCTGATGGCAACCCGAACTGGCGTCTGTTTGCTTAGCTGCGCCTGAGGCCATCCGCGTGTCCAGCAGGCACACGTCACCTCCGCTGGTGCCCCACGCCGGCATCCACCACAGCACCGCGGCGTGTGTCCCAGCACCAGCACACACCCTTTGCTCTGCGGTCCTGTTCCAGGCATTTCACGTAAAGTCTTACTGCTGCTGCTGCTGCAGCTGCTCACTCCCCGCGACACCCTGCACGCCGTGCTCCTCCGCAGGCGCGTCGTAGGCGTTGCTGTACGGCGGGTACTGCGGTTGGTGCTGTACGGCAGGCCCCATGCCGTACGCCGTGCCCGCCATGCCCGGCTCCACACCGGAGGAGCTCCGCGAGGCCCGGTGGCCGTACGGCCACATGGGCGGCAGGGGATGTCCTCCCATGGCACCCCCCTGCGGGCCGTGGTAGCCGCCACGTGGCGACAAGGGATGTCCCACACGCCGTGCCCCCCGCTGGTACGGGTGGTGCGCCACGTACTGCGGTGAACGGGGCATGTGCGGCGTGCCGGCGTGGAAGCCGTGGCGGGGGCTGCGCGCTGGGTCGTACGGTGCTGTGCCGGGCGGCGGGTAGGGCGCCGGGTGCGCGACCGGGTATGGTTGGTGGTGATGGGAAGGGTAGGAGGCGCTGTGGTAGGATGGGAATGTCCCGCCGTGGCTGCTCCGCATCTGGTGCTGCTGATACTGATGCATGGCAGCGTCCGGCAGGGATGGCAAGGGGCTCGAGTGGTAGCCGGGCTGCTGCTGCTGCTGCTGCTGCAGGGGCGCCGGGCCGCTGGCATGCTCTGACGACGCACGTTGCTGCTGCTGCTGCTGCAGCAGCTGCCCGTGTTGGTAGTCCTGCACCTGCTCAAAAGGAGACTGCACTGCGGACAGGTGCTGGCTGTGCCAGAGCGCCTCCCCGTGCTGCTGCTGCTGCTGCTGCTGCACAAGGTGCCCCTGCCCGTCCGACCTCGCACCCAACCATGGGCCCATCAGGCCCCCTGCCACACCCGTGCCCAAGCCTACGCCTTCCTCATCCGCGCCAACGATGCTCCCGCCCACATCAAAGCTGCCCAGGCCCGCCTGGCCCCCACCTGGCGCAGTAGCAGGCCGCGGCGGAACCCCGGCGTCCAGGCCGTCCTGGTCCTGCTCCTCGGCCACGAGCGCCGCAAAGGTGGGCGCAAAAGACAGCAGGCTGCCGCTGGCCGCCAACTCGGTGCTGCCAGTACCCTGGAACTCGTCCCACACGGCCCGGATGGCGTCAGACAAGCCGTCGTCGCGGCTGTTGGCAGCTGCCAGCCCGCCACGGCCCAAGCCAACGCCATCTGCCTGCTCCTGCTGCGCCTGCTGCGCCTGCTGCGCCTGCTGCGCCTGCTGCGCCTCATTACCCACAGGCCCGGCCGCGTTGCCTAGGTCCAAGCTCGTTTGCTGCTGCTGCTGCTGCTGCTGGGACGAGAGGGCAGGCCGCTCACCGGCTATGCTGGGCACGGGGACGGGCACCGAAAGAAAGCCCTCAGGAACGGACGCGAAGGGGTTGGGCCGGTGGCCCCCGCCAGCAGCCGAGGCGGCGGCGGCTGCGGACAGTGCCTCAAGGGTCTGCAGCACCGACCCTCCGCCCCGCGGCTGCCGCGATGGCAGCGGCGGCGGCAGCGGCCGCAAGAGGTTCCCGGCGGCGGCGGTGCCGATGAAGGAGGTGCCGGCGCCGCCGCTGCTGCCGCCGGCGGCGCCAGCCAGCAGGGCCGCCGCCACCTGCGCGGGGCCCCTGTAGCTGCGCTGCACGGTGCCGTCAAAAGACCACCGCGAAGACGAGGGGCCTGAAAGCAGAAGCCCCACCGATGAGCTGAGGCCGCGACTCATCGCAGAGAAAATGGAGCTGGGCGGGTTGGCGAAAGGCGTGTCGGAGGCCGTGAAGGCGGAGGCGGAGGCGGAGGCGTGCCCCATGGCCGATGAGTCGCTGAGCCAGGGGGAGGGCCCAGCGGCGGGGGCGGCGGCGGGGCCGGAGGCGGGGGCAGAGGCGAGGCCGGAGGCGGATGCTGGTGCTAGGGAGAGTGGCATGGGAGCGGAGGTTGACTGAGGGGACAGGAGGCCGTCGGGGGACCTCAGGTCGGCGTGCGGCAGCTGTGCCGACGGCGGCGGCGGCGGCTCAGCGGCGGTGGGGACGGGAACGTCGAAGACGGACGGCATGGGCGGCAGCGTCGGCACGGGCGGCATGGCGGCAGCGGCGGGGGTGCCGTCGGTGAGGGTAGGGGAGGGGGTGGCGGAGGCTAGCCAGCGGGAGGAGGTCATGAGGTGGGTCAGGCCGTCGGCGGCGGTGGGGCAGCTCCGGGACCGGGTCATGGGCAGGGGGCCGTCGTCGGGGGTGGCGGCGGCGGCGGCGGCACCGCTGCCGCCGGAGCCTGCTAGGGCGTCAAACGCCGACGCGCCCCAGGAGTACGACGCCGGCTGCAGCGCTCCTGACGGCGGCGTGCCGGAGCTCGGGCCGGCCGCGCCGGCGACGGCGGCGGTGGCGGCGGCGACTGCAGCCGCCACGTCCGCCGCATCCAGCCGCTTGCGCCCTCGCTTGCGCGGGGACACCAGCCCGGCGGCGGCCTCCTCGGCCTCCACCGGCTCCGGCTCCTCGCCGCCGCCGGCGTCGCTGTCGCCGTCGCTGTCGCCGCCGGCGGCGTTGCGGCCGCGGCGTGCGTTGCGTGCCTTGCCCTTGAGGATGGGCAGGCGGTGGCGCTGCAGCCAGCGGCCCAGCGGCTCCAGGTCGGGGAAGGTGCGGATGGAGCGGTACCACTTGGCCATGGGGCTGCCGCCCAGCTGCAAAGGACAGCGAAGGAATCGGAAGGGAGCAGGGAAGGCGCAGAACTTCAAACAGGATGAGTGGTATTACCGGTAGCATGGGAGCGGAAAAGTGCATGTCTGTTTTGGAGCGGCATGGCCACAGACCACGGGCCTGCCGCCCAGCTGCGAGTGACACAAGGGCTGGCATGGAGGCGCGCTTGCGTCAACCATGGGCTAGCAACAGCTTGTTGCAGCTTGTGGGACAAACGTTTGAGGCGGTTCGTCAGGTGCTGGTCTTACGATTGCATATACCCTGCGCCTCTGCCGGTACCCTGCCACAATGTATAAGTGACAAGGAGCATCCTGACACTGTTCCGGTACAGCTTCGGCAGCTCACCTTTTCAAACTTGCTGCGGCCCATGAGGGTGGTCCCCACCAGGATGCAGTCCCCTCCCGTCAGGTACAGCTCGGGCAGGAAGGTGCCCACGATGGCGCCAGGGGCGTAGCACCGCGCGGGCGTGCCGCGCACCAGCCCGCTCGCCACGGCGCCAGCAGCCTCCTCGCCTGCCGCCGCTGCAGCCGCAGCCTCTGCGCCCACGTCGCCGCTGTCTGCGGGAGCAGGGACGGACGAGGAGCCCGCGGCGGCGGTTAAGGTGGCGGCGGCGGTGGAGGTGGAGGCTCCGCCGCCGCTGCGCTTGCTGCCGCGCTTGCCGCCGCCGCCTGGCGGGCCGTTGGGTAGCTGTCCGGGCTTGATGCGAACAGCCACCGTCACCTTGACGGAAGGCGGTACCTGCCGGGACAAGGGTAGTGCAGCGAATAGGAGGGTGGTCAGCTGTGGAACTGTGGGTTGAGCAGCGGGTGTGGAGTCTTTGGCAGGGGGACAACGAAGTGTGCGGTGTTGCATCCGGCCAAGAACGAGAGCCGTGAGGGGGGCACACCCGTATGCTGTGACTCGGGCTGTATGCAAGAAACGCAAGGCTGAAGGCATGGACTGTGGATCGCCCAGCCCGCATGCAAATCCCTCGGTGCACGAAATCCAACCTCTGTGCGATTTGGTACATGCCATGGCAAGCGCATCACGTGTGCTGGTACAGCCGCCGTACCTTCAGGGGCCCGTCCGGTCGTACGGCAGCTGCCGTACCTCCCCTGGCGTCATCCGAGCCCTCCGACTCCTGTCCGCTGTCGCCCTGCGCCCACGAGGCGCTCGCCTGCTGGCGCCGACCACGTGCCGTACTGCGGGTGGCGCCGCTGCCGCCGCCGCCGCCACCGCCACCACTGCCGCCGCCGCCGCCGCCGCCGCCGGCGGGCCCACTGCTGCCGCCGGGTACGCTGCTGCACTGGTGCGTGGCAGGCTCCTTCGCACCGCTGCCCGTCAGACTGTCAGACGTCGGCGCTGTAGAGCCCACACTGTTGGGGCCGTCCCTGCCGCTGCCACTCGCAGCCCCGCCGCCGCTAGTGACGACCGCGAAAGGAAAACCGTCGGCCATGTGCTCAGCGTCAATGGAGCCGGTTAAGTGGTCGCCCAGGCCGTAGGCGCTGCACACGGGCTGCTGCTGCTGCCCTTGCTCCTCGCAGTCAGCCAAAGACCGCATCATGGACAGCTCAAGGCTCTTGGTGAGCTCCTCCGGCAGGGACGCCACGCCCTCCATGTCAAGGGAGTCCTCCCGCAGCTGCAGGCAGCCGTCCCCGGCAGAGCCCGCACCGGCCCACAGGCCCGGTGCCACACCGCCCGACTCGGGAGGGCACCGCCCGTCAAGGTCCATCAGGTCAGCTGCAGGGCCGTTGGCGTCCCGGGGTTCAGCTGCAGCAGGGGAGGGGCCTCCCAGGGGCCCAGGAGCTGAAGGGCTCCATGGCGGTGGTGGCCGTGTGGGGGCTGAGGACGAGCCGAGCGCGGTCCCTGCGTGCGCGGGGCTGCTGCCGCCGGCCTCGTGTCCGTCGCAGCTGATAGACATGCACATGCGGAAAGGCGCAAAGCTGGGAGGGTGGTGGTGAAGCAGGAGAGGCGGTGAGCCGCTTGGCTGAGCCTCGTTGCCGAAGCACCCCGCTGCGCTGTCGCCGTCGACGGCTATTGCTTGCAAACTGCTGCTGTTGCCCTCTGTGGCGCTGCTTCCGCAGGTGATGCAGGAACGCCCCCCGCCGCACCCAACGCAGGTCGCGAACGGTTGGGATGTGGGCCCAAAATACCGCGACGCAGACCCTGAAATCCAGCTTTGCTCCTGATGGTCTAAGATGCTTTCGGTGTGCGTCGCTTCACCTCCCTTCCCCGCCCCCCAGGATATGTCGACGGGTTGAGGTGGGCATGAAGAGGTCGCGGGGCCCATGACAGGCCCATGCCCGCTGTCGGGTGGGCAAGCGGAAGGATGTGTCTGCATTAACTGCTTTTCGCTGGCTGATGGTCCCAGGAGAGCCGCTGGAGCGGAAGGGATGAGGGGAGTCGGCAAGCTGAACGACGCCCAGCCCGGGCAAGCCCCTGACATGTCCACCTGGGATTACGCATATGAAATGTTGCAGACATTGAGAATTATGCAGTATGCCATCTTGCCATGGGTGCGAAGTATGTGTCAGGGCGACAAGGAAGGCAAGAACGCATTAGATGGTGCCCACCACACATGAAATGAATCTGTATGCTTGTCTGGTATGTATAAGGCGAGTTTGGCTATGCTGCCATCAGGCGGGGTGGCACTACAAAGGCACTACACGCAGCTGCAGTTGTGTACACATTACTGGTTACAGCAGTGCAGAGGTGACTTACAAAAGCCGACAGAAGTATTGAGTGTTCGGGTCTTGTCACCGGCGAAAAGGGTGGAGTAGATCAGTCCAGCTGCAGGCCGCGACATGCTCTGGAGTTGACCCATCCAGGCACAGCTATTTGTCTTCAAGGTGCAGTGCCTTTGCCCGACAGATGATAGGCCCAGTGTGCCGGTGTGGGCCGGCAATCTCCTGTTTTCGACATTTCGAGTAGGGGACTTGCCCTTCTCGCGCGCCCCCAACCGCCGATGAAGTCCGACCCTTGGCTTCTGAATTTCCGGCAGCCCAAGTCCATTAAGCTTTTTCAAAGGACATTAAAATATATCCCCGAATCTGGGTTATTTTCTGTGGGCCTCGGCTAATTTGTATGGGCCGACAGTCTCAGTACATTGGGCGTACTATGAACGGGAGCCTAAGTTTATAAAGCCTAAGTTTAAAAGTATGCGCCACCATGATTTTTCATTCGAGCAATATCAAGCCCAATGGCTAGATCAGAAACCTCAAATGAATATATTCATCTTGCACCGCTGCTACGAGGCAGCAACTCCGTTACTACTGTCGTCGCAGCGTCGTTAGAAAGCAGCATGGTGATATTCCACAAGGGATAATATGTCAAGGGTGATACGCGATGGACTGCTCTTCTCTTTGTGCCGAGGAAGTGTGTGGACAAGCTGTACCTGTTCCGCCTCACTTCCGCTTCACTGCTAAGTTGCTTGTCATTCTTTAGCCTGTTGCATAGATACTTTCAATTTCAACTTGGCTGTCCTGCAGACGGAAAAGCTTCACACAGAAGAGTTGGTGTGGGCAGAAGACAAGGGCCGGGCACAAGCGAGGGTTACCGGGCACAAGCGAGGTTTACCATGCAACTCTACTATGCCAGTGGACTTTAGGTGGTGAACCGGTCAAAAGTTCAGCGCCTGCCAGTTACGACTTCTGAGGAGCCGAAACTCTCTCTCAGCTGAGGTCAGCAAGGGAGAGGCCAGCCAGGGGCCAGCCAGGGGCCAGCCAGGGAAAGCTGGTCCAGGGCGGTTTTCTGTCGCAGGTGGTTGGCGACGGCAATGCCACATGCTGCCACCATGCTTTCCGCCGCCACACCCTGTACCACCAAAAGCCCAACGCGACCCATGGTTCCGGGAAAGCTTGGTAGCCACCATGGTGATGACCGGCTCAGGGCATTGCCAGGGTAGCGGCATCCTTGTGGATACAGGTACTAGTGCTTTGGGCCCGCATCACAGGCTGTACATCTTATGGAGCCATGCCTCCTGGCCGTACAGCGACAGGTAGGGCCGGGAGATTCTGTGTTTGCTAAGTGCCTGGTACCGGCTGCCCCTATCCTTGGGGCTGGCCAGGGCTGGGCTGGACTCAAGACTGGGAGCGCATCTGCGACGACGCCTTGTCGTATTCGGTGGCTGACCTCAATTGCGCAAAGCCACTTCACTACAGGCCCGCATAGCCGCGGGACAAGTACAATGATGGGGTGCACTTAGTGTGGATGCTTTCCCGCGCATGATAGGAGGCTGAGCCCCCTCCCCCCCCCGGCCGTTGTCGGTGGGGCAGGTGCAGGTTGGCGTTGAGTTCCGGCATTGCTCGTTGCCACCGCCAAAGTCCCAGACAAAGGAAAGCACCCTTACTTGAACAGTGCGGCCACTGTATGTAACTGACTGCCGTGGGCTTGGTCCCTCTGGCACGCCCCTTTCCTAGTGCCCTCAACCTGCCTCAACCTGTTCCAAAAACCGTTGAGAGCAACAGCAAGGCGGCATGGCCGCTGGCAAGGCACGAGACCGCGAGACCCATTCTGGGCCCTTGCAGAGTGCGTTTACGCACTTCGGTCAACTTGACTTCGGTGCAACATGGCAGAAGGCTCGTGCGGTAACGTACCCTACGTGCATCGGTGCATGACAGGACAGGGGCGACTACCGTACTTGCCCCTGATTACCGTAGGGACATCATCCACGCGTGCAGCAACGGAGCCGGTTGCTGCAACGGACAACAAACCGCCTTCACATCGCCACAGGTGGCCTAATGGCCCTGGCTGGCCTTTCTTCGGCCGTCCCGTGCTGGGGGGCCTTCGCCGGCCGTACATGACCGGCCGGTACGGTGGATGGGGGCCACCTGGGCGCGTCCCGGGTGCAACACACCCCACCTCCT
>VFQN01003165.1_pt1 | contig 24077 bp, 19 predicted proteins | sample 3512371 | NCBI WGS metagenome assembly VFQN01 (sample SAMN10412370, study PRJNA504923) | tailings metagenome | isolation source: Replicate 2 from Balatoc abandoned mine | place: Philippines: Itogon, Benguet | collected 2017-08-28
ATTCTGGATCGAAGAAAACAGACAAACGATTTTCTTTGGTGGTGATGATGCCCCACAGCTACAGCAAATGAAAAGCAGGTTCGTAGCAAAATATGATTATGACGGAAAAAAATGTATGGAACTTCGGAAACAATGGTGGGAAGAGGGACAGACTAAAGGCTGGACTTTTCTCTTCTACCATGATATTCAATCACCTGTTTGGGGACCGCTAAAATAATACCATTATTCACCGTCTTTCTTTTCTCTGACTTTACGACGCATCTCCATACGATCCTGTAACTCCTTTCGAACAACGTTCATGAATTCACGTTCTGCTACCAATGCTTTGTTTACTCTTTCATCGGATACCAATACTTTCTTAAGCTCAACTCGATAACGCTTACGAATATTCAATACCGCTTCTTCAAAAGCAATAATATCATCTTTATTATCTTGTCTTGCTTTCCGTACTTCTGCACTATGACTATTATACAATGGCCAGAACTTTTCAGCTTCTTCGGTAGTCAAAGCAAGATGTTTAGTAAAGTATGCCACTTTCAGCACCTCAATATTTTCACGTGTACCCCGCATTCTTTCAATAGGAGGCTGTGCCTGAACATGCATATAAGCTGTGAAGAATAATAGAAAGGAAAGTGTAAAGAGTATTCTTGTTTTCATGATTAGCTATTTATATCTACTGTTTCAGTGGATGTTGATTCAGTAGATTCTTGTAAGTATTGTTTCAGTTCATCATCTGACATATCATCCAAATGATCATTTACATCAGGCAGTTCATCAATTTGTAAGGATTCCTGATCAGCAGTAGCGATCACTAATTTCTCTGCACTACTCAAATAATTCGTCAATTCATCTTCACTCAGTTTCGATATTTCATTGGACACATCCATTTTAGCATATTGATCAGGATCAACTGGTATTGTTGCTTGATTACCATTATAAATAAAAGCAGCTGTTAGCAGTACTCCTATCATTGCTGCCGCTGCGGCATAACGCATCCATACATTTTTTCTAACAGCAGGCATCGCAATAACTTTCCCAGCATCAGTTGCTGCCTTTGCATCCATGATCGCTTGAATATCTAATACAGGAACAGTCTTAGTTTGATAAGGATTGGTTTTAGGTATCGATTGTAAAAATGGTGCCACTTCCTGTAATTCATCACTCACATCAGCGTGTCTTATTGCTGCCAAAATAGCATCGGGAAGTTGTGTAAAATAGTTTTCAGGCACTTCAAATACATTGACCTTAGTTGGCAATCCGGTACTGATTCGCTCCAGAATTGTTTCAGACAATGCATCAAAATAACCAACAGGCACTTTGTAGGGTGCTGTAACCGGCCAAGTAGTAACAGAACTTACTATGCTTGCCAATTCTATCGTTATTTCTTCCCTATTCTGCATGTCCATTAGATATCTGTGGTGTTTGTAAGTTTAATGTTCCAGTATAAATGCCTCAATTTTTTTTGCTGCATGGTGATAGCTTGCTTTTAAGGCCCCTTCACTTGTATCCAGTATCCTACTCATTTCTTCGTATGGCATTTCATCATAATAACGAAGATTAAATACCACTCGCTGCTTTTCCGGCAACTGCTGGATCGCCAATTGCAATTTCCACTCGAGTTTATTGGCATCAAAATTACTATCCGCCTTCACTTTATTGCTTAATGCTTCTCCCACCTCGTCCATACTAACAGACGCTTTTCGTTTTTGCTGCTCAATAAAGCTTAAACTTTCATTGGTAGCAACCCGATACAACCAAGTGTACAAGCGACTGTCTTCCCTAAAATTTTCTAATCCCTTCCATACTTTTATAAACATATTCTGCAATACGTCATTAGCATCTTCATGATCAACCACCATCCTGCGAATATGCCAGTAGAGTTTCTCCTGGTATTTTTTAATAATACCTGTAAATCCCTGCTCTTTTGTAGCCGGCTCCCGAAACTGTTGCAGTAATACCAAATCGTCTGATTGCATGCAGGGCTATTTTACGCTAATATAAATGCTCCTGTACGTTAGACTCGCTTTTTGCCTCAAAGTTTAATCTGCCAATAACTAACATTTGTTTTATAAGACACTATAAATCATTAGTTTAACAAGCGATATCTGTTAGTTTTTAGGATAAAAATGTATATTAGGGTATGTCATCGCGTCAATATATCCAACAATTCCGGCGTAACGTAACGGATAAATATACCATCTACAACAGCCTTTTCGCTGCTTTGCCTTTTTCTGGCATTGCTAATGTGGGTGCTTTATTACCCATACTTTCTCAAGCCTGTGAGGATGATTATAAATCGGGGAAAAATCCAGTTGAGATCATCAATGACTTTTTTTTGCAGCATACTCCGGTTCGCGATGAAAAAGAGAAAGTAGATCGTTTGTTCAAGTTTGTTCAATACATCGAGCGACAGGTAGTATTATTTGATGCCATAGAAGATGCTGCTTTCAATACCGTTAACAATATCGAGGGCCCCGGCAGTTTAAAAGCGTTGTACAATGAAGCGGTATTCGCAGGCAAAACACAAGCGTTAAAAAACAAATTGAAAAAATTCAGTGTAAGAGTGGTGTTAACGGCTCACCCTACACAGTTTTATCCAGGTAGTGTTTTGGGAATTATTCATGACATGAGTGAAGCGATTGCTAAAAACGATTTTCATACCATCAATGAGTATATTCAACAATTAGGTATCACTCCTTTCTTTAATAAAAAGCAACCCACACCTTATGACGAGGCTTTGAACTTAATGTGGTACCTAGAAAATATTTTATACCACTCCATCGGTAATATTTATAATTTTATTGAACGTGATATTTTTGATCACGACTACAATGGCGATAACCCTTTCATTGAATTAGGTTTCTGGCCAGGTGGCGACAGAGATGGTAATCCATTTGTAAATGCAGCAACCACACTCAAAGTTGCCGAAGCATTACGCAGCTCCATTACCGTATGCTATTATCGGGATATCCGCAAACTAAAAAGAAGACTCACTTTCTCCAATGTAGATGTACTACTGCAAGAACTAGAAGCTATTCTGTATGAGAACGTTTTTCGTCCAACAGAATCAGAACCCATACAAGCTACCACACTACTGGATAAACTAATAACAATCCAGCAGTTGGTGAAAGAAAAACATCATTCTTTGTTTTTACAAAGACTCAACAGTCTGATTCATAAGGTAAAAATATTTGGGACACATTTTGCTACACTTGATATCAGACAAGATAGTCGCATTCATACCCAAGTCATTCAAAATATTCATGACACACTAGTAAAAGTCCGCGGTAAAGGATTGTTGCCCGATGATTACACGCATCTTTCTGTAGCCGAAAAAATTACCATACTCAGTTCCCTGGAAGATCAGCTCGATCCAGCTTTGTTTGAATCTATTACGCGCGATACCCTAGAAAGTATTTATGCCATTCAAACGATTCAACAAAGAAATGGAGAAGCCGGCTGTAACCGTTATGTAATCAGCAATTGCCAGAGTAGTTTGAATGTGATAGAAGTCTATGCATTATTCAAACTATGTGGCTGGAAAGAAAAAACACTCTCGGTAGATATTGTTCCTCTTTTTGAAACCATTGATGATTTGGCTCAAGCCGAACAAACCATGGATCTGTTGTATCAGTTACCCGTATATGCCAATCACTTGAAAAGCAGAAGTATGCAGCAAACAATCATGCTTGGTTTTAGTGATGGCACAAAAGATGGTGGTTATCTGCAAGCCAACTGGAGCATTTACACTGCGAAAGAAAATCTCACCGCTATTTCTAGAAAGTACAATATCAAAGCAAAATTTTTTGACGGTCGCGGTGGCCCTCCATCAAGAGGTGGAGGAAAAACACATAAGTTTTATGCTTCTATGGGTTCCAATATTGAAAATGAAGAAATACAACTGACCATTCAAGGACAAACGATCACATCGAATTTTGGCACCATTCAATCTTCTCAATACAACCTCGAGCAATTAATGAGTGCAGGTATCAGTAATGAGTTGTTTGCTGACACAAGAATACAATTATCACAACACGATCGTTTTCTGATGGAAGAATTAGGTAGCATCAGTCATGCTACTTATCAAGCATTCAAAAAGCATCCGCTATTTCTTTCATACCTGCAGCAATTCAGTCCACTTAACTTCTACAGCAAAAGTAATATCGCTAGTAGACCGGCCAAAAGAGGTAATAGCGGAGCCTTGCGTTTTGAAGATTTACGTGCCATTCCATTTGTAGGTAGTTGGAGTCAGCTGAAACAAAATGTACCGGGTTTTTTTGGTGTAGGCACTGCATTAAAAACGATGAAAGAAAAAGGTTTGTGGGATGATGTAAAAGCCATGTTCAGGAATGTACTATTCTTCCGAACGTTGATCGATAATAGCATGATGAGTATGCTCAAATCATTTTTTCCATTAACAGAATATATCAAAGAAGATCCTGAGTTCGGTGCCGTGTGGCAATTGGTGAAAGATGAGTTCGACCTAACCTGTAATATGGTGTTGGAATTGGCAGAAGTTACTCAACTCATGGATGATGACCAACCCGGAAGAGCGTCGATTCAAATGCGTGATAAAATTGTACTACCACTTCTCACCATACAACAATATGCACTCTACCAAATTCGAAACCATACGGGTGATGGACCAGAGAAAGAAGTCTATGAAAAACTGATTACCCGAAGTATGTTCGGAATCATCAATGCCGGCAGAAACTCGGCTTAGTGAATAATGAATGTCGAATTTCGAATATCCAATTTCGAAGTTGGGAGTTGGACATTCATTATTCATCATTCACTATTGCCCCCTCCGTCTTTCCAGTTCCAGAGATGTAAACAGGCATAGGTTCTGTAAGGGCTCCAAGTGGCTGATATCTTGAGCATTCTTGCTTTCATTTTCTTTTTATCTGTTGCGCTGATCTTATACAGCTTACACATTGCTTGTTGAATACCTAAATCATCCACCGCAAATACATCTTCCCTTCCGAGTGTGAACATCAAAAGCATTTCTACTGTCCATTTACCTACTCCTTTAATACTTGTGAGTAGTTCAATGACAGATTTATTATCCATCTGCAATAATTTTTTATCCGTGATCTTGTGTTCAATACAAAACTGAGCTACATTCTGTACATAACTCACTTTAGCATTACTCAAACCGATGGCTCGAAGGGTTTCAAAAGGTGTGTCCAATACCTGTTGCGGTTTGGGTTCTTTACCATTATAAAGTGCCAGAAAACGGTGAAAGATCACTTTGGCTACTTTAGTACTCAGTTGTTGACTCATGATACTCGCCATCAACCGCAATGGAATATTTTTATGGAGTTTAAGTGAGTGAGTATCACCCGTTAAAATAGTGGCCAGTTTGGGATCTTTTTTAAGATGTTTGATGTATTCCATATCAGCAAGTTAGAGAATCGGTTTCAACCTGAAAACTTACCTTGCAAAGAATTATGAAAAGGCATCTTCAATTTACTGCAGATGGTTCTCATACCATTCAAATCGATGAACTCAATGTTACGTATCATAGTAAACATGGTGCTATACAAGAAAGTCAACATGTTTTCATAGATGCTGGTATCAGTTACTTACATCAAATGAAACAGCTCAATGAATACCAGATTCTTGAAATGGGATTTGGTACAGGACTGAATGCATTACTCAGTATTATTTTCGCAGAAGAGATGAGAGTATCTGTTAAGTATCATAGTGTCGAAGCTTTTCCTTTAACGGATGAGGAGGTAAGCATGCTCAACTATGGAACACTGTTAGAACAACTCTCCATGTTCTCGGAAATACATGCAGTACCTTGGAATACCGCTACTCCTATCCATCCGAAATTTGAATTGTACAAACATCACAGCACGCTGAATGATTTCAATACCCAAGAACAATTCAATATCATGTATTACGATGCCTTTGCTCCTACCGCACAGCCAGAATTATGGACTGTTGAGGTCTTTAAAAAGCTTTATCAATTGTTGAAACCGGAGGGAATTCTGGTTACTTATTGTAGTAAAGGCGTTGTAAGAAGGGCCATGGAAGCTGCGGGTTTTAGGGTAACCAAACTACAAGGTCCGCCCGGGAAAAGAGAAATGGTAAGGGCTTTCAGAGACCATTAATTTTCAGTAGCTTTCTGAAAATTATCCGCATGAGAAAGCTTCTTTTCTGTTTTTTCTTTTTCCTACTTACTTCAGCATTTGCACAGAATAAAGACGAGCAAACAATCCGTTCTATACTTGATCGCCAAACCAAAGATTGGAATCGTGGCGATATTCCCGCTTTCATGAAAGGATATTGGCAGAGTGATAGTCTGATGTTCATCGGAAAAAATGGTGTTACTTATGGTTATCAAACCACATTGAACAATTATAAAAAGAATTATCCGGATGCAACTGCAATGGGACAGTTGCAGTTTGATATTCTTCAAGTAAAGCCTTTAGGCAAAGAACATTACTTTGTTCTCGGCAAATGGATGTTAAAGAGAACCATAGGAGACTTGAGTGGACATTACACATTAATATTCAAAAAGATCAAAGGAGAATGGGTGATTGTTGCGGATCACAGTAGTTGAGTGTAATATTTCATGCAGATGTTCTACTAACAATAAAAATCAAAAAAATGGTAGCGATTATTTTAGGGGTGATTATACTCATTATAGGTATCGTCCTCAAAAATCAGGAAAGAGAAGAGTTGCGTAAACTCGCAACAGGCATTAGAATATTGGCTTTGATTATCATCATCGTTGGCTTCCTCACTTCTTGTATCAAACAAATAGATGCAGGTCAGATTGGTGTAAAAAGTTTATTCGGTAAAGTATCTGATGATATTCTCACCAGTGGTTTGAATATGGTAAACCCATTGGTAGACGTGAAGACCGTTGATATCAAAACCCAGAACTATACCATGAGTGGTGTTCATGATGAAAGCACCAACAGTACTTCTGGAGATGATGCCATTAAAGTATTAACTGCTGATGGATTAGAAGTAGTAATAGATCTCACAGTTTTGTATCGTGTCATTGGTACCGAAGCCCCACGCATTGTGAGAGAAACCGGACTTGATTATAAAGACAAAATTGTTCGTCCGCTTACACGTACAAAGATCAGAGACAATGCTGTTTACTTTACTGCCATTGAGTTATACTCTAATAGAAGAGATGATTTTCAAAATCGCATATTCAAAAGTATTGAAACAGACTTCAAGAAAAGGGGATTGATACTGGAACAATTACTAGTAAGAAATATCACTTTACCTGCCAACGTAAAAACATCCATCGAAGAAAAAATCAAAGCAGAACAGGAAGCACAGAAAATGGAGTTCGTATTGCAAAAAGAAAAGCAAGAAGCAGAGAGAAAACGTGTAGAAGCACAGGGTATTGCTGATTATCAGCGTATCATGAGTAGTGGATTAACTGATAAACAATTACAATACGAACAAATTCAGGTATTAAAAGGATTGGTTACCTCTCCCAACTCAAAAGTGATTGTAATGGGTAAAGGAAATACACCTGTGATTCTGGATACAAAAGATCAGAAAAATTAAGCAGAGGTTTTCTGAGGAATCACCGCATAATACACCATCAGCCTGCGGAATAAGAGATGACCGAAGAAAACACCAATGACTGATGATAAAATATCCAGGTAATCAAAGGTTCTTCCGAAAATAGGAATCAGTTGCAGGTATTCATTAATGACTACCAGTAATAAACCAAAGCAGCAAGTAATATTCAGATCTCGATCATTTTCCAGCCTGAAAAAACGTTGAAAGAACCAACAGGCCCCAAATGGTAAGAGAAAAGAGCCAATCAAATTAGGAGCAAGTCCGATGAGTGGTTTGAAAGCCGGATCAATATGTACAAAGGGACGGATCAAAAATTTGATCGTCCAAATCACTAGTGTACCAATGATCATGATCTGTTTAGATATTCTTTTTAAGGGCATTCCGTTCGGTTTCAATAATGAAAATAAGAAAATAGCGATGTAATTCACTACATCGCTATTTTTTTATCCAACGGATGAATCCAATATAAGTTACTCTTCAAAATTCAATGGCTTGCTCCAAAGGCGAATGATAAACCATAAATAACCGGTGAGACTAGCAACGAAGAAGCAATAAAACAGGATATTTCCCAATTTAATTTTCTCATGTACAAACGCATAATCATACATGATGCCAAAAGTAGAATTGAGGGCCAGCCATAGAAGACCCAGTGAAAGGGTATTCACGATTCTCAGTAGATATTTTCTTACGGCAGGTTCCAAAATGCGTCTTTTGTAAACTAACTACAACTGCGGTACCCGATTGTTCTACGTAATCTAAATTATTTCGCGAAAGCATCCCATTAATCCATGCTCTGGTTACTGGCAGCAGCAATCTTCAACAACCGATCGAATTGTGCCGGTGTAAGGTCATTGTAGAAATAGTAAATCGGATTTACAGGGTTTCCATAACGATGTACTTCATAATGACAGTGCGGACCTGAGCTTTTCCCTGTATTTCCAACATATCCAATCACTTCCCCTCTTTTTACTCTTTGTCCAACCCTTGCTTTAATACGGTACATATGTCCATATAAAGTTTCATAACTATTCCCATGGTTAATCACTACTCGGTTACCAAAACCACCGGTATTAAAGCCTGCATCCGTCACTACACCATCTGCTGTAGCATAAATGGGTGTACCATGTGGAGCGGTAAAATCCATTCCTAAATGCGCTCTTCTATCTTTATAAATAGGGTCAATACGATATCCATAACCCGATGCAATACGGGTAAGGTTTTTATTGCTGATGGGTTGAATAGCCGGGATTGATGCCAATAATTTTTCCTTATTCTTTACCATCTGAGTGATATCATCAAATGATTTTTGCTGATAAGCCATCCGAAGCGACAGGTTATTCAATTGCGCCGTCATGTTTTTGATCAGCTCGGTGGAACCCATGGCCTGTAACAATTGGATTTCTTTGCGCTTCTCCATTTCACGAATACGCGCACTATCTGGAATTGGCTTGGATTCAAAAATGGAGCGATATACTTCATTATCCCGATTGGCCAATTCATCCATTTGAAGGGTTAATTGCTTCACCCTTTCTTCCAGCACCCCATAATTCTGCTTTAAGTCTTCATTTTGCTGACGCAAGAGCTTTTCTTTAGGAGAGTCGATATAACGGAAAGCGATCGCGAAAATTATCATGCCCGTTACAATAGACGCAGCAATAAAACCAAATAATTGCAATAACCGAACCCGAAGCGGGGTTTCCAGCTTCTCATACCGGAGTGTATGGGTATTGTAATAATATTTGATCTTCTTCATATCCTGGGGGGCGCCGCTATGAGCGACTTAAAAACTCGTGTTTTTGGGTATTATTTGCTCTGGTTGAAGGCAAAACCTTGAAATCTTACCGCTTTCCAAGAAAGGTCAATTCCTTACCTTTGATGCCCTTTAAAAGCGCTCAAAGATAGCTTCTGAGCAACTAAAATACAGTTTTTAAAATATATACCCAGATGATGACCAGCGCAGAGATTAGAAAGAAGTTCCTGGATTTTTTTGCCTCCAAGCAACACCAGATCGTGCCTTCAGCACCGATAGTGGTAAAGAATGACCCTACCCTTCTATTTACCAATGCGGGGATGAACCAATTCAAAGATTATTTCCTGGGTAATAAACAAGCATCTTCTCCAAGAATTGCAGATACACAAAAATGTTTGCGTGTAAGTGGTAAACACAATGATCTGGAAGAAGTGGGGGTTGATACTTATCATCACACCATGTTTGAAATGCTGGGAAACTGGAGTTTTGGAAATCCTGCCCGTCCGGCAGGCGGGTATTTCAAAGCAGAAGCCATAGCCTGGAGCTGGGAACTATTGACAGAAGTCTATAAACTAGATAAAGACCGATTATACGTCACCATTTTTGAAGGTGATGATAAAGAGGGAATCCCACGTGATGAAGAAGCTTTTCAAGAATGGAAAAAAGTGATTCCGGAAGACCGAATTCTACTCGGAAATAAAAAGGATAATTTTTGGGAAATGGGTGATACAGGACCATGTGGACCTTGTACCGAAATCCATGTGGATTGCAGAACGGCAGCAGAAAGAAAAGCTGTAGATGGAAAAACACTGGTGAACAATGATCATCCCCAAGTGATTGAGATTTGGAACAATGTATTCATCCAATTCAATCGCTTAAAAGATGGAAGTCTTGAATCATTACCTGCCAAACATGTTGATACCGGAATGGGTTTTGAAAGGCTGGTGCGTGTGATTCAGGGAAAGCAGAGTAATTATGATACAGATGTATTCACTGGAACCATTGCAGCAGTAGAGAATATCACCGGAAAAAAATACGATTACAGCGACAGCAAAGAAGCAGTAGCTTTTCGTGTATTGGCAGATCACATTCGTGCGATTTCTTTTACGATTGCTGACGGACAATTACCTTCGAATACCGGAGCAGGATATGTGATCAGAAGAATTTTGAGAAGAGCTGTTCGTTATTATTATTCTTATCTCGATTATAAACAACCTTTATTACATCAACTGGTTCCAGTCATTGCTCAACAGTTTGTAACTGTATTTCCAGAATTACAGCAACAACTGGATTTTGTTAGCAAAGTAGTGAAAGAAGAAGAAGATGCTTTCCTTCGCACATTAGATAAAGGGCTGAAGCGAATTGATGATATTATTCACTCAGCTAGTAATAAAACCATTCAAGGTAAAGCCGCTTTTGAATTGTTTGATACGTATGGTTTTCCATTGGATCTGACAAGATTGATTGCTACGGAAAATGATTTGACGGTAGATGAAAAAGGATTTGAAGCAGAAATGCAACAACAAAAAGACAGAAGTCGCGCTGCCACTGCTGTTGATACAGAAGACTGGGTCACTCTCAAAGAAACTACCAATAACAGTTTTATCGGATACACCGCATTAGAAACCTCTACTGTTGTTACACGATACAGAAAAGTAAAAGCCAAGGGGAAAGAAGCCTATCAACTGGTTTTGGAAAACACACCTTTCTATGCAGAAAGTGGCGGACAAACGGGTGATCAGGGTATACTTGATTTTAACGGTGAACTCATTCCGGTAATTGATACTAAGAAAGAAAATAATCTGATCATTCACTTCTGCGAGCAATTACCTACAACCATTGATGGTGCTGTAGTTGCGAAAGTTGATGCAAGCAGAAGACAATCTACTGCTATTCACCACAGTGCTACACATTTGTTACATGCAGCATTGAGACAAGTATTGGGAGCCCATGTTGCACAGAAAGGAAGTTTGGTCAATGATACACAATTGCGTTTTGATTTCTCACACTTTGCTAAAGTAACAGACGAAGAAATCACCCAAATCGAAAAAATCGTTAACCAAAAAATCAGAGAAAATATTCCGGTAGTCATCAAAGAAATGGCTAAAGATGATGCTGTGCAATTAGGAGCTATGGCATTATTTGGTGAGAAGTATGGTGATGTAGTAAGAGTAGTCATCATTGACCCTGCATACTCTATTGAACTCTGCGGAGGTACGCATGTTGGTGCAACCGGAGAATTGGGTATTTTCAAAATCAAATCAGAATCAGCTGTTGCTGCTGGTGTAAGACGTATTGAAGCCTTGAGTGGTGCAACTGCAGAAGCTTATATTGATGAACAACTCAATCAATTAGCAGCAGTTCGTGAAGCATTAAAAAACCCAAAAGAAATCATTAAATCGGTAGAGAATTTATTTGCTGAAAACAATGAGCTCAAAAAGAAAGTTGAAAGTTTAGAAACCAAGCAAATACAAATTCTCAAACAGGAATTATTGAGTAAAGCAGAAACTATCAATGGGATTTCTTTTGTAGGTGCTTTAACAGAATTGAGTAGTGCAGATGCACTCAAGAAGCTTTGCTTTGAACTGAAAAATGATCTTACCAATTATCTCGTGGTATTAACTGCCAATACAGATGGCAAAGCGAATGTAGCTGTTATGTTATCTGAAAATCTAATCAGTGAAAAAGGATTAGAAGCTCCAAAAATTATCAAAGAACATATTGCAGGTCTGATTAAAGGTGGCGGCGGCGGACAAAAAACACTAGCCACTGCCGGCGGACAAGATGCCAGTAATTTGGCACAGGTGGTGGAGAAGGTGAAAGCGTTGATTTAGTAGTTCATGGTTGATGGTCCATAGTCCATGGCAGAACATTATTGGTTTTCACCATGGACTATGGACCATCAGCTATAACCCAATCCATTAACCTTATTTAACATTTCCGAAAGCCTTCGTAAATAAAAAATTGCTGTACATTTGACTACTAAACATTTCGTACACCAAAATTTTATGATTATGTATCGCAAATGGATCGCCGTATTCGTGCTTGCTGCGGGAATGACTGCATCGGCACAAACCACAGACAAAAAAGAGCGTGAGGAAGAAGTAAAAGAAAAAAGACAAAAAACAACCATTGTTATTGATGGAGACAAGGTGATTGTAAATGGCAAGGATTTGAAAGATATGTCGCCGGAAGAAAGAGAGAAACTGGGCGATATGAAATTACGAATAGCCCCTTCTGTACGCATTAGAACTCCACGCAATGGTGGTCATCTTTTTGATCTTGATGAAATAAGAATCAAGAAACCGGAAGGCACTCCACGCGCTTTTTTAGGTGTGATGAGTGAAAAAAATGAAAAAGGTGCTAAGATCACTTCTGTTACCAAAGAAAGTGCTGCTGCCAAATCGGGTCTTCAGAAAGACGATATCATTACCAAAGTAAATGAGGAAACCATCACCGACAGTGAAGATCTGTTTGAAACCATTCGCAAATTCAAGCCAGAAGATAAAGTAACTATTTCTTACTTACGTGATGGTCAATTGAAAACAACCACAGCAGTGCTTGGCAAGACGATGGAGATGGGTTTTGATTTTAATTTTGAAGATCGTTTTGGGCAAGGATTTAACTTCGATATGCCTGAGTTAAGAGAGCTGGAAGATTTTAATTGGAATTTTGCACGTAAACCTAGACTTGGCATTGAAATTCAGGATACGGAAGACAGCAAAGGGGTAAAAGTAACCGAGGTAGACGATGAAACACCTGCTCAAAAAGCAGGCCTTCAGGAAAACGACATCATCACCAACATTAATGGCAAAGCAGTAAACTCAGTAGACGAAATAAAAGCTGTTTTGAAAGAAGTAAAGGAAGGCGATTTAATCAAAGCAAGTATCATAAGGTCTGGAAAAACTCAAACATTAGAAATCAAAATTCCGAAAAAGTTAAAAACGGCTGATCTGTGAACCATTAGACAGGAAGCCACGTTATAAGTTTCTCATGTGCATTATAGGACCGCGTCACCTTACAATTGTAAGAGTTGGCGCGGTTTTTTTATTTGTATATTTAATCAAAACAACATCATGAGAATTCTTACGCTGATTGGGCTTATCTGTCTAAGTGTTCAAAATTTTGCTCAGGTTTATCGAGCTAAAGAACCATTGGTTCACACCTATTCCATAGTTGCCAGAGATGAGCAAACCGGAGAAATGGCAGTAGGCGTACAAAGCCACTGGTTCAGTGTAGGCACTTCTGTTCCTTGGGCTGAAGCAGGTGTAGGAGCTGTGGCAACTCAATCGTTTGTAGATAAATCTTATGGTCCAAAAGCATTGGCATTGCTAAAGACCGGATTATCAGCACAGCAAGTTCTTGATAAACTAGTGGCTGATGATCCGGGCAGAGAGGTAAGACAAGTATCGATTATTGATTCAAAGGGAAATGTTGCTACACATACCGGTAAGAATTGTATACAGGTGGCCAGCCACATCAAAGGAAATAATTACAGCGTACAAAGTAATATGATGCTGGGCGATCAGGTAGATGAATACATGTCTGAGGCTTTTGAAAAAAGTAAAGGCAAACCATTGGCGGAAAGAGTATTACTGGCTTTGGAAGCAGCTCAAAAAGCAGGAGGGGATATTAGAGGTATGCAGGCTGCAGCGATTATCGTTGTTCCAGGGAAAACCACAGAACCTTGGAATAATAAAACGGTAGATATACGGGTAGATGATGCAAAGGAGCCATTGAAAGAATTACGCCGTATTTATACCGTACACCTAGCGTATCAACACATGAATGATGGAGACCTCGCTGTGGAGAAAAATGATATGGCCAAAGCAATGGCTGAGTACAAAGCTGCCATGCAATTATTCCCAGATAACCTTGAAATGCAATTCTGGACAGCCATCACATTAGCTAATAACAAAGAGGTAGATAAAGCCATTCCGATGTTAAAGAAGATTTATGATCAGGATAAAAATTGGAAAGAACTCACCAAAAGATTACCCGCTGTAAATTTATTGACAGTATCGGAAGCAGACCTGAAGCGTATCCTTTCCTTATAATAATCTTATAAAACAGTGATAAACGTCCATTAGCTGGACAATCAGCAGTATTTTTGTGTTTCATGTCATTACACGAAAAATATGAGGCAGTTATTGGACTGGAAGTGCATGCACAATTGGCTACACGCAGCAAATTGTTTTGTGGCGACAGTACAGCATTTGGAGCTGCGCCGAATACACAGGTGAGTCCTATTACTTTAGGTCACCCTGGCACGCTTCCCAAAACCAATCAAAAAGCAGTTGAATATGCTATAAAAATGGGATTGGCTTGTCATTGTGAAATTGAACAAACAAATTATTTCGCCCGAAAAAATTATTTCTACCCTGATTTACCCAAAGGATATCAGATATCACAACATACCACTCCTATCTGTAAAGGCGGGTATGTAACCATTCATACTTCTACCGGCAGAAAAGATGTACAATTAAATAGGATTCATTTAGAAGAAGATGCGGGTAAAAGCATTCATGACTTGGATGAACATAATACCTGCATTGATTTAAACAGAGCAGGTACACCCTTGATTGAAATTGTTACTGAGCCGGATATGCATAGCGCAGAAGAAGCTTGGCATTATGTTACCGAGATTCGAAAACTTGTACAATGGCTGGGTATTTGTGATGGGAATATGGAAGAAGGTAGTCTGCGTTGTGATGCCAATATTTCTGTTCGCTTAAGAGGAACAACTATACTGGGAACCAAAGTAGAAGTTAAAAATCTAAACTCTATACGCAATGTCAAAAAAGCGATTGAGTTTGAGATCGAAAGAATCATCCAGCTGTTGGAGAAAGGAGAAGCTGTAAAACAACAAACCAGAAGTTTTGATGCTTCCAATGATACCACATTTGCAATCAGAGATAAAGAAGAAGCCAATGATTACCGGTATTTCCCCGACCCAGACCTCGCTCCTTTTCATTTGACTGAACCTTTTATTGCTGATATCAAAAAAAATCTACCAGAATTACCGGCGGAACTACAAGCAAGGTTAATAGCTACTTATGGATTGAATGAATATGATGCCGGACAACTTTGTGATAGCAATTCTACCGCTCACTATTTTGAGTCAGTGGCTAAACATACTACGTATTATAAAGCTATTGCCAACTGGATATTAGGTCCTATCAGACAATACCTTAATGAACAACAAAAGGATTTTACTGCACTTACATTAACATCTACTCGTCTTTCAGCTTTGATCGAACTAGTGCAAAGCAGTAAGGTTAGCTTCTCAGTAGCGTCTTCAAAACTATTACCTCTGTTGTTAGAGAAAGATGTTGATCCTTTGCAACTAGCAACTGATATGAATTTAATCATGGTGAATGATGGAAATATGTTAGAACAATGGATAGAGGAAGCTATTGCGGCCATGCCAGATAAAGTAACAGAATATAAAAAGGGTAAAAAAGGTTTAATCGGTTTATTTGTAGGTGAGGTGAAGAAAAGAAGTAAGGGACAAGCAGATCCAAAGTTAGTAACCGAATTACTCGAACAAAAACTCAATCAATAAACATACATACATGAAACCATTGGTATACATCGCAGCTGCTGTTGCATTGTTCAGCAGTTGTCAGGAAAAAAAATATGGCGCTTTTACTGTAAGTGGTAAAATCGTCAATGCACCATCCAAAAAAATTTTCTTACAAGAATTGCCGTTTGGTGGTGAGCAGCCAGTTATTCTAGACTCCACCACTTTAAAAGATAATGGCAATTTTGAGTTGAGAGCTGTTGGTACAGAAGAATCATTATACAGACTGGTGATTGAAAATGGTCCAGATGTTTTATTGGTTAATGACGGAAAAAGTATTCGTGTAAATGTAGACGTTAATAATTATAGGGCTTATACGGTTGAAGGATCTGATGCGAGTAATAGTCTGCACAAACTTTTCGAAGACTTCCGAGTGAAAGATTCTTTGTTGTACTTAACGTTCTCGAAAGTAGACAGTATGCAACAAACTGTAGGTAACGACAGTTTGTTAACAATAGAAAGAGATAAACGTGACCGTCAATTAAAGGATATCAATAAATTGGTGACTGATTTTATCAATGCATCTGAAAGTCCTGCTGCCAGATATTACGCATTAGGTATGGGGTCTCGTACTATGCAGCCTGAGGAGCTGAAAGCACTAGCCGATGCATCAGCAGACAAATTCAAAGAACATAGCGGATTGGCCAAGCTGAAAAGTTTGATGACGGTAAGTACTCAAGCTCCCCCATCTAACAGTTTATTGAATCAACCTGCACCAGAAATCAGTTTACCTGATACAGAAGGTAAAATGTTTTCATTGAGCAGTTTAAAGGGCAAATATGTATTGGTTGATTTTTGGGCGAGTTGGTGCATGCCTTGTAGAAAAGAAAATCCAAATGTGGTAGCAGCTTACAATAAGTTTAAGGATAAAAATTTTACCATACTAGGTGTTTCATTGGATCAGGATAAGGAAGCATGGCTAGAAGCCATCGCAAAAGACAAATTAACTTGGAAGCATATCAGTGATCTAAAATATTGGGAAAGTGTAGTAGTGCCTATGTATAAAATTGAAGGTATTCCATTCAATGTGCTACTGGATCCAACTGGTAAGATCATTGCAACAGATTTGAGAGGAGAGGCATTGGAGAAAAAACTGGCGGAAGTAATTCAATAAAATATCGCTCTCTTACTATTATCAATATAAACATTGGTATATAAAAAACCGATTTCGCAATAACGAAATCGGTTTTTTATTAACCATCACATAAGATTTCGTACTATACTGTATTGAATCGAATGTGTTAACTAACCCTTGCATATCTAAGATGACAAGAGTACAAATAAATAACGAGTCCTTTTCCATGCAATAATTGCCCCATTTAAATTGAGACATACCTAATTCATTATTTCTATATATTAAACATGGAACATAGTCAACAAAATAATGACGGCTGTATTATTCACTAATACAGCCGTCATTCGCGAGATAAATAAAAGGGTAACTATATACTAACTCGTAAAGAGAGCGCTACCCATTTTAAACTCCTATTAATAACCTGCGTTCTGTTGCATATTAGGATTTGCAAAAGTTTCCTGTTGAGGAATAGGCAGAATATATTTAGGATTGGTTGGCGCTAAGGTTTGAATAGTAGCTTGTCCGCCTGCATCCGCTAAATCACGGTTGATAGGCAGTGATCTTCTCTTCAAATCAAAATAACGCTGACCTTCATAACAAAGTTCCTTATAACGCTCTTGTAGGATATCAGTGATTAACTGATTTCTATCTAATACCGGAATATGAATATAACCAGTGATACGGTTGCTTCTGAGTGTATTCAAATCAGCGTTAGCAGCAGTAAGGTTATTCAATTCAGCATAAGCTTCTGCGCGAGCTAATAAAATTTCAGAACTACGAATCATTTTGATATCGTATTGGAAATTTTCACCGTTACCAGTTACTACAAAACCATACTTAGCAATTAGGTTTCTAGGAGTTGTTCTGAAGAAAGTGGTAAAACGGATATCATTTGCCTGATCGAAAGTATTCATCAGTTTTACTGCAGGAGAAGCCTGAACAGCACCTGTACCTACATCTTGCCACAGTGAACCAACAGCAGCTCCAATGTTTAGAGCTTGTACATTGAGTCTCCAGATGATTTCAGTACTTTGGTTAGCAGGAGCAATAGAACGTGTAGTCCACAAAGTAGCATAGTTCGCTCTTGTAGAAATCGGCTGTAATGCCAATAGTTCATTTGCTCTATCTACTACAGTCTGCCATGCACGTGTGTGCATTGCAGCTCTTACTTGAGAAGCAATTACTGCATTTCTAGTTATACGACTGATTTCTGTAAAAGTAGTAGGAATCAAGGTTCTAGCTTCCGCTAAGTCAGCATTCACCTGAGCCATTACTTCACCTTGAGTGTTACGAGTAGGACGGTAAGAGCCTGGTGCTTTTACATACTCTTTCTGTAATACAACTCCCAACTGATCTGCAGTGTACTGAGGTGTAGGAGCATACCAACGTAACAATTCCAAATGAGCCATCGCTCTTAAAGCTAACATCTCACCACGGTATTGGTTCTTCAATGCTTCTTCTGTAGCATTCGCAGTTGGTACAGGAACCATCAACTCTAACACACGGTTAGCACGGTCGATCACTTGATACAAGTTTGTCCATGCACCACCATTTTCACCATCTCTCCAATCTTGACTATCAGATACATGCTGCCAGTTGAAAAGAATATTACCTACGTTACGGTATTCAGAACCGGTACCCAGACGAATTTCATCTGTCATAAATGAACTCAGGTAATGAGGTCTTCTTCCAGACCAAGTTCCATATACACCGTTCACAGCTGATCCTACATCGGCTAATGTAGAGATAGCATTCTGTGCGGGTATTTGATCAATCGGTTGTATATCCGTTAGTTGCTTTTCACAAGAGGCAGCACCTACTAGGAAAAGTATACCAAGGAAATAATTTATTACTTTTTTCATATACTAATCTGTTGTGTTTGTTTAGAAATTGATGTCCAAACCAATTGTGAATGTTTTTGGATTCGGGAACTCGTAAGTAGCAATGTTGTTGCTCTCTTCAGGATCGAAACCAGTCCATTTTGTCCAGGTAAACAAATTCTGTCCCTGACCCCAAACACGGAAACTTCTGATTGATTTTGAAGGATTCTTTGGTTGGAAAGTATAACCCACCTGCAGGTTACGGAAACGGATAAAGCTCGCGTCTCTGATATCCTTGCTGCTGAACTGACGTGGCGTACCAATACGCTGATAAGTAGTGATATCACCTGGTTTCTGCCAAGTCTGAGTCAACATTTCAATACGCTTATTGAAAGCTAAATTCGAGTTGGTTGTTTCGTAGAAGAATGATTCATTATTGAAACGAGAAACATTCTGTGCAGTGGTAAATAACGCAGACAAACTGATATTTTTCCATGTTACATCCAAAGTAGCACCACCTGTAAAGCTCGGAATAAAGGTTCCGAACACAGCACGGTTATTAGCTGCTGAATATAAAGCTGTTGGGTTACCATTGATATCTTCATAGATTGGATTTCCTGTTGCAGGATCAACACCTCTGTAACCTACAGCAAAGTGGCTACCCAGTGGCAAACCTACACGGATAATACCAGTACCCTGAGGAATCTCAGTTAAAAGACCTAAGCTGCGAACTTCATTTTTCAAGAAGCCACCATTTACACCTAATGTAACAGTCAGATCTTTCTTAGCAACAACGTCTACACTCATTGCCAAATCAACACCTGAGTTTCTAACTTGTGCAGCATTGGTAGACAGGGTTGTAAAACCAGTAGTACGAGATAAGTTTTGGTTAACAAACAAGTCTCTTGAATCTTTAATAAAGTAATCAGCTGTAAAACGTGCTCTGTTATTCCAGAAAGCAAGATCAATACCTAAGTTAGTAATTACCTGACTTTCCAATTTGTAATCTTCGTTACCTGGAGAAGTTGGTACGATACCAGCAACACCAGCGTAGCTACCTGCTCCATAAGAAGAGATATAACCGAAGTTAGAAGTAAAACCATTTACGTTACCGGTTTCACCATAGCTCAAACGAACACGCATATCCTGGAAGAAATTCTGTTTTTCCATAAACTTCTCCATTAATACGTTCCAGTTTGCACCTGCAGTCCAGAAAATATTTTCTCTGTTTTTAACAGGAACTTGAGAAGGAACATCTCTTCTTACACTAGCTGAAAAGCTGTACTTTTTGTTGTAGGTATAATCAGCTGTTAAGAAGGTAGAAGACAAACCATTCAATGTTCTTCCACCACCAACTTGAGGAATCAAATTATTAGTAGCAGACCCTTGCGTGATAGCAGCTGGTGTATTCGGCAATTTATTATTCAATCCGTAACCAGTAGCTGAGAAGTTTCTCTCTCTGTTACGAATACCCTCATACATCAATGCAGCATTCACAGCATGTACACCATTGAATGTTTTATTGAATACTAAACCAGTTGTAGTTAAATATTGTAAGTTTTCAGAATTACCTTCTGTATACAAACCTTGCTGACCTTGTCCAATATTACGACCTGCGAAAGAGTTTGGATCAATAAAGCGGTTGGTATTGTTATTACGCCAATCAATACCATTGGTAGATTTGAATGAAATACCACCCCAGATATTATAAGTGATGGTTACACCCAAATTACCTTTGAACTGATTGGTATTAGCCGTTGTGGTAAATAAACGATCATAAGCATTAGAAGCTGTTAAACCAGCACCTGTTAATACTCTACCATCATTACCTCTAAAACGGCGATAAGGTAATTCTAGATAAGCAGCAGCAATAGGGTTAGCCAATGCTACACCTGCTTCAGATTCAATACCTGCTAGCGTACTCCAACCTGCAGCTGAACGTACCGCTACTGTTAAACGATCTGTTTTAAAATCGATATTCGCACGGAATGTGTAACGATCCAAGTTTGATCTGTGAATAATACCCTGCTGATTGTACACAGATAAAGAGGTGTAAAAACTCAGATTAGAAGTACCACCAGATGCATTGATCTCATGTGAACGGAAAGTGCCGTTTCTAAACATGATATCAGCCCAATCAGTATTAATATTACGAATTGAATCTAAAAGAGCAGCACGAGCAGTACGTTGTGCTGGTGTTAAAGTTGCATAGAAAGGGTTACTAGGGCTATAATCCCAACCAGGAAATCCAGAATTTCCAGTAGCTGGTAATAATCCTCCACCACCTAAAATTTTCTCTTCATACTCAAGACGCTGAGCAGTATTCAATAACTGCAAATTATTCTGAGTAGGTGCAATTGAAACACCCGCTTGTCCACGATATTGCAAACGTGTTTTGCCAGATATACCTTTTTTAGAAGTGATAACGATTACACCATTCGCACCTCTTGATCCATACAAACCCGCACCCGCCGCATCTTTCAATACGTCTACGCTTTCAAAGTCGTTCGGGTTCAAAGTTCTGAATACAGAAGTTTCGATAGGAATCCCATCTAATACATACAATGGATCATTACCACCCGAGATAGATCCTACCCCGCGAATGTTCACACGAGCGGATGCACCTGGCTGACCCGAACCAGAAGCGATGTACAAGCCCGGAGCACGACCTTGTAAGATTTGTTCGAAAGAAGCGATAGGTACCTGCTCAATTTGCTTAGAAGCAACTTTTGATGCAGCACCGGTAAAGTCTTGTCTTTTACGATTAGAATAACCGGTTACAACCACTTCTTCCAAAGATTTTGTTTCTGGAAGCAATGTAATGTTGATCACATTTCCTGATCCGATAGTGATTTCGCGATTTGCGAAACCCACAAAAGAAAATGTAATGGATTTGGCGCCAGCAGCAACAGAGATTTTGTAATCTCCACTGGCATCAGATAGAGTGTTGGTTGAACCAGCACTCACGGTAACACCAGAAAGGGGTTGACCGTTTCTTTGGTCAGTTACTTTACCAGTAATGACCCTGGATTGAGCCCAAACTTGTGGCAATGCAAGCATTACACACAATAACATTGTGACTAGTTTTCTCATATTTCAGTTTTTAAAGTAAAAATGCGTGACGCAATTTAGGTTAAAGAAAACATAAATGCGCATGAATAGACATATGATTATTTGAAAAAGCTGCTCATTTCACCGATTTGCTTATTTCGTTTTTAGAAAATAAAAAATAAATCATTGATTATCAATTCATTTTACCCAATTTTCTAATCCTACTCTAATGCTAAAAATGAAAATGGTCAGCATTTTTTATGCTGACCACTTCTTACGTTTAACAAATAGGAGCTTATTTAAATTATAAAATGAACAATCTGTTCAGTGAAAATTTTCTTAATCAAGGTATGCGAATAAAAAGAGGCTGTATCAAAAGTCTGATACAGCCTCTCTCAATTTATAAAATCACTTATTACACTTAGTTATTATCCACACAAAGCGGATTCAATAACAATTCAGTAGAAGAAATTGGCCAGATATACTGCTGAGCAGTTGGCGCAATTGCTGCTACGCCTGGTTTCGCAGGCAATGGCAGTCCTAATCTGGTAATATCAGTTCCACGTAACCCTTCACCAAGGAATTCGATACGTCTTTCATTCACAATCGCATTGGCCAACGCATCAGCATTAGCAAAGTTAAGTGAAGTGAAAATTGTTGTGGCATCTGAACGACCACGAACTGCATTTAGTAATGCAATTGCTTGGGCGTCTACTGTATTGGTAGAACGAACGCGTGCTTCTGCCAAATTCAATAATACTTCTGCATAACGAATAACTGGGGCAGGATCAATGAAGGTAGAAGGTACACTGTATTTAGTCAGATAGCTCTTACCACTGAACACCTGTACAAAACTTCTTCTTCTGTCTGTTGGTAACCATCCAGCATCGCTAATAATTCCGGTTGCTAATAAAGAGTATTCCCCATTACCGCCATTGAATGCAGATGGACCATAATAATACCCCAACTGATTTTGTGTACCGGGTTGTTCATTAGAAGCAAATGGCATTGACAAAATAGATTCTGTAGTGTAATAGTTTGTAGTGAACATAGTTCTATAATCTGCCTGCAATGCATGCGCTACACCTGTTGAAGCTACAAACGGTGCTGTTGCACTTACTATTTTGTTAGCTTCAGTAATGACATCTGCATAACGACGCATACTTAGCAATACTCTTGTTTTTAAAGCAATGGCAGTATTTCTATGTGCACGAGTTGTATTCAATGTTGCATTGGCATTGGTTAATGGCAAATTCTGCTCTGCAAATGTGAGATCTGTTAAGATCTGATTATAAACTTCAGCAACAGTAGCACGTGCTAATGCATAGTCACCAGAACCAGTATTACCAGTTAAACGCAAAGGTACACCCGGTTTACTTCCATTGCCATCCCAGAAAGGACGAGCATACAATTGAAGCAAAGAGTAATAACTCATCGCTCTAAGTAAACGAGCTTCTCCTAAATAATTATTAGAGAGAGTTGCACCTACTACACTAGTTCCTTTAGCTGCCATACCATCAATGAATACGTTAGCAAGGTTAATAACATAATATGCTCTTGACCAATGGTTCAGTACACTATTGGTTGAACTATTACTAGGTGTATAGTTCCAAACATCAAAACCGGTAACTACGTTGGTACGGTCATTCATAAATTCTTCACCTCTGATATCATTGAAGATTTGATAACGACCGCCATACATGCCGGCATTTTTGATAGAGGCATAAATTGCACGTACCTGTCCTTCTACTCTTTCTTTACTGTCAAAAGCAGTTAGGTCAGAGATAGCATTCGTTGGAACAGGACTGATGAATTTATCCTTGGCGCAGGAGGTCAATTGTACCACCGCCGCAGCCATGATTACATATAATATTTTGTTTTTCATTTTCTGCTACATTAATAGTTTAACAATTAGAAGCCAACATTAAGACCTACAGTTAAGGTTCTTTGGTTAGCAACTGTGTTTCTGTCTACACCAAAGTTGGTAGTACCATTACCATTGGATGAAACCTCAGGATCTGGACCAGGATATTTTGTCAAAATCAGTAAGTTGTTTCCATTAACATAGAAACGAGCACTTGTGATCTTGATTTTTTCCAATAATGACTTTGGAAGATTATAGCCAACTGTTAATGTTCTCAGCTTAACGAAATCACCTCTGAATACATTGATATCAAGCGGGAAAGATGAACCATTTGATACGTTATCACCAAAGATTGGTTTTGGAATCTCAGTAAC
>VFQN01003166.1_pt1 | contig 24074 bp, 28 predicted proteins | sample 3512371 | NCBI WGS metagenome assembly VFQN01 (sample SAMN10412370, study PRJNA504923) | tailings metagenome | isolation source: Replicate 2 from Balatoc abandoned mine | place: Philippines: Itogon, Benguet | collected 2017-08-28
TGTCACCATTGCCGGCGCCAAGTCCCTCGAGGTGAGTCGAGCACACCGGTGGCATGTGCCGTGCACGGTGGAGGGCAGACGCAGCCCCTTGAGAGATAGGGGATGCGTGACAGTAGGGCGGTTGACCACACGAGTCAACTTAGCCCTTGACCCAAGTATGTTCCTGCGCGGCTTGCCTGCCAAGCGTCGCAACCTCCACACTTCCAAGCCATGCCCCGCCCTGCTCCCTCTTCCTCAGGGCGGCATGCACATGGGCCTGGGCTGGCGCATGGGCCCCGCCCCGGACGGCTTCCAGGGCTGGGGCCGCATGAGCCTGGCGGGCAGCCTGCCGCTGCATGGGTACAGCGACCCGCGGGTCAGGCTGCAGGTGGCGGACTGGGGGGCGTTCACGGCGGCGGGGCAGCAGCACGCCATGGGCGGCCTCACAGCCACAGGCACAGGGTAAGCGGCGGACCTAGGGGCGGGTCACCTTACCGATATTGTGCTGTGATCGGGCAGGAGGGAAATCAGCTAGAGCGCCCAACACTGCAGTTTGTTGTTCTGGCCACCTAAAGAAGCTTGTTGCTCCATGCGGTGAGCGTATTCTTGATACCCTTTGGCATTTTGTGTTACAATCCAGGTGGTGTGGCCACACGATCCGTACTGGTCCCGACCACATCTATCGGATGAACAGAGTCGTAGTAGGTGATTACCACCTGCCACCATTCGCCTTGACATCACCCGCCTGTATCGCACAACAGCAGTCGTCGACACAATATTAAAGGCTTGGCTGCCCCGCCCCTTGCCCCCCAGCCCCATCACCATTGTGTTGGCGTGGTACGACTACCCCGCTGAGCCCAACGCCGCCACCGCCCTCCTCAACGACCTGGACCTCACGGTGGAGCTGGCGCCGCCGCCGCGGGGGGAGGGCGGCGCGGAGCCAGAGGCGGAGACGGAGACGGAGCTGCGGCTGGGCAACAGCAAGGAGGGAGCGGGTGGGTGCGTGGGCGGGTGGGCGCAGGCGGCACCGCGGGTCTGCTGCCGGCGGCGGCTGGCTGCCGGTCGCGTGGTGGCCCGGCCCCAGCCTCTCGTCCATGCCACGTCCTGCTGCCATGACGGGCCCCAACGCCCCCTCTCGCCACCCCCGGCGCCCGTCGGGCCTTTACACCCACGGAGACTCCACCGCTCCCTGATGCAGGCCCAGGGCCAGGCCCCACACAGCCGACACAACCCTCAACCCCACCTCCCGGCACCCGCTCTAGACACAAGCTGCTCCCGTTCCTAGCCCTCCCTGCCCCGGGCCCCGCCTCCCCGTAGACTTCTCCGAGGCCGACCGCGTCAACACGGTGGAGCGCGTGCTGCTGGCCCGGCCGCCCCCCGGCGCGCGGCTGGTCGTGACGGTGCGCGCCGCCGCGCTGCCCTCCGCTGCGCTGGACGGCCCCGACGCCCAGCTGCCGCAGCGCTGGGCGGTGGCGGTGGTGGGGCACTTCAGCGGCACGCTGCAGTCGGAGCTCAACCCTGCGCTCAGCAAGGTAAGGGGAAGGGAAGGGGGGAGGGCCCATTCCTGGCGGGGCCGGGTGGTGGCGGGGGCTGCACTGTGTGCGAAGGTGCCGAGGCGTAAGGTAGGGTGGAATGCACGGTGGTGTGTCGGGCAGCGTGCCGTTGTGGGGGATGCTGACCCACTTTGGCCTGCTGTGTGCCCTTCAGCCTGTCCAACTCGTTACCCACGCCCCTCGCCGAACTGGTCCGCAGGGCTCAGCCGCGACCGCCGCCGCTGCCGCCGCCGCCCGCTCTGCCGCCGCCTGGGGTGAGGCGCTGCAGCAGCGGCCCGCTGACGACGGCGGGACGCAGGGGGCTGCGCCGCCCCCCTGGGGCTGGTAGCGTACGGTAGCAGGAGGCGGCCGGATAGGGGCGGCCGAACTGGAGGGTTGGGGAGTATACGAGGTGCCCTCGTGCGCACAGGTGCCATGGTAACGCTTAGCGCAATTTTATCACGCAACGGCGAACATAACCCTAGGGAGTAAATCTGGGAAGCAGAGATGACCGTATGCCGCTGACTCCACATGTGGCACGTGTGTTGAGGGGCCACGTGGCGGACACGCCGCGGCCACGGTGCCACACGCATGGAGTCCGGCCGGTCGGCGGCGCCTGGCGCACACCCCTGCACCACCACCCACACCGCTGAACGGCAGCATCAGTGCGTAGTCTTGATCAGGGCCCTTAGCACTGCTCTGTATCGGTACACCATGTTGCTCACCGCCGCTGACTGCACTCCGACTTGTACCCTGGTATATGTGTTCAACTTGTCACACCCGATGACAAACAAATGCCCATCAACCCTTATTCTTCCCTAAAATGTCTTTATTTATCATTCTACAGTGCAGTAGCTTCATAATCTGTCATAAGAGATGTGCAGAAGCTTTAGCGTTGTTAAACCCACCAGTAGCCGCTATTGTCCTTGGTAGAGGTGGCGGCTGGTATATGCTTGCGCCAGTTTAAGGCCACGGTGTGGGCGGAGCAGCGTAGCGAACAGTTGGTGTCGGATCCTTTTGACTGATGGTTCCCTGGGCTGGCGGCTGATTGGGACGGATTGGGCGTGGGCACAGCCTGCTAGACTGAACGGTGCCTTTCCGGTGCGTCATGGTCATCTGCCCTGCCGGCAAATGAGCGCACCTTGGCGTGCCGTACACATGTCCCACTGCCGCGGCTAGATGTTGGCACGCCGTAAGGCATCTGCGCATCTGCTCCATCTCCACGGCAGAAGGCAAACCGCACCCAGTCGACATGCTGTGGTTTAGGGTTGGTTGGTTGTTTCGTTATAAGCACGGTTGCACGTGCGTACATAGGGCATGGAGTCCAGTGTGGTGCGGGCAAAAACAAAAAGCAGAACCTGTTTTAGTCTATGCGTGCGAGTCGGGGCGGGGGGCCTCGGCGCCAAGTGGCTGGCGGACACGCCACGGCCCGTGCGGTGGGACCCGCCATGCTTGGTAGCATGTACCACATGGAACTCGTGCATGGAAGTGTGTTGGTCGCACAACGGGAGCGGAGGCGATGTAGCCATGGTACAGAGAGCCGTGACTTTGTGCTGCTGCACGCTAGGTGCATGCCCCGCTTGTTGGCCTGCTGCTACGAATGATGGGACTCGCCCGCAGTGTTGCAGGACGCGGACCTGGGCTCTGGTAAGCCCTCGGTTGCGTCCCGCTGTTCAGCAGCTGCAAGCACGCGTGCAAGAGGACCTCCCTCTTGACCTCCCTTGTCCAGTACAGTCCCGTGTCCCCGAAACAGCATCCAAGAGGGTCAAGGATACCCGCACTTCGTGGTAAAGGGCAAAAACAGACATCTAGGCTTCGCCATCGGCAGGCATGCCAAGATTCGTGGCGTCAACGAGAGGGGCTACTGGCTGCTGGCAGGGCCGTTGCCCTACGTACGGAAGAGGGCAGTTGTTTTAACCATAACTGAGGACGCTGCGGCTGCGCGCTCAAGGCGCACAACCGATTACCCCGTAGCGTATCAGACACACAATGTGTAATACCATGAAGCCAGTCTCATACTTAGTGTGGAGCGATGGCCCAGTCAGCGGTTTGCACGTGGAGTGTAGCAAATGCGTCTGGACTTCTGACCTCCTGATGACCTACTAAGACCTGACAAATAGACATGCTTCGTATCTGAGGGGTCGCGGCGACCTCAGGTAAACAAGGCGCAACCTGGCTTTGCTCGAGAACAGAGCAAACATGTCAGCACGAGGCGCCTGGGACGTAGAATCTGTGAGTCACTTACTTGATTGAAACAGCTTGCGCTGGTCAATTGGGACTGGGCATGTATGGGTGCTTGCGGTACTTCTCGATCCTCACTACCTGGCCTTGCACTTTCCAACACACAGCTGGGCGGCGTTAGCCTGTCAAGCTCTATTGAAAGACAAGCAATGCGAGAGCAGCTCGACGCTGTGCGTGCTACCCTAAATCAGCTGAGTCAACCTGCAAATGGCTTGGGGACAAGCACCTCCGCTGCCCTTCCCGGCATCGAGCCCGTGCTGTCGGACATCGCGGCAAAGCTATCAAATATCGAAACCCTTTATGCTGGGCTAACGGGCAAGCTGGAGAAGGTTGACATGCGGTTTGAGGAGGTAAGGAACCCAGCCAGCTGGCTACCACCTCCCCTGCGCCTGGGTTTGCACGGCGTGTAGGACTCACCCCACTGCTGTTGCCCTTTTTTGCTCCTTGGAGCAGTCGGAGCGCCATATCAGGGATCTGCAGCACTTCTCGGCCTCCACCATAAACGAGACCGCTCGGCTGGTACGTGACCTCCCCACTCGACAGGCCTGTACTGTAAGAACTCCGTTGTGTACCGGTACTGTAAGAACTCCGTCGTGTACGGCTGACGAAGTTGGAAATGGCTTACGTCCTTAATGCTAATCACGGCTTGAGGGCTGTCCTAGACACATGCCCTGTATGCTTACGCCTCCCTCTTGGCCTCAGGTGGAGTACGTGGGCGGTCGCACGCCCACGCCTACTCGCGCTCCCGTCTCGGGTTACGGCGGTGGTGTTGCAGCAGCCCGTTCCCGCCCTCATGCGTCCGCCGTTCCCTCGACGCCGCCACCAGCTGCTGCCGGGACAGCCGCAGCAATAGGCGCCCTGCCACGCTCGCCCTTGATGCCATCCCCGCTCCCAGCCCTCGACTACGTGCCCGGTCACATGAGCGGCACCATACAACAACACGCAGCACAGATACACAAGCTCATCGCCGGTAGGTGCAACATTCTGATAAAAAGCTCTACCCAATCGACGCATAGTGCTTACCCATAATCTCAGCCCGTCCGAAGCAAGGGAAGTCAGCTGCCGCTGGTGGTGACACATCTTGCAGGCTTGGACTTCCTGGAAGCGCACATCATCCGCCAAGACCAGGTTGTCGAGGGCCTGCAGAAGCAGATGGTAACGGTAAGCTGCACGTTGGAAACCGCTGCGCTCCCTTGCAGTTGTCCAGGACTCATCCGTTATGCCGGGTCGTCCTTGCACCCGGCACCATCGCCAGGTGCCACCACACACAACTGACTTTGGTGTATGCATGCTCCTCACAGATCGCACGGGACGCGTCCAGCACCCCGCCGCCGGCGCCCCTTGGCGATGGCCGCTCTGGCCCCAGCGAGCTGGCGCTCCGTGTGCACGACCTGGGCGAGCTCCTGACCAAGGTGCGGTCGCAGCTGTACAAGGTGGACAAGCGGGGCGGCAACACCGAGGCGGCGGTCAGCGAGCTCAGCAAGCGCCAGGCGGACCTGGCTGAGCGGCTACAAGCCCTCGAGGCGGCTCCAACAGCTCCGTCGGGCGGCAGTGGAGCCCACAGCGACGTGCAGGTGTGCGACGCGTGTCGGAAAGCGGTCGCCCTACGGCCTCTTCGTGCGTCAGGCGTGCTGCGGCCTGCCTCCAAGGCCTCTGCGTAACACCATATTGTGTGAGGGAGTCAACTGGTTATGCACTTGAACACACATGAGGATTGCGCAATGAAGTTCGAGCCGTGTTGCTCTGTTGCTGGAGCTGGCGTGCCTGCACCTCAGTATCCGGACAACAAGATCTGGACTGGGTTCCTCTTTGACCTTGCCTGCCGGTGGTGGGCTTGCTGCGCAGGAGGACCTGCAGAGTACGGTGGCGACGTTGGCCTCGGAGGTTGCGTGCCTCCAGGAGCAGCTGCGGGAGCAGCAGGCGCTGACGGCGAACGGGGCGGCAGAGGCGCTCAGGTGGGTTCCCAGTGTACATGTTTGAATTTGGCGTGGGCTTCATGACACGATGCTGTTACGGGTGCTGCACCCGAGCTGCCTTCAGGTCCTGCCGATAAAAAGTTACATGCTATTATCACGCGCAGGCGGTCGGCTGTGGTTGGCGGGCACCAGGCGGAGCAACAGCAGCATGACGAGGTGCAGCAGCAGCTGGCCTACCTCCTATCCACCGTGCCGGTTTTGGCGGCAGAGAATGCCGAGCTCAAGCAGTTTGCCGCACAGGCAACCAAGCGCATCGACGACCTCGCTGCGGTGTGCGACCAGCTCAGAAGGGAGAACACAGCTCCATCTGCCACCGCAGCAGCTGCGTCGCAGCAGGCGGGCAGCCACTCTCCCTTGCCCGCGCACCCCCCGACACTGTCGCGCAGCCCGTCCATCGGGCTGGGCACTGCAGGCAGCGTAGGGCCATCCGTCACGGCAGTTGCAGCGGATGTGTCCTCGCTGCGCAGTGAACTTGACGAGCTGCGAGGGGGCATGGAGGTGCAGCTGGAGGAGCTGCGTGAGAGGTGCGAGGGTGCAGCGGCGGAGGCTGCAGCAGCTACGCACCGTAGCGCGGAAGCAGCGGCACTGGCTGAGCAAGCCGCAGAAGCCGCTGCTGCAGCCTCTACCCAGCTGCCCGCAGCTGGGGCACCTTCTCAGCAGTCCCTTGGTGGGGCTCCTGAGCAGGCTGAGCCAGCCCCCGACGCTGCCGCTTCCGGCGCAGCTACCGAGGAGCGCCTGGCGGCCCTGCAGGACAGCATGATCGCCATGGCGGCAGGGCTGGAGCAGGAGCAGGCCGCCCTGCGTGAGCAGGTAGGGCATAGGCCTAGCGCCCGCGCCATGGCCCCGTTGGCGTCGCCCTCAGCGTGCCTTGCTCGTGACCGTATCGTCCCTCTTGCCTTCAGATGTTGAGGTAAAAGTGAACGCTTTGTACGAATGGTGGTTTCACGCCTTCAACTATATTCAATTGCCGTACAACGCCCCTCCTCACCATGTGTTTGCAGGTCGACGCCCTTACCGCGCGCTACGCTGATGAGCAGGCAGCACTGGCCGCAGGGCTATCGCAGCTCCAAGTGGCGCAGCGTGAGGCGTCGTCGCGCCCAGAGCCTGCTGCCGCACTGGAGGCCGCGCGGGCAGACCTGCAGCAGCAGGTGGAAGTAGTCATGGAGGCCCTGAAGGAGCGCGTGGAGCAAGGCGTCAACCAGGTTTGTAGCTGCGCTAGATGCCTTCCTGCCTTTCAGGAGAAACTGCACCCGCCACTACCTCTGAGCACCCTGTTCTTGTGGACTAGCTGGCGCTTTACTGAGTAGCCAGAACTCAAACCCGAAGCGTATGGCACCGTACCACGGAAGGCTAAGGGCTGCGATGGTTTCCTGCATGCAGATGGGCGCCCAGGTGGCGACCCTGCAGCAGCAGCTTTCGGCGGTGATGGCCGGCCAGGACAGCGCGGAGCAGCAGCGGCGGGAGCTTGGCACGCAGCACGAGCAGCAGCTGGCGGCCCTGCGGCAGGAGCTGGAGGCCATGGTCGGGGGTCTCGAGGAGCTGCGGTGTTCGCTGGCAGAGTCCGGGGAGCGCGGGGACATGGTGGCGTCGCTGGTTGAGGGCATGCGGTCAGAGCTCTTGGTGTTGGCCGGGCAAAGGGATGTCGTGTCCTCTCGGCTCGAGGCCCTGGAGGCAGCTGTGGGGCTCGAGGCGGGGGCAGCAACGCCCATGGTCGGTTCGCCAGTGGGCATGGCAGCCGCTGCCGCTGCGGCAAGGCGGTCTAGCGGCGCAGGCCCAGATGATCGCGCGGGGCGGGAGGCGACGGCGGAGGGTGGCCAACACCGCAGCGGCATGGGGGCAGGGGCGGAAAGGGACGGCAGCGCGGATGGCCGCGAGCGTTCGCCCAGCCCCGATCGCCTCAGTGCGGACGGTTCCGGCTGGCGGACTGCAGCTGAGAGCGCTGCACGCAGGCGCGAGCCCCGAGGCCACAACCCGAGTGGCAGCTCGCTGCTGGAGCTGGTTGCCGAGCTGCGAGTGCGGCTGACCGCAGTGGAGGGCGCCGCTGAGGCCGCCACGGCCGACCTGGAGCAGGTAAGGTGCCTTGTGACCCGGGGGTTAGGGCGAACGCTCGGGGTAGGGCATTTGTGTTGGGGTTTCGCGCCTCCAACCGTTCATGCGGTTTGGGACATGCGGCACACCTGCAATTCCTAATGCCACCCAGGCAGCTAGTGCGCCGTACCGTACCGTTACTAACACCTTTGTTTGGTGAGCTATCGAAACAATTGTCACTTCTTTCGCAGGTCCGCGAACAGGTGGACGACTCCGCAAGCCAGGACGACTTGGCACGTGTCCAGGAGGTGCAGAGCAGCGTAAACCAGGTGGGGCCGGACAGGATCCAAGGACTTCGTTGACACCTGTTCACCATATCTGCCATGGTGAGTTTTGCATGCATCTCCTTTCCAAGACAAATGTCAAGGCGCCAAGTGCTGCCTTTGACCGTGTCTTCTTGCCGCATCGTCCCTGCAGGCCGTGGGGCGGCTCCTCGACGACGTACGTGAGCTGGCGGAGGCCCTGGGCGGCGTGGAGGAGCGCCTCGCAGCAGCTGCGGCGGCCCACGCCACCCTGGAGGCGTCCATGGCGTCCGTGCAGCACGCCGTGGACGGTCACAGTGCGGCCGCGGGCCAGCTGGCGGCGGAGGTGGAGGCGCTGCGGCAGCATATGGCTAGCCGCGCGGCGGACCAGGACCAGATGGCTGCCAGGGTCCAATCAACAGCAGACGCGGTGTCAGCGCTGACGGTAAGCAAGCGGGCCTTGTCTGCGCACGCGCCTTTCTGTGTCACTCCAGTTCGCATGATAGGTGCACACATTGTGAAATGCAAGTGGCGTACACCGGTAACGTGGGTAGCTGTCGTGGATCGAAGGCAAGGTTCTAGACCGTGCGAAGGTGGGAGGCAGGTGGTCGTACGCACTTGGCGTGCATGTCAGTCTGTTGCGCACACTGCCGAGCAGCTTTAGCTTCGCACACGCTAAGGGGGGCTGCCTGTGCACACACGTGTGCTCACACACGTATGGCATGGATGGGAACGAGGCAGCACATGTCATCCCCTCTGATGGGCTCTGCACCAGCATGCACGGAGCCATACAGTTTTGATTCACGAGTCTGTTATATCCTGTCTCCGTACCCACTGTCCCCCTGCCGTGCACACAGTCTCGCGTCCAGCGGGACTACATCACCCGCGAGCAGCTGGGCGCCATCTTCCAGGCGCGTACGGACATGAAGCGGGCGGTGGACGAGCTCGCAAGCGTCTTCAACACCGGTCGGCTGCTGCGGCAGGTTGGTACACGCAACACGTGGGTATGCCAACGACGAAACGACAAAACTGGGTCTGTGCCCTTTGCATGTTGGCTTCGAAGGTTCCCTGGAATGCTGTCCGCGGTCGTCTCCACGTTTCTTGATGTGCACGGTGTGCCGTCTACACCGATGCCCTTTGGCAGGCGTCCGGCGGCGACGAGAGGGAAACCGAGCCGACTGGTGTAAGCGCTGTGGATGGCGGCGGCGCAGGGCTGGCTACCAGCGGCGGCAGCGGCGGGCTGTCCCCCCGGCTCGTGTCCGCCCTGGAGGACCTGGCTGGCAAGCAGGCCGAGCTCGAGCACCAGGTCCGCCTCGCACTGTACCGCACCGAGGGAGCAGTCCGGCAGGAGCAGCTCACAGCCATGCAGACGGCCATGATGTCGCTGGAAATGCAGTTCAAGCGCCTGGGCAGTGCGGTGCCGCCCTTCAGCCCGGGCCACCTGCGGGCCACATCTTCCGCTGGTGTCCGCACCACCACGCTGCCGTCCACCGCGTCCGGATCGCTGGCGGTTGCAGTGTCTGACATCGCCGCGCCTAGCGGGAAGGCGGTGGGTGAGAGTGAACTCTCGGAGATCGTGGCCCGGCTGGACGCACTGGAGGCATTGCTTGAGCAGCGACTGGCCGAGGTGGAGGCGGAGGGTGCAAAAATGGATGCTGCTGCGGCTGGCGGGGCTGTGGAACTGCGGGAGAGCATTCAGCTGGAGGTAACGCCGGAGGACCCGTCAGCGTACGACAGCCCAGTGCGTGTGCAGCTGCGGGTCAGGCGCCATGAGCACCAACCGGGGCAGCAGCAGGACGCCAGCGACAGCAGCGCGGCCGCGGGTGGGGTGCTCAACGTTGCTTCGGCCAGCCTGGGGGCCAGTGCAGCAGCGGCGCGCGCAGCTACGTTGGGCGATGACTCCCCGGTCAAGGGGGAGGCTCCAGAGGAGGAGGAGCCGTCCCTGGGCCACTACGCGGACGCGGCAGCTGTACAAGAGCTTGCGGAGTTGCGGTCTGCGCTGTCTGCTCTCATGGGCCGGTACGAGGACCTGGCCGCCACCAGCGCAAGCTGTTCCCAGGAGCAGCAGAGGCTTTCAGTCGCGCTGTTACAGGTGCAAGAGCAGCTAGCGGCCGCAGCGGTGCAGGAGCAGGAGTGGCAGGCGGGGCTGCAGGACCAGGTGGCGGAGGCCGTGGCGCTGAGCAGGCAGGCGGCTGCCGACGTGGCGGAGGTCAAGGAGCAGGTAGAGGTGGCAACGGCGGACGGACGGCAAGCTGCCGTGGTGGCTGCCAAGGTGCAGGAGCAGCTCACAGCAGTCGGTGCGCGGGAGCAGCAGTGGCTCGCAATGGTGCAGGAGGAGCTCGCAGCATCCGCTGCACAGCAGCAGGAGTGGCTGTCGGATGTGCAGGACCAGCTGGCCTCAGCGGCAGCAGACAGCCGTCAAGCCGCGATCGCAGTCACTGAGCTAGCTGCAGAGCCGCGGTTGCAGCTGCAGCTGCGCGTGCTAGAGCCGCTGAGTGGTGACCAGCAAGCCCTGCTGGACGTCGTCTCACAACGGCTGTCGGAGCTGGAGGGCAGGGTCATCGACGCAGAAGTGGAGGCAACCGGCCGTGCCGCCGTCGCCGCTTCAGTTGTTGCGGCGGCCGCAGCTGTGGCGGAGCGTGCAGCTGGGTCAGCTGCGGCAGGCAGCGGCGGTGCGGCTGTGTCCTCAGTGCCAGACGCGGAGGTGGTTGACGACCAGCTGCAGAACCTGGCGGCGGGCATGGCGCAGCTTGAGGCCCAGCTGGGGGCGCTCGGCGGCCGTGTGGAGGGCCTGGAGGCGGCGGTGACCGCGGCCGGGGAGATTGCCGAAGCGGCGCCCCAGGCGATGGATGCAGAGCTAGCGGCGTCGGTGCGTGCAGCTGCTGCCGAGGCCGTGGCGGAGGTGCTCCCGGGCGCCCTGGCCGAGCAGCTCCCTGCGGCTGTGAAGGCAGAGCTGCAGGAGGCGCTGGCCCTCAGGAAGGCGGAGGAGGCGGGCCCTGAAGCCGCGCTGCTAGAGCAGCGCGAGTGGATGGAGAGCGTCCTAAGCGAGGTCCGTGCCATGGCGGAGCAGGCGGCTACTGCAGCCGCTGCCGCCAACGACCAGGCCGCGACCGCGCGCCAGGAGGCTACAGAGGTGGCGCGCTTCGGGGAAGGCCTGGGGCAGCAGACCCGGGCTGCGAGCGAGGCCGTCGAGGCGCTGGAAGTGGAGCTCAAGGGCGTGCAGGAGGCGCTAGGGTCCATGACGCAGCGCATTCGGGACGTAGACCTGCTCCGTGATCAGGTTGGTACAGAGCTAGCGCCATGTTGTGGAGGTGTGGGCCGAGGCGCAGTCTACGTTGCCACGATGCCAGTACATTCGTCCTATTGATCGCCTACATTGTGTCAAAGCGCACAATCTTCTGGAGCGTCCAACTCATTTGGGTCGTTGCCTGCAGGTGCAATCCATTGCGGACCAGGCACGCAACGCGTCGCTGGTGGCTGCGGACGCCGCCTCCGCCGCTAGCACGTCCGTTGCCGTTGCCCAGGACGCCCACACCACCGCGCTCGCAGCCGCCGAGACCGCCGACGCAACTAACGCCGCCACGGTGGCCGCGGTGTCCGGCATCTTCACCCCCGCCCCCAGCATCACGGTCATCACGCCGACTGCCACCACCACCACCTCCGGCCCCGCTCCCGCTCGCACGCCCCGCGCATCTACCTCTGCATTGTCTCCGGGCGCCCAGGCCCTGCCCCTCCCCGCCGGCGGTGGTCCCAGCGGCGCCTCCACTGCCGCGCAGCAGGCTGCCTTCCTCGGCCGCCTGGTGGACGTGGTCAAGCGACAGAGCGGGCGCCTGCATGCACAGTACTCGGACGCGGAGGAAACCGGTGTGGCGCTTGCTCAGGTGGGCGATGGTGTGCACTTCGTTCGTTTGCATGCCGTGTTGCAAGAGACCTACTGCTTTGCGCATGTGAACGTCTTATTACGTCTCTTCCCAGGTGGACCACACCCTGGAGGAGATGGAGGCCAAGCTGGCGGAGGTCCGTGACGGCTCCTCTTTTGCCGAGATGCTGGTGGCGGTGCTGGAGCAGGTGGCAACGCTGCGCTACATTGGCAGCCAGACGCACCCTGCCATCCAGCAGATGGTGCTGCAGCACGAGGGCCGCCTGGAGCAGGTGCGGTGGTGGTGTAGCAAGCTGCTGACAATCTATCACACCGTATGTTACCCAGCTTGGTGTAATCGATTGTTCGCGGGAGTCTAATATGCTAAGCAGCGAATGCAAATTTTTGATGCCATGCGTTCAATGGCCTACATTTTGGGAATGCATGGCCAATGAACGGGAGTGCTGTACACGCTTAGCACCCTGCTGCGTTGTCAGTTGTCCTACCTGCGCCCCTTGCACCCGTAGATTACGGAGCAGCTGCGTTCCCTGGGCGCGCCACCCAGCAGCCCCAACTTCGCCAGCGTGTCGCTCTTCTCGCCCCTCACCACCGGCGGTGGTGCCACCGGCCCCTCCGCCCCCGCCTCCCGCGCCGACGTGGACGCTGTGGCCGCCCGCCTGCGCAAGCTGGAGGCGCAGCTGGCGGCCACCACCGACCAGGCGGCGGCCATGGACCGCGCCATCACCGCACTGCTGGCCACCACGGAGTCAATCCGCCTGCAGGCGACCGTAGGCGCACCTGCTAGCGCCGACAGCCAGGCCAGCGATGCTTCCCCGGGCCTGAGCCCGTCCGCTGTGGCTGCTGCTCTGGAGGCGAGCGCCCTGGCTGTGCGCGTGCAGCAGCTGGACCAGGCGCTGGCGGCGCAGGTGGCGGCGCTGCGGCAGGACGTGGGCGTGCAGGTGGCGGAGGCGCTGGCGGCAGCGGGCCTGGGCGCGGGCGGTGCGGCTTGCGGCAGCGAGGACGGCATGGGCTCCGCCTCGTCCATGGGCGGTGGCGCCGGGCTGGCGGGCGGGCTGGCGGCGGGTGACGTGGTGACGCTGGCGGCCCTGGACTCGCGCGTGCAGCAGCTGCACGCGGCGGCCAGCACCATGCGCAACCGGCTGCTGGCCGTGCAGGAGTACGTCGACAGCACGCAGGTGGGACGGTGTTCTGGAGCTGTTCAGTTGGGTAAGGCTGGATAAACCATATGCGTTCCCAGAAGCATCCTCGCTGAAAGGACCGCATGTGCAATTAAGTAACGTCCACCCATGCAACATCCAATCCTAAAGCTGTTTGCTAAAGCTATTGAACGTTGCCATGTGCAGGGTATGATCAAGGACATGCACGTGGGGCTAGGCTCGCTGCACCGCCGCATGGATGCCCTTGAGGCAGGAGGCGGCTCGGGGAGCGCTGCAGACCCTGGATCCCTCAAGGAGCTGCGGGTAAGCCAAGTCGTGTGGCCAACCGCATGCCGAGCAGGTCGCGTTCCGTATGTTGTATCTTACGACCAAGCGGGGAAGGCGCACGCCGGCATGTCCTCACCCAACTTTGCGTCATCGCATTGCGCGCCGCCGTGCTTGCGTACGCCGCGGTCTACACCTCATGCGCACCATGACGCGCCGCTTTGACGCGTCCCTGTACTGCACGCGTTGCCGTACTGCAGGCGGACCTTAGCCGTCTGGACAGCCGGGTGCACTCCGTGGAGGCCTCGGCGGTGGAGTCCGCCCACGCGCTGGCCTCCCTGCGGGGCCTGGGCCCGCGCGTCACAGAGGCGGAGGGCCGCCTGGCGGAGGTGGCCAGCAGGCTGTCGGGCGTGCTGGACGCGCCTGTGGGGGCAGGTGGGGCTGCGGCGGCCGGGTCTGCCCCGGCGCTTGGCGGCGGTGTGACTTCGCTGCCGGCGCTGAGTGCCGCCGTGCGCAGCCTGGAGCGGCGGCACGCGGGGCGAGTGGATGCGGCGGTGGCGGCGCTGGACACGCTGGCGGGGGCGCTGGGAGAGTCGGGCCGCATCAAGGCCGAGGCGACCGCCAACCCTCTCAAGGGTAAGGGCCGCGGCCTGTTTGGGGTTGAGGCAGATGCTGGGCTCCGGGCGCGGCGGCCTAGACTTACGAGCCCCCAAGCACTGGCCTCCGAGTACTTGCGCTGCTACGCTTTGTTGCCCCAAATGCAACCCCTGTGCTTCGCCCCTGGCCCCGCAGCCATCAGCGCGGCCATGAACAACCCCGTGGTGGTCGCCATCGAGAAGAAGCTGGAGGCGGTGCGCGCCGAGCTGCTGGCCGCCACCTCCACGATGCTGGACGACCTGCGCCGCGAGCAGCAGCAGCTGTAGCGGGAGGCGGACAGCAGCGGGGCCAGCAGGGTCGTGTCAGCCAAGTTCTGAGCAGGGGATGGGCTGTGATCAGCACTTGAGTGGGTTTCCAGCGCGCGGGCTTTGAGGCAATTGAGAGCGATGAGCGGTTACCGTACTGACATGGAGTGGCATTTGTGATCACTACCTCTTAATGCGCGTCGCTGGCGCGGTGGCGGACTTCTGACTGGACGCTTGATGGGGACATGCAGTCGTGCGAGCGCGACGTATGTGCGTACGCGTGTGCTGGGGGACGTACTGGGTAACGAGCAACCTGTGGCGATGCTGCTTGGTGCTTGGCAGGCTTTCACGCTGAACACTACCTGCCCGGACGGGGGCTGCGGAATGTGGCGTGCGGGCGTGTATAATGCAAAAGGCGGTTTGGGGCTTCTGGCTGATTATTACTTGTCTGCAGTACTTGCTTGCTTACGATCTGCATTGCCCGGTACGAATTTGCGCAGCAGCAGTGACAATGTAGCGTTTTGCTACGCGGGGAGCCCCGATGACGGTTTTGTAAACGTTGTGGACGCGTCTGCTCAGTGGCCTAACCCCCAACGGCGGCAGTTGGTTATCAACCGAGGTGCGACAATCTAGGTGGCGTCCTGTCGGGCACCTTCGGTGCACGCTGCAGCGTGCACGAAGCTAAAAGAACACCTTGAAACCGAAAACAATACCTCTGCGACCTGCCGCATGCTGCCTCTTGATCCACTCCCCATCCATGTAATACTAGAGCATCACGGCCACAGCCTTAGGCCTTAGCACGCCAAATCGCCAACAATGATGGTTCAACCCGTATATGCACATGCCGTATAGCACCACCCACGGATTCCGCAACAGGCCTTTGCATGCATGCAGCGAAGGCGTGGGCCGTCCCAGCGGAGCTAGCCTTAGGCGTGCTGGCGCGTGTCTGGATCCCATGTCACGAATACCAGCGTAACGGTACTCGACCGAATGACACGGTGACACTGATCACAAGTTTCATATTTGGGTATGGGGCACAGGCCCAGCTGGTGCTGCAACTCTACTGCCTTGGAGCAACAGGGTCCACCCGGCCAGTTTTGCGTCCGCCGCCCAGCTGCTCCTTGGCTCCCCTACAGCTTGATCTTGCCCTCCTCGATAAGCGCCAGCACCTCCTTGCAGAAGCGGTGGATGGGGAACCCGACAACCTACAACGTACAACGGCGTTTGAACACAAGGGGTATGGAGGACCGCACGTAGAGGCCGTGCCGTGCTGCTACAAGATCTGAGTTTGACGGTTCAACTGGGCAGAGGGTGATTATCAAGCGACCAGCGGTACAAGCAACGGGTGCAGATGACCTGCTCATGCGGCTCTACGCCTACAAACTGTACTCAGGGAAGGACTCTGCCTTGACAAGATCACCCCACCACTCACGTTGAAGTAGCACCCCTCGATACCAACCACGAAGGACCCCGCCGCCCCTTGGATGCCGTACGAGCCAGCCTTGCCAAACGGCTCGCCTGCATGGTGGGACCCCGGGGAGCCGCTGTCCGCTTAGGCCGAACACAGCGGTTTTGGCCATGCCAAAGTGGAGCGTGTGCTGCAAGCGCGCCGTGCAGAGCCGTGTGTAGGACACCCATACTTGGCGGACATGTCTACACCTCCGGCAACAGCATGGCTTCCGTTTAGACTGGCCACGTGGCCAGTACATTTACGTGCCTACCACGTACCACGACACCCTATCCTGCCCCGCCCCGCCCCTCCCACCGGTGGCCACGTACGCCCGGACGGCTTCCTCCGACAGCGTGTCGAAGCGCACCGCCGTGGTGGACGAGAAGGCGCGGACCAGGGGCGGCTGCCCGGTGGCGGGGTCTGCGGGGGGCGGCGTGGAGCCGGTGTTCGTGACCGGGGGCCGGGTCACCGATACACTATGGCTTACCGGCCCAAATAGTACCCTCCCTTACGATTTGTTTCACATAGCGCTGCGCGTGTGCTTGGACCGCTGCGAAATAGCCAGCAGCACGTGCAGCGCGGTGGGGCCCACCTGCTTCCTGCGGCAGCACCAGCACCACGCCCGTGTGCACCGCGTGCTGCTGGCCGCTCAGGCTGCGGCAGTACGGCCAGGGACAAGGGAGCGTCAATCGAGTCAACGCGTGGCGGTACACGGGTGTATGAGCATAAACTGTGTGCTGGATGCTGCAACGGGTGGTCCCACCTGGATATCATCTGGAACGCGTGCGCCTCGTCGTCTGGCTTCTCCAGGATGACGCCGCCAGGGCCCTCCACCACCTGCACGGCGGCAGCGGCAGAGGCGGGTGACGGAATGAAATGCTTTGAGTACCGGGTGTGTCAGTAGTCGATATAATATAGTAGGGCGCTTGCCGTCCAGGATTGCAGTGGCGTTCCAGCCTGGACAGCCTGCGGTAGGTGTACAGGGCCATTAACACGTGCCGGCCGTGTGCGGCACATCCAGCGCCCCACCTGGTTGGGCACGGCCTTTGTCATGCTGTCATGCTGTGTACCCCAAACAGCCTGAAACGCGGCTAAGTGGAGGCTTTTATCCTGTGCGTGCGCGGGTGCGCAGCGCTGCCCTGCTGCCACGTGTGGCACTGCAGCCCCGGCCGCCCCACCGTGTCGGCGCTGATGACCAGGTCCACCTGCGGCGCCGCCTGGCCGCCTTGCCCCCCGGCCGCCACCTGCATCACGTCCAGCGCCTGCAGCACGCCGCGGCAGCAGGGCAGGAACACAACGGGAGCGAAGGGGGTGGTTTTCCGCTCAACAACGACAACACTCACGGCGCTCACTGAATTAGGGTCGAGGGTGGACGAACACAACGCAAACGCCAGAAACGCAACAGCCTCTTTTATGGTGTGCCTGAGGTTTGAGTTGCCCTCGATTACCCATATGCCCACGCCAGCCTACCTTGTGCCGCGCTGTTTCCAGGGCGTACGCCGCCGCATTGGGGAAGCGGTCCTTGGGCAGCTTCTCGTCAAACGACGACACCAGCACCTGTGAGGCAGCAGGGGCACAGAGCGGCACGGCGGGAGCAGGTGGAGTTCCACTCCTGACGTGACGGTGGGTGGGCAGCGCCGTGCAGATGGGTCGACGCGTGCGTGATCAAGCCACGTGCCACTTGGTCAGTCGAGTAGCGCCCACGGACGGGCAAAGCGGTGACCTGAACCAGTCCATCCACCATCGTGCTGCGTTTGTGCAGTACGACACGCTCGTGGCGAAGAGCGTGGCCTGGTCGGCTGGAACCCAAGGCTGGTGTCCTCCCTTAGCCCACGGACCCGCTCGCTGTGGCCGCGGCAAAGGCAAGCGCGGCGGCTGCGGCAACCCTTTCCTAATTACCGACTGTCTAGTTGCGACAGCTATTTGAGCGGTTCTTTCTGGCACCCAACGAGCCTCCCGTCCGTGCATGCCTCCTTGCAGCACAGCCAACCCGAGTAAGACAGCGAACGCAACGTAGATACCTCAAACTTCAATCCAATACCAGAGAGGAGCTCCCGCCGTCGCGGACTACCCGATGCTAATATAATACGTTTTTGGGCCAGCGCGGGAACGTGGTGGAGCAACATGCTGATGTAGTATTCTGCTGTTTGACGTCGGTAATGTGAGTTTCGCGTGGCAGTGTCGAAGCAGCTTCTCTGGTCCTGCAACGCGAGCACGAATACCTCGGACATGGGGGCTCCCCTGGTTTGGGCGGCGCAATTTGCGTACCATCATGCCGTGCCCAAATGCCTGCTATGATTTTGCACCGTTGTGGATAGTTCGTGAGTACACAGCTGTGTTCCTTTATAGACTGGCCAAATACAGCTGTTGATACGTGTAATCAGTCCACGGTACTGGCATCTGCTGGCATGTTACCGGTACTACACGCTGAAGTGCGGGCGTGCTGCTACCCTGAGGGCCGAGGCAAATCGGGCAACAGGCCCCTTGCATGTCGCAAGACGTTACAGCATCGGTTGCCCACACTGCAGACTGTGTGGTGTACACGGGTGTACCAGAGTGTTCACAAGGAAAATGGGCCTCTTTATGTCGTCCCCATCCAACTCAGCAACGTCGACCCAAAAGCAGCCCACGTGCAAGTGCATGAATAACCCGTGTTGCCTTGGGTCAAATGAATTCATTATGACTTATCATCTACCTGAGCAGCCAACGTGCTCTTTGCAACACTTTTAGCGCACAGGGTTGCACCAAACAGAGGGCTACCCGGCTTGACATGTGGCTTCCCATGCAAGGGGGGAGGGCCTGTGGCGCGGTCTGCAACGCACCCCCGGGTCGCCCGAGCACGGCACTAGGAACTCAAGTTGACTACCGAGCATTGCAGCTCGCACTCGCCAGTGCACCACCTGCAAGTCAAGGGTGCTCCACACTTTCGCCCCACTCCGTCACCCGCCCTGCGCAGGGAGCGCCACTCAAGGGCCGCGCAGCTCCACAGCCTGCATCCAAATGCTTGCAAGCTGCTGTGCAGTATGCACCAGTATTACGCATGTAAAAACACGAGGCTGTGCATCCCTTATCACAGACCACATCAACCATGCGGCGAGGCAACCCAGCCCGATGGTCGCTGGCTGCCAGCCATGACCAAAACACTAGCTACCGCTAGCGCATCACAAACAACAGGACCTGCGCAACACGAGTACGACAAACATAGCGATCTTGTGAGCGCGAGGGCACACACTGGACATGCATAAACAGAACGTTGCTTGGCGGCAGTGCAGGCTTTCACGTTTACGTCTTCTCGCCCCCTCAGTGCCACCACCTGCACTCGACTTTATACACAGCAAGCCACACACAGTGCTGCTGCTAAACTCATTTTTTGGTTTTGTGTTTTAGAACTGCTGTGAGGGTTATATACTCCTTGTTGACGAGCACAGCCCTGCAACAGCCCGAATACCTGAGCGCCAAGGCAGTGTCCAAGTGTAAAGTTGTAGACTACAGGATGCACCGGCGGTCGACACGGCTAGGCACACGTCTAATGGCGGCTAGGTCCTAATAGTCCGCGCCACGAACTATAATGTATGCAGCCAAAATCCACATCGTTCCCCCATGCATCGTTGGAATGGCGTCTAACGCTGACAGGGGAGGGGCCTGCCTGGATGGCCATACGGCTAACCCTTGGCCAGGGCACCAGTAGAGCTCCTGTAAGTGCCTTTAATAATAGCTGCGGCTGCGCTTGTTTCCTCCCGCACCGCTGCCCGAGGAGCCTCGTTTGACGCCGCCCTTGGCAGGGCACGCGCCCACAGCCACCGCCTTGCCGCAGCTGCCTCCCGCTGCTGCCGCCGCCGCCGCGGCTGCCGCTGCCGCCGCAGCCCTCGCCAGAGTGCTGGACGCGGGGTTGAGCTGGTTGGTGCGGCGGTAGCGGGTGCCGCTGCATGCCGGGGAGATGCAAACAAGGCTACACGTTAGGCGACGAACATGGGTTGACAAGGCAACACAAGGCAGACCACAAGAACGCTAAGACGAACAAACAGCCCGACACGGTTCCATGGTCCCTGGACCTACCACGCGTTGCAGAGCATGGGCTTGGCAGGGGGCCCGCGGCGCCACTGCGGCGACTCCGTTGCGCCGCAGTGGTCGCAGGGGCCACCCGTCTTGTGGTGGAAGGTGCGCGCAGGCGGGGCGGCGGCAGTCTCCACCTGCTCCTCCTCGGTGGCGGGCTGGTGCTGCGGACAGCACGGCCCGCCCAGCGCCTGGGCCTCGCCCCCGCCCGCAGCGCTGGACTCCACTTCCCCCGCCGCACAGGGCGCCGTGGGCGCACTGCCCTGGCTGGCGGCGGGCGACGGCACCAAGGAGCCTGCGTCGTGCTGCTGGTGCTGCGGGCAGCTGCCCTCGCTGCCGCCCTCGCTGCTGCATCGCTGCTGGACGTCGGCCGCCGCGCCCTCCTCACCGCAACCCGCACCGCACCGCTCGTGCCCTGGCGGGCAGGGCGAGCAGGGCTGCGAGTGCGGCACTGAGGGCTTCTCCACCAGCTCCAGGCAGCGCAGGGCGCGCTCAAAGACGCAGGCAGCTGACGGAAACTCCTCCTCCCCGGCAGGGCCAAACACAGCGCCCTGAACCACATCCACGAGGAAGGCGGGCACTGCCACTGAGCTGTGCATGGCCAGTGCGGTGGAGGAGCCCGACGCAGGCACGCAGCCACGAGTGGCCAAGTGCCAGCCGGCTGTGCGGGCTGACGGCGAGGGGGCGGCGGTGGCCGGCCGGCTGGGGCTTGGGGCGCAGTCCCCTGCGGTCGGCAGGCAGCTGTCCTCAGGTATGAGGAATTGTGACGCGCCGAGCGCATCCTCCATGAGCTCCGTCATGTCCAGGAAGGAGGCGGCGCGCTTGCTGGCGTTGAAGCAGGACGAGGTGCGGCACAAGTCCGGCACAGCCGACGAGGACCCACAGCCGCCCAGAGATTCGAAGAGTGGAGCTGCTGCAGCGCTGCCCAAGAAGGGGCTCATGGAAGCAGGCGCGGTCTCGGCAGGGGGAGCTGGCGGTGCCATAGTCACGTCGTTGGGGTTTGGCGGTTGGCGCCTTCAAGAGGCCTGCGCGAAGGATAATAAGCAAAGCGAAACACGCAAGGCAACTTAGTTCAGCAGCGCTGCGAAGGTCTTTGAAACGAGGCGACGGCTGGACACGCGCCAGGCGAGGCCGGGCGCGAGGGCACTCCGTGGACAGGAGGCACACGAGGGCCCTCCATTACGCGCAACAGAAGCAGGACATCAAAGCCCATCCATTTCATGCCAGCAATAAGGTATAAACAACGAGGAAGAGGCAGGGGCGGGTTCAAGCGCGCAATGCCAATGTCCTTTTATGCCATACCCGTGCGCCTGCAGCAGCGCTCGACATGCATGTTACGTCATGCAACACGGCATGCATTTGCAGCACTCTGTGGGCAAAGAAGCGCATTGGCTTCCCGCGCTTAGTGCCCCCAACTGCCAGACAGAGGGCAGGGGGTGCAGCAACAGGCGGATGACAGGATGCAACCCGAATGCGACAGGTGCTTATGCAAGATAACCATATTCTACGTTACAGGCTCGTCCAAGGGAACAGGTGATGAAACTAGAGGTTAGCTTCCCTACATGGAGCCGAAGTCGAGCGCTCGACCTTGACTTTTTAGCACCCAATGCACGCGAAACAAAGCTCCGCACCGCAAGGCCCCGTCTTACCTCACTAAGTCCTCGGGGACTCCAAGAGCGGAACGGCGAGTCGACGTCGCGTTGCAGAGTTGCCCGGGTACCGGTTTCGACAAGCAGAGGCAAGAGGAATAATGTGCTGCAGAGTATCGTGCGCACTGCTTGTAGGCGCCAAAGGCGATAGCGGGGAAGGTAATGGGCGCGTCGGTACGGACACCAGGGACACCGGGACACCAGAAAAGTGCAGGCAGATGCGCGCGAGAAACGAACCTTGACCACAATGCCATAGGCAAATACCTATACGCAAGTGTTGCCTGTATGAGCAAACCGGCAATCCGTCGGGCCAAGCGGCAATCGTAGGCCTACGCACGTCCGTCGGGCCAAGCGGCATGACACAGCCTCACACAAAGAGCAGAGCGAAAGCGGATCAAATATGGACATAACATTCCTTTACACGAAGGTAATGCGCGGCTGTGACGCGCTTTCGAATACGGAGACTCAGCAAGTAGCAGTTGCCGTCACGTAACGGCGCCCCTCTGCTATTCACCTAGTACAAAAAAGCGGAGGCAGCCCTGAAAAAACTGAATATCCTGCCATTGCATGTCGGGACGCACGAGTTGCGAATGTGAGCAGTTGCAGGAGCCAACAGCAGCACGAGCCCTTCCACCACGTGCTACGGGCCACACAGGCATGTATCAGATCTACCCGGGTCAGTCCCAAAGCCCTTTCGCGCGTCCATCAGTGTATGGTGGCAAGCATCAAGGTCTTTTTAGACCTCAACCCGATAAGCGAAGCGCCGCCGCGGCCCTGCCGCCTGCCCCTGCCGGCCTGCCAGGCTGGCCCCCAGCGCCGGCTGCGTCCACTGCGCCATGAGCGTGGGCACCTGCCGCGCGCTGCAGGACGGCGCAGCGCTCGACTCCGCCAGCACCACCTGGGCGCAGGGCAGCCAGGACGGGTGGCGAGCGGACCCCGGGAGGGGTAGGGGTTGGGCCGTCAGCACGGAGAAGGCACTGCAATGTGCTGAGGAACCCCAACGGACCTTCGCAGCACGCTTGAGCTCATGCGCCTATTGACCCAAATGCAGAGACGGCTCACACAACAAGCGCGCTTGAACTCAGGAGGGGGGACACACTCACCCGCAGGTGGCTCTTGCGCTGCGTGTTGCGGCCGCTGCCCCCCTTGCCCATGGGCTGCATGCCCTTGACGTACACCCCCTTGGTCACGTACATGGTGTCTGGCAGCACGGCGGGGGGAACGGGGGGGGGGATGGGACCTTAGGGCAAGTGGTGTTGAGCTGAGCGCCGTACAACGTGGGCACAGCAGAGCCAACCCACAAGAGAAGTACTGCACAAGTTTTGCTCTGTACGCCAAGCTCCAGTCGGACGCGCAGAAGACTGCAGGCTATCTCATTGAGCGGTGGCGCACGAAATGTTTCCCATCCCTGCCTGTCCCCTCTTCTACCCTCCCCGGGCCCCTCCTTCTCCCCGTCTCGCTCACCCACGACCAGGCGGTCCGCCCGCAGCCCCTTGGCCTCCTCCGCGTCACGCCGCGCCTCCTCCAGCGCCTGCAGGGGAGTAGCACAGGGGGAGAGGGGGGCACTGACACCTATTAAATCTGAACCAACCGGCGTCGCTCACCACCGCATAGCATTCAAGTCAGGATGCATAATGAGCTCGCGCTGACAGTGTTTTTCATCTTTCAGGCGTAGTGGTCGCAACAGCTGGCCCGAACTCCACAGTAACGGATATCGGAATGTTGTGCGCCTTGACCCACAAGCACCACCTCCACCTGGGTCCCTCGCCCCGGGCCCCATCCTCGCCTTCCTGCCCCCCTGCCCCGCCGCACCTTGAGCACGTACTTGGCCGCCTTGTGCGGCACCAGGTGGCACTGCGCCGCCGCCTCGTCGTAGCGCAGGCCGCGGACCTGGGGGCGGGGCGCGGGGCGCGGGGGCACGGACGAGGGAAGGGGGCATAAAGTGGGGCAGGGTTCAGTGCTGGTAGAGTGCAGGTGGTTGTGGGTCTGGGTTGGCCTCATCGCACACGTGCGTCCTGTCCCCACGTCTGGCGGCGCACTGGCACTGGCATTTGCAGTACGTGTACTTGAGCACATAGCAGGTCACTCTCAGGTCATTACACACGTAGAGGCCGGGGTGCTGTTCGGGCCGGGTTCGGGCTGGGGTCGGGTTTGGGCTTGGGTCGCGTCGGGTGTGGGTCGTGGGCTTCGCGAGGTTTCGCGTGGGTTCGTTGGGTTCGGTTTCCCGGCTGCTGTGTCTGTGTTTGGTCTGTTGCGTCCCGGGTCTGTGCTGTGGTGGCGGGGTGTCCTCGGGGTGCGGGGCTGGTGTGTCTTGCTGGTCGGCCGGTGCCTTGCCCGCGTGTGCCTGGCTTGGTTGCCGCCTGCTGCTGCCTCTGTCCCGTCTGCCCTGCCCTGGTCGCTGTGCGCTGGCCCCTGTCTTTGTGCCCCCGTGGTGCCCGGCGCTGCTGCTTGCCTGTCGTTGTTTTGCCGTTGGCTGTGTGTTTGTTCGGTCGTCCGTGCCCCGCTTGGCTGCGTCGTCCTCGCGTGGTGCCGCGCCTGCCCCCGCTGCTCGCCTCCCGTCTGTTTGTAACGCCTGCCGGTTGCCCGCCCCCTTGCGTTTCTTGCCGTGGGAGCTCCGTTAGAGCCCGGCGCCTTGCCCTGCTTGCCATGCCTGCCCAGCCT
>VFQN01003167.1_pt1 | contig 24059 bp, 35 predicted proteins | sample 3512371 | NCBI WGS metagenome assembly VFQN01 (sample SAMN10412370, study PRJNA504923) | tailings metagenome | isolation source: Replicate 2 from Balatoc abandoned mine | place: Philippines: Itogon, Benguet | collected 2017-08-28
TGACCCCGCACACGCCACCGCTGTCTCTCGAGGCTCATCACCCCGTTCATCCCAGCCCTGCCGGCGGCCCTCTGTCCCATGCTGGCCCATTAGGGATAGGCCCATATGCAACTGCCGCTGTGCTGCAGCAGGCTACAGCCTTGTGATTACCTATCCAATAACACAGGAGGAAGGCACCAGGCCCCGCAGCCACGCCCCCTCCTCCGCGCTGAGGTCCCGCTCCTGCAATGCCCGCCGCACAACCCGCTCCATGTCTTGCCTGCTGCCCACCGGCGCCCCCTTACCCACCAGCCAGCGCAGCGCCGGCACCGGGCACCCGCCCTGCACCGCCCGCGCCACCACGTTCTCTGCCCCCCACGGCACGTCCAGCCGCCGTAGGGCCTCCAGAGTGCCCCGGTCTCCCTGCCTGGCTGCAGCGACATAAGCAGACGTCCTCCAAGGGCCCGCCAGGCAGCCTGGGTGCTGCTCCACCAGCCACTCCAGCAGCGCCTCGCAGCCGCAATCCGCCGCAGCAACTAGGACGTCCCCGCCTGGCGCGTACCCCGGCCGCTGCTGCAGCAGGTACTGCACCAGGGCCAGGTCGCCCCGCCATGCTGCTGAGAACACGACCTCCGGTGTGTCCCAGTCCCTGCAACCCGCCTCGTCCACCAGCAGCTGCACGGCCTCCAGCAGGTCCCCGTTGCTGGCAGGTGTGTGTTGAGGCCAAAAGCATATGACATAGCCGAGGGTGTCAGGCGATGGCTCGCAACCAGCATCGCGGGCCAACCACCGGACCGAGGCCAAGCTGAGCTCAGCCTTCTCGTAGGCCTCGTGGTCGAGCTCCATGCCAGCCTGCCGCAGGTGCTGCAGCACGGGGAGGCACAGCACGCGGCCGGGAAATAGGCGTTGAAACGCCGCCTGCAGCAGTTCCCGGTCCCGCTCTGGCGTCAGCCCCAGGAGGGACCGCAGGTGCTGCAGCGCGTCCACCCGCCCTGCCCCCATTGCGTAACGGAACAGCAGGGCCACTTCGTCATCGTCCCCTGCCTCGTGCAGAGGCGGCGCTCCCCGCTCGTGCAGCCACTGCAGCTTGGCCGCGGCGTCTGGTGCCTTGACAGCTTCTCTCTGGAGCACAGTCCACAACCCGTGGGGCTCGCCCGGCTGCGGCAGCCTGCTAACCGCCTCGTCCACCAGCCACTGGCACATGGCCAAGTCAGCGTGCTGAAGGGCGGCCTCAAGCACCTGCTCCCCGTCCATGGGACAGCAGCGGTCCCGCAGCCACTGCAGCCGGCACACGTCCCCCGAGCGAGCGGCGGCCACCGCGGCGCCAGGTTCCATCACGCCTTGGCTCCGTACCCACTGCATCTTGGCCACGGCATCTGGCGTGGTGGACGCAGCAGCGGCTGTCAAAGCAGCTTGCGACACGGCAGCCGTGCGCCATCCACTCACACGCCTGGCGCTCACCGGGCATGTCTGCAGCAGCTCCCACGCCGCCTGCAGCCCCGCCAGGTCGCAGTGCTTCGCCGCAGCTGCAAGAGCGTCATTAGGGCCCAGGAGGCCCGGGCAGTTATGCAGCAGCCAGCCCAGCAGCTGCGGGTGTCCTGCCTGCACCGCAGCAACGCCCGGGTCGCCGAACCCCCACCTCAACAACATCCCCTCCAACCATCTGCCGTGGTACCACAACTCTGAAAATATGCTCGGCTGCAGCAACGCCAGCGCCACCTCCAGGTTCACCTCGCTCCCGCTGGCGGCCGCAACGCACATCAATCGCAGCTTGTTCTCAAAGGGCAGCTGCCGCACGTGCTGCTGCCCCGCCTCCACGGCCCAGGGCGCGGTGTGGGGCGGCAGTGACTGGGACAGGGAGGCGGTGCAGTGCTGGGGCTCGCTGAGGGCGTCTCGTAACTCCGGGGACACCAGGCGGCCGTTGAGGGCGCGCTCGTTGGGGGGCAGGAAGGACAGCACATGCAGCTGGTCAGCGGTGGACAGCTGCGGGGGCACTTGATCGTCGAGACGCTCCTCCATGCTTGTCGCCACTCTTTATAAGACGACTTTGCAAAAACTGCAGTGATAAATGTTAATGGGTAAGCATTATGTAGGGCATCTGGGCAGCCATTACACGAGTTCTAACGACTGAAGCTGCAAAGCAAATACTGGATAGCTAGGTGATGCCTACGAGCACGATGCTTGACTTACTGCATCTGCATTACGATTTGGCCCGGGGCGAGGCTGTCATGTTGTCAGCACAACTAACAAGTTCGCGCTTACTGCACGTTTGTCACGTCAAAGCTGCTGCAAGAAGGATGATTCCGGGTAGGAATGTGGATAGGTGGTTCTTAAAGCGCTTTGGCTTAGGGGCGGTGTGAACCTTCACGTCGGAGCCAGCCGCAGTGGAGTCAAGAGGGGAGTGTCGCTCGCTCGCTCCCAGGGACGTACGACTAGGCCCAGTGGACGTACGACTAGGCGCAAAGCCAGTCAAAAGGCTATCACTTTAATGCAGAGCGCATCTGTAAGCTACGTCTTATTCGCTGAAGTCGAGCTGAACAAGTGTTGTGCCGGAAGTTGCCCCACACGGCCACAGGCCGTTCACCCATGTCGTTCACCTTGTCTTGCAGCGTGGTAATGTGCCATTCCGCCGTGTGGTGCCACCCCCACTCTTTTTGGTATATGCGTGCAATGAGCGTAAGTGCTTCCCAGCCACGGCAACGGCTGGGGCAAAACTGCCACGTGTAGCTCTGCTGCCCTCCTGCCGGGCTGCCGACAGCAGCAAACAGCGCACATACAGCAACCCATGCAGTCCGCACCCTCAGCTTGCACCTCATTCTCGGAACACCAGGTCCCTCTGCCAGCAGGCCTGCTGCTGCTGCAACTGCCCGTCGACCCCCGCCGCTGCTGCCGGCCCCGAACCCCCTCCATGCCCCCCTGCCCCTGCCCCTGCCCCTGCCCCTGCTGCGCCCTCTGCGTCGCCCCACCCGGACAGCCCCGACAGCGCCACCCCCGCGCCCCTCACGCCGCCCGCCTCCGCCTCCTTCAACGCCGCCAGCAGCGCCCGCCACGCACCGGCACCTGGCGGCGGCGGCCCAGCAGCTGCCAGCCCATGCCGCACCACCCCTTCCCCTGGCCGCGCCCCGTGCGTGCCGCTGGCGCCGCCTGAGCTGCTGCCACTGCTGCTGCTGCCGCTGCCGTTGCTGCCGTGCTGTGGGTCCGGGTCTAGGTCTAGGCACAGCGCGGACGCCGCCGCGGCCGCGGGCAGGCTGCGGTACGCCAGGGCCAGGCAGCGGAGGGCGGTGGTGCGGACCTGCTGGGGCGGGTGGGGGTGCCGCATGGGCTGGGGATCAGCGCAACGGAACAATGGACTATCGCCGTGTTGCGAGCGTCGTGGTGCGGACCTGCGGGGGCGGTACGCGGGGCGTGGTGTGGGTGCACACAGCCTTGAAGGCATTGTTTGGCCAGGCCTGGTAAGGCCTGGTTTGGCATACCTCTATTTTTTAGGCCGGCTTTGTAGTGCTGCCAAGCAGGTGGCTGCAACGGCACAGGTAATGCACCTGCTGCAGGCCCTTTACCCCACGGTCAACACACCTGCTGCAGGCCCTTGACCCCACGCTTAACCCACCTGCTGCAGGCCCATTACCCCACAATTAGCCCACCTGCTGCAGGCCCATTACCCCACACTTAGCCCACCTGCTGCGGGCCCATTACCCCACACCAAGCCCACCTGCTGCGGGACCTTGACCCCACACTTAGCCCACCTGCTGCAGGCCCTTGACCCCACACTTGACCCACCTGCTGCAGGCGGGCGTCCATGAGGGTGCGCAGCAGGGCGGAGGGGGCGGCGGCGCGCAGCCGCAGCACGGAGCGCCAGTCGCCCCGAGACAGCGCTGCCAGCACCTGGGGGGGGGGGGGCGGGGGAGGGGAGAATAGGGCAATTGGGCTCCGACCACTGACCACGGCGGGTGGTGGGCGACAAGGAAAGGAAACGAAAGGAGGGCCATGCTGGTGGTGGTGGCATGCGCGGGTGTTTCTGTTGGACGGCGCACCACGTACGGCACCGTACGCAAGCTCCCCGCGCCCTTGCCGTGCCGCTCGCAGTGTGAGCGAGCATGGCTGGCGGTGCGTAGGGTGCCAAGCAAGCGTGGCTGCCCAAGGCTGCCGCGACCCCGTCCCACACGTCAGCGCCCTGCGCCCCTGCCACGCCCACCTGCAGTGCAAACTGCACGTGGGGCGTGGACAGCAGCGGCGCCATGTGCGGACTGCGCAGCAGCATCACCGCCTCCGTGCTCCAGCTGCTGCTGCTGCCCCCGGGGCCCCCTCCTCCGCCCCCGCCTCCGCCGCCCCGCGGCACGAGCGCAAAGAACAGCAGCACGGCGGCGCACATCTCGGGACGCCGCGGGAAGCGGCAAGGGTTCCCGTCTGAGTCAGGTGGTGGGAGAGAGGGACCGTCGGCTGCACCTGTGACGTGCTGCACTGGATCCTGCTGCTGCTGCTGCTGTTCCTGTTGCTGATCCAAGCTGCCCCGAGCACCTGGACTCCGCTGCGCCCCGCCCTTGCCGCTGCTGCCGTTGTTGTTTATGATGCATCCGCTATTGCTGCTGCTGCTGCTGCTGCTGCTGCTGCTGCATTTGCTTCCCGCTGCTGCCGCGGCGTGCTTGGGGTAGAGGTCGAGTGCGAGGCCCTGCAGCGCCTTGAGGCACTCCGACCAGCTGCCCGCAGCTGCACACACGTCCACGGACCGCTCGTACACCTGGGGGAGGAAGGAATGGGGGCGGTGGTGGCGCAGTTGTGATGCAGCGGGGTAGCGGTCGCGTGCGCGGCCCGACAGGTTGCACACCCAACACTGCGAGGAACCGGCACAGGCAAAACGGCAATGTGACCACCGCAGGACAGCGCGACCGCCGCCCGGTATCCGGACTCGGAGCCCCAGGCACTTAACTGGATGCTGCATACACGCTGCACGGTACCCACGCAGCGTGCCGTAGGGTCTTTGCCCTGGCTGCCTGTCGTACGGCTGCCGTACTGGCTCCCGTACCCCTCACCTGTACGGCAAGCTGCTCGTCGTCCACGTACGCGGCGACCAGGCTCTCGCGCAGGGAGCGGAAGGCGCGTACGGCGCTGTCCCACTCGTCGGGGGCTGTGGGGGTTGGGGGCGGGCGGGCGGGGGGCTAGTGGGTGCGGTGGGGGCAAGACCGGGGGAGCAGCATGGGCGTGTCGGGGCGGAGCCGTGCCACATGGAGGCTGGACACCCCGCATCTTCTTCATGCAGTTCTAGCACCATGCTTGAACGTATGATCAGCTGTATGATACTTGGTTGTGTGGCTGCTTTCTGGCACGCGCAACGCCTCCGCCAAGGCTAGTCCAGGCTAGCGCAGGCCAGGCTAGCCGTCTTGGCGAGGGCGGGATGCCCCAGGCTGGCGCTTCTCAGCCGTTGTAACGACATTGTTTTGCCGTGGGTGCCATGTGTACTCACTGGGCGAAGGTCCTGGGGGCTCCCCAAGCCCGGAGCCCGGAGCCCGGGGCGGCAGAGCGCCCGCGCGACGCAGGAGGTCCAACGCGGTCGGCTCCAGCTGCTGCCACGCGCGCCAGCAGGCCCCGACATCGCCCACGGCACCCACAAGCAGCGTCGGCCGTGGCGGAAGTGCGCGGCTGCGGCAATCGGCATGCCGGAATGGACAGGTTTGTAGGTGAGGGCCTTGAGGAATGCGGACGCCCTCGCGCGCTTATGAGTTGCTGCATAACATAGAATGTTGCTAGAATGTGGTAGGTTTGTACATGGTCAAGCTTACCCGTTCGCGGTGGGTGCCATAGTGAAAGGCTCGGATACGCGGCTGTGCGGCATTCTGCTGAAGCAGACTGGTAACAGCAATTACATGACAAAACAGTCCTTCAAGATCCTGTCGCAATAACTGTGCACAGCAGGGAGTGCTTTTAAACGTGGTTGAACTCATGCCGCTGCAGACCGTCTGTCCGCACCCATAGCCCGTTCTGTGCGTCGGCCTCCAGCCATCCCCCTCGGCCCCGTCCTGCCATCCTCCTCCATTTAGCCCTCACTAGTAATGTGTGTACCCTGACCCCGCGTGATGCTGACGCCTCTAGCCTCCAATGCAATCTTGAATACGTACCGTAGAGGCACACGTGGCATGGCTGGCTGGTGCCTTGGCTGGCACCTTCATTTCAAGTGGCCGTTCAGGGGAGTCCGATGCTCCGGCCCCTGTTATGCCAAGCTGCCAACGATACGGTAAGCGTGGGATTTCTTGATTCAACTGCCGTGTGGGCTAGGTAGGAAAGGGCAGGCATTACATCAGGGCATCATACATGTCACCACGAACCTCCCACCCAACCCTTCCCCAAGCTGTGCAGCTGCACATTGTGCACGCTGAGAGTACTACACAGGCCGCAAACCGCCAGGGCCCCCATGTTGTGTGTGCAATCAGGTGCAATGCACTGGGCCCCCACGCTGGGCCCCGTACCGGGCCTCGCCCTGTTCCCCTGCGTCCTGTAGGTGCATCCGTCCCTTTTCCCAAGCGCTTCCCCAGAAGCGCCTCCGACCCTACATGCTCGGAAGTACGCTCTGAGGGTTCCGAATACTGACGGCTGCGGTGTCATGAACACACCTGGATCAGTCTTGCCCCTACAGCCCGTGCCTGGTACAACACAGCGGCACGTGCGGGCACGTGGATGCTGTTACGGTGATACGGCCCTTGCCCATGTTAGTCATCATACTGCCCTTTCCAACGCCACTTTGCAGTAGGTTGGATAGCGGATAGCTTCCTGTGCCCTACCCACTAAGCATTTACTCGTAGGCTGCCGGCAGATGCCCTGCACCAACTTGCTATGAGCAGTTTTTGCGGCAAAGATGATGAAAAGCTAAGAAGCTTTGATAGCTACATCCTACCCTAGACCGCTGTCAGCAGGAAACGCGCTGCGCGTGACAAAGCCTAGTCTTACGGAAGCTCTGGCCCAGGATGCCGGCTAGTAGTATTGCGGACAGGTACGCAATGCCAACTCTTGAAGCAGCGTATGTGCTGGCCCTGATGGCTGGGAAGGAGCCTTGCGACTTTGGAATGTCGACGTCCACGATGGCCTGATACTTGATGCTAAAATAGGTATCCAGCATTGAATTGGTAACATTGCAAATCAAATGTACATGCAGTGAAACGCGGAGTGTTAATAGCTTTGCGAGCAGTTTCAGCCAGCGGTCCTTTTTCGGCAAGCTCAACAAGTATGAGCTAAAACGGCGCTTCTACGAGAAGCTCGATGACTTTAAGAACAGAGTCCTCCTGCACAAGGAGCAGGGGTAGGTCGTGGGTGCTGGTGCCACCTGGGTTTGTGCCCCGCCGAGCCCACGGGCTCTCCCAGCACCACCTCTTCACCCCTGAGCCTCATTGCCCCCGAGGCCTCCGGAGGTGCCTCATGCAACTGGTCCGAGCTGCTTTTCACACTCCAACTGAACACTTACTCACGCACTCGCGAGGGCAGGCTCCTGCCAAGGTCTACTGGCAAGTGCCTGTGGGCCACCTGCCAAACAGCCAGGGCGTCACCTCCCCCTCCCCCCGGGCTTCACTTCCCCGCCCCTGGCACCCCCCGCCTTCCCGACTGTTTCCGTTTCTGCTACTCTGCCACACTGCACCTCCACCCCACCTTCTCGCAGCTTCATCGTGTACCGCGCGCGCTGCGCCTACTCTGGGGGCGTGGTGGTGCTCAAGGGCTACAGCCGCGAGAGCCTGACGCTGCAGACGCGGCAGCGCGTGTTCAGCGAGGTGTCGCTGCTGCAGCGCGCGCAGTGCCCCTTCATCCTAAAGTGCTTCGACTCCTTCGAAGACCAGGTGCGGGCCGCAATGACGCACTGCTACCCTGCGTTCCCGCTGTGTTACCCTGCTTGCGGGCGGGCCTGTGCGCCACTACCCCTGTGCCACCTGGTTGGCTGCACCCCTGCCCTGCGATGCGTGCCTAACCCGGGTCTCGACACCTCACAGCACCACAGATCAGCCGTTCCAGGCATCCCCGTTCCCACCTTGCCCCCGTGCGTCCGCCTGGCCTCGTTGCCGTCCCCCAGGGCTGGTGGTGGCTGGTGCTGGAGAACTGTGCGGCGGGGGACCTGTACCGCATCGTGCAGCAGACGGGGCCCATTCGGGAGGAGGGCTGGCTGGTGTCGCAGGTGGGTGTGGGTTAAGGGGCATGAGACAGGGAGCTGGCTGGTGTCGCAGGTGGGTGTGGGGTGTAGGTTGAGAGGCTAGAGACAGGGAGGGGAGGGTGCTGGTGTCGCAGGTGGGTGTGGGTTAAGGGCATGAGACAGGGAGGGGAGGGTGCTGGTGTCGCAGGTGGGTGTGGGTTAAGGGGCATGAGACAGGGAGGGGAGGGTGCTGGTGTCGCAGGCGGGTGTGGGTTATGGGGCATGAGATAGGGAGGGGAGGGTGCTGGTGTCGCAGGCGGGTGTGGGTTAAGGGTACGATTGATGGGGGAAGGGAGGGTTATAGACACTGGACAGGGAGGAGAGGTGGGCGGTGTTGCGGTGGGGGCGGGTTGATGTGCACGGTACGGGCAGGATGACTGGCTGGTGCCGCAGGTGGGGGCGGGTGATGCGGGCCAAGGATATTGGATTGGGTGGCTTGGTGCAGGTGAATGCAAGGAGATGAGGAGGCCTGGCTGAGGGCGCAGACGATTTTCAGGTGGAGGGGAGGTGGGCTCAGGAGAGCGGTTTGTAGGGGGCTGACGGCTTCTGTGACAGCTGGGGTCACAGGTAGCGAGATAAGGTATGGGGTACAGCAAGGACTGTTGCGGAGGTATTCCTGCTGGCTGCCAAACCCTGGTCTGGAAGTTTAGGCACCTCACGGCCCTCTTCGTCGGCTACTGCCCCTGCTGCTGCTCAAGCCCTTACAGCTGCTGCCCCCTCCCTGCCTCGCCCTGTCCTCACCGGCCCTGCCCTGCAGGTGCTGCTGCCCATCCTGCAGACGCTGGCCTACCTGCACGCGGAGGGCATCGTGCACAGGGACATCAAGGTGGGTAAGGAAAATGTGTATTAAGGTGTGGTTGCTGCTGCTGGGGCTGGCCTACCTGCACGTGGAGGGCATCGTGCACAGGGACATCAAGGTGGGAGGGGGTTGAGGTGACGAGAGCGACCATGCCTGACACACTGCCTCCCGGCCACCCCGAGAACTTCCTGCCCATGCCCACGGCTTCCTCCTCCCTGCCCCGCAGCCCGAGCACGTGCTGTTCAACAGCGAGAAGGTGGCCAAGCTGTCGGGCTTCTTCCTGTCCTGGGACGTAAACAGATACAGGTGAGCGAGGGGTAGGAGGACAGCTCGCCCTGTGGGTTAGCGCGGAACGAGAGGGGCAGGCCGAGTAGCCTGCTGGCGGCTGCGGCTGGTGGCCGCGAGCAATCCCGTGGCGGCTATCGCGTTCCATCCTTGCTCCTCCATCCAGTCACGTCGGCTTATGCCGCTGCTGCTGCGCCGCTTTTGCAGTTGCCTGTCGCTCTTGCAGCTTGAGCGTTCCGTTTTGCCCCCAAGAGTGGCGTGCTTCCCGACCACAGCCTCCTGCCTTTGTCCTGCCCTCAGGGCCCACATTCCCATTCCGCAGCTAATCCCAAGGTAGCAGCGTTTCCACGAGTCCTTGACGCATTTACACGGTTTACTCGCGCTTCATGCGTGTCCTCCCCCCAGCTACCTCAAGGACATGAAGGTACCCTAACTCACGTGCTCATTGCATGGGTATCATGTTGACGCCTCGTGCCTGAACTCTCCTTTTTCCCCTCCTCCCCCTCCTCCCCCCCATACACTCCCCCCAGCTACCCCAAGGACATGGTTGGCACGCTGGACTACGTGGCCCCGGAGGTGTTTGTCCTCAACGGCCCCAACGCCAAGCAGCAGCAGGTCACGCACTACGACTACAAGGCAAGAGGGGAGGGGGGGAGGGAGGGGGAAAGCAGGGAAGCAGAAACAGGGGGTTGCAGGGGACATGAGATGGGCAGGCAGCAACAGGAGGCGGGGGAAGAGGGGCCTGGACCTAATGGGGGCCTTTGGCAGAGGCCTGCAGTGCAGTGCGGGCGCCGATCCGTTCTCTGCCCTTGTTCCGCACGCTTCACTGCTCCGTTTATGGTCACATAGTACTTACCGTATGTGTACGCTGGATCCTCCCACACTACGTTCATATTTGTTCACTGCACATTTTTGCTTCAGGTTGACAATTGGGGCGCTGCCGTACCATGTGCTGGTTGTTTGCCCTTACACAAGTTAAGATTCATCTTTATTTACATTTACCAATTTCCCCCCAGGTGGACATCTGGGGCGTGGGCATCATGGCGTACGACGTGCTGGTGGGCTGCCCGCCCTTCAACTCCGACGAGCCCAACGCCACAGTGGAGGCCATCCTATTAAAAGAGGTGGAGTACCCCGACCTGCTCTCAGACGACGCGGTGGACTTCATTGACCAGGTGGGCAGCGCCTGACTGTGTCGCGCATGCGTTTTGCTTTTTGCACGTCGCGCTGCAGGAGTATTAGCGTTTTAGATGGCGCGATCGAATCCGTGGATCTAAGCCCACGAGTGAGGTGACGACGCAACCGACTGAGTGGACGTATGAACCGGGTAGTGCTAATACTTTTGCACTCTGTGGCTCAAGGAGTGTTTGGTTCTGCTCATCTGCCCCCTCCCTGCCGTCATCCATCCCCGCACCTCCTCCCGCGCCGCAGTGCCTGACCAAGGCACCCGCCCACTGCCCCCTCCCATATCAAATCCACAATTCTCTCCCACACCCTTTGCAAACCAGCTGCTCTGCACCCCACCCCCGCCCCGCAGTGCCTGACCAAGGACCCCGCCCGGCGGCCCACCGCGCGGCAGCTGCTGACGCACCCCTGGATCCGCAACAACCTGGACTGGGAGCCGCCGGAGGACTTCGACGACCCCATACCCAACATCGACTTCTCCTATTACAGGTGGGGGCAGTAAGGTAGTAGGATGCGGTGCGGGGAAGAATAATCAAGGCCAATCTGGGTTGACGGGTGAGCTATGGCGTGTGGCGTGCGGTGAACACCGGTGCGCGTGAATTTGACTGCACCAGCGTTAGTACTCTCCTTCGCCGCCTTAAGGGCGACCTCCACGTGCTGCTGCTGCTGCATGGGCATTGTAGGTGACGCTGAGCCTGTCCTTTCTGTTTTTTAGTTCCTTCACTGACACCGCTGATGCTACTTGCTGCTGCTGGTGCTGCTGTCCTGTGTGTGCTGCAGGGTGGGCGGCAACGGCGACGGGCTGGACGATGAGAGCGAGGAGGAGGAGGACAACGGAAAGAGGTGGGCAGGGGGAGGGGGCGGGGTGGGCTGCTGCTGCAGGTGCCAAAAGGTGTGTACAGGGACCGTGGCTGAGCACCCGCTACTGTCAATTGCCAAGAGGTTTCGATGCTGGCTGAGCTCCCGTACACGCCAAACCACAGCACCAGCTTTGCTGGTTCCCCCTCGCGCTTGCAAAGGCCAACCCCCGCTGTGATCTCGTACAGTCCTGCGCCCACGCGTACCTGCAAGCGCGTGTATTTTCAGTCAATCAGTCAGTTTTCACACATGGCAAGTGTAACTCCCCAAACGGGCCGTAGGGCCCAAGGGAACACGCTTGTTCTATAGTCGTGAGCGTGCTGCCTGCTCCATCGTAACATGGCCCCAGGCGGTCAACGTACGGACGTGCTTCCGCCGGCGCTATGGGCCCATGACTCCATACTCAAACGATGTGGTGTAACGCTGATCACATGCATGCGTTGGCATCCGTGTCGACCAACCGCCCCATCGTGCACCGTCTCCAGGTGCTACAACATCCGGCGGCACGAGTGGTCCATAAGCACGCCACTTGTGGTTTAACGTATATGTTGCTGACAGAAGTATCCACGGGCTAGATCCCTGGTCGAAACTTATCACTTACAACATCTTTGGCGATCCTTCAAGGGAATCCGTCAATACCTTAGGCTTCTCGGCTTGTCCAAGACCCCGACCTGGCTCCTAAGCCTCCACCGCCTCCGCCCCCTGAGCCCCCCACCGATCACTGGGGCTACACCGCTTGGCTCCACGAGCACGGCCACGCATGGGTCCGCTCCCTCGGCATTGATCCCCGTGGGTCTATGCGTCGCGCCCCCTTGACCTCCATGGCGGGGCCGCGACGCATAGACCCACGGGGATCAATGCCGAGAGAGCGGACCCATGCGTGGCCGTGCTCGTGGAGCCAAGAAGTGTACGAACCTTATTAGCTACAACACACATTGTCCTCAGGTGGTATAACCCACTGCCGTGGTTCCGCCGGCCCTAGTTCATTACCAATAGCGCGTGCGACGTACCATGCCTGACACACTTGTGCCGGCATGCGTGTTGACCGACCGCCCCGTCGTGCATCCCCCCCAGGTGGTACAATCCGCTGTCGTGGTTCCGCCGCCGCAACAGCCTGGACGACCTGCTGTCCGGCGACCCAGACGACGGCGGCGGCGGCGGCGGCGGCGGGCGCGGCGGGCGCAGCGCCTCTGGCGAGCCGGCGGACCGGGCAGCGGTGCGCGGGCCGTGGCGGCTGACGCAGTCGCTGGGGGCCATTGCGCGCAACGTCATGGGCAACAAGGCGCAGGTGGGGTGGAAGGAAGTTTGCCAGGCCAGCTTGCTGATGTGGTGTTACGTTGGCAAAGGAGCAAACGGGTGCAGCGCGTGGTAGGATAGAAGGGTTGGGGGCTAGGGTTGGGGGGCCATCGCGAGCAACGTCGTGGGCAGCAAGGCACACGTGGGGGCAGGGTTTAGAAGCAAAGCAGCTTGCACACACGGGGTTGCGGCCGCCATATGGCGTAAGGGTCGGGCCCTTGGCCAATGGAGCATGATGTGCAGCACGCGCCTGGTTGACTGGTTAGCGGGATGGGAACGGGCCGAGAAGTGATAACGGACAGGCGTGCTCCTAGGCATGCCGATCCGCACACGCAGCGACCAAGGCCGAGCTCCACGTGCGTTGCGTGTGCGCCGCAATTCATCAAGCTGTGCGTGCATTGCACTGCACATAACAGGGACCAAACCGAGCACGGCGTGCGTTGCGCGTGCAGGTTGCACCGGAGCAGCTCGGGCCGGGCGCCGGCGGCAGCATCTTGGACGGGCCTGGCGGCGTGGGGGCGGGCGGCGGCGGCGGCCAGAAGGGCTTCCAGCAGGGGCGCGTGAGGTCACGGGAGGACCTGGAAGGGTGAGCAGAGCAAAGGCGCTGGGCTGGGAGGATAAGGACCACAAGGGGCCGGCTTGGTGATGGTCATGCTGGTATAAGCCGTGGAGTTGTGGACCTCGGTGGCGGTCATTTCCGTATGAGCCGTGGCGTCCGGCGTCCTTGACCGGTTGGCGTTATGAAGTGCTCCATAGCGATCATGGCATGGGGCTGGGTGCAGGTGCTGCCACTGCGCCAGAACAGTGAGGGGCTTCGGTAGTACAGGAGTCTTGTGCGCCACGCATGTGCATCAACTTTCTTTTCATTCAAGGCCATTTTTGACCGCGTTTGCATTCGCGTGTCGCTTTGCAATGACCGATGTTGTGCGCAGGGTGCCCGAGGGAGAGGAGGACCTCGATCCGGAGGAGGGCGGGTCCCACCACGTGCCCAACGGCACCGCTAACCGCTCGCCGCCGTACGGCAACCCGCCGCCGTCAGTGCCGCCGCTCCAAGGCCTTGGCGGCGGCGGCGGAAAGGCTGGCGGCGGCGCCGCAGCCGACGACGACGATGTTGACCGGCTGGCCAGCATGCCAGTGCATAGCCACGACGGGAGCGGGAAGCCCGGCCGGGCGCACATCGCCGCTGGCGGGCCCGGCAGCGGCTCAGGGAAGGAGTTTGCAGCCGGCGGCGGCGGCGGCGTCGACGGCTCCGCGCTCAAGTCGCCGGCCTTCCTGCCGCCAGCGCAAGGCAGCAGCACGTCACCCGGCAACAGCAGCGGCAGCCGTCCCGCCTCCGCCAACGCGGCCGCGGCGGCGGCGGCGGCGGCAGGCGGGTCGACGAGCCTGGCGGTGCCGCGGCGGATGCTCCCGCCGACGGCGGCGGCGCACGACTCCGCCGCCAGCAGCGAGATGCACCGCAGCGCCAGCGGCACCAGCCGCGGCAGCCCCAGCCACGCGGCCGCCATTGCCATGCCGCCGCCGCCGGCAGGGCTGGCGGCGGAGCCGTCGGACTTCACCGCCGCGCTTGCGGCGCTGGAGGCCTCCGCCGCCGCTGCCGCGCCCGCCGCCGCCGCCGCCGCGACGGGACCCGCGACGTCGCCCGACGGCGCGACGGAGCTGCTGCAGATCCTGCCGACGGAGGCGCTAACCATGGAGGATGTGGACCCACTGCCAGCTGCTGCCGCTGCATCCGCAGCCACCGCCGCGGCCGGCAGCGGGTCTCGGAAGGACCGCGCGATGCCGCCCCACCTGGACAAGGCCGTGATCCAGTCAGCGGTGCATGAGGACGCGCCGGTGCCGCAGGCCAGCTCGCCCTGGCTGGTGCCCTCCACCAACGGGATGGAGGACCCCGACGCCAACGCCCCTGGCCCGGGCGCAGCTGCTGGGCCAGGGGCGCCTGCTACAGCTGCTGCTGGTGGCGCCGGGCAGGGCAGGGTGCTGTCCCCTCGTGCGGGCGGTGCAGAGGGCGGGGCCGGCGGCTCCCGGCCCGGCAGCGCCCGGGCACCTGCGGTGCGGCCGGGTGGCAGCGGCGGCAACAGCATCGGGCGGGGTGCGGAGGTGGCGCTGCCGGGGGCAAGGCCCCAGGACGGGGGTGAGGGGCTGCACCCGGTGCTGCCGGCGGGCAGCAGCAAGACCACGCCGCGGGAGCGGGAGGACACGCGGAAGCTCACAGACGGGTCGGGGGTGCAGCAGGGGGAGCCGTAGGGGGGTGGCCGCAGAGCGGCAAAGTAACAAAATGGATATAGTGGGCCTGCGGAGAGCTGCAGGGGGGCGGGGGTGGCGACGGTGGCTGCGGAGCCAGCTGTGAGCGTATGTTGGCAGGGTGGGAGGTGAGGCAGCAGGGGCGACACTGATGGAGCAAAGGCTTGCTGGGATAGACTGGCTGGGAGAGCGGTTGGGCCCGGGTCCCCTGGGCTTGCAGACGACCGGAGGCTGAGTTCGTGAGTTGTGATTGCGGCTGACAGTCTTTCCTATGCGGATGTACGATGGCATTCTGGTGCTGTAGGACCGCGGGGCGCCAGGCTAGCAGGGCATGTTGTGGATGTTGCGGGCGCCTGCGCCTGTGGCGCCTGGTTGTGCTGGTGCGTGAGCACCCGTGGTGACTACCCGTATTGATGATGTTGTATTGGGTAAGGTGTGTCACTAAGCGCGTGCGCACCAGCGCGTTGTGGGTCCACCTGTGGGCCACTTAACCTTGTGGTGATCCGGGCAACGAATAATTGCCAATGTGTATTATGCATCATGATCGTGACCAGCCAGGGTCAGCACACCGTTGTTTGTGCCCCCGCCCCCAGGGGCTGCTTGCAATCAATGGTCGAGGCGGTTTACCAGCAGCTCATATTGATGCTCCGTGGCGGCCATGTTGTTGCGTGGTGTTCATTTGACGCTGATTCATCCTGATTTGCATGTGTTAATGCGTGGACTTCGACTGTACTGATAGCTGGGACGTTTCACTTGCAGTATGAGTGCGAAAACGGTGTGTGGCCTTGTGCCAAGCAACTCGGGCGGCCAGAACGGCGCCCCGACCACCCGTGGGGACCTTGCGCTGAAAACGTGCTGGAGGTCCTTTCTGGTCCTGGCTACCGTATCAAGGTTTCGTGCCTTCGTCCACGCTGTATCATGCTCTGGAACCAGGCTGCGACTATGCGGTTATAGCCCAAGTGCGTACAGGCAGTATGTACCTCTACGCCAGACGGGCAGACGGTATCTAGGTAACATCTGCATGGCCAACAAAGTGCACAAACCCATCGCGTGTTGCCCTTTGCCCACTGATATGATGAAGGAGCAGTTGGAATTACTGTTGCTCACAATACATACCCGCAGAAACGCCGCCATATGCGTTATACGCTCGGCACTTATTGTGTTAGGGGACACGCACAGTGTCTTAACCCGTGCATGCCACCAACTCGTGTACACGTCCATGGCAGCCAGCTCGCCAGGCAGCCGCGAGGAGCCCACAGGCGCACTCCCAATTGGCAAAAGACCCCTTAGGTAACTAGGTGTGTGTAGGGCTGCGCATTGCGCGTTGGGGGCTCGCTTGCCCCACCAATGTTCCAAGGACGAGTCATCCCTCATGGGGCCTTGCTCGTTGCTCCATGTGCAGCCGGCATGCCGGGCCCAACTGGTCGATGCACCTCAGCCACAACATCCACTAGCTTAGTATACGTAGCAACTGTGTCAAACGGTTTTTATTCCTAGCCTCATGTGTCGCGCGCATCATCTGCCTGTGCATGGTGGGCACTCACAGTTTGGCAAGAGGCAGGGGTCACAACGCACGCGGCAAACAACATGCAACGCAACTGCGTGTCAGGGCTGGGCGGGTGCCCGGCGCAAACAGCACAACGTGTTATCAACTTGCATGCCAGTATGTTAAAGAATGTATAGATATGGACAACCTCCCATGGGAGGAGACACGTCGTGCTCTTGGTAGCCAGAAGGCCTATGCCCCAAGCTCCCTCTACCATTGCATACGGGTGGACCCTCTTGGAAACCAACACGGCAGTCCTAACAGTTTCCGCTGTTACCCAGCTCGAAAGGCCTGGCTCCTCTTCTCTGCACATTGTAGTGCAACATAGGTCTCCACGCCGTGGAACCTGGCCAAGGGGCAACGGAGATCATGCGGCCTTGGGCCGGGCGCGCACGGCATCAGCCCTTGGGGCGGCGGCTACCTCCGGTGGGCGTCCCGGCGGCGTCCCGTGTAGGGTGGCGGCGGCGGCGGGCGCGGCGGGCGCGGCGACGGCGGCCTGGGCGGCGGCGGCGCCACGTAGCCGCAGCTTGGCTCCAGCTCGTCGGGCACACCGTTGCAGTTGTCGTCCACCTGGGTGGGCGTTTGGGAACATGGGTGGGGGTCAGGGTGACGTCGGCAAGCGCACAGGGTTGCAGACTGCAGGGTATGCAGCACGTGGAGCTGACTGGAGGGTGCTGAGGAGGCCGGGGCTGAGGGAGGCATGGCCTAGGGGTGCTGGTCTATGGGGCAAGGTGCGGGTTTCCAGTGTGCGTCAGGGGAGGGCCCTTGCCCGTTGGTGTTGAAGGTTAGGGCTGCGAGCGGTGACAACGACAGCACACACCGCCATAACCCAGAAGGACGGCCACAAATGCCGGCACGCGCATCCCACGCCCTCAACCCACCCCGTTGTCGCAGATCTCGGTCTCTGTGGTGAAGTAGCAGATGGTGACAGTGGCGTGCGTGACGTTGGTGCGTAGGAACTTGATGTGCAGGCCGTTGGTGGCGCTGGGAAGGCCGGGGATGGACCCGTAGTTGAACCTGTGGGCAAAGGACGCGCGGGGGCACACAGGCACCGTACGGCAACACCGGGCACCATTATGAGATGTTGTAGCGTTGGCAACGGTGCCACAGCTGCCATGCAGTCATGCATGTACTCGCCGGACGGCAGCGGTTGCTGTCCGACGCACGCCGGTCTGCATGCACGCCCCCTGTGCGGCGCTGCCTGGCCACGCTTTTACTCATACGGTGTAGGGGGCAAACAAAGAGCGGCGCATGACCTGTCCTATGAAAAATGGAGCTCCACCTGTAGAATGTGTCCATGTCCATCTTCCCGCCGGCCACCGGCTGCTCCTTGTTGCCCAGGATGGCGATGAGTGACGTCTTCATGGCGCCGTTGCTGGGGTCGGGCCGCGGCGGCGTGCGCAGCGTGGAGTTGAAGTTGTGGATGTACACCTGGGGGGGGCGGGCGGACGGCAAGTGGAGCGGGATGGGATGAGCGGGGGTGCTTCAGGTGTAAATGCCTGAGTGGGGCCGTGGAACCAGTGTGGGCCGGTCAGACGTGCAGTCCTGCACCGATATGGGGCTGGGCGCCGGTAATGTGGCGACGGGCTGCGTTTGAAAGCGCTTCAAGAGCGGCAGTCCACTCATAAGGGCTAGAAGCGGGGTTGGCCACGTCTGAATTGCCGCTGCGTCAGGTGCAGGGCTCCGTGCGCCCCCTGCACCTCATGCACGCTACGCCATGGCATCTCTGCGTGGGGGAGACTGCACACGATTCAGGTGGTCCCAGCTGCTGCAAGTCCTCATGCGGCGCCGCGACCCACCTTGCGGTTCAGGTCGTCAGGTAGGGCCGAGTCGTACCCCGGTGCCGCTTGCCGTACACGGTACGAGATGAACAGCTGGTTGGAGCGCGGTACACCGGCAGCGCCCGCAGGCCACGTGGGCTTGAAGTCGGGCAGGCTGGATACGTTGATGTACACGAAGTTCTCGGAGCTGAAGTGCATGGAGGGGATGATCACGGTCATGGTGTTGGCGGGCCGCATGACGACGGTACGGTTTGCGGCCGGGGCGGTTGGCGGCGGCGGTTGGAGCGCGAGGCGCAGGGAGGGGTCCGCCCAGCCGGCCTTGAAGGACTGCAGGGCAGGGCAGAGCGGCACAGCGGCACGTGGTTGGCAATGGCTGCTTTACTTGCACAGAAAAGCGCCTCCTCCCTAGCTGCTCTAGGAACGCAGCAGCGGCAAAAGGGGGCAATCAAGTTGGCTGCATGCTGCTGTCTGTGTGCAATGTGACAACGAGCCCGCCACCCCCCTTGCTGCTCTAGACGGGTGCAATTACAGCAGTACGGAAGCCGTCGTACGCACCTCGGGCGCGTTCAAGCAGTACAGCGTGCGGTTCTGGAAGGGGTCCTTGCCCCAGTCGGGGTACCCGCTGCCCATGGGGTCTGTGAAGTCCTCGTACTCGGCGTTCTGGCCGTCCATCCAGCGGTTGGCGTGGTGCAGCCCGATGTTGTGGCCCATCTCCTGGAACAGCGTCTGCATGTCCACCTGGCGGGGTGGCGGCACAGGGAGAGGGATGGACGGCAGTCAGCGACAAAAAAGGGAAAGGGGGGAAGAGCAACATGCTGGGGTGAGCTGGGGTGGTTGAATGCAACCAAGCCCTGCGTGCAGCAAACCGGCAGTCAGCAGCGGCCACCAGCTTTCCTCCCTCCATCTCCAAAACCTCCGCGGCGACACGGAGGCACGGGTTAATCCTCCCCCCCCCCCGGCCCCCACTGACCCACGGGTCGCGCTGGTTGATCCAGGTGTTGCAGCTGACGTCGCAGCCCACGGACGCCAGCCCCGGCCACCAGCAGCCGGGGCGGTCGGCCAGGAACAGCACGCGGGTGGTGTAGTAGCTCACGTTGCGCAGGCCGGAGGAGGGGATGGCGAGCTTCTGTGGGCGGGAGGCGGGAGAAGGCAGGAGTGGGGGCGGGGTGATGCCGTGCCCGGACCCCAGCACCACACCTGCTCGCTTCACCCCGCCTGCCGTGACAGCCTGCGCCCGCCCAAATCCCACACTGCCTCAATGGTAGCATCGTCACAAGCGGCACAGGCACACTGCAGCCCTTGCGCAACACGGCGTCACACGTGTGTCTTACACAAGACCCCCTGCCCACCTGCTGCGCCTGTGCCAGCGCGTCCCGCATCCAGCCGTACAGCTCGGGGTCGCCACAGCCATTGGCGCTGTCGTAATACACCTGCTGCCCCGTGTTGGTGGTCTGGTACAGGGCGCTGGACGGGATGGGTGGGGGGCAGGAGTGCATGGCAAATTGAGCCGTAAGCAGGGCAGAGGGGGAAGCGGCTAGGGAGGAGGTGTGGGCTGGGTGGTGCAGTGCCATGCTGAGCTGTGGGAGGCGCGTTGGGCGTATCTGTAGGCAAGACTCATGCACTGGGTGCTTGTAACTGGTTGCATCAGGTCCTTCGGCACCGCTAGGAAAGTAACGGCACGTGCTACACGCGCGCACCGCGCGTGTGTCCAGGCAAATGCACTGGCACCTCCCACATGCAGGGCAGTCCACCACCACGACACGCGCGTGTCGTGTTGCACCCGGCACCGGCGCACCGGCGCGGAAGGTCCACCTCAAAGCACACAAAACCAACGTTACGCGCCGCATCCGCACACACGTGTGTCGTACAGCATTGGACACCTCACTGACCTGCAGGGCAGGTCCACCTCCACCACCAGGAACTCGGAGGGCGGGACCAGCGGCACGCGCCGCATGCGCACACATGTGTGTCGTACAGCACCCTATCATCACACTCACGTGCAAGGCAGGTCCACCTCCACCACCAGGAACTCGGAGGGCAGGAACCTGACGCGGTTGTTGGAGCAGGTGGAGTAGTAGTGCTGCATGTTGACGTTGGAGCTGGGCTGCGCCTGGTTGGACTTGTACAGCGTGTTGCGCAGCGTCTGCGCGAATTTTTGAAATGCGACAAGCACGACATAGATGGGACACGAGGGCCAGGACAGCACCAGCGTCTGGCGGGAGCCAGCCGGCGGGGAGGGCATGCAGCAAGAGGTCGGCGGCGCATGTGGGGAGTAGCGGGGCGACCTAGGGGCAAGGAGCAGGGGCTGCCACTCCACTGAAGATGCTACGGCCCCGCCGCCACCGCTCCCCTCACCATCACTGCCCCGATTCCCCGCCCACCAGCCCTGACGCCTGGCGCCTTACCCTGGCACCTCACGCTTCGTGCGCCCCATCCCCCGCCCCACCTGCAGGCTGACGGGCGATGGCCGAAACTGCTACCAAGGCACTCTGCTGGTTGCGTGTTCCCTGCCGCCCTCCCTCCCCACCCCGCGCCCCACCTGCAGGCTGACGGGCGATGGCCGAAACTGCTACCAAGGCACTCTGCTGGTTGCGTGTTCCCTGCCGCCCTCCCTCCCCACCCCGCGCCCCACCTGCAGGCTGACGGGCGATGGCCGAAACTGCTACCAAGGCACTCTGCTGGCTACTGTGCCTCCGTACTTCCATTCCCTGCCCCCCCCCCCCCCACCTGCAGGCTGATGGGCGGCTTCTGGCCGCACACGGTGGCAAGCATGGCGATGCCGGTGATGTTGATGGGCACGCCGTTCTCAACAAAGCCTGCAGGCATTGGGTATACAGTATGGCGTGGCGGGGTCGGTGGTTACTCAGCCGTGGGTGCATATCGCACATTCTTGGGGAGGTGCACCCAAGGCCTGTGCCCTGCGCTGGCACCCCTGCTTCCTTCAGCATAGCACGCCGAGGGCACAGCACACCCCAAGGAGGCAAGGATCCCCATCCTGCAGCCTCCCCCGCTCGCCCTACACACGCACAACCCAAGAAAATAGCCTGCTCCCGTTCACACTCCCTGGCCACCTACTGTAGTAACATTGTTGTTAGAGTTGCATGCCCCACACCCTATCGCGAACAGCCTTGTCCAACGCCACCGCTGCACCGCCAGCTGCAACAGCGTCCTCAGAACTCCTCACGCTCGCCCGCATCCAGCCCCACGTACTCCGCTGTCCCCTCGGCTCCACCCCGCGCTCAGGTCACCTTGCCTTCCCCCGACCCCGGCCCCCACCTCACCCGCCGCTGCGGGGCAACCCCTACCCCCTCCCTTCCTCGCTCCGGCCCCCGCCGTACCCCTACCCCTCCACTCACGCTGCTGCTGTCCCCCCAGCTCCAGCAGCGTCACGTTCTCCGCGTCGAAGCAGAAGGGCGACAGCGGGTCGCACGCAAGGGAGCCCCCCGCACCGCTGTGCGCGTCACCACCACCCTCCTGCGCATGCCGGCGGCGGCTGCCGTCCGCCGTCTTGGGCTTCACGGCTACCGTCAGCTGCCGGGCACAACACCACGCGCAAGGCACACAAGGAGGCGAGCACAGGTTACACTACATCCGGGGCGGGCTTGCATGACACGTGGCGCCGCGGCGCTGTGGGGTGCGACGGCGGGATCGCGGCTTGTGGATTTGTGGGCCCACGGCTGGCAGGGCCACTGTCGGGGAAGCAAGGATTGCCCCGGAGGGGCAACGACGTAGCCCCGACAGCGGAGGACAAAGAAGCCGGAGGGGGGGCAACGAGAGGCAATATTTAGCAACCAAGGTAACTAAAAACGGGACGGTCACGCGACACATGACAGCGCCGTTGGTGCCCGAGCCACCGCACCTGTAGACATATGCGGCCGTCCCTGGCCCCTGCGCCACACACCAGCACTCGACGCCTCCGATGCTTCCGCCACTGCCCTTCCCCTCTCCGCCCTGTCCCGACGCTGCTCGCACCATAAGCTCCGCACAGGCCACATGCTCCCCCTCATGCGTCCGTCCTCGGCCCCAAGGACGGTACCCCTCCCACTTGCCCCGCCCTTGCTGCCTGACTCAACCGAGTCCTGGCCCACAGTCCACAGCCCACGCCCCTCCACCGCCCCGCTGCAGCAACTTTAAGACGCAAGCGCTACTCCTTTCCCCACCCCTGTCACTGTACTCCCCACCACTTGGGCTATTCCCGTTGTTTCCCTTCCCGCTGCCCCCACCTTGTTCCCTGTGAACAGGTCCGCGCCGTACGCCGCCTGGCCCAGGCTGAAGGAGCCCACCACTTCCTCGGCGCTGACGGCGTCCGTGTACCGCAGCGCGTACTTGATCTGCGGCAGCTCCGTACCGTTGTCGTACAGGTGGGCGGTGTACACCTCCAGGGTGCCCTCGATGGTGAGCGGGGGAACTGGGGGGTAGTGGGGGTTAAGCGGCAGGATGACAGACCAAGTCTGTACATCGACGAGGTCGATGATGGGGCGTACAAAATGAAAACCCAGCCCAACCCATGGGGTAGTGTGGGGCGGGGGGAGAGGGCCGGGGGCAAAGTGGGTCCGGCGGGTGCTGTGATGCAGCGGGTGCGAGGTACGCCGGAGGGGGGAGGAGGATGAAGGGAGGGCGGTGGCGCACAGGCGGGCTTGGCGTGGCGGACATGCGGCTGCTAGCCTGGCGTGTACCGTATGTGACCACGCTTTGGGGGTGTCCATTGGGTGCTCCTTCTGTTGCCACGGCTGACGGCTCCTCGGCTGGGCAGCAGCCACTGCGTTGGACTGGGCACATGCATGGCTGGTGCGTACCGGCACCCGTACGTGCGCAATAAGCAACCGTCGTTGGCTGCGCGGACAACTGCGACAGCACTTCATGTATGTACAGTAGTGCTACTCACTTGGCGGCGTGCACGCCAGGACGCCGGTGCTGCTGACGCTGATGATGTTGCTGCCCGCGGGGCAGCCGCCCAGGAAAACGACAACGGGGCCGCTGCTGCTGCCGGATGCGCCCTGGCACGTTGCGCAGGCCACCGTGCAGGCCGAGGGGGAGAAGGTGCAGTAGCGGCAGCTGTACAGGCCCCCGCCCGGCTCGGAGCTGGACAGAACCTGACGCAGGCTCGTGAAGGCGCAGGCTGTGGAAGCGGACGGGGAATAGAGAGGGTAATATGTTGGCTACGGGGTTGTGTCCAGGGGTTGTTGAGGGTAGGGCATTGCCACCGTCGCGGCGTGTCATATCATGCGCATGCCCAACACGCAAGGCGCAATCACTTCAGCCTGGTGCATTCAGAAAAACTCGTTTGTGCCCTGTGGTACGTGCGGTCAGTGCTCAGCGTGTGTCCAGCGGCCGCATGTTGCGCATAGCTGGATATCACCTAGGCGCCACGAGCGACACGCACGTAGTACCAACTTACATGTCTCCTGTAGTCTCCGTTCAATGTTTCTTCCTCCCTGAGCGATGCCGCATCCCACCAAGAATGACAAGGCTAACACTCCCCAGGCAGCCATGCCGAAGCGAAGCCGCCCGGCTTTCATGGCTGTCACCGTAGAAATAAAAGCTACTATATACTTGAGCTACGTTGAGTGGTCGGGTAGGAGAGGTAAGGTGTTGCGCCAGCTCCTATACTTCAAATTATGCGGGTCGATAATCGGCTACAGCTGAACGTTGGTTAACGGGCACCTGCGCACGGTTCTCCTTCCACTACATAACAACAGAGCCAGTCATTTTGTTCGCATTGCTCAAGACATCGTTTGTCAGCTCGTACAGCTTTACGGTGTCCACCCCAAACGTCCCCAAAGTGCAGATAGAACAGATCTCGTCTACTATGCGCGTCCAGAAGGACAACTTGTAAAAGGACGCTCAGCAGCCAAGATGTGAACAGGTCTGTATACACGCCACGTAGCCGTTATTTAGCCACCCCAGCTGTACTGCCCAGTTGTTTGA
>VFQN01003168.1_pt1 | contig 24046 bp, 42 predicted proteins | sample 3512371 | NCBI WGS metagenome assembly VFQN01 (sample SAMN10412370, study PRJNA504923) | tailings metagenome | isolation source: Replicate 2 from Balatoc abandoned mine | place: Philippines: Itogon, Benguet | collected 2017-08-28
CGTCAGAATTTCTGCTAACATCGCCCAGAATTCTGACGGTACTGGTCAGAATTTCCACGGCGATAACAAGGTGAAATTCTGAATCCTTCAGAATTTCAGGCCAAAGAATTCTGAACCGCAGCCGAAACGGCCGTCAAAATTATAATAATTCTGAAGACCGGGACACTGCTCTCATGTACGGTCCTGGGCCGCCGCACGGGCATCCAGTCCCTGTACCACGGCGGCACGGCCTCCGGCAGGGCGTGCAGGGCGGTAGCACGGGAAGCGGCGCGGGCTTGGGCGCCACGGTTGGCGGCGCCAGCGGCACACCATTGCGCCTGGGTCCCAAGGCGCCCCATGGGCATCCATGTCTTGTTAACTTTCGGTGTGAAGCGTGCAGTTGCGCATAAAGCAACCGCAGGACCTGTACACAGGGCTGCAATGTCAGGGATCCGTACTGTGTCTCTGCAAATACCGACTGGCGGGTACAGCTGACTTCCGTTTGGGCTTCCCTTTTTTCTGTGGAAAGGTTCCCTTTCAGCATGCCCCAAGATCACCCGCATCCTGCTGTTGCGATACGTGCAGTGGACGTGCACGTTGAGCGCTGCAACACCTACACGTAGTGGTCAATGACACGTGTCAGGGGCACGGCGTGTGCGGCACCTACCGCGGCTGCACAGGGTCCCCTGTCCACAGCTCCTCTTCTGACAGCTGCCCCCAACAGGCCGCCCTCCGCCCCTCGCCCCACGCTAGACGCTACGGAGTTTAGTGTGGATCGCAGGCAGAGACTGAACCCCAAGTCCCGGTAGTATTTCCGTGTGTTAACACGCAGCGCACACATCATGAAGACGTGGAGGCAAGGTACGGGCGAAGTGTTTGAAACGTAGCTCCTTGGGATCGAGCAAAACACAGTAGGTACAGCTCGTTCAAACGCGCCTCTGTCCATCCTGTGAAGAAAGAGTCATTTGTAAAGGAACCAACACGGCCACGGCCTGACGGTGATGCGTTGCAGCTTCAATACACTTCAACCGCACCGCCCACCCGGCCGCCGCATAACGTGCTGTGCCTTGTAACGAAAGCCGCTGTACAAGCCACGGGGCGCCGCTCGACGTGCCACCATACGGTATGCACCCCAAGCCACAATCGAAACGCAGCTTCTGTTCGCTTCCCCTGCATCCGCATGTCAGTCCCTTAGCACGTTGCCATGAAGCTAACCCGCAGCAAGAACCACACAACAACCTACCCGCATGCATCAAAGCATGTAGCGCACGCAACTGCCAATGCATACCTCCGGTTTCCAACCCCGTGCAACAGCCCTAATGCCACGGCCTGTCCCGTATCCCATCCTCGCTCATCCTCCCTCCCGCTGCACTCCCCCCTCCCGCCCCTGCCCCCGTCCCTTCCTCCTCCACTTCCCCCGCCTCATCCCCATCCTCCACCGTGTCATCCCCCACCTCCTCCTCCCCCTCCCCCTGTCCCTCCCCGCCTTCCTGGTCCCCGCCCCGCCCCTCACCTCCATGCTCCTTCGCCCTCTCCCTCCACACTAGCAGCCATGATCTCGGCCAAGCTCACGCCTCCCAGCCGCCGTGTGTCCACGGCATGCTGCTGCCCCTGCCCCTGCCCCTGCACCCCGCCCAGCCGCCTGCCCCCGCCTGCCCCTCGGGCTGCAACAGCGTGGGCTGCAGATTGGCCCATGGGTCGGTGCTCATGCTGGGCTTGTAGTACGGCCCCATGACTCGTGGGTCGATCTCCCCTGCATCCTCGGCCCCATGCCCGCCGCCGCCTCCGAAGCCGCCTCTCCCGCCATCGCCCGCCGGGGGAGCTCCTTGGAAAGGAGGCATGCCACGGCCGGGCCTACCACCTGCTGCCCCAGGGCCGCCCTCCGGCCCCGCTTCCGTACGGATGTACTTGCTCAGCCGCGGTCCGCCGTACCCTCCCATGCTGCCCGGTGGCCCGTACGGCGCATGGTGCGGCTGTGGGTGCGGATGGTAGGGCTGTTGCTGCTGGTGGTGCGGGGGCGGCGGGCCCATGCCGTGTGGTGGGTACTGCGGGTGTTGCTGCTGGTGGTGCTGCCAACCGCTCCTCGCCCGCCGTACCCGCGTCCGGGCGGCGGCCCGCTCCAGCCCCTGCCGCCACCGCCGCGCCCGCCGCCGCCTTCCCAGCCGCCCGGTCCCCAGCCATGCAGGGGAGGTCCCCTGCCCCTGCCGGGCCCTGCTGCGTGCTGAGGCGGGGGAGGGGCGCCGGCCGGCGGTGCAGGCTGCAGGGCCCCTGATGCCGCCACATTACCGCACGACTGGTACCGTCCACGACCATTAAGACAGCGTCCCCGCCCACGACCTCGACAAGTGGAGAAGACCTCCCGTCCATACGCCATCTGCCCGTGTTGTTAGCGCGCGCCGCTCTCAACATCGTCCCCCTACCTCCAGCTCCTCGCCCTACCACCACGCCTGGCCCTCTCGCCCTCAGGCCACCCATAATTGTTGTGATAAGCCAAGGTGTTCAGGTTTAATCCAACCACCCAGCCGCAACAATTCCGTACCCAGCCAGCCCGCCTTTATTTCCACTGCGTTGTGCACCTCAGCTCGCTTCCCGCGGTGTATGGCCAACCGCTAGCTGCTGCTCTCGCCCCAGCCGGCTCTACCATTCACAATGCCCTACTGCTCTGCATGAAAGCAACTAGCCAGCCCACTGCCAGTACTGTCCCATACCAGAAGTAGTAAGGATGTCAGTCAAGCCCATGCATGTAACCATTAGTAGCTGGTAATATGAATGTCAGTGAACCCAGTGAAACCCATTGATCAATATACCATAAGGACCCGAGGAAGTACCGAATTAACACACACTTTCTATCCGTTACCGTATGTCCAGGCCCTTAACAACCCACAGCGGCTTGCCCACCGCATTTCCTGGGCACGCCGCCACCGCCCTCGTCGCAACGTCACGCACGTGCGGCAGCAGCTGCTCCCACCTTCTGAACACCACGGCATAGTCCACTTCGCAAGCCTCCGGAAGCGGGCTCGCCTCAGGCTCGTGCTCGAAGCAGTATCTGCAGGGCCGCCACCAGGTACCGTACCGGTAACCCACCAGGGGTCGGGGTGTGGTAGCAGGGTTATAGAATGCGGTACGAGAACAGCAGTGTACATGTAAAGAAATCCCTGGAAGGCTGAACTCCGGACCCCACCAGGAGTGTCAGCACACGTACGGTACCCATTCACGAGCACACTGGCTGCAAGACGCAGATCATCCCCGTACCCCTCCAGCTCGCACATGACATGACGCAGACGGGCATCACCCCATCTACCGGCAAAAGCCGCCTAGCCATCTTGCCGTACACCCATTCACCCACCCTAGCAGTGCCCCACCTGTGTGCTCCCTTGGCCGTGCCCGCCGCCGCCTCCCTCTCCCGTGCGTTAAGACCCATGACCCAGCCCGCAAAGGGCTTGCAGTTGATGGGCAGGACGGGCAGCAGCTGCTGCTGCGCGAAGGGCGTCGCGCATTTGAAGTCAAGGCTTGTGGGCTGGTCGGACCGCATGCGCACAAAGTGTATCAGGAAGGTGGTGGCAGCCACCACCCTGCTGGGCACCCTGGGATTACTTGCTAATGGGAATGCTGTGTTGCTGTCCACGGGCGGCAGGCCCATGACCTGCTCCCACAGCACCCGGAAGGGGTCCAGGCCGGCCGCTACCACCCCTTCGTACGACACCAGATGGAGCGCGTCCTCCCTGCATGGTACAGGACAAGGAGATGGGACCGTGACACGTGGGGGACACGTGGGAGGGTCTAGGTCTGAGAGGGCGCGTGGTGGACGGGGAAGGTCGAGGTACAGGAGGTGCACGAGGCGGCGGTTGGTCAGTTGGCTGTTTCTACGTGCCGTACTCACAGGGAGGCACATGCACGCAAAGGTGAAACTCGCCAACGCAGCCGCACACATGGGCCCCCACCCAAAAATCCCCGCTGTAGCTTTATTAGCTCCTGCAGCAGTGCCCTCGCACGCTTGCGCAAACGTGCGTGCCCTTTGTGGGTTACGGGCGCAAGGCGTCCGGTGCGGGGCCGTACCGGCAGGGCACGGCCGCACCCGCCGGCGGCATATGCTTGCTACATTGTGTGAAGCCCGGGCTATATCACACACTGCGGGCACGCACCCGAACGCCGCCGCCCAGCGCGTCAGCAGTCCTTTATAGCCTTCGTCCAGGAAGTCGCGGCCATCGCCGCCCCGATGCATGGCTATGCGCAGAAAGAAATGGCTCAACGGCTCTGGCGCAAACCTGGAGAGGCCTGGAAGGGAGGGTTGGCAGGGGAAGGTGCGCGTGGGACGTAGACGAGCATCTGAGCAGCAAGAGCCTAAGCCTCCCATCTCGCTACCTGGGGAACCGTGCGTGTTGGGCCGGGCACAGCACACGGGCTGTTAACTGCCGGCCGTGGAGGAGGACCTCGCTTATGCACGTTAACAGTACTCGCACAGTACTCGGGCGGTGTGGGGCTGATGCACAGGCGCCCGCAGGCTCAACGCAGCCATGCACGCGCCATCTGTCCACGAATCCCATGCATGTACCTGACCCGCCGATCCGCTGTCCCCCGCCCCGGCCCGCCAGCCCTGGCCGCCGGTGCATATGCACCCTTGCACTTAACCAGTCTAAATCCAAGCCATGCCGTTGCCGAACGGAACTGGGTCACCCCTGCATGTACGTCCACGCCCTCACCCCTTTGGTTCTCGAAGTATCTGCTAAGCAGCATCGGCAGCGCTGAACGCACGTAAATGACGACGGAGACGTTGAAGCCCTGGAACGACTCGGCCAGCAGCTTCAGCCTGGATCAGGGTTTACATCACAGGGACGGCCGGTGCGAGCCGCTGAACGAGCTGCAGGCCACCCGCCAAATCAGGCGCTTCTGCCAGCACAGTGCGAACAGCCATGCCATCGGTAGGCCATGTGAGATCTGCTGGCGACAATGGCAGGTCGTACTGGCACAGCCTACAGTTAGTGTATGCCATGCCGCCACCAGCAGCCACCGGCCGCCTCACCACACGTCACATTCTCTCACAGGCGCCACTCAAGAGTCAACTACCCCCAAGGCGCGTAGGACCTTCTCCCGGTGCTGCCATGTTTCCCACCCGCCCCCTCTAGCCGCTGACCCTGCTATCCGCAGGCCGACCGGTTTCCGTTTCTGTTGCTTTTGCCGCTCGGCGGTTACCCCACTGGCACGCACGGCAGCCCCACCAGGCCTGCACGCACTCCACTCTCTTCCCGTGTCCTCATCCTGCTGCTGGGCGCAACGCCCCCGGCGCACGTACCAACGAAGGCAAGCCAACATACACTGCGACATTTGATGCTCTCATGCGTTAAGGCTAGCGAACCGCCGATAGGTGCAGTTTGCTTGCAGCCTGGCAATATGAACATGGCGGAGCCTCACCGGTCACCGGACAGCGGATGGAAGTCCTCGGCCGACACGAACACGTTGCGCCCCGCCGCCGCCGCCTCCAACAGCGTGTCACGGAAGCACGTGAGTGCATCGACGGCACACGCCCATTTGACTTCGTCAAATTTGTATTGCCACGCCACGTTGGCGAACACCTGGCGGCAGGCAAGGGATGAGGCGGGGCAGCAGGGCAGTTGCGTTGGGTGTGTGGCATCAGGGCCGGCGCACGATGAGGCTCAGTGGCTGCTGGTTGGCGTCTATATATGTACTAGGTGACTGCACCTACACTATGTACTATACTCCGATATGCCAGGCATGTCTCTTCCTTACAGAAGTAGGTACAGAGACAGCCAAGTACCGTCTTACAGCAGGCCGTAACCGCAAACGCTGCTATGCCCATGTGTGGACGGGGGATGCTGCATGCAGCTCCGGTGACCAGGATGGCAACGGTGCACGTGCTCCATCCCAAACGGTGAAGTCAGCTGGAATACCAGCAAGATCGTCGTTATAACAGCCTAGGCCGGGTCGTGTGTTGGGAACGGGATGGGGTGCAACTGCATTCCAGGCGATGTAATTTGATCTATAAGAGCTATTCCCGTGTGCTGATCTGCAGCACTTGCAGGCTGCGACAGCAGGTTCACCCCAAGCCCTTGAGCATGGCGCGAACGGCCTGCGACGACACGTGCAGCAGGGGCACGCCGATAGCCACGCGCACGCCCAGTTCCCCAATCTACATGTGCACGGCAATACGCTGATCCCCCACCGCGCCCACCCCAGAGCCACGCCCACACCCATTCACCTAGGACGCACGGCTGCAGTCAGCGGCTGCCCCTTCGACCGTTGGCGGTTGGTCCCAAGGTCACCCACCTTGGCATGACACCGGCGTTGACCGCACTGCGCGCAAAGGGGCAGCGTCCAGCCATGCTCCTCCAGCTGGTCTCGGTGCGCACACACAAGGGACTGCGTCCGCACAGTAAAAACGTTGTGTGTAGCTCAGAGGCGTGCACGTGGTGACGGTAAGGAGACGCCACTCCTCCATGCATGCATGCATGTGCAGGCAGCAGTGGCAGCTGCATGCTGGCCGTCTGCTGCCTCAAGCGTAACGGTGTCGCGAGGCACACAGCACACCCAGACATATAAAGTTGAGGGTAAGACCCTACTTGCCTGGATGTACGTAGTGGACGTTTTGTGTGGGCCTATGTGGATGACTGCCCTGGGCAGCGGGACACAAGAGACGAGCCAGGAAGCCCCCGGGTGTAGCAGCACCAGCAGCAGCAACAGCGGCGTCCGCATGCCAGCAACTCAAAAAACGATTCAATGAAACAGTAAGTATCCTTAGCGCTAGCGTTCTTCGACCGCAGGATGTAGGCCCAACAAAAACCGCGACGCCACGGCCCGGTCTCGCTATCTAAGATCTGTACATACAATATTAAAGAAAGGAATGTCCACAAACTGGCAGGTTGATCATGATAGCAACAGAAAGTGGCGCAGCGTGTCGCATTTGCGGTCAAGTTGCAGCAGCCAAATCATCTAAGCACACAGCCTAGACCTCACAGCTCCGCTATGACATGGCTTGATGAAGTGGAGTGCAGGATTACGATTGGTAAGACAGCTCGCAGCGAGGAGCAGGATGCCTTGTGCCTACCAGGGGAGCTCCTTCGTGTGCAGTCCTGGGCCGCCGCACAGGCATCCCGTCCCTGTACCATGGCGGCACGGCTACGGGCGTGCAGGGCGGTGGCGCGGGAGGCGGCATGTGCCTGGGCAGGCCTGGCCGGCACGGTTGTTGGGGCCAGCGGCACACCGTTGCGCCTGCAGCTGTAACACTAATTGGCATCGTTGCGCCTGCAGCAGGGTCCCAAGACTGCCCACGGGCATCCACGTTTACGGTAATCTAATTGTGAACGGGTGTATATATAGCGTGCAATCTGCGCATCAAGCAACCTCAGGCCCTGTACAAAGGGCTGCAGCCTGCACGCAGGGATCGTAGTGTACCTGCAGGTACCTGTGTGTCCCTGCACATACCAACCGACGGGTACAGCACTACAGCTGACTTCCGTCGACGTCTCGGCTTCCCGTTCAGTATGCCCCCAGAGCACCCGCATCCTGCCGCCACAACACGTGCACTGGACGTGCACGTGTGCTTGTTGAGCGCTGCAACACCTACATGTAGTGGCCAATGGCATATGTCAGGGGAACGGCGTGTGCTGCACCAGCCGTACCGCACAGAGTCCCCTGTCCAGTCGCAGCCCCTCTCCTGACAGCTGCTCCCAACGGCCCCTGCCTCGCCCCCCGCCTTGCGCTGGACGTGACGGGACTTATTAGTTGGGATCGTAGGGAAACCCTGAACTCCACATACCGATGTACGCAGCGCACAAAGCTATGCAGGCAAGTTCAAGCAAAGTGGTTGGAACGTAGCTCCTATCCTTGGAATTACCGGTAAACGAAATGCACTAGGGGCAGCTGGATGAAAAGCGCATCTACCTTTCTCGTGAAGGCGGAGTCATTTGTAAAGGAAGCAACACACTGCAACACACCATCGCCTGACTGTGGTGCGACTCAGCTTCAACACTATTCAGCCGCCACATCCAACCGGCCGCTGCACAAATTGCTGAGCCGTCAGATTTTGAACGACAGCCGTTGTACAAGCCACAGGCGCTGCTCATCATCGTGCTACAACTTCCTACTAAGCCTTTACATGCAAGCAACTTCGCTTCATTTCTCCTGCACCCGCTTGTCATTCCCTTCAGCACATCAATGTCATGACGCTATCCCGCAGTAACAACCACACAACAACCCACCCACGTGCATCACTACCCATTGTGCACGCAACCGCCAGGTTCCCGGCCCCCGGCAACAGCCCTAATGCCACGGCCTGTCCCGTATCCCCTCCTCGCTCATCCTCCCTTCCGCTGCACTCCCCCCTCCCACCCCTGCCCCCGCAGCCGCCCCCGCCCCTTCGTCCTCCCCCTCCCCCGCCTCATCCCCATCCTCCACCGTGTCATCCCCCACCTCCTCGCCCCCCTCAGTCTGCCCCTCCCCGCCCTCCTGGTCCCCGCCCCGCCCCTTGCCTCCCTGTTCTTCGCCCTCTCCCTCCACACTGGCTGCCATTATGTCCGCCAAGCTCACGCCCCCCAGCCGCCGTGTGTCCACTGTATGCTGCTGCCCCTGCCCCTGCCCCCCCGCCCAGCCGCCTGCCCCCGCCTGCCCCTCGCGTTGCAACAGCTTCGGCTGCAGATTGGCCCATGGGTCGGTGCTCATGCTGGGCTTGTAGTACGGCCCCATGACCCGCGGGTCGATCTCCCCTGCATCCTCGCCCCCATGCCCGCCCCCGCCGCGCCCCCGCCCTCTCCCCCTCCCGCCGCCGCCTCCGAAACCGCCTCTCCCACCATCGCCCGCTGGGGGAGCTCCTTGGAACGCCGGCGTGCCACGGCCGGGCCTGCCACCTGCTGCCCCCGGGCCGCCCTCTGGCCCTTCCGTACGGATATACTTGTTCGGCCGTGGTCCGCCGTACCCACCCATGCCGCCCGGCGGCCCGTACGGCGCATGGTGCGGCTGGGGGTGTTGGTAGTACGGCTGCTGCTGCTGGTGGTACGGGGGCGGCGGGCCCATGCTGTGCGGTGGGTACGGCGGGTGCTGCTGCTGCTGGTGTTGCCAGCCGCCGTGGGCTGCTCGCCCGCCGTACCCGCGCCCGGGCGGCGGGCCACCCCAGCCCCTGCCGCCGCCGCCGCCGCGCCCGCCGCCATTGTCCCAGCCGGCGGGTCCCCGGCCATGCAGGGAAGGTCCCCTGCCCCTGCCGGGCCCTGCTGCGTGCTGAGGCGGGGGAGGGGCGCCGCCTGGCGGCGCTGGGCCTGTGGGGTGTGCGAGGCCGCAGCAGCCAATGACATCGGGGCAAAGAAGAGCTTCTACTGGCAACAGCTGTGCGACGGGTGTGCAAGGGCGGTGCGTTGCATGCAAGTTGCCTTATGTGCGGCCGCAACGCATTCCTGCGAAAGTCCGCAGCGCTGATGTCGGTATGCGAACGCGGGTCCGAGCGAGCGCAGGAGCAAGCTGCAGGCAGGGACATCATCTTGCCATCAATCGCATTGCTCATGACGGCATGCGAGGCCCACCTGCTCCTGGGGGCCGCGGGGGCGGGGCCGCCCTAGGGGCCGAGGAGTAGGCTGCGAGGGGGTCGCTGGGGGGCGTGGAGGGAAGGGGAGGGAGGGCAGCGGGCGCAGGGCATGCATGATACTCGGTGGTGTGGGGTTGGGGCGGTACAAGAAGCGGAGGGCCATGGCGGCAAGTTGAAGGGGCCGGCCTATACATCTGGGGTGCCCCTTGATAAGGGCGGCGGTCAATGGCTGGGGCCAACGCTCCCCACCCAACGCATCGTGCAACATCCCTCTCCGCCGTGCTCCCCTGGACACAGCCCTGGCCCATTGGCACCTGCTGCGCGACGTACTGACCTGTAGAAGGAAAAGCTTTTCTGCTGCTCCGCTTCCGGCTCCGCAAACGGGTTCATCAGCCCGCCTGCAAGGGACGGTTGGCGCCGTGCTGCAGGTCAAGGTACGTCCACATGTCCACAGCAGGACTAGGCACTCGTCACCGGACCGGAATCATTGGCAGCTGCTTGGCCAATCTGCCAATCTTGTGAGAGGTGTGGCTCTGGGCCTCTCTGGCAGCGCAACTCACTCATGGCGACGGGCTCTGGGTGCCAAGTGGGGCGCTTTGTGCTATGGCGTGGAGTTGCACTTATAGTACATCAGGTGATACACAGCGCAGGCAGTGAGAGCCGCGGGGAAAACTACAGACAGGCTGCCCAAAGTCAAGTTGTTCTTGTGTACAGCGACATCAACAGCTCACTGCAAATTTGTGACTGTTAGAGGTGAGCCTTATAAGACTTATTTGGGGTGCACTTTGGCGCATGAGACCTCGGTCGTTGTTCGTCCCATGGTCCCATAATCTGGTCTGTACCTGTACCCCTGCACCTTGCTATTTGGCACTTTGCTCTCCCCTGACCCGGTCGCGTGTCGTTCATTTCATTTACATTGATTACAATGGCCGGTCTTGAGGGATGCTTCCTGTGCCTCGGCAACCCACTGCTGGACGTCTCCGCGGTGGTGGACCAGGCGTTCCTGGACAAGTATGAGGTAGGATAGCCGACCTCATACCCTACAACTTCAGTAGCCGTTCTTACGTCTTGTACGCTCGTCGCACGAGGACCACATGCCGCGCGATGAAACCCGCCGCCCGCAGATCGAGCTGGCCAACCAAATTCTTGCGGAGGACAAGCACCTGCCGATGTACGGGGTAGGTAGGGTTTGGACAGCTGGGTGCAGTGGCGCCAAGGTGGCTGTCGCCTGGGGGAGACGATGGGGTTCGCGACTTACACCCGGTCATGGCGCGGCTCGTCGCGCTTCGTCCCCTCTGCAGGAGCTGGCCGCGCTGCCCGGCTGCGAGTACATCCCCGGCGGTGCGGGTCAAAACACCACCCGCGTGTGCCAATGGATGCTGCAAGTGCCGCACGCGACCTCCTACATGGGGTGCATCGGCGACGACGAGTTCGGTCGCAAGATGACGGAGGTCGCCACGCAGGAGGGCATCAACGTGCGTACGGGCGAGGGGTCGTGGGGTTGTGGTCTTGGGTGCGCTGGCGCACTTCGGGGGCCCTGGAGGGTGCTGCCGCCTGGAGGAGGGGAACGGGGTGTTGCACCAGGCCTTTCCCAGGCACAGCATGGTTGGGCGGCACGAATTGCATCCGGCACCTGATCCACACATTGGCCCTCTATCTCCTCCACCTTCGACATGCTTCATTCAGTATCTCCTCCGCCCTTGTGCACCCAGGTGCGCTACCTGGTGGACTCCGCCACGCCCACAGGCACATGCGCCACGTGCATCCTGGCCGGCGAGCGCTCCCTGGTCGCCAACCTGGCGGCAGCCAACAACTTCAAGGTATGCGGGCCGGGTGCCTCATAACCCAACGACAGAGGAGCAGATGCACTCCGGTGTGGCACGTGGCATCCATATGAGGCTACGATGGGGCTTTGGAGGCCCTTTGTGTGAACCCGGGGCAGGAGGTGTACGGGTCCGGCTGGATTGCACTGCCGCCGGCAGGTACGGTAGGCAGGCCGGGCGCCTGTCGCCGCGTACCACTGTACGGCAGAGGAGCGCATGTGCATCTCCGTAGGGGCACGTGGTGTTCGCGTCAGGCGCGGAGCGGGCTAATGAGGCTTGTGCAACTGGGCAGGGGTGTACGGCAGTACGAGTCCCAGTAGCGCGGGCATGGAGTCTCGCAAACAATGCAATGTCTGAAAGGCTACAGGGGGTAGCTATATGGCGGGGGCGCTATCGGGAGTCAAGAGGCAGGGGGGGCTGCAACCACTTCGACCTCAAGGGTGTCAGATGTTGCACTCTTTATCCCCATCCGTCCAAACGCTCATAGGCATAGAACGTTTGCGTGTGGTGCATGGCTGTACATCACGCGGCCGCGTGCATGCTGCAGTCTGATGTACTGAGCTGACCTGGGGGTTTCAGCCACCTTGCTTCGCTGGAGCCCGCTCGGATGCACCTATTGCTTCGACTCTGCGGCTGACCCCCCTTGCGAAAACCTTTCGTGTACCACCGGCAACGCTTTGATAACACAGCCTACCCTCACCACGTCCTTGCACACTTCGGTCACACGGCAAACGCCACCGCTCCCCAGGTGGACCACCTGACGAAGCCTGAGAACCTGGCGCTGCTGGAGAAGGCCCGCGTGGTGTACTGCACGGGCTTCTTCATCACCGTGTCCCCAGACAGCATCCGCACCGTGGCCAAGCACTGCGCCGACAATGACAAGATCTACGCCATGGTGCGTGCGTAGCAGGGCGCAGGGGCTGCTACTGGCTGCTGCTGCAGCTAGTGATACCAAGCAAGGGAGGTAACACGGTACTAACGCAGGGCCTTGTCAGGTGCCACGCAGCATTCGTGCGGAATGGCACACCTTGGGCGCGCATCAGAGCTGCCTGCACTGCAACGAACCTAGTTGCACTCTCACACTCCATAAAATTTACTGAGTCCCCATCCTCCTGACCCGATTGGCCCCCGGACCCCCTCTCCCCCTGCCCCTCCCCCGCAGAACCTGTCGGCTCCCTTCATCGTGCAGGTGCCGCCCTTCAAGGCAGTGCTGATGGAGGCCATGCCGTACATCGACTTCCTGTTCGGCAACGAGATCGAGGCGGCCGCCTTCGCCGCCACGGAGGGCATGGAGGGCCGCCCGCTGGAGGAGGTGGCGCTGGCGGTGCGTAGGGCGGGGTGCACATTGTTATACTGCTTGCGAGTCGGGACGGTTCGGGACACTTCAACTGATACGGAAAGCCAGCGCCAGCGTGGAGGCGGCGCTGGCGGTGCGTGCCGGTCCACCGTGCACCGTGCGAAGCGTTCTGGGAGAGCCACTCCCGCCTGCAGCAAGGCACAATGCATCTGAGCCAGCACCCACATCTGGCCTTTCCCCGTTGAAGGCACCATCAATGCTTATCAATTATTTAACCAACAAGCTTTACTGGTATAATCGGAAGGAGTCGGCTGACACCTGCCCTTCTCCCGTGTCCGGTCCCCCGCCCCTCCAAATTAATCCTCTTCTACCCTTGCCCTCCCCTGGCGCCCCCCAGGTGGCGCGCATGCCCAAGGCCAGCGGCTGCCGGCCGCGTGTAGTGGTGTTCACGCAGGGCTGCGACCCCACCATCGTGGCGGTGGGCGGCCAGGTGTTCAAGTACCCCGTCAAGCAGCTGGCCAAGGAGGAGCTGGTCGACACCAACGGGGCGGGTGGGTGCCTGTGGGGTGGCTGCGGGCTGCGTGGGGTGATCAGGAGTCAATGGAGCACACTTGCCCTGGCCCGATGTCGTTTGGAAAAAAACGGCGTGCCATGGCGCTACTATTACCCTGCGCCTGGGGTGTTCAGAGAAAATACTTTGCACCTCCATTAAGCTAACGATTGGGGCCGCGCGGGGGCTGCTCAGGAGGCCTGGGACACGCCGACCAGGCCTGACTAGCGTGCCCTCGTGGCGCTGCCGACGTCGGCACGTGTCGGTGTGGACGCAGCGCAATGCAGCTCCGCGCGCCTCTGGTTCCGCCTGTTCGTCTCGGTGGCATCCCTCCCTGCGCCCTCACACTTTGCTCCTTCGACCACGCCCTTGAGTAACCCATACTGGTCAAACGCCACCCGCAGGCGACGCCTTCGTGGGCGGCTTCATGTCTCAGCTGGTTGCCGGCAAGGACATCCCCGAGTGCGTGCGGGCAGGCAACTACGCCGCCAACACCATCATCCAGCGCTCGGGCTGCACCTTCCCGCCCAAGCCCTCCTTCGTGTGGAACTGAGCGGGCACCCCGGTGACATGCGAGTTGTGAGCTGGCTGAGAAGCCGAGCCCTGCGCTGCGCGGGGCGTCAGCTTCTGGATTGCCGTCGAGGCCAGCTGGTTTGTGTGCCGCAGGATGCGTACGTTGTAGCGCAGGAAGCGGCACGCCTGCTGGTCTGAGGCACGTGTTGTACTTACCTAAGACTCTGGGAGCCGGACTGCCTACGGGCAATGAGCAAGCTCTGGTGGAGCAAACAACTGAAGTTAACCGATGGCGTCACTGGCTGGCCGTGACCAATATGATGACATGTGGAGTGGAGGGAGCTACCGCTAAGCGGTGCGATTTTTGCTGTGAGACTGGTGCCGCTGGACCGCGGTGACGGATACGCTTTGCACAAAATGGGACGGTGTGTCGTGCATCAGTCTGCATCTTGGTGCTGCCATGAAGTAGTTTGGCGGCACACTGGGCTCGGTGGGAGGAGCTGCAGCAGGCTTCAGTGAGTGCTGTAAGCTGTAAATGCGCAGTTGCTGCCTTGCTGCGTTGCTGGTAGTGCTACCACATTGCAGTTGCAGTGCTGATTGCCTTCATAGTGACCGCCGGGTTGCTTGCGTCGAGTTCACAGCCAACTCCTTACATCGTCTTATGGCGTCAGTGTCAACACATGTGTCTGTCTCTGCGCACCTTCCATCCCCCATGGTACCCGTACGCGCAGCCCAGCCCTCCAGCAAGGCCGGACGCTACTGAGCAACCCATCATGCAAGACTAGATCATTGGCAACAACATGGCGGCTGTGTTGCATGGTTACCATAGCACTATGAACAAATGCTCACTAACACACCAAGATAAGCCGTCGGCCACGCTGGCAAGTTGCCCCACATCCAGCCGCCGCTCTATATGCTCCTCCATGCCAGCATAAGCCTCAAAGTATCGCCTAGCAGCCCACGCGCCGCAGGCCCAAACGCACGAGCCCCAGAGACAGTGTGCCGCCCTGACAAGGGCCGTGCACCAAGCAGCCCCATGCCCAGCTGCCTCGTAGCGCATGCACGGAACAAGGCCAGTGCCCTGGCTGCCCCATGCAAGTCCTCCATGCTGCAGCTGGCGTCCAGGAATGCGCATGGGCACCACGCCGGGGTAGAGCGGGCCGGCGTGCCTCCCAGTCCCACGACAACGCCGTATCCCCGCTGCCCCCAACCCTCCCCAACCCTCCTGCTGCTGCCCCCGCTCGCTGCCGCTCTGCTACAGTCGTCCCCTGCTGTCCTTGCTGCCCTCAGTAGAACTCGCGCTCGTCGGGGAGCACAAAGCCCGGCTCCTCGCCCAGGATTTGCCGCCTGGGGAGTCCAGAGCGCCTGTCCGCCTGGCGCATGCAGAACTCCGACAGGTAGTAAGCGCCAAAAGTGAACCCGCCAATGAGCCAGACAGCCTCCACCGTGTTGCGGAAGTTCCAAACGAACTCCTTCTCAAAGTTGTCGCGGCGGTAGTACCAGGCCTCTATGTAGGGGTTCTTCGCAACCCACTCGTGCGAGCGGTCCACCGGCTTGGTGCGGCTGTAAATTCCCTGCATGTAACGGCCCTCAGCTGAAAATGCCTTGGACTCCGAAGCCATGCTCCTCAGCTGGCCAGACTGCTGCGTGATGCTGGACTCCCCGCAGGCAAGCGCCCGACGAACCAGACTGGGAAGGTTCCTAGACGCGCCTGCCATCTTTACCCGCTAGTCAAATGTACAGTTACACCGGCGTCTTCAAGGGAACGAGGCGTGGGCGCTTCGGCCCAGAGGCAGGCAGAGTTGCACAGCCAGCACTTCTCCGTATAGACAATGTTAAACCAGGCACGACAGAGCTGCAGGTCGGTCTCACCAAGCAGGAAGGCGATACAAAATTGTTGCCAAGGGAGGTACCGACTAACCGAATATAGGATTGCAATGGCGACAGGGGGCCTAATGGAGTGCCTGCGCCTGCTTACAGCTACACGACCTTTAGCAACGCAACGCGACATGGTGCCTTTACACGGAGGGATGCACCAGACCTAAATGAGCGCGAGTTAAAGCCCATGGCGGAGGCAAATTGGGAAGCCCAGCGCCAGCACTACAACAGCCATGTTAAGGACCTCTCAACGAGAGAGGTGGGTAGCGTCAGCTGTGCTGCACGCCTGTCCACGGGAACCCAGCTCCCCAGCTGACAACCCCCAGCCCGTGCCAGCCCTACAAAGCCAACACCACCGATGTTCTCACCCAACATACCCACAGGCTCTCCAGCAGCGTAGTGAGGGACCTGCCCAGGAGCTGAAGCACTTCCACAACCATGTGAAACGCCAGTTGCTTTGGCGGTAAGCATGGGAAAGAGTCTCCCGTACCTCTACCTGATGGGTTTCAGGACACCCACCTACGCCGTGACGCCTGCGCCATCCTGACGGGCCGACACCCCAACTTTGCAACATTATTGGCAGTGCTGCGGCAAATGCACATGCTCACACTCAAGCCTAACACCCGCGCGTGCGTTGTGCATCACGCGTAACCGCTGCCACTCTACCCCGCACGACCGCTGGGCCGTTGACGCCACGGAAAACAAGACAGCGGATGCCTGTGTTCATCCACGGACCGGATCGGGTGCATGGAACCCCTTGCAAATAGACAAGTATGAAAACTTCACTTGTGGCCGTGTCGAGGACGAGGGTGACCGGACGCCTGTGTGGCCGTGCACCCCACATGTATGCCCCCCAGGTTCTGCTGGCGCACGGAACGGCTGCTGGACATGTGCTGCGGCCGCGGGGGCGACCTGCACAAGTGGAGGGACTGCCAGGTGCGGCACACACCTGCGAGTCGGATGCACGGACGGGACTCGTGCACAGGCAGCGTGCCGGCTGCAGCCCGGCAGCAGCACCTCTAAACTGTGACGCCTAGTCGCAGTCCATGGAGTGACGCGCATCCCGGGCCCTGATACGCATACTTGTGCGTGCTTAGAGCCGCTACGGACCATGGGGTGTCAGGTAGCGCGGCTGAGGAGGGCAGCTGCGCGCGCGTGCTGTTGGAGCAGTGAAGCACCTGGCCTTCACCCCACTGTTGGAGCCACCGCATGCTGACCCTGTGACTGTGTCTAAATCTCTGAATCGTGTGGTTGAAGCAAGCAGTGATCTGGGCATGATGCGCAAGGTACAAGTATGACGGTCTCTGTTCCTGCACCACGCTCCTTACCTTGTGAATGCCGATACAGATAAGGTACGTCAAGGGGCTGGACATCAGCGAGCGCGAGGTGGATGAGGCGCGCAGGAGGTACGCGGAGCTGGCACAACGATTTAGACAAGGTGAGGCCGGGAGGGCGGGAGGCACGCGACAGGTGGGGTGCGCGGCGGACAAGGGAAGGATGACGCCCGCCAATGCTCGGACGCGCACACATGTAGCACTGTGAGGCACCTCATTAGCTGCGGTCCAGCGCAGCGCAGCGCAGCGCAGCGCAGCGCAGCGCAGCGCAGCGCAGCGCAGCGTCCACTCCCTAGTCACAGCACTAGCATGGCTCGGTGCGGCCACCTGCACACCGGCACCTGCGCATGCGTCCACCCGGGGGCATCACACCCACGCCTGCGCGCCTGAAAGCCTGGCAAGCCTCGACCCCCAAACGAGGAGTACCCCTACCCTCCTGGCCCCACGCACCTCTCCTCACCATCGTACTGTAGCTGTACTTCCATCGGACGGGCTACGAAAGGCCGTAGGCCCGAGGTACGGAGTAGCTGCAGTCTCTCTGCTGCAACGTCTTCACGCCATTTTCCTCAACGGGCTTCCCCATCGCTACTCCCCGCTCCCTAGACCGGATCCCCATCAAGTGCGAGTTCGAGGCGTGCGACTCCCTTGGCGCGCAGCACGTCATCGCCGACCCCGACGGCACGCCCTTCACCGCCATCACCTGCATGTTCGCCCTGCACTACTTCTTCGTCACCGAGCACAGCCTGCGCACCTTCCTGCAGAACGTGGCGGACAACCTCAAGCCAGGCGCGTGGCACGTGGCACGTGGCGACGCGTGGGGGCATGGCACGTGGCAGGGACTGCGCCTGACGCTGCACACCGTACTAGGCGGTTCGCCAATCGTGCGTGGTAGCACTGCTCACAGCGCAACCGCTTGCCACGTGGGAACTAGCGGGGATGAGCTGGGTTACCTATTGCGACATGCGTCCAACGACGGCGCATGTGTACACAGGTGCCTTCCTCTGCCTCCCACTCCCTTTGTGTATTAACACACAGCGCCACATTCCTGCCTCCAGGCGGCTACTTCATCGGCACCATCCCCATGGGCCCGCGGGTGGAGGAGCTGCTGGGGAAGCGGCCAGAGCTGCGCACGCCCATGCTGCGACTGGTTCGCAAGTGGAAGGTGTGGCAGCGGTGGACCGGCACCGGGGCAAGCAGCAGGGTCTCGTTGCGGGGCCAGGAGGGCCCCAGTGTGGGGTAGGGGCAGCGGTCGTGCGGGGGGGGGGGCCGAGGGATAGGCAGGGGGAGCCCGTTCCCCCAGGGGGCCTGCTCAAGCGCTGGACTGCTCCATGGCATCAAGAGTGGGGTCCGTCGCCAGGGGCCAGGCGCCTCCTTCGCCCTGGCACCACCCTTCGCAATTCGTCAGGCACCTGCACCCTACAACCTGGTACCACCCCTCAACAGTCGATCACAGCCCTGCCTTGCCACGTCCCATGTGTCTGTATATGCCCCTCGCCCCAGGACCACTCCAGCCCGTTCGGCCGCGGCTACATCTGCGACATCGCGGACACGGTGACCAGCGCCACGGACGCCTCCGCCGGCAGCCTGGAGTACCTGGTGGGGCTGGACGTGCTGGAGGCGGCGGCGGCGGACGCGGGGCTGTTCCCCGTGCGGGACTACGAGGAGCCCATCCTCAGCAGCAACTTTGAGCAGGTGGGCCGTGTGTGGCGGGCGGGACGCAATGTCTGCACAGCACGGAGACAGAAACAGTTGGCACCTGGATGGGGAGGGTTGGTCGCTTTTGGCAGAGCCTCCATGCGGGGATGTTGCAGGCGGCCGGGGTCGGGGACCAAGTACTAGTAAACGCAGGACGGGGGGGGGAGGGGTTGACGCGGAGCGGCCAAGTCGCAAACGAAAACAGTCGACCTGCGGAGAGCAAGGTTAGCAGCGGCAACAGACAGAGAGAACGGGGGATGGGGGCGGAGGCAGGCGGCTGCGGTTTCAGGCCCCAAGCTGCAGCATGGGCGTTCTGGCGTCGGCGGCATGAAGGACGGCGCTGCGGTGCTACTGTCGGTAACACGGAACACGCGCACGGGTCCCACCCCTGCCCTCGGTCCCCTGCCCCTGTTTCCCCACCCTCCCCAGGAGGACCTTGACGCGCCCTTCAAGCGCTTCAAGCCCTACTTCCCCAACTCGCTGGCGCTGGATGTGCAGCCGAGCCGCCCGCCGCCGCAGCCGCCCAGCAGCCTGGAGCTGGTGGGTGTGTGTGGGCCGGGGAGGGAGGGGGCACCAGCGAGGGACAGGGGCGCGTGTGAGCCAGACCTGCACATGAGCCAGCGAGGAGCAGCCTGGAGCTGGTGGGCGACCACGGAGCGGGAAAGGCACAGAGCCGGGAACTAGTAGGCCTGCGGAGAGCGGTGTCAGGTGGCGACTGGCGAACAAGTCAGGTTGCTTGCTACACTGGCTGGGGAGCGGCGGGGCAGCAAGGGGCAGCAACGCATGTGACCCTGCCATTGCCGTGTTCAGGCACCACTGCTTTAGCACAGCGCGTCCGCACGCTGTGCCGCCCTGCACCCCACCCCGGACGTGGGCCATGCGCAATTGCACCGACGCATATGCACCTTATTGTGTCGCCATGTCGTGTCCTTTCTTGCATCAGCGGCGCTTGCCGTCATCCGTTGGCCGCTATGACTACACCGTGGCTTCGTTTCCATCCCCCCTGCAGGCCAGCTCCCTCTTCTGCGCCTTCGTGTTCCAGAAGACCTCCGGCCCCGACGCCATCACGCTGCCCATCACGCCCGAGTGCAGCTACATGCAGCCGCCCGGTGGCGGCGGGGGGCGGCGGCAGGGGGCAGGGGGCTGGGGCGGCGAGGAGGGCGGCGGCATGGGCCATGGCCGCGGGCCGCAGCACCAGGGGCCACACGGGGGCGGGCCGGGAGGGCACTTTGACGGCCCGCAGGGGTACCCAGGGGGCCCGGGGCCCGGCGGGTATGGCGGCGGGGGAGGCGGGGGCAAGCGGCCGGCGGAGGGGTTCCCGTACGGGCCGGGCGGAGGGGGGCCGGGGGACCCTAACAAGAGGCCGTACCACGGGCAAGGTGCCTACGGGTGACAACAGCCGGGCGTACAGCAGAGCAGAGAAGGAAGAGGGAGGGGGGCGTTCCTTATTGCGCTTGCGGGGGCGCACACACAGGGCTGTGGAGGTTTGCGGAGTGAGCGCTGGGCGCTCTCAAGTGGGCTGTGGTGCCGAGTCCTGGCCTGGAGGCTGGCATTTGGGCATTCCCCTGCTCGCTGCCCGACGCGGTGTGGTTGTGGGCTTGAAAAGGCACAGCCATGGACATGTATTCATTGTTTCCGGAACGTCAGTGTGCGTGCTGGGCACGTTCAGTGCTGCTGAAGCGGGAATCTGGGGCCGTCTCTACCAGGCGGCGCCAAAAGTGAAATACCGGTAATGCATTTTGGCGCCCACCGCCTGTGGCTTGACGCGCAGCTGCCACCCCCTGTCGCAAAACGCGGCATGCGGTCATGAGGTAGGGGTAGGGGTGGACACTGCACGGTGGTCTTCGGTTGCTGCTATTTGTGCATCAAGTGGCGGAGCCTTACGAGGCCCTTTGGTGGTGTGGCATGGCCCAACAAGGCTTGGCGGTGGGTACAGTACACTCTGGGGCGGCCTCAAGGGGGCCGTATTGGCGGGTCGCTCGCGTTCCACCCTCATGCATGTACCCCGTTGTGTCATTGTCGTGTTGAGGTGTTTGCCGTGTACGGCAGCACACCGGTGCACACCCCGGCCGAACAGAATGTCGTGCAAAGGAAGAATGCCGGTAGCAGCCCTTCAAACTGTCCGGTGGCACGTACGTATCAAGGAACTGGATCATCAAACATGTGTAAGGGGCCCACGTACCGTAGTGCACAGGGTGGGTTACATAGACGCCACGCAAGGGGAAGTCCACTTACCTGCTCCTTCCTATGTTCCACGTTGCATACCACGTGTGTGTACGTTCTGGCCCTGCGTGCCACGTGCTGCTGGACGCGACAGCATGTAAGAGCGTCCTTGCGTGCCTCTTTAACGTGCCTCCTACGTGATCACCCATGGCCTTACTACTGCTGCAGTTCGTTCTCCTGTTACGAGCTCTGGGTTTGCACAGGAACAGACCGTAAGCAACAGGTATTTACCGTTGGCCTAGGTTGGCCTAAGCAGCCGCCACGACGTACAGAAGGTCAACACACGTTCGGCAGGTCCATGCCACCCCTAACCTGAAAATAGTGCCCTATCGAAGGGCCATCAACCAAGCCCAATTCACCAGCAGACCCTCACAATGCAGGCGAAATACCACTGCTGAGGGCGCTGGGGTTACCCACAGCGTATAGCAGTAGTGTGCTAGGGCAAGCACTTCCGCCAAGCGTGCTCCGCCGACTCCCTTGCATGTATGGTAGCCAGACCAACTACCACAATTTGCCACGTCAACATGTACTAGAACCCAAAGTGTACCCTTACACCATTAACAAATCCCACAAACAGACACGTATATGGCCTTCAACACACCTGCCGTGCCATGGGAGCAAGACTCCCACTTGCCAACCATGCAAGGCATAAGACGGGACTTTCCTGGACATCTGCGATCCCAGGGCGACCCGTGGGTCATTCAGCCAGTGGCCCACGGGTCATTCGGTACGTACGTCCGTTCACGGCCTGTGGTACATGCAACACAACAACACACGCCCACAAGTGCCAGTAGTATGTGTCGTACCCCGTCTGCCATGACGGGGTACGGTGCACGATAGAAGCAGCCTCAACAACCTTGTCCCAGCTTTGACAGCCTCGGTGCCGCTGGCAGCACTAGCATCGTAAAGAGGCGATGCGGCGGCTGATGCTGCCGCTACATCCCCACCGCCAGCAAGGCCAGCAGGACTCGGATGCCCCTCCCCAGGGCGCCCGCGATCTGAATGCCTATCGCCACAGCCATGCAAGTTGCGCCGGCCGGCATTTCGGCGACGGTGAGTCCGAGCACCGGCCGAAGCGCAGCCACCGCCAGCAGCACCAACAGCGCCGCCTCCGCCGCGATCACACCGAGCTGCATCACAGGCCATGAAAGCGCTTCATGAGCAACCACGCGGCGTTGAAGGCAAACAAATTGGCGAGACAGGGCTGCGCAGCACCACCAGGCGGACAAGACCGAACCCCAACTCGCCGCGGACCGTACCCAAGGCCTCACGACATTGCACGCCCACCTTCTTCAGCAGGTTCTTCCTCTTTTTCGCAGCCTTCAGCCCCAGCTTCTTCCCCTTGGGCTGCCCCGCGTTCAGCTGCACGCCGGCCTGCTGCTCTTTCACAATGTCGCGGGCCTGTCCACATGGGTTGCAGACGGTAGTGGAGAATGCTACTTCAGTCCAAAGAACTGTGTAAATCACCATGGTAAGCGACACGCGAACTGCGCGAGCACACGCGTTGGGATCTAAACCCTGCCCAAGGTTTTCACGCACCTCCGATTCTCCGGAAGCGCCGGCTGCCCTCGTAAGAGTAGAACGGCCACGCTGGCGTTGCAGCGGTGGCGTCGGAGCACAGGCTGCAGCTGCGGCCGCAGGCCTAGTGCGAAAACCCCCTGGTACCGGGAGGGACCTCACAGCGAGTAGGCTCATTGTTACCGAATGTAAAGTGTGGGTAAGTGCAAAACTTAGCGGACTTCGGCGTTCCTCAGGGTCATCCGCGGGCACTCCAGTGGGGCGGAACATCATGGAAAAGTACGGGTGGCCAGTTGCAGGCCCGCAGTCCATCAATTGGTGTGTGCGCATCTTGCAAGGCGTCGACTCCGCCTTTGCCAATGCAACACCAACGTAAAGTGCATACCTGCAACGGTCCTTTCCACCAATTCACACCGTCCAGCCGACCGTGCTGACCTCCCCAATCCAGTTGGCAACTTGGGCAAGTACCACTGATGTGCATTTTCAGCCTTGACATACGCACATGACCACACTCAACTTTCGCAGTCTTTCCGCAACCGCCCACCATCAAGCTGCAAGGCACCTGCTCTCTCCGCCGCCGCACATCGCGTGCCACACCAGGCCACACCTGCGAAGTGCCCAACGTCACTTAACCAAACCAACCCAACCCAAACAACCCAACCCAACCACCTGCTGCGAAATCTTAAATTCAACCTGCCGCACCTATCTTGCAATCGTACTCAACCTGCGTTACGCCTTGACCCTGTAACCTGACATGCCACGATTGCGGATGTGGACGAGCGATTGCTGAGTGTGCCGAGGCCAGGGCCCCGTGGCACAGTCCCCACACCGTCGTACATCCCTCCGCTTCTGCTTGCCAGGCACAGAGCACCGCTGGTAAGCTCCGCCCCACTCGAGGGGCATGGCACTGTCCACTCCGTACACGCCAACCCTCCCCCCAACAAGGCGACTTCTCATCTTATGCAGCCTCCATTCGAGCCCATCCACAACAAGCAACACACACAGCCTCCCCTCTGCAAGCCCAGCGGTCCCTCACGCACCAACCTGCTGCCCTCCTGTCTCCGCCCCATCCCTGCCACCCCTACTACCCGTCTCCCTCACCATATTTCCACCACTGTCGCCTGCTCCTTGTCCGAGTTTACCAGCCAGCCAGCCACCCGTTCCCGCAACTTCTTGACGTCCACACGGCACCCCACCCCCGCCACGGTCAACCTCCGCATGGCGGGGGCGCAGGCGCAGGTCCCCAGCGCACTGCCCCACCAGGTGGCCTCCCACCAGTTGTCCACCGCCTCCCTCAGCGCCTCGTCTGTGACGTCGCACACGTCCACCTCCAGCTCCTCCAGGTGCTGCAGGTCCGCCAGGAGGCGCAGGGAGCGCGGGGGCAGCGCCGTGCCGCACAGCTCCAGCCTCTGATCATGGAGGGTGTGACGAACCATGAAAGTGGCTGTTAGCAGCAAGACAGCGGTCACTGCAGTACCTGTGCCTGTTGCCGCTTAGTACCACGAGCACATGCCCACTTGCTCTGGAGCAAAGACCATCTACATACAGCCCCTTTGCAGCCTGCGCACCTGCGCCCAGGCAACGCCGGGAGGGCCCCTGCCCAGCGGCCACACCGCGCCCGGATGCGTGCCCCCACAGCCCACCCGCAACGTCCTACCTTGAGCTGCGGCATGGCCCGCGTCAGCGCCTCCAGGTCCCCCGCCCGCAGGG
>VFQN01003169.1_pt1 | contig 24041 bp, 39 predicted proteins | sample 3512371 | NCBI WGS metagenome assembly VFQN01 (sample SAMN10412370, study PRJNA504923) | tailings metagenome | isolation source: Replicate 2 from Balatoc abandoned mine | place: Philippines: Itogon, Benguet | collected 2017-08-28
CGTCCCGCGGGTCGGGCAGGTCGCGGTTGAGCATAAAGTCTTCCACCAGCTTGCAGGAGACCTCGGGGAAGCCTGCGGAAGGCGGTGAACAGCAACGCATCTTTCAAACCTCCACAATTACCGTACATTACGGGACCATTCCACTATCAGCGTGCACCTTATGTTGTAAACGGGGCTTGGCAATTGGGGCCGTTCCGGGGAGGTGGCAGGCAACGCGCGGCAAGGGTAAAGGATGCGGACTTGCCGGAGGGCTCGGCATGGCGTGTGCCTCGCACTGCCCCTGCCCCGCCGCCACCACGCACCCATGTTAACCCACATGTGCCTCTTTTTCACACCCTTGGACCACCGACGCACATCATCGCCGCCCCCGCCGCTCCCTCCGCCTTTCCCCCGCCGCTCCCCCTGCTACCCCGTGCCCGCGGCTCCATAGCTCCGCTCCACCCAACGGCGCTAATACACGCGCACCTGCGTCCTTTGCGATGCCCTTCACGCGCTTTGGCCACCCACGCCCAGCTGTCCGCCTCCCACCGCCCCTGCCCCGTTGTAAACCACCCGCCCACGCTAACCCACACCCCAACGTCACCTGCGCCCTTCATGATGCCCTTGAGCCGGTTGGCCATCCAGGCCCTGCGGTCCGCCTCCCACTGGTCCCTCATCCCCATCATAACCCACATCCCGCTAACACACACATCCAACGCTGATACACACGCACCTGCATCCTTCATGATGCCCTTCAAGCGGTTGGCCATCCACGCGCGGCGGTCCGCCTCCAAATGCCCCTGCCCCGTTATCGCCCCATCCCAACCCACCTCCCGCTAATACACACACCCAACGCGATTACACACACGCACCTGCATCCTTCATGATGCCCTTCAAGCGGTTGGCCATCCACGCGCGGCGGTCCGCCTCCAAATGCCCCTGCCCCGTTATCGCCCCATCCCAACCCACCTCCCGCTAATACACACACCCAACGCGATTACACACACGCACCTGCATCCTTCATGATGCCCTTCAAGCGGTTGGCCATCCAGGCCCTACGGTCCGCCTCCCACTGCTTCTGGCCCGCCGTGTTTGGCGAGTAGTCGTCGCGCTTGATCTCCGACAGCCGCCAAGACTCGACGGACTTGCCTGCACGCACATTTTTTGATATATTGTTATTTTGTTATTTGTTGTTTATATTATTATTTTGTTACAGGACGGGTGGCGAGTAGTCGTCGCGCTTGATCTCCGACAGCCGCCAAGACTCGACCGACTTGCCTGCACGCACAAATAGAATGGAGCTCAATACAACGTCTCCGACGATGCACCGTTCACCGCATGGTTCTGGCAGATAAGGAAGTAGTAACCGTGCGGGGTAAGCGCCGTACTGCAATGCAACCCCAAACTCATTCGCAACCCACACCCCTAAGGCCAGCTGCTGACCGTACCCACACGCTCCCCACAGGCGACAGGCCGCCTGCCAACACCCAGGCGGCCAGGCGCCGAAGCGTGCTTGTGTTGATCTGTTGCCACATTCCGTGCCGTACACCATGCCACCATATACATACACCAGCCCCTGGTTAAACGCAGGCTTTATCTTACGGCATGAGGCACGCGTGCCGTACACGTATCGTACCCACCCAGGGCCAAAATGCACAGCCCGTTTGGCGTCCGCCGTCCTTTGCTCCTAGTATCCACAGCGCCACCCCGTTTCCCCCTCCATCCCGCCCTCCCCTTACACACCGGCAAGCCCCCGGACGCACATCACAACCTGCGCCCCAGCAACCCAGTAACAGGAATGTACCGCACAGCATTGCAGCAAATGCGCTATGCCGTACACGTGTCGTACTCACCCCGCGCCAGGATGTACAGCTCGTCCGGCGCCCCCGGGTCCAGCCGCTGCACCCAGTCCGACAGCCAGCTGCTGTACAGCAGGCGGTACGCCACGCGGTCGCCCTCGTGCGGCACCTGCGGGGTCGTTGAGGGCGTCCATAGCGGCGACGCATCCCCGATGTGTGTTATACCCCCGATCATGCATATCAGGTAAACAATGATGCGGTTTTTGTGCCGCTTCCCGCTCACATTTTTGTAGGGTCCTCCTCGTTGAGGGCGCTCGAAGTAATACGGTAATCATGCTGAACCCCCCTTCCCAACCCGCGGTTACCCCCCTCCCAGCCCCAAAGCTCACCTTTGTGGGGTCCTTCTCGTTCATCCCCGCCCCCGCCCCCGCCCCCGCGCGCTTATGCATGTTGATATAATGTCCTTTTGCTGCTGCCTCCTTAGCTCACCTTTGTGGGGTCCTTCTCGTTGAGGGCGTCAATGGCGGCGATGCACCGCTTGAGCTGGTCACGCGGCCCGGGCGGGGGACGCTGCGGGAAGGCGGGGTAAAAGGGAAAGAAAACGGAAGCATATGGGTTAGCGTTGGGTGGTGTCCAGCTCAGAGCAGGGGACAGTCAACCTTGGGGATCTGGCGGCACACCACTCGCGCAACGCCTCTGTGCTCTTGAAAGGATACCGATACATGATGTAGGGCTTCGAGGCCCCAGAGGCTCTGTCCTTTGCCTCCTGTCTACCCTGCCCCCACCCTCCCAAGGCCCTTTGCCCCTGCCCTGGCCTCCGCCCTTCCTGCACCCTGCAACGCGGCACGTCTCCCACCCCAGCACCCCTACCCATCCCCACTGCCCGCCCAGGAGCACCCCATTCAACAGCCGATGCCGGTCACACCACCACACCATCGCTTTGCTGCTTGGCACCCGTCTCCCTTGCATCCCTCCCGCGCACAACACCGCACCGCAGGCTTCTCTGCAGGCAGAAATGGCGCTCCAGTGCACCGTTTGGCCCCTCTGGCCCTTTTGGGGCCCTTCACACAACCGCATCAACTAAACGAACCAAGAAACAAGCTGCACCCCTCACCACGGCAATCATCTGCCTAACCAGCACAATCCCAAGTCACCATTTAACCGAAGCCCCTTTGGTCCGAGCACCCCTCACCTCGGCAATCATCTGCTTGACCAGCACCACGATCTCAGGGGAGTCCAGCGTGGCACGGCACGCCACGCCGCGGGCACCCTGGGCCTGGTGGAACCGAGAGGGTCCCCATGCGGCTCCCTGTGCGGGGTGCGCGAGGGGCGGGGCGCGGGGAAGGGTCTGTGTAAGACGGGCGACGCCGTGACTGAGGGGCCCTACGCGGGTTCATGTGTTGGGTGGCCAAGGGGGGGGCAGGGGTGAGGAGCGGGGAGGTTTAGGGAAGGGGGGTCCAGCGTGGCACGGCACGCCACGCCGCGGGCACCCTGGGCCTGACCCTGCCCGTGGCGGAGCAGAGACGGGCACAGCGACGGGCCCCATGCGGCTCCCTGTAGCGGAGTGGGCAAGGGCGGGCGGGTATGAGGCGCGAGGAAAAGTTCGCATGGGAAGGGGAGGAAGGGCGCACGCGCCGCGCAGGGAGGGGGGGGGGCGGGCAGGGGGGAGGCGTGGGGACGAGGGGGGCACGTGCACGTGCATGCATTGTGCCGTACCCGAGGCGACATGATGTGCCACATGTGGCGCAATGGATGTGAACTACTACTACCGTACCACGCGCCCATTGTGGGCGTGCGCAGGGGTACCGTGCTGGGCGGCCCGCCCCGCCTGGCAGGCACCCCACTGCATGTCGGTTTCCCGTACAATGCCAGGGCCTTGCTCGCAGGGGCGGGTGCAAGAGAAGGTTGCCAAGGAGAGTGCGCATGCATTCAATTGGTGCCCGGAAAGGTGCTGACCGTGTCAGGGTAGAGGCAGGTGTGTGAAGCAGCAGCAACAGGCGCGGGCAATGGCAGGCGGGCTTGTGGAACCCTGGGTGCGCACCTTCTCGCTCTCATCACATCCCTACCCCGCTTTACCATGTCCCAAAAGCGGCTTCTGAGAGAACGCAGTACGGACCATGCATGCGCCGTGTGTGCATAGGCACAAGTGCAAAAGCCCGGCCCCACCTGAGCCACCGTGGAGGCTAACCGGGACCCGTGAACTCGCGCGACGCATCTCAACCTGCGTGGCGGGGCCAAACATCAGCTTCACATACTGAGGGCTAGATGTGCTGCAGTGACAGAAAGCAGAATGTAGGCTTGCGTACGCATCTGCGCATGCATGGCGCAAAAGCGTTTCGTCGTGGAGCCAGTCCCTTGTGCCCAAACTGCAACAGATCTCCTTTACATTTGATAGTTTATTATGCCAAGGCTGCCTAAAGGCCCTCGGTGCCGGGCAGCACTTCGCGCTTCTAGCGCGACATCCTCACCACACTCCTGCGCCAGACCTCTCACCTCGAGCTCCGGAGCCCTAGAGAGCAGCGAGTGACGCTGGATCTATCAGCCATGCTCCCGCCATTCAGCAGCTTCATCGCAAGGAGAGGAAGGGGTCTAGGGCTGTCTCGATCTCTCGACAGAACAGCGACAAAGCAACCTATCAAAAGGGAATGTATGCTATATGGGTTCTTTTTGGTATGTCGCGCTCATAGATATAGACAGTAAGCGCCAGGGCGAAGGGGCACATCCCCTGCTTTTTGCCTCCCAGTCCTGTACGGCAGCAAATGCAAATGCCTACCTGAGTTCGCTGCACACGGGACACCACATAAGAAACGGTCGCATCAGTGTGATGCTGCACTCCGGTCCATCGGTAGTTGAGGTTGCGCTTGGCATTGATGGGGTGAGCGCAAGCAACAATTGCATGTCACAGGGCCATCACCTGCTATGCCCACTGGAACAGTGCCCGACGCACGTGCCACCCGTTACAGTCAGGGGAGACTCTGCCTGCGGTGCAGTGAGCAGCAGCAGGGGAGATGCTACCCAGGGGAGGTAGCAAGAATTGCATAAAGGGGTGTAGAGATGCACATTCCACAGGCTTAGGGGCGGAACGGCACACAGCAGTAAGGCAGCAGCGCCACCCCTTCTCAGCTGACTCGACGGCACTAGCTAGTGCCGGTCCCCGGTCGGCCACCATCAAACGAAGTTTCCTGTCTCCTCGGAGCCTCCTGCGCCGTCAGCTTTAAGCCAAGTGAAGAGACGACCTTGAGGACCTACCTGCAAAAAACAGGGCCCTTCTCCTGAGAAAACATTAAACGATCCAGCCACCAAGGCCACAGGCCAGGTCCCGGGATTATAATAACAATTAATAATAATTGCCTAGCCCCCGCCCCACTTACCTAGAGAATATTATCCAAGGGGGGTGCAAGCAGGTTACTTGCAGGCACCGTGTTGCCTAGGGGAGTCCCCTGCGTGCAGCAGAGGGTGCTGCACCTTCCAGACATGGCAGGCACATCCTAGGAATGTAGGGGGCCACAAGGGAGCAGCAGGAGCTACCTTACACCATGCCTATGATGCGTCTTAACAACATCAATCAGATGCATGCATGTGGGAGGTGCACATAGCAATTGCTGGAGAGTGAGAGGTGGGCGGGGGCCATTGAGGTGGTCAGTGTAGGTGGCCCAGGGTCCAAGGGCCACTGGCCCAGAGTTGTTGCCAGGAGCGGAGTTTGTAGGCTGCCTGGCATCCTTTACAGAGGTTGAGCATAAGGATTGGGCAGTGCTGGGCACTGCTGCCAAGTCGCCTTGAAGCGGAACTGGAGTAAGAGACAGGAAACCGTAAGAGCTGCACTGCAAGCTAAGATATGATGCTGTTTGCTTTTGCTACTACTTGTGGTTAAGGAGCCCCTCTGCCGCCAACTGTCCCTGGAGAACGACCCTGGCCTGGGTCATGCCCGAAATGGCCAAGGTTAGCACCTCCTTTTCAAGCAAACTCACATCCACTCCACTTTGGCAACGGCGTCTTGGGTGGCCGATCCCCAAACTGCATTCAACACGCCCTGTCCAAGCCTAGGGCGTTCGCTGCTGCTGCTGCTGCTGCGGGATCTGCTAGGATGGTGAGTCTGCAGCACATCCCACGCCGCCTGCAGCCCCGCCAGCGCGCCAAGTTGCATTGCCATGCGCCGCCTGCAGCACGCGGTCTGGGCACAGCAGCCCCACGCCGCCCGGCGCACCCCTGCACCACTTCCCCAGACCCCCAGCCTCCTGACCTCCGTCCTGTGTCGTGCCCCGGCCCAACCCAACAGCTTCACGGGAGTGCACTTGTGGCCGGGCCACTGCACAACCTCTGCTGCCCTCCTCTGCGAGCCCAACAGCCCAATGGCCACTGTGCCACGTAGCGCCACGCCACGCGGCATACTAATAAAAATAAAAATAATAATGACGCCGGACATCCATCTTGGCGTGAAATTCAGGAGGCAGGGCTAGGAGAACCTAAGTCCCCCTAGCTCCCACCACCACCACGCAGCATGTGCGTCACACCGCCAGCTGTGCGGTGGCGGTGCTGGCTGGACCACCGGAACACTGCTGGCAGCCGCACACGTATCAGTATGCGACCGCACCCACCCCGCCCCGCCCCGTCCCCCCCGCACGAGCCGCCGGCACCATACGGGCATGCTGCTGCCACCGCTCCCACCCGCCCCACACTACGGCGCTCCAGCGTTGCCACGCACGCGGCTCACGGCTTCAGCCACTCGTGCGTCAGGGCCCCCGCCGCCGACATCTTGCCATCCGCATGGAGCAGTAGCCGGCGCAGGCGCCTGCCCGCGCGGCTGAGGGTGAAGGGCAGCCGCACCCGCGCACTCCCCGGTTCCTCCTGCGACACCATCAGCTGCTCCGCCACCATGCGCAGGTCCGAGGCCTTGCTGTACGTGCCGTCCGCCTCCAGCGTGCGGTCGCTCCAGTAGCGCAGCGGGAAGGGCGGCTGGCTGCACCTGCAGCCCGCCTCGCCCGCGTGCTCCAGGTCGATGAGCAGCCAGCGCCCCTCCGCCTCCAGGTAGATGACGTTCTTCCACCGCACGTCGCGGTGCACGAAGCCTGTGTGCGTGCACGAAGCGCACATGGTATGTGTGTATTAGAGCTACATGGGGGACGTGTGTACCGGTATTAGCAGCTGCGCCAACGCACGTTGCGATGCACAAAGCCTGTGGTACATGCGTGTTGGCAGCAGGGCGGCAGCCGGGCGGAGATAGGGCGGGCTCAGGCTCCAGGCCAAGGCGGTCAGTGGCACGTGCAGGTAAAGTGCACGATGACCGCAAGTGGGGTCTGGTTGGGGCCGAGAGGGTTGAAGCCTCTGCGCCGGCGGCTTGCTCGGCAGGGCAGGGGTATGACCATGCTGAGTACGGCTTGTGTACCTGCTTGGCTTGCTCGACTGCGCCCGGTGCGCACAGCAGCTCAGTCCATTGCACCATCCAACGATCCGCACACAATTCCATGTAAGCGGCAATCCCTGTTGGCGCAACGCATGCCATCAGCCATGCGCACCGCACGCACCTTCCTGGTGCATCGCAGCCAGCCCGCGCAGCACGCCCGCCACCACGAGCTTGAGCTCCGCCTCGCTGCTGGGCGGGTCACGGAACGGCACGCCCGCTGGCGCCAGGTGCACCACGTAGGAGCCGTCGGGCTGCAGGCGCGGCCCGCCGTGGACGGCCTGCACGATTGCGGTCTGGTGCTGCGGCTTGGACAGCGCCTTGTACATGCGCCGCAGCGCCTTGAAGGTGGTGTACGGCTTCATGCGGCTCTCGAAGTCGGTGATCTCCTTGCGGATGAAGCCTGCTGGTCGGTGGTTGCAGTACGACGACCGCGGGCACACACGGGGCAGACAGGACGTTGGCATAAGGTTGGTACCACCGCCGACGAACACCTGCCAGGCATGTGCAGCACGAGCGTTGTGGCAGCAGCACACGCACGGCGCATAGCGCGCCGAGTTCACCAAGTACACGTACAAGGTAAGCCCCGCGCCTTTCATACATCATGGAAGCAAAGAATATGGACTCTTTTACCTTTACCCCGCAACTGCATGTACCTACGCACCTGGTGCGCCAGGGAATAGGGTGACGCTGCAGCCGTCGAGCTTGAGGGTCATGCCCACCGGCAGCTCCGGCACCGGCGCGTTGGGCATCAGGGCGTACCCGGCCATCAGGCGCCAGATGTTGAAGGCGGCGACCAGCAACGTCAGCCGGTCGCCAAGCTTGTTCATGTCCAGCACCCGGCTGATTTCCTCCATCCGCACGTCCTCGCCGCCGCCACCGCCACCACCAGCGGCCCTGTGCACACAGGGTTTAGAATGTCAGGAAGAGCTCTCGTGACCTAGCTCTGCAATGCCCAACACTGTTCCAAAACGTTGAGTTCCCTAAATCCCCAACAACTTCTCCAAAACGTAATCCTCCCCCCAAGGACGTCCTTGCTAGGAACCGCGTTACTGACAACAGGCCTTGACCTGCACCGATTACAGTCAAATCAGGCAGTCATCCTAAGCCCTGACACGTGTGTCACGCTCAACCTGCGGCGTCGGTCTGCTTCCCGCCCCCGGCCTGCCCCCGCTGCCGAGCACCCCGCTCTTGTTGCTGGGTGGGTAGTAGGTAGGCTAGGTGGGCACATGTGGCCGGCGGCGCTCAGATGGTTCCATGCACGACAGGTCCACACGGCTCCTGCACCGCAGTTTTACAACTAGTCGCAGGGCAGCTGTTGCCACCCGGCACTCACTGATGTGTCGGGAAGATGGCGAAGAGCTGCATGCAAGGAAAGTAGGGACAGCGGGACATGGATTCGTGTCCGAATGTTATGGTGTCACAATCATACACTTCCAATGACGAGGAACCTAGATAGTAAACGAGCCGTTAAACTCCAAGCCTAAACGCGAGGCAGGGCGTCGCCTACCGGCGCCTGCACGGGTGAGGGTTTGCCATACTTGACAACCACCTGCTGCCGAACCAGCCACGCACGTGGCTGACAAAAAACAAGTAATGGTGCGGCCGTTGCTGCCCAGTGCCCGCCCGCAGGCAGCCAGGCCGCCCACCCTCCATTTTACCTCCTTCTTTACCGCCCACCTGCACAAGGCAGCCTGCAGCGGCGTAGGCCACCACGCAGGGGCGCCGCACGTTGGCGCCGACCCGCACCGTTCCTTCGACCCACGCCTCGTTCATCTTATGCAGCAGCTCCGCCTGGGCCTCCCACAGGTCAGCGCCTGCGGCCTTCTCCTCGCCCTTGAGCAGCAGCTTCTTCTTCACCCAGACCATGAAGTCCGGCCGCATCGCAGCCACTGCACGTGAGACATGGGGTAAGGTGCAGTCAAGAGTAAAACCGAAGGGCAGGAAAAGGAGTTCCTAACTAATCGATAGTGAAGAGCTGCACGTGTGGCGATGAAAGCCCGATGGGGGCAGGCAGCAGCTGTCCTGTGCATGGCTACGTGCACTGAAGCGCTCCCACCGGGCTAAGCGCGTGGTTGGCGTACGTGTGGATGCGTGGGAATGACGCATGCGCTCACACATGCCGAAGTAACACACATGCGCGCAAGCATACCGGCTTCTACACGCCCGTAACAAACTAGACTCTGTTGTTTCATTCCACAAACACACGGCAGCACAAGCACGGACGGCTAACGGCAGCAGGAGTTGTACAGAGACCATGAAAACAAGATACGCGTTGCGTTGACTGCACACGTGCACGCCACCTGCCTGTTGAACCGCTGGTGTCGACAGCGTTCCGGTTGAACTTGAGCCAGTATACGTTCAGACGCCCCGCGATCAGCCACAACGTGGACTCCAGCAGCTTGTGCATGCGAAGCGCGACGTACATCTCCGTGTTGCAGCCCCCGCCGGGGCCCTTGACGGCATCACGCAGCACGTCATACACATGCATAGCTAGCGCCACCGGAGCAGTAGCGCCCTGCAGCCACGCAGCGGGGCAATTATTTAGGGGGCGGGGCATCACAGGCGGGCAGCCGCACGCAGGCACCTAGCCCTGGCACGTCCTGCTGCCGCACATGCAGTGCAGCAGGTCGGAGTGGGCATGTGTACTTGATGCCACCTTGCCCACAATGTCCCTCTCCCCCCACCCCCCACCCGGAACCTGCAGCAGTGGGGCCTCATCGACTACTCTTCCGTGGCGGTCTGGTAACGGGATGGGCTGGGTTAATTACTTTTACGCGTCATCATCGACCATGACGATCGGCAGACTCCGTCTGGCGTCCTACTGCCCCACCCCCCACCCGCCGGATGAAACCGCAGCCAGTGTACCACAAACCTGCTGCATGTCGACCTTCGCCAGGTGGTGGTGCAGCTCTGGGGGGCACTCCGCCAGCAGCTGCTCGGCCACGAAGGACGGCAGGGGAAGACCCCCGCCGACCGGGCGGGTCAGCTCACTCCGAAGCACTGACGCGTCTCCGCCCAGCAGCGTGTCATCGTGGGTTGACGGGCTCACGTGGTCCGTCAGGTAGGCGGTGGTCGAGTCGATGATGGCCTGAACTGCTGCACAGCGCCGAGAAACGGAGAAACGGCGTCAGCAGCGTTACGGCCATGTGTACCTGTGGTAACGCGCATTGGCCACACTATGGGCCTCCCGCTTTGCAGGCCAGCACCCCCGTGCGTGTGTCTTCCAAGCGTCCGGGCAGGCTAGACATTTTCAGTTGGCTGTGCAACGCCCTAAGCGCCAAGGCGGCGTACTGTAAATCCACTGGGCACTCCTAAACCTTCTCACCGCCAGTGCCAGCGCCAGCGCCACCGCTACTGCCTCCAGCGCCGCGCGCTGCGGATGTTGAGCACGTCCGGTCACGCACTGCAGGGACAGGCACAAGCGCTGTGGCAATCCAGAGATGAAGGCGGTATGGTGGTGCATTTTCCCCGGCGTGGCGCCCTGTTCAGGGCTCCAGTTGACCATTAAATGGAAGCTGCACTAGACCGCAAACCCGTATAGTGCCAACCCACTTAGTTTGAGAAGGTAGTCCACCTTCGCAGCTAACAGCCGGGTACTCGTCAGCCCCTTGCGACTGGCCGAAAGCAGCATGTGGGAGTCCTGGTAGCCGTTGTCCCAAAGGAGTTGCAGGTCCTTGTCGTTAAAGAGCTTCACATTTGCACCGAGGCCCCGCAGAGCTTCTACCAGCTCTTGTCCGTAAGGCTCGGCCATTGCGTCAATTCACTTTGTGAGAAGCATGTACCGGCAGACGAGGATAGCCTAAAAAATAGAAAGGACAAACCAGACAGTTACCAGTAGTTGGGTAGGGAGGTAGGTAGGGGTAGGGAGGTAGCATCGGAGGCGGGGCCAGGGTGCAAGCATGCTGCACACCAGGGTTTGACCATCTGATCCCCGCCTCCCGTGAGCGCGGATGGAGGAACGCCAAAGAAAGCAGTCAGCACAGCGGTATAAAATATGTACCGGCGTTAGGGGCGCGGGTGCGGGGAAGTGCGAGAGCGTAGGCACACGGGCGACCTCACCTTAGCCACGTGCCGCTGCAGGCAAGGAAGCTGGCCCCTCGCGATAACCTTACTGATAACCTGCTATAGCGTGAGGAACTCGCCACGCGCTTTTGCACACGTATGATAGACACAACACTCTATCCAGGGGCAGGGGGCAGGAGCAGTTTGGGTTTGGACTTGTGCTTGGAAGAGGGAGTGGATCAGGGGCTGGATAAAAAGGCTGGGCCTTGGCCTGGACGCTGATGCACGCACGGACACATGGACGGTTGTTGCACCAGGCCGCGTGCTCAAGTGCCCCGGTGGTGCAAGGCTCAGGGGTGGGGTAAGCTTTGTGTACACAAGGCTTTTGATGTTGCTGTTGGTCTGGCTTCACCTGCGTTTGTTACCGGTGTGCAGTACCCGCAGTACCCGCTGGCGTTCGGCCGTTGGCTGCAACGTTGCAACCACGTCACGACCCCAGCGCCAGAAGCCTACCGGGTAGCATGCATGTCACAACACGGTGTTGTGACCTCGAGCGTTCGGTGCCTCCGTGTCTGCCTGTGGTCCAGTGTGGTCCCTACTTCCATACGGTGTATCACCGTTCGGGCCAGCGTAACCAATGCAGTGCACCGCACAGGGGGTGCCACAGTGAATTGGCAGTCTTGTGCGCACCCTGTCACCTGTGCCCTTGGTGCCTTGCCGCGCAATGAGTTGTGGTTACCGTAAACGAATCCACGGTTCCCGGCCCGCGCTACCTCCATTTCCTGCCATCGTAGTGCGTACGCACTCCGCCGATAAGGGCCTGTAACTGCAACTGTAAGTGTAACCTTAACCGTAACTGTAGCTGGTATTGGCTCGCACCAGCAGCGCCAACACCAGCGCCGACACCAGGGTCCATTCCTTTGCGTGTTGCACGCTTGCACCACCACCGTAGCACGTGCATCAGCGGGTGTTCTGTGCCAGGGCGCCTATGTGCGACAGCATGGTCAGTCCTCCCACAACGCCGCTTGCGAAGACTCTTAAGCACTTCGAATGCTCAGGGTCGGACGACGTTGTGCACGCAGTAATGCTGCCGAGCATACGAGCACGCGGAGGAGGACCGTACGCGTTGGGAATGTGCGCCGGCAACCCCTATGACCCATACCTGGCCAGCTGGTGCATGGGAATGAACAGGCCTTGCGTAGCAGCACGGCACTCAGAACGGCACAAGGGATAGCGTGTCGTTCGCTGGTCCATGGCGGCGTGCACTTTTCAGCCACGGGGATAGGAGGCCCTCCCCTGCTTCCATGTGACCGCTTGGTGTCAGGCGTGCGCATGGCGGACGCTGGACCCCGCACAACCAGCCGGACGCGCAGCGCACCACCGGACGGAAAGCAGCGCTAGTGCGTTGCCCAACCCCCTTACTGGACCCCCTGCTGGTTCTTTGTTCTCCCTGTAGCACAACGCACCAGCTAGGGGCAGCGGCGCTGGCGCAGCGCTGGCGCCGCGTCAGCACCACCCAGCAGCTCCACAGAGCCAGGACTTCCCGTGCTGCCTGGACGCCGTCTATATACTGTTACGTGCCTTTACAGACTTGTGTAAGTGCTGTTTACGTTGCAGTAAAAGCAGACTGGTAAGGCTGCCCTCTGCCGCGCTCTCGCTTGCCATGCGCGGCAGGCCTACTTTTCATGAAAAGCCCGGATCTGCCACAGATCAAGCACCAAACCCGCCAACAGTGTCACCTGTAATGCGACACCGTTGGCCCTAGTTGCGTCGACCTGCGCTTTTTCAAGGGCAGCACCGACACCAATAGGCTTACTGCACAAGCCTCGCTTTGGCATCGGACAACAGTTTACAAAAGAACACATCAAGGTTAACGGCTTCCACATTCTAACTTTGTGTGAACAGCTTTTTCGGTCGTACGGAGCGCCCCAGAGCCACGCAATGGAGGTCCTCGCAATGCTCGACCACACGGCCCAGACATACATAGAGCCTCACGACACTATAGTTGTCATTACTTGATCATAGGTGGCACCAAGTGCATACAGGCCAGGACTTCCTGGCAACTGTGAGAAGGCACCGCAAACCCACGTCTTTAACCGACGCCGCCGAGAATAATACAAGGGCTGCTTCGCTAAGATCCTTTTCCTCTATATGTTTATTGAAGTCGTATCTGATAGACGGTGACACCTCACTCGCTGCGAAAGTCGTAAGCCCTTATCGGAAATGGTGGTGTCTGTGCCGGTTGGGGCGCCGGTCGCGCGCCTGCCCCCTGTGAGCAGCGCAGGCTCAGGCAGCCTCCCAGCCCGCGTAACTGGACCTGGTCGCCAGAACCAGAATCATACAGCCCCGCCGGTGGTGGCGAGGGCCCCGCACGTCTCTGTCCATGGCGCCAACTCGCGGCCTTGCCGCACCCCAGCGGCTCCCGGAACAGCCGTGCTAAGCGCAACAGACCGTGTCCGGAAGTCTATTGACCGCAACCATGACCGGCGCTCTATGGAACAGCGCTCTCACGAGCAGGTATGCCGTGTGGCTCTCGGGAAGCGTGCGAGGGGTAGGCTGTGTGGCTCAACGTTGCGCACCGACATCCAACACCAGGATGTGCTGCGTATGGGCTTCAGAAACATATGTTGTACTGTATTCTTTGTTTCTGGCATTAGTGTGGCTCTTTCACGAGGTTTGGCATTTGCGCTGTTGGCGGAGCTTTTCTCTACTGGGAAATGCTCAAACGCTTGTTATGATTGCCATCCTATCAAAAGACAACACGCCTTGATGTTCAAGAGCATGACCTGTTGACGCGTGGTCCGGCGCCCTTGACACGAGTCCTCGCCCAGCCAACTTCCGAACCCTGACCCCCCTCTTCGTTCCTCCCTCCCCCTCGCAGGCCGACGCCCTCTCCGCCCCTACCCTGGAGCAAGTCATTGAGGACCCCCTCGAGCGCCTCACCGCCGACCTCACCGCCCTCTCCCTCCAGCACGCCGCCGCGCTCTCCACCCCCGCCCCGGCCCCCACCCCGTCCACCTCCACCCCCACCCGCATCCCCTCAATCCCCTCCTCATCATCCTCCCGCCCCTCCGCCCCCACCCGCTCCGGATCCTCCTCCACCGCCCCCGCCCCATCCGCCCCCGCCTCCTCCTCCTCTGCCCACGCCCCGCCCTCGGCCCAGTCCTCCTTCCGCCGTCACGGCGACGTGGGCGAGTCGGGCCTGCCCCCGCAGCTGCTGGCGCTCCGCGACCCCGCCTCCCCCGTGGCCCTGCCGCCCCCCACCGCGCTGCCGCCCTCGTGCCTGCCGCTGGACAACTGGAAGCTGGACAAGCTGGTGCTGTCCCTGTCGGCCAACGCCGCCACGTGGCGCCGCGCGCTGCTGCTGTTCGAGTGGCTCAAGGCGGCGGGACACCAGCTGGACGACCGGCTGTGCACCACGGTAGGCCTTGCTTCGATTGCTGCGGCCGCGCCCGCCTTTGCTGCACCTGCTTGCTCTACCTGCTAGCTGCTCTTTCGCTCGTGGTGTGTAACAAACTGGAGTCCTGTGGGGTCGAGACCTTCGCATGCATTCTATTGCTTTCGTTTCTGCTTACCCTTTCCCCCCTGCTCCCTGTTCCCCTGTTCCTCTGTCCCGCTCGCAGCTCATCCGCGTGTGCAGCGACCACGGCGACGCTGTGTCTGCGCTGGCGGTGTACGACTGGATGGTGTCGGCCCAGGAGCAGGGCGGCGCCGGCCTGGAGGCCACGCCGTACACGTACACGGCCGCCATGCGCGCGGCGCTGGCGGGCGGGCTGACGGAGCGCGCGCTGGGCATCTGGAACGAGGCGTGGCGGCGCCACACGGCGGGGCGGCTGGCGCTGGACTGCCGCCTGTGCATCACCTACCTGGAGCTGTGCACGCGGCTGGGGCTCACCGACCAGGTGGGATAAAGGGCGGGCCGAAGGAGCAGTGCCGGCCTAATGAACTGGCGTGCCGTATCTGCAGCCACCTGCTGCGTTCAGTTCCTAATCCCAACTCTTACACTGGTTGCTTTTGACCCCGGTTCCGCGCCCTTAGGCCTTGGCCATGTACGGCACGATGCGCGCCGCGCCCGCCGGCAGCCGCATGTCGCCCACCGTGCACGCCTACACCGCCGCCATGCGCGCCGCCACGGAGGGCGGGCGCTGGTTCAGGGCGCTGGACATCTGGGCAGACCTGCGCGCCAGCGGTGGGTGCCTGGCCTGCTACGAAACCGCCTGGCGACCTTGAACCTCCACTATCTGAACCGGCAAACCTAGCGCGACATCATGCCTCAGCTGACAGTAGGACGCGCCTCCCGAATTCCCTCCTGTTCCTCCCTCAGGCTGCGAGCCCACCGGCCACGCCTACTCGGCCGCCATCTCGGCCTGCGCCGCCGCCGGCGACTGGCGGCGCGCCGTCTCCCTCTTCGACGAGATGACGGGCCCCGGCAGCATCCGGCCCGACGTGGTGTCGTGCACGGCGCTCATCACGGCCCTGGCGGCGGGCGGCGAGGCGGACCGCGCCGAGGCGGTGGTTGCGTGGATGCTGGCCAACGGCGTGCGCCCCAACGCGCGCACCTACACGGCGCTGCTGTCGGCGCTGGGCAACGCGCGGCGGTGGGCGCGCGCGGTGGAGGTGCTGGGCCGCATGCAGAGCCCCGAGTGGGGCGGCGTGCAGCCCAACGCGTACACCTACTCGGCGCTGCTCAAGGTAGGGGCTGGGTGGCGGTTAGGGGCACGTGCGTGCAGTAGGCGATCTAGTGTTAGGCAACTGAGCGCCTGCCTTGACTGGAAGGAACTGCAAAGCTGAAACTGACCTTGTGTGCCTCTGTTTGCAGAGCCTGGGCGAGCACGGCCAGTGGCAGCTGGCGGAGGCGGTCTTCTCCTCCATCGAGCGCCAGGTGCTGGGAGGCTCCGCCGGCAGCAGCAACTCCCCCTCCTCCTCCTCCGGCGCCTTCGTCCCCCCGCCTCCTCCCCCTCCCCCGCACCCCTCCGCCTCCGCCGCCTTTGACGCCCCCACCGCAGCCGCCGCCGCGGTCGCGTCCTCGCTTCTCCAGCAGCTGCAGGCGCAGCAGCAACAGCTCGCAGCTGCCCCCGCCTTCACCGGCCTCGCCTCCATCCCCTCCTCCCTGCCCTACGCCCTCGCCCCCTCCTCCTCCTCCCCCGCCTCTGCTGCCCCCGCCGCCCCCATCCGCTCCTGGACCAGCCCCTCCGAGCTCAACGGCCTGTCGCTGGACCTACACAGCACCTCCGCCCCATCCCGCCCCTTCGACCCCCTCCAGATCGGCGCCCCCACCTCCGCCTCGTCCCTCATATTCGGCGCGCCCGCGCCCGACGCCCTGTCCTCCTCGGACCCCATCGTCCACCCCTCGGCCCTCGCCAACCCCCACGCCGCCTCCTCCGCCTCCGTCGCCGCCCCCCGCCGGAGCTTCTCCCTCTTCAGCCACCCCGCCCCCTCCTCCTCCTCAGCCGCCGCCTCCACACACTCCCCCGCATCCACGTCGGACGGCTCGGCCGCCTCCGCCTCCTCCCTCGCAGACCCCTACGCCGCCTGGGCCGGCGCCCCCTCCCCCGCCGACTTGGCCGCCGCCGGCCTCGCCTCCCTCCTCCCCTCCGCCACCGACGCCCCCGGCCTGAGCATGGTAGACGACCACGCCACCGCCGCCGCCGCCTCTGCCCTCCTCTCCTCCTTCTACGCCCCCAGCACCTCTTCCGCCTCCGCTGCGCCAGCCCCCTCCGAGCCGCAGCCCTCCTCCCGCCACCCCGCCCACTCCCACTCGCACTCCCACGGGCACAACCACCCCAACGGTTCCAACGGCAGCTCCTCCTCCTCCTCCCCGCACCACGTGGTTAACGAGGTGGTGTGCGGCGCGCTGATGCTGGCCTACGAGCGCGCCGGCAAGTGGGCGGAGGCGGTGGCGGTGCTGGTGCGCGCGTCGCACCTGGGCATCACGCCCAACAACGTCATGTACAACACGGCCATCAGCGCGGCGGGCAAGGCGGGACAGCTCGAGGTGAGCGCAAGTTCCAGTCTGGTTTGGAACTGCATTGTTTGCCACTGGCTTCCAACTTCTGTCGTTGTAATACCTGTTGGATTGGTTGGCCCGGCACCTCTTGAAGGGATTATATATGTCTGACTCGTGGCTTCCTTTGGTTTTGCCCCAACCCCAGGTCGCCGAGAAGCTGTACGGCAAGGTGCGCCACCCCGACGCCGTGACGCACGAGACCATGATTGCGGCGTACGGCATGGCGGGCCTGGCCGACCGCGCCGAGGCGGTGTTCGCGGCCATGAGCGCCTCGGGGCTGCGGCCGCGCGACTACGCCTTCTGCGGCCTCATCGCCGCGCACTCGCTGGCGGGCGACTGGCAGGGCGCGCTGCGCGTGCGCGACCGCATGCGTCGTGCCGGCGCGCAGCCCAGCGTGCACGTGTATAACGCGCTGCTGGCGGCGTGCGAGCGGGCGGGGCAGCCGGACCGGGCGCTGGAGGTGGTGGGCCACATGCGGCGGGAGGGCGTGGAGGGCAACGCGCTGACGGCGCAGCTGCTGGCGCTGGTGGGGCAGCAGGGCGTGCGCAGCGTGGAGGGGCAGCAGGTGGCGGCGGCGGCGCTCAGCGCGGCGGTGGCGGCGTACGGCACGCTGCTGATGCAGACGGGGCTGTTCTGAAGGCCGGCGCGTGTTGGTTGCTGGGTAGGCTTGGGGTGGTGCTGATGAACGAGGTTACGAGAGATGCGATCCGACGGCGCCTGGTCTATACACAGGCCAGGATTGCGCGTGGGAACGGTTTAGCTGTCTGGGGGTTTGTTTCTTGAGAGAGGGAGAGAGCAAGGCTTTTACTGTACTGGTGTTCCGCTTATGGCTACGAATGAACCGCAGATGGAGAAAAAGGGTTGGGCGGTCGCCTTTTGTTGCGAGAGGGCAGTAAGGGCGCTTGAGTATTAGTTGGGGCCCACTTTGAGCACCAAGCACCCGTTCAAGAGGATGCTGAAGTGTGTATTAGCGTGTCAGTGTGTATGGCTTAACGGCGTCTCCGCTTGTACCGCTACCTGCATCAATTTGGACATGCTGCAGGGATTGGCCTTACAGGGTGGTTACTAGCGTCTGTACCGGCCGCCCTGGCCACATCCCTAGGCACCCGTGCTTCCGAGAGAGCGTGTTTCCTTTGCCACGTGTCTGCCGCTGCCGAGTTGCCTCACAGGCAGCGCTGAAAGTGTGGTACGGGTATGACGGTAGTCTTTGTTGCACCGGTATGATGCGGTGCAGTCCTAGCTTTGGTATACGTGATGTGGGTGGCTGGGTGCTGTGGGTGGGTTGGGTGTTTGTGGGACGCGAGACAGGGTTGGTGGGGTCCTGTGAGCCGTGGCAGGGAGGTGGGCTGGGTTCAGGGCTGCGTTTGCCCGGCTGCTGAAAAGGGTCCCCGTCAATACAGGGAGACCATCTTAGTGCGAAGAAACCTTGATCGATTTCAGCTTTTCCTCGACAAGGCTCCTCATTGAGTCTCTATGGGTTGTCGAGGGTCGTCACAATGGCGCCAATGTTGTTGGATACGTGATGTGGACCGTGGCACGGCCGCTTCGCCTGCTGCTGCTGGTTGGTTGAACGGGTATCGGACGGCGTTTTGCGGTGTTTGAGCGCAACGCGCACAGAGTACAATGCATCCTAAGGACGAGACGTGACGAACGGGAGTACAACAGGACAGGTTGAATGCAACAGCACGATTTGGCAGCATTGTGGGAAGGCGTACACCTCTAGCGCCTGTGGTAAAAGCCAAGACGGTTTGGTTGGCTTTTGGCGTGAGTACAACACACGTATGTTCGGCCATGGTGACGACAGCGATGGTACTATTCTTTTCGCCGTGTGCATCTGCAACGAATGCCGTTATGCTGTTGGTCTGGCGGGGACCTGGCACGTGGAAGCAGGGGAGACCTGGCGCGTGGAAGCATATGCGCCTGCACATGATTCTTTGGGCGACGGCATTTGGCGCCCGTAATTCTGAAACTACTACGTGGCAACACTTCTCATTCATCTTGTGCTCCAGCCCCCATAGCCATGGAACGCAGCTAGGGGCGGGCCGCTCTTGCTGAAAGCAGCAAGTCAGTATAGGCTCAGGGTCAAAGCCTTGCGGTGAGCTGGTGACGACCAGCACAGGACTGTTGCGTAGGGCTAGTCACGGGCCTACCACTGAACAGCACGGAAGCAGCAGGGTCCCAGGTCGCATGCTAGGCGCAGGGGAGCTGGCCCCTCCCCATTCCTACACCCTGCCCTCCTGCAATGCTTGCTTCCTCCCCTGGCTAGGAGAGCGGATGGGCAAGCAAGGCACCAAAGCAATCGAAGTAGCCTGTGGCAGGATGCGGTTACGGGGATGACGGGGCGTGTATGAGGACAGCTGCCGCTCGGAGTGGAGAGGTAGATAAGCTAGCCTGGTTACCCCGTGTTATCAGAGGAGCTCGCTCGCCTGCTGGAACCTGCGCTGCCTGTGCGCGCCACCGGCAAGCGTGCAAGATCCACGTGTGCCATACTGGCTAGTGCCCGTCCCTCAAGGCCAGCGAACGAGGCAAGTGGGGAATGTGAAATCCGCTTTTACACAGGGCCCTGGCCCCACGTGTTGCGGAGGCTCGTCAGTTGCAGCCCTGGAAGCTTCGCTTATACACCCCAAGACCTCAGCCCCGCTGCCGGACGGCCTGTGCACTGTGGCCCCTAAAGTTTGCCGATGCCACTCTATCACCCCGGACGTTGCTTACATTGCTACCACACTGCGGCAGTGCCTGCCCGTGGTGCTGGCGTCGTGTCATCTAGAATCTGGTCGCACCATGCGGCTGTTATTTCCGCACTTGCTGCATCGCTTAGCCACCTTCAGTGCACGCAGCGGGGTGTGTACCAGGGCAGCTCCCTGTGTGTGCCCCACCCACATTGCCACCTACCACTGGAACCAGCCAACGCCAGCCAGCGCCACAAATCCAACACTACTTACAACAGCACATAAAAAAAACAATACCAACCGGTGCCGCCAGCATAGGCGCATCAGCCCCATACCGGTGGCCGCTTGATGCACAAGGCCCTGCAGCTGTACGCATCAACACTGGGACAGTACGATGTATACCGGTAACTGGTGCCAGCAGGGGGTACCAGCCAACAGGAGCCAACGCCGCACGTCAAACATCCCCGTCGTACACAGCAGCACCTTTCGTGCTGTACCGCCAGCCGAGATGCACCAGTGCGTGGCCGCCTAATGCCTTGAGCTGTGCGGCACACCGGAACACACTGGCGTACCGGTATGTAGACCCAGTGCGTACCGCAACCCGTGCAACATGCCATGGCATAGTCACCATAGCAACCCGTGCAACATGCCATGGCATAGTCACCATAGCAACCCGTACACCCTAGAACGCGGCTTGCTGGCGCCTCCGGCCTGCTGCGTGGCATGGGGGCACGGGGCACCAACACTGCACTAACCCTCCCCTCCTTCGCACTCCCGCGGCACTGACTGTCCCCCTGCTGCCCTGCGGCGCAGCACCTATCCTGTAACGCACTGAGGCTGCACCGCGCAGGTGCGGTACTACGCCCCTGCAAGCCCCAGACGGCATGCCCTAACCACGCAGCTTCCCATGCAGCTTCTTAGTGTGTGGCATGCCCCTATCAGCTTCACACGCACGCCCCCACGCGTGCCTCATGCCCCTATCCGCATCACATAAGACGCCTCCACGCTTGCCTACACGGCACAGGCGCTCCGTCTGCAGCACCCAGCCCCGCACCTAGGCACCATCTGGCCCATCAAGCCCCTTGCCCAGCTTCACCCTCCGACGCTCACACCACCCAAGAGGCCTTCCGGCGATCGCACCAATCGTCCACCGGCCACCCCTGCTCAACCATCCAATCCCTCACCAGCCAGGACCACTCACTCCTCGCCGCCGCCTCCTCCACCTCCTCCCTGCTGCCCACCGGCGCGCCCTGCTCCACCAGCCAGCGCAGGACCGGAACACTGCACTTCCCCCACACCGCCCGCACCACCACGTTCTCCACGCCCCACGGCACGCCCAGCCGCCGCAGGGCAGTCAGCGTGCCCAGGTCGCCGTTTATGGCTGGGTGCAGGTACGGGCAGGAGGCCCCCAGGCCCTCCAGGCATCCCTCGTGCTGCTCCACCAGCCACTCCAGCAGCGCCTCACACCCCGCTCCGGCCGCACCTGACAGCAGCCCTGCGGTTGACCACTGCTGCTGCTGCTGCTGCTGCTGTGGCTGCTGCTGCTTCAGGTACTGCACAAGGGCCAGGTCGCCCCGCTTGGCAATGTGACTCCACACCTCGGGGTGTTTGAGTATGCGCCAGTCCGAATATCCCGCGCCCGCCATCAGCTGCACCGCCTGCAACAGCTCCCGGTCCCTGGCGGCAGTGCCGGAGGGCCACAGTATGATCAGGTCTTGCATGCACCAAAACCCCACGCCGGCAGCCGACACCCCAGCCTCCTGCGCCAGCCAAAGCAGCACAGCCGCCCGCCGAGCCCCCACGTACGCCGCGTGGCTTAGCTCCACGCCCGCCTGGCGCAGCCACTGCAGCATGGGGATGCTGCCTGAGCGGCCTGCCAGTTCGGCTGCTTGGTCGCCTGAAAACAGCCCGCCCGCCCCGAAGGCCGTCCACAGGTACTGCACGGTCTGCACCCGCCCGGCAGCAATGGCGGCCCTCGTGACCTGGCCTAGCAACTGCTTGTTTGCTTCTAACTGCGGCGCGCCCCGCTCCCGCAGCCATTGCAGCTTCACTGCGCCGTCGGCACTCCTGGTCGCCGCCACGAGGAGTGCAGCCCAGCCCCTGTCTCCTGCTGCTGCTGCTGCCGCTCCCCATGCTCCTCAAGTTATGCGTTGGACAGTTGTTTGGCCCGCGCGAATATGCATACGGGAGTAGACGGGTAGAAAGTACGTCAGGGTTGTCAGGTCAGCGTGAAGTGCCCAAGGCAGTTGGAGTTGCAAGGTGACAGTTGCTGCGTGCTACAAGATTAGGCTCAGCGGGATGTGGAGGTGCGATGGTGGCGGGCGAGGCGAGGAGTGGCAAGGGGCAAGCATGCGCGCGAGCGTGTGCGCTTGTCTGGCTGTGTCACAGAGCAGTATGTTCTGCGCGGAATTTGCGAGGTGTGCCGTACAGGACGCATTTCGATGGGGCGCACATCAGGCCTGCCGTTGGGTGCTGTCGTAAGCGGTCCAGGACATACGCCCTTTACGCTAGGACAGTGAGCTCATATGCGCATACATCGTTTCGCAGTTGTTCGTATGGCCATGATGGTACAGGTACCAAGCGCGTGTTGTGTGGGTGTGGCGTTGGGTATGAGCAGGCAGATAGCCGGGCAGGGTTGCCCACAGGACTGCCCATGAGAGCACGCTGCGCGTAGTTGGCAGTTCACACTGTTGTGTGCTCACCTGCCACGATTGAATCTACCATGTCAAATTCTCCTGCTTCCGTTGCCGCTGGTGCCGCTGCTGTTGCCAGCAGCTCGCAGCCCGCCTCGTCCACCAGCCACCGCGCCACGGCCAGGTCTGTGTGCTCCAAGGCGGACGCGAGCACCTCCGTCTTAAACACGGGGCAGCCCTGCTCCCGCAGCCAACGCAGCCGGCTCAGGTCCCCCGAGCGGGCGGCGGCCGCAGCTGCGCTGATGCTCAGTGGTGCTCCACAAACGGACACCAGCCACTCCATCTTGGCCAGGGCGTCTGGTGTGGGGGACGAAGCTGCTGCGTACAACACGCGGCTGTCAGCATGGCAACTGCCGCCATGGCCTTGCAAGGCAGTACACACCGCCTGCAGCGCCGCCAAGCTGGAGTGCTCTGCCGCTGCCTCCAACACCTGCTCCATGTGCACGAACCCCGGGCAGTGGCGCAGCAACCAGCCCAGCAGCTGCGGGTGGCCCGCCTTGACCGCCGCCACGCCTGCATCCCAATAGTTCAACCGGCTCCTCGACGCTAGATAGCCGTTCGTTCCCCCGCACACGGTCACCGAGCCAGGGTAGTGGTAGCCGCCTGTGGTCTGTAGCAGCTCCGGGAACACGCTCGGCTGCAGCAGCGCCAGCGCCACCTCCAGGTTGGTCTCGCTGCCGCTGGCGGCGGCGGTGCACAGCAGCTGCAGCTTGTGCCGGAAGGGCAGCTGCCGCACGTGCTGCTGCCCTGCCTCCACGGCCCAGGGCACGGCGTGGGGCGGCAGCGGCTGGGACAGGGAGGCGGTGCAGGTGGGGTCCTGGCTGAGGCCGGCGGCTGCGTCCGGGGACACCAGGCGGCCGCTGAGGGCGCGGTCGTTTGGGGGCAGGAAGGACAGGATGTGCAGCTGGAGTGCGGGAGGCAGACACTGCTGGTAGGCACTCCCGGTGGCGCGCACGCTCTCCATCCTTGCACCTGTGTCACAAAGCCAGACAGATGGAGCGCAACCGGGTGCCAAGGGCCAGGGTGAGGGGAGACAAGGGTCAGAGGCCGGGTGAGAGGCCAAAACAGCTCACCACAGAGCTTCTCCTATTTCATTACTAACTTTAACTCTTGGGTGCTAACACTTTGATCCCTAGCGCCGCAGACAGCGCTGTGTGTCCAACGCGGCCGTGATCGCGGCCCAAGCCGTGGGCTCAAGCCTTCGGCGTAGCATTGCCAAGCATTCTCGAGTACGCTGCTTAGGAACTGTGAGCTTGTCGCGTCCAGGTGCCGAAGGCTGTATTCCCACCTTTTCGCGTGTCACAGAGAAACAGCTGTTGAACAAACGACCCAGCACATATGCATATAACAACATGGCAATGTGCCTGGATCTTTACATAGATGTCAGCAAGTCAGGAGCCTGTGCAATGCTGTTACATCTGCCGCAATCTGTACAGTTACAGTTACAGACCCCAATGGGGTACGTCCGGAGAGCCAGGGGGGCCATAAGGA
>VFQN01003170.1_pt1 | contig 24036 bp, 18 predicted proteins | sample 3512371 | NCBI WGS metagenome assembly VFQN01 (sample SAMN10412370, study PRJNA504923) | tailings metagenome | isolation source: Replicate 2 from Balatoc abandoned mine | place: Philippines: Itogon, Benguet | collected 2017-08-28
CGCGGGTGGTTGAAGTGCGTCTGGATGTACACCTTCTCGGCCGACGCGAGCAGGTCAATGAGTTCCTGGTCGAACAGGCGCTGCGGGAGCGTGACCGGCACGCGGGTGCCGATGCGGATCACGTCCACGTGGTCGATCGCCTTGAGGTTCTCCAGGTAGTAGCGGAGCTTGCCGACGGGCAGCGTGAGCGGGTCGCCGCCGGACACGATCACGTCGCGGATGCTCTCGGTGCGGCGGACGTAGTCGATCATCCGCTCGTCGTCGGCGCTGATCCCCTCCCAGCCGCCGCGGGTGAGCGTGGCGCGCTTGCGGGTGCAGTACCGGCAGTACATCGAACAGTTGGGCGTGGTGATGAGCAGCGCCCGGTCCGGGTACCGGTGCGTCAGCCCGGGCACCGGCGAGTCCTTGTCCTCCTCCAGCGGGTCTTCCAGCTCGTACCCGGACTGGTTCTGGCTCTCCAGCGGCGAAGGAACGCTCTGGAGGCGGATCGGGTCGAACGGGTCTTCCGGGTCGATGAGCGAGAAGTAGTACGGCGGGATGGCGAGCTTGTACTCGCTCTCGATCCGGCCGATGGCCTCGAGCTCGGCGGGGGAGAAGGTGAGGAGGGTGCGGAGCTGGCGGACGGAGCGGACCGAGTTCTGGGTCTGCCACCGCCAGTCGGTCCAGAGGTGGTCGGGGACATCCGCCCAGGCCGCGTGCCGCCGCGGGCGACTCGGGGGTTCGTCGTCCTCGATACCGGTCCCGGCCGTCGTGAGCGGGCGGGTGTCGGGCTCGGCCATCCGGGTTTCGCCTCCACGGGTCCGTCGACCCGGGCCGGTGTCTCCGCTGACGACCGGCACTGCGGGGGGGTGTTCGCTACGGCGGGTCACACCGCGCGACGTACACCTTAAGAACAGATCGTAACGCGGGGTCGGTGAAAAACAAGTTGACCGTCCGCTGTCACTGCGCGCTTTTTCCCACTTTTTTCCGCAACACCGGCGCGACAGGGCGCAGGTACGCCCCCGCTGCCGTCATTCCGCGCGGTCCCGCGCGCCGATACACTTCCCTTCCCGACACCGCGAGCGCGAGCCGACGAGCCATGAGCCGGATGATGCAGCAGTACCGGGACGCGAAGGCGCTTCACCCGGGAATGCTGGTGCTTTTTCGCAACGGCGACTTCTACGAGCTGTTCGAGGAGGACGCCGAACTCGGGTCGAAGGTGCTCGGCCTCACGCTCACCAAGCGCGACGGCACGATCCCGATGGCGGGCGTGCCGGTGCACCGGCTGGAACACTACCTCGGTCAGCTCATCAAGGGCGGGCACCGGGTCGCCGTGTGCGAGCAGATGGAGGAGCCGGACCCGAAGAAGAAGATCATCCACCGCGAGGTGAACCGCGTCGTCACGCCGGGCACGGTGACGGAGGAGGCGCTGCTCGACCCGAAGGCGCCGAACCACCTCGTCGCCGTGTGGTGCGCGAAGGGCGACGTGGTCGGCGTGGCGTGGGTCGACCTCAGCGTCGGCGCGTTCGGCGCCGCCGACGTGCCCGCGGCGCGCCTCGCCGACGAGTTCGCGCGCCTCAACCCGTCCGAGGTGCTGTTCGCCGAGGGGCAGGCCGGGGGCGTGACCGAGGCGGCGGGCGTGGTGATGCCGCGGACGCGTTCGCCGCGCCCCGACTGGACTTTCGACCCCACCACGGCGGTGCAGGCGCTCCGCACGCACTTCCAGGTCTCCACGCTCGCCGGCTTTGGGTTCGACGATGCGCAGCCGTGCCTCACGGCCGCGGGCGCGGTCGTAATCTACCTCCAGGAAACGCTGCGCGCAAGCCTCGCCCACCTGCGCCGCATCCAGCCGCACCGCTCCGACTCGCTCCTCACACTCGACGAGGTGACTCGGCGCAGCCTCGAACTCACCCGCACCCTCCGCGACGCCCAGCGCGACGGCTCGCTCCTCGCCGTACTCGACCGCACGGTCACGCCGATGGGCGCGCGGATGCTGCACGACAGCCTCCTCGCCCCGCTCACCGACCGCGCCGCCATCACCGCCCGCCTCGACGCCGTCGAGGAGCTGGTGAAGGACCACGCCCTCCGCGGGCAGCTGCGCGGCCTGCTCGACGCCTGCTCCGACATCCAGCGCCTCACCACGCGCGTCTCGACCGCCCGCGCCACCCCGCCCGACCTCGCGAAGATCGCGGCGACGCTCCGCCTCCTGCCGGCGGTCAAGGCGAAGCTCGCGGGCCGCAAGTCGGCGCTCCTCGCGGCGCTCGAGCAGCGCCTCGAACTCTGCCCCGACCTGCGCGAGCTTCTCGACCGCGCGCTGAAGGACGACCCGCCGTTCAGCGCGAAGGAGGGGGGTGTCATCAAGGAGGGGTACAGCCCGGAGCTGGACGAACTCCGCAAGCTGTCGAGCGAGGGGAAGGGGTGGATCGCCCGCTACCAGGCGGCGGAGATCACGCGGACGAACATCGCCAGTCTGAAGGTCGGGTTCAACGAGGTCCACGGCTACTACATCGAGGTGACGCACGCCAACACGTCGCGCGTGCCCGCCGACTACACCCGCAAGCAGACCCTCAAGAACGCCGAGCGCTACATCACGCCGCAGTTGAAGGAGTACGAGGAGAAGGTGCTGTCCGCGCAGGAGAAGAGCCAGGCGCTCGAACTGCAACTGTTCACGCAGCTCCGGGAGCAGGTCGCCGCACAGACGCACCGCCTCCTGAACGCCGCCGACGTGCTCGCCGCGGCCGACTTCCTCGCCGCCCTCGCCGAACTTGCCGCGTCGCGCAACTACGTCCGCCCGGTGCTCGCGGACGAGCCGGTCCTCGACATCACGGACGGCCGCCACCCGGTCCTCGACGTGATCCTCCCGCCGGGCACGTTCGTCCCGAACGACGCCGCGTTCGGCCCAGAGGCCGGCACGTTCTGGCTCATCACCGGCCCGAACATGAGCGGCAAGAGCACCTTCATCCGCCAGGTCGCGCTGCTCACGCTCATGGCGCACGTCGGCAGCTTCGTCCCGGCGAAGGCGGCGACGGTCGGGCTCACCGACCGCATCTTCACGCGGGTCGGGGCGAGCGACGAACTGAGCCGCGGACAGAGCACGTTCATGGTCGAGATGACGGAGGCCGCGAACATCCTCAACAACGCCACGCCGCGCAGCCTCGTCATCCTCGACGAGATCGGCCGCGGCACGAGCACTTACGACGGTGTGTCGCTGGCGTGGGCGATCACCGAGTACCTGCACGGGGCGGTTGGGTGCCGGGCGCTGTTCGCTACGCACTACCACGAACTCGCCCAGCTCGCGGCGACGCTCCCGAACCTGCGGAATTACAACGTCACCGTGCAGGAGCACGAGAAGGACGTGGTGTTCCTCCACAAGATCGGCCCGGGGAACGCGGACAAGAGCTACGGCATCCACGTCGCCCGGCTGGCCGGCGTCCCGGAGGCGGTGCTGGCCCGCGCCGAGGCCGTGCTTGGCACGCTGGAGGCGCGGCACCAGCTCCCCGTCGGCACCCCGCCGCCGGCGATCGAGACGCCGGCGCCGAAGCCGCCCGCGCCGACCCCGTGCGCCGAGCCCGTCGCGCGCCCGGCGCGGAAGAAGCCGGCGCCGCAGCGGGTCGAGCCGCCGGAGGCGCCGAAGCGGGTCGAGCCGCCGGAGGCGCCGAAGCGGAAGGCCGGCCCGCCGTCGCTGTTCGACGACCCCGACGGCCCGCCGTTCTGACTACGGCCGCGGTGCGCCCTGTGCCTTCGGTTCGAGAACTTCGATCACAATGGTGTCGTCCTTGAGGATCCAGCGGTACTTGAGTGGCACCGGGCCGGTGCTCAGCAACACCGGCGCCCCGTTGAGACCGAGGCGCTGAGAGAGTTTCTCCACCGGAATCTCGTTTCCGGCCGCGTCGCGGGCGCGGATGTCTTTCAACTTGATCGAGGCGTCCGACTCGACGTGCCGGTACTTGGTTACCGCGTACTTCTCCATTTCCACCTTGCCGTTGTGGTCGAGGGTGACCGTCTTTTCCACGACGTGCGGTACGAGTTCTACCTTCCGCCACACCAAGTACGTATCGAAGTCCACCCGCGCCACCGTCAGTAAGGGCATCGCACCCGCCGGTGGTTGCGCCGGCGCGGCGGCCGCGGCGCAGAGTGTGAGGAATACGACGGCGGCGACTCGGAGCATGGCAGGTTTTCGAGTTGATGGAGGGTAGGTTAAAGTTGCGGCGCGGGCCGCCCGGGCAGCTCGACCACCACTGCGTCGTCCTTGAGCACGCGGCGGTAGACCTCGGGGAGCGGGCCGGTGTGGAGCACCACCGCGGCGCCGTCGCCGAGCCGCGTGGCGAGCCGGTCGGCCGGGATCGCGCGGCCGGTAGCGTCGGTCACGCGCAGTTCCTTCAGCTTGAAGCCCACCGCCTTCTCGACCGTCCGGTATTCGGTCACGGTCACCTTCTCCGTCACCGTCTGGCCGTCACGAATCACCGGCACGGCCTTCTCCACCGTGACGGGGACGACGTCCGTCGTCCCCCAGACCAGCGACCCGCCGCTCACCTTGGCGACGACGAGCTGCGGCGCCGGGCTCGCCGGCTGCGCGGCGGCGACGCCAGCGGTGAGGGCGAGTACCAGCACGGGAACGAGGCGGGGCACGGCGTGCTCCGATCGGAGTGGGACAAGGTTCACAGCATTCACGGCCGCGGCGCCGCGGGCAGGTCCGCGGGGGGCAGGGGTGCCGGCCGGGCGGCGGGCGGTGCCGGAGTCGGGGCGGGCGTGGTGGCCGGCGCCGGGAACACGCGCAAGCCCGGCTGCGGCGGCGCCCCACTCGGGACCGGCGCCGGGCGGACGAACTCGAACGTCGTACCGCCGTCGATGAACCCGCCCGGCGCAGCGAACGCCGGCTGGGCGAAGCCGCCGACCCCACCGGGGACTTCCACGAACACCGCGTCGCTCTTGAACATGGCCTTGATCTCGTCCGCGATCGGCCCGGTGTGGATCACCACGCCCGCCCCTTTCCCGAGGCGGATTTCGAGGGCGAGTGGCTGAATCCGCTTCCCCGCCGCGTCGCGCGCCTTGAGGCCGTCCAGCGGAATCGAGTTCTCCCGCGTCTGCGGCTGCATGCTGGTGGTCATCGCCTTGCGGATCACCTGCTGCCCGTTCTCGTTCACCGGGATGTCGATCTGCCGGTTCATCGGCACCACCTCGGTCGAGGACCAGACCAGCGCCCCCTCGTTCACCCGGGCGACTACCAGCTTCGGGGCCGATGCGCCCGCGCCGCGGGGGCCACCACCCTGGATGACGAGGCCGCCCTGCGGGACGACGAAGTTCTGAGGCTGAGCCGGGACCGTCAGCGGGGGCTGAGCCGGTAGGCCGCGTACAGCCCGGCCTGGGAGCGCGGGTTCGGCCGGGCCGGAACCGGGGACGGCGGGGGGCGGTTGCTGGGCGGCGGCCGGTCCGACCACGGCGAGGAGCAGGACGGCGACGGCGGAGCGTGACATGGGGCACCCTCGGATGAGGTTGAGCGACCTGAGAATAACCGACCCCGCCCGGCCGGGCAACGGCCGACGGCGCATCATCATTGTCTTGCCCGCCGGCGGGCTGGCGCTCGGGCGGTCGAGGTTGACTCCCGGCGGGCCGTCGGGAGAATGGCCCCATCCCGTGTCCACGGAAGGAGCCCGCCGGATGAACGTCCCCCTGCCCAAGTACGCCGAACGCGGCCCGATCCACGACGTGGTGTGGGTGCCGCTCAAGTTCTACCACGACCAGCGCGGGTGGCTCGTCGAGCTGTTCCGCAACGACCTGATCGACCCGAAGTTCCACCCGGTCATGGCCTACGTGTCGCAGACCAAGCCCGGCGTCGCCCGCGGCCCGCACGAGCACGTCGACCAGTCCGACTACTTCTGCTTCACCGGCCCCTCGACCTTCCGCGTCTACCTGTGGGACGCCCGCAAGGACTCGCCGACCTACGGCAAGAAGGAGGTCCGCGAGGTGGGCGAGGACGCGGCGTACGCGCTGATCGTGCCGCCGGGCGTGGTCCACGCCTACAAGAACGTCGGCGGGAAGGACGGGCTGGTGTTCAACGGCGCGAACCGCCTCTACGCCGGGTGGCTGAAGCAGGACCCGGTCGACGAGATCCGCCACGAGGCCGACGCGAACAGCCCCTACCAGCTCGACTGACCCGCGAACCGATCCCGCCAGCGCGGCGTCTGACGAGGTGCCATGCACGCCGTCCGCACCGCGTCCGGTCACCTCGTCTGTCGGGTCGCCTTCTCCCCGTGGGGGAGCTGGCTCGCCGTTGCTCAGCCGCACTTCGGCGTAACGCTCGTCGATCGCGCGTCGGGCGAGGTGGTGCGGACCGTCGGCAGCGCCCGGCACGGGCCGTACACCGTGCTCGCGTTCCTCCCGGACGGGCGACTCGCGGCCGGCGGGTCGAAGGGGCTCGTGGTGTACGACCCGGAAAGCGGCGCCGTCCTCAGCCGGCACTCGCGCAGTGGCCTCAACCGTTCCATTCTCGCCGCCCGCGGAGACCTAGTGCTCGCCGGCGGCCCGCACGGGGTCGTCGAACTCTTGTTCCCCGCCACGCCCGAGGACATCGACCGGCGACCGTTCTGGTTCCAGTCTGGCGTGGCGTACACCGTACCATGCCCGGCCGGCGACTTCGCCGTCGGTTTCCGGGCGGACGCGAATCCGGTGGCGGTCGATCTCGCGGCGAAGCGGGTGGCGCACGCGCTGGATCACCCGAAGCGACTCGACGAGATCAGCGCCGTGTTCGGCGAACGCCTGCCGACGCTCGCGTTTGCCGCCGTGGCGCCGCGGGTAGGGATCGGCGACGGGGCGACTACGACCGTCTTCGACCTGTCGCCCGCGCAAGGCGACGAATCTCCCGCCGAGCCGATACCCGCCCCGCTGTCGCTCACGCGCGCGGCGTACACGCTACCACCGCCCGACGGCTGGCCCGCCGACCGGCAGTGGCAACCGCCGTTCGCGCTGACGCCGGATGGGCACGGGCTGCTGGTGAAGCGGCCGCGCGAGCGAGTGCAGCTGTGGGACGTGGATGCCGGGGCGCTCGCCGCGGAGTGGAGTTGGCGGCTCGACGGGATTACCTGCCTCGCAGTGGCGCCGGACGGGCTGACGGCGGTGGCGGGCGCCCGCCGCGGGCGTCTGGTGATGTGGGATCTGGCTTAGCTCGCCGGGCCGGAGCGTTTCGCCTTCGGTGCCTTCTTCGGCTTCGCGTCGGGCTCGGGCGGGGCGAGCTTCGTCGCGTCGGTGGACAGCTTGGCGAGCTCCCGCAGCTTCTTGCGGGCACGCGACAACACGGCGCCGATCGTGTTCACCGGCACGTCCGTCTCGGTGCTGATCTCCTCGTAGGACCGGCCTTCCAGGTAGTAGAGGCGGACGATCTCGCGCTCGCGGCCCTTCAGCCGCCGCAGCAGCGCGTCCACCTCCTCCAGCCGTTCGATCCCCTTCGCCGCCGCCGGCGCGTCGTCCGCCTCCGGCTCGGCGACGCGCGACTCGCCGCGGTTGATCGACCCGAGCACCTGCTGGCGGCGGGCCAATTCCTTCACGCAGATGCGGCGGGCGATCACGGTCAGGTACGTCGCCAGGCTCGACTCCCCGCGGAACTCGCGGAGGGCGCGGAAGTTGTCGTCCACGAGCTTCACCAGCACCTCGGCGGCGATGTCCTCCAGGTCTTCCGGGCCGACCCGGGCGCTGCGGAGGTGGGCGGTGTACTGGATGGCGTGGTAGATGAGGCTGATGAACCGGTCGACGAAATCGTTCCACGAGCCGGGCGCCTTGGCGAGGCACCGCTTGAGGAGGTCGCGGTCGACCGCGGTGAACGGGTTCTTCGGGGTGCTCACGACGGGGGATCCCGGGTGTGGTGCGGGTCCGCTCCGGGGATCCCTCCCACACCAGCGTACCCGGCCGGGCGCGGCGGCTCAAGCGACCCGGCCGCGGCCCGGCCTTGCCCCATCATAGCCGGGACGGCAATGCCCCTACAACCGGCCGGCTCGAGACGGGGGAGTGGGAAACTGGGGGGGCTGAGGGGCCGAGGGACACAGGGACGAAAGACCCGGGTCGCCTCCCTATGTCCCTCGGTCCCTCAGTCCCCACTTACGCCCGCCAGAAGCGGACGAGTTCCCGGGTCATGAAGTGCCACAGCCCGCGGGCGGCGAGCCAGCTCTTGCGGGCCTTGTCGGTACGGCCGCGGAGCAACCGCGCCGCCGCCTGCCCGCACTTCGCCAGGCACTGTACCGGTGCGTCCGCAGTCACGAACAACTTGTACACGGCCAGCGCCGTCGGCGTGGCGCCGGCCTTGCGGAAGTAGTGGACGTAGCCGATCGCCACGTTCGGCGCGGAGAACCCGATGTTCTTCCGGCTCGACACCCGGCCGTAGTGCACCACCTCCACGTCGCCGACGTACACCAGTTCGCGCCGCCGCCCGACCTGCGTCGAGAGGTCGATGTCCTCGCCGCCGAACCGGTACTGCTCGTCCCACCGGCCGCTGTCCTCGAACACCGCCCGCGGCAGGAACACGGCGGCGCCCATCAGCACCTCGACCGGGCGCACGCCCTCGGGGTCGAACGTGTCGCGGCGGTAGTCGTAGTAGGCCCGGCGGAACAGCCCGGTCCAGCGCAGCAGGCTGACGCGGTGGAGCAGCGCCCCGAGCGTCGGCCGGCGGCGGTACGAGATCTGCGCGTTGCCGTCGCCGCCGCGGAGCCGCGGGCCGACCATCCCGACCGACGGGTTGGCCTCGGCGAATTCGAGGAACTTCCGCAGCGTCTCCGGCGGGACGACGGTGTCGTTGTTGAGGAAGAACAGGTAGCGGCCGCGGGCGAGCGCGGCGGCCTGGTTGTTGGCCTTCGAGAACCCGCGGTTCTCGCGGTTGCGGACGAGCGTCACGCCGGGGAACTCGGCGGCCACCATGTCGGCGGCGCCGTCGGCCGAGGCGTTGTCCACCACGACCACCTCGAACGCCACGCCCTGCGGCTGGTCGTACAGGGATTCGAGGCAGCGGCGCAACAGCTCGCGGCAGTTCCAGTTGGCGATGCAGACGGACACGTCCACCACCGCCGGCGGGCTCGCCACGATCGGGACGGCGGGGAGGGTCTTCGGCATGAAGCGCGTCCTGCGAGTGCCCGGCAACCGGCCCGAATCCTCCGGCCGGAATCGCGGTTCTACCCGCCCCCGGTGGGAGGTGTCAACCTGAACCGGCGGGCGGGTTTCCGGTTGCCCGCGGTGGGGTCGGGGCTTACGCTGACCCGGCACCCGCCCCGGGTGTCCTGCCCCCGCTCCCGTCCGCCGGAGTTCGCAACCATGAGAGCCGCCTTACTCCTCGCCTCGGCCGTCGCCGCCGGCGTCGCGTCCACCCCCGCCGCCGCGCAGAAGACCGAAGCGCCCCCCGGGTTCGTGGCACTGTTCAACGGCAAGGACCTGACGGGGTGGGTCGGGAACACGACGATGCCCGAGCGGGCGAAGCTCGGTTCGGACAAGCTCGCCGCGCTGCGGGCGGAGCGCACCAAGAAGACGGAGGGGCACTGGAAGGTCGAGAACGGCGTCATCGCCTACGACGGCAAGAGCGGCTGGAGCCTCTCCACCGAGAAGGACTACTCCAACTTCGAACTGCTGATCGACTGGAAGATCGAGGCGAAGGGCGACAGCGGGCTGTACCTGCGTGGTCAGCCACAGGTGCAGATCTGGGACTCGGAGACGAGCCCCGGCGCACGCGGCGTGGACAAGAATTCGGGGTCGGGCGCGCTGTGGAACAACCCGTACCCGGCGGGGACGGACACGAAGGACGACGCGGCGACGATCGCGGCGGGGAAGAAGGTCGGCAAGATCCCGCTGAAGAAGGCCGACCGGCCGGTGGGCGAGTGGAACACGTTCCACATCACGATGGCCGGCGACAAGGTGACGGTGAAGCTGAACGGCGAGCTCGTGGTGGACCGGGCGGCGCTGCCGAACTATTGGGACAAGGGCCAGCCGCTGCCGGCCGCCGGCCCGATCGAGCTCCAGCACCACGGCGACCCGCTGTGGTTCAAGAACATCTACATCAAGGAACTGCCGAACTGAGTTCGTGGCGCGGGTCTTGTAGGTCGGGTCGAGTCTTCGAGACCTGACACCGTGGTACGAACACCGCACGCCCGGGCCGGGAAGGCGAACCCACGTGGGTTCGCCTTCCCGGCCCGGGCCATTCCCTCCCGCGCGCCGGTGTCAGGTCTCGAAGACTCGACCCGACCTACAAGACACGCGCCGCTCACCGGTGCGTTACACGTTGAACCGGAAGTGCAGCACGTCCCCGTCCTGGACCGGGTACTCCTTCCCTTCGAGCCGGAACTTCCCCGCCTTCTTCGCCCCCGCCTCGCCGCCGAGCTCGACGTAGTCGCCGTACGACACCGTCTCCGCGCGGATGAACCCCCGCTCGAAGTCGGTGTGGATCACGCCCGCCGCCTGCGGCGCGAGCGTGCCGGCGGAGATCGTCCACGCCCGCGCCTCCTTCGGGCCGACGGTGAAGAACGTCACCAGGTCGAGCAGGCCGTAGCCGGCGCGGATGACCCGCGCGAGCCCCGTCTCGGCGAGCCCGATCGCGGCGAGGAAGTCGGCCTTTTCGCCCTCGGGGAGGAGCGAGATCTCGGATTCGATCTTCGCCGACACCACCACGCACGGGGCGCCGCGCTCCTTCGCCATCGCCTCGACCGTCGCCGACAGTGCGTTCCCGGTCGCCGCCGACGCCTCGTCCACGTTGCACACGAACAGCACCGGCTTGGTCGTGAGCAGCTGCATGTTCGCCAGCAGCGTCCGCTCGGCCTCGTCGCGCGTGGCGACGGCCCGCGCCGGCTTCCCGTCGGACACGACCTTCAGCACGCGCTCCATCAGGCCGACCTGCTCCTGGGCGTCGCGGTCGCCGGCCTTCGCCTTCTTCTGCGTCGCCGGGACGCGCTTCTCCAGGCTCTCCAGGTCGGCCAGGATCAGTTCGAGTTCGACCACCTCGGCGTCGCGGAGCGGGTTGACGGAGCCCTCGACGTGGGTGATCTCGTCGTCGGCGAAGCAGCGGAGGACGTAGAGGATCGTGTCCACCTCGCGGATGTGCGAGAGGAACTGGTTGCCGCGCCCCTCGCCCTTGCTCGCCCCGCGGACGAGGCCGGCGATGTCCACGAACTCCAGCTGCGTCGGGATGAGCTTCGCCGAGCTGGCGATCTTCGCCAGCGTGTCGAGCCGCGGGTCGGGGACTTCGACCCGGCCGACGTTCGGCTCGATGGTGCAGAACGGGTAGTTCGCCGCCTGCGCCTGCATGGTCGAGAGGAGGGCGTTGAACAGGGTCGATTTGCCGACGTTCGGGAGGCCGACGATGCCGCAGCGGAAGCCCATGCCAACTGTCTCCGGGACGGGGTGCGCCGAAACAGCCGAGATACGGGTTCCGCCAACGAGCGGCTACAGGGTTAACACGACCTTCCCGACATGCCCGCCGGCCGCGAGGTGGTCGAACGCCGCCCGCGCCTCCGCGAGCGGGAACACGCGGTCGATGACAGGACGAATCTGGTGGGCGGAAATGAAGTCGAGTAGGTTCGCAAAGACCGCCTTCGAGCCGACGAAGATGCCGTGGACGGTCACCCCCTTCATCACGGCCAGGATCGGGTTGAACGTGCCCGGCCCGGACAGCACGCCGATCAGCCCGACGTGACCGCCGTAGCGCACTGCCCGGAGCGACTTCTCCATCGTCCCGGCGCCGCCGACCTCGACCACTAGATCGACGCCGCGCTTCCCGGTCTCCTCGTAGGCCCACTTTTCCCAAGCGGGGTTCGCGGAAGTCACGCAGACCGCGTCTGCCCCCAGCTCATGGAGCCTGTCGGATTTCGCGGTACTCCGGGTCGTGGCAAGAACCCGCGCCCGGAGTGCCTTGGCGAGTTGCAGTGCGAACAGGGACACGCCACCGGTCCCCTGAACCAGCACGGTCGTCTCGAACCCGATACCGGCCTTGAGAAGTGCGTTCCATGCCGTGACGCCGGCACACGGCAGTGTCGCCGCTTCCTCGAAAGACAGCGATTCCGGCATGCGAACCAGGCAGCACTCGTAGAAGAGGCCGAGTTCGGCAAAGACCCCTTCCACATCCGCACCATGCGCCGAGCGAGCCGCCTGTTCCGTGAGGTTCCCTCCAGTCCAGTTCTGGAAGAAACAACCGATCACCCGATCGCCGGGTTTGCAGAGCGTCACCCCCTCCCCCACCGCGACGACCTCGCCGGCGCCGTCCGAGCCGAGGACGCGCGGCAACGGCAGTTTCGGGTTGTACTCGCCGCGCGCCACCATCAAGTCGCGGTAGTTCAGCGACGCCGCCCGCACTCGCACCAGAACCTGACCCGGACCCGGCGTCGGGTCGGGGCGGTCCTCGTGGGTCAGGTGGTCGAGGCCGAACCCGTCGCGGAGCACGAACGCCTTCATCGGGTGGTCCTTTCTGAATGGCGGGGCGTCGGGCGGCGTCGATTATGGTACACTGGTGGTCGGGCGACTCGCCGCCCGCGGCACCACGTCACGGTTCCCGACCGCATGACTCCGGCCGATTCACTGCAACTCGACGAACACCTGGCCCGCCTCCTCGCGGCCTACGACCAGGGGATCGGTGCGGCCGACGGGAAGGCGCCCACGCTCGGGCTCCTGCCGGTCGTCAACGAGGGGTCGTTTAGCGACGTCCTCCCCGACGCCACGCGCACCCCGCCGCCGGTGCCGGCCGGCCCCCACCGGATCGGCCGGTACGAGCTCCGCAAGCAGCTCGGCAAGGGCGGGTGCGGGATCGTCTTCCTCGCCTACGACCCGAAGCTCAAGCGCGAGGTCGCGCTCAAGGTGCCGCGGCCGGAGATGATGCTCAGCCCGGACGCCCGCCGGCGCCTCGCCCGCGAGGCCCGCGCCGCCGCCGAGTTCGACCACCCCAACCTCGTCCCGGTCTACGAGTCCGGCGAGATCGGCCCACTGTCGTTCGTCGCCACCGCCTTCTGCCCGGGCCGCACCCTCGCCGACTGGCTCGACCGGCAGGCGTTCCCGGTGCCGGTCCGGCAGGCGGCGCGCCTCGTCGCCACCGTCGGCGACGCCGTCCAGCACGCCCACGACCGCGGCGTCCTCCACCGCGACCTGAAGCCGAACAACGTGCTGCTGATGGAGTCGAAGGGGTTCCCGCTCGACCAGGGGCCGCCGCCCGGGTCGGTGCTGCTGCGCGGCGAGCACTTCGTCCCGCGCGTGGTGGACTTCGGCCTCGCCAAGCTGATGGAGCCCGTGCCGGGCGAGACGGCGACGCGGCAGGTGCTCGGCACGCCGCGGTACATGGCGCCCGAACAGGCGCAGGCCCGGCACGAGGACGTGGACGTGCGTGCCGACGTGTACGCCCTCGGCGTCATCCTCTACGAGCTCCTCGCCGGCCGCCCGCCGTACGACGGCGCGACCGACGTGGAAATCCTGCGCCAGGCGATCGACGGCCGGCTCGTCCCGCCGCGCGAACTCCGGGGCGACGTGCCGCGCGACCTGGAGGCGATCTGCCTCAAGGCGATGGCGCGGAACCCGGTGAAGCGCTACCGCACGGCGATCGACTTCGCCGACGACCTGCGCCGGTTCCTCGACGGCCGCCCGACGCTCGCCCGGCCGCTGAAGTGGACCGGCCGCGCCGCCCGCTGGCTCCGCCGCAACGACCAGTGGGTCGCGCTCGGGGTGGTCGTCGCCATCGCGCTGGCGTTCGTCACCATCGGCGTGTGGCACATGCGGCAGACCGAACAGCTGCGGAGCGACCGCGACTTCACGCAGGCCGCCCGCTACCGGGCCGACCGCGAGCGCGACCACGCCCGGCACATCCGCGACGCCTTCCTCGCCTGGCGCGCCGGCGACGCGCAGCAGATGGCCGACTCGCTCGCCGCCGCGAAGACGGCGTCCGGGCTCAACGGCGACCCGCCCGGGTTCACCTGGGGCTACCTCGCCCAGCTCGGGCGGGTCGAGCGGGTGTCGGTCCCGTGCCCGGCCGGGTCCGCGACGGCGCTGGCGGTGAGCCCGGACGGCGCCCGCGCCGCCACCGGCCACGCCGACGGCACGGTCGCGGTGTGGGAGCGCGCCACCGGGCGGCTCCTGGGCGGGGCGAAGGCGCACGTCAAGGCCGTCGCGCACGTCGGGTTCGTGGCCGACGGGTCGGGGCTGGTGTCGGCCGCGGCCGGCGAGCGCCTCCACCTCTGGGCCGTCGGGCCGGACGGGGTGCCGCGGGCCGCGCCGGACGCCCCGTCACTCCCCCGGGCGGTCACCGCGCTGGCCGTGACCGCGGACGGCCGGCGGGTGCTGGCGGCGACCGCCGGCGGGGCCGTGGTCGTGTGGAACCCGGCCGAGGCGCGGGCGGACCAGGGGTGGGAGGCGGGCGACCCCCCGACCGCGGTCGCGCTGTCGCCGGACGGGAAGACGGCCGCGACCGCCGGCGAGACCACCCGACTGTGGAACGCCGACACCGGCCGGGAGCTCGGCGAGGTCCGCGGCGCGGACGGGGTGGCGGCGCTGGCCTTCCTCCCGGACGGCGAGGGCGGCTGGCTTCTCGCCGCGGCGTCGCGGGCGGACGGGTCGGTGCGGCTGTTCGACTCCTCCGGGCGCGAGGTGCGGGCGTTCCCCGGGCACGCCGGCGAGGCCACCGCCGTCGCCGCCAGCCCCGACGGGTCGCTCGTCGCGTCCGGCGGGGCCGACGCCGGGGTGTGCGTGTGGGACGTGGCGACCGGGGCGACGCGGGCGCTGCTGCGCGGGCACGACGCGCCGGTCCGCGGGGTGCGGTTCGCGCCGGACGGGCGGACGCTGGTGAGCGTCGCCGAGGACGGGCTGTTCAAGGTCTGGGACCTGGCCGCCGACCCCGAGGGGCCGACGGCCCGCGGGCTCGGCGGCGCCGTGACCGCCGTCGCCGCCCACCCGGACGGCCGCGGGTACGCGGTCGCCTACGCCGACGGGTCGGTCGATGTCGGGCTCCAGCGCGGGGCCGCCCCGCGGCGCATCCCGGGCGCCGGCCGCGGCCCGCTGGTGGCACTCCGGTTCCCCGCCGACGGCCCGCCGCTGGGTGTCGAGCTCCGCGGCCGCACGGCCGTGGTCTGGGCGTTCGGCGCCACCCCGACGGCACTGTTCCGGGTCGAGCTCCCCGGCGGGGTGAGCGCGGCCGCGCTGGCGGCGAGCGGAGCCCGGCTGGCCGTCGGCAGCGACCGCGGGCGCGTCACGGTGCGGTCGCTGCCGGACGGCGCCGAGGCCGCCGCGTTCGACACCGGCGCCGCCGGGCCGGTCCGCCACCTGGCGATCTCCGACGACGGCGACCGGGTCGCGGCGCCGACCACCGGCTCGCAACTCGGGGTGTGGACGGTCGGGATCGAGAAGCCGATCGGCGTCGTCCACGGGCACGGCGACGGGCTGTGGCTGGTCCGCTTCTTCCCGGCCGGCGACCGGCTCGTCACCGCCGGCCGCGGGAGCTCGATCCGGGTGTGGTCGGTCATCCCGGCCCGCGAGGAGTTGGCGCTGTTCGGACACGTCGGGCGGGTGACGGCGGTGGCCGTGTCGCCGGACGGGCGGACGCTGGTGAGCGGGAGCGGGACCGGCGAGGTGAAGCTGTGGGACGTGCGGACGGGGGTGGAGTTGATCGGTCTGCGGCGGCACTCTGGGCCGGTGTCGGCGGCCGAGTTCGCCGCCGGCGGCCCGCTGCTCTTGACCGCCGCGACCCCGCCCGGCGGCCGCGGCGAGCTCGCCTTTTGGGACGGACCACAGAACTGACGACCCGCATTTCGTAGTGGTCCGTCGACCGCTCGATGTCGGCCCGGGCGACCAGCCGGTGTGAGCCAGCCCGTCTCCGCACCCAACACCGAGCAATAACCAAGTAATTGGCAGCACGTCTCCACACCGAATCTCGTGCGGGCAGGCAAACCGGTCTGATAGACTGCGGGCGAGGTGTCGGGTGTGGCCCCACCGACTCGGCCTGCGGCCACGAACTTCGGGTTCGGCGCATCACACCCGGACCGTGACATTCTCCCGTCCGTTTGCCGCGCGGGAGGCACTGTCCTGGTGCGCCCGCGGGGGCGGTCGTCCGGGCGACCGAACAGGTAATACCGAATCGCGTTGAACAGTAACGCTGGTTCGTCGGAGCCCGGAGCGTGAGCGACGGGGTCGCGTACCCCGTCGCTCACGCTCCGGGCTCCGACGGCAAGGAATCCACGCGACTGGGTATGATTCGACCCGGATCGATCTCAACCGCCCCAAGTAGCCCCAAACTTGGGGGCGGTCAGGCGCGACGCCGACGTCCCTCGGCACTGGCTGAATTCGTCGGAGGTGGAAGCTTCGCAAGGGCTTCGGACGTGAGGGCGGGAGGGGGGTGGGGGGTGGTTCGACTCGGGTTGGTCTCAACCGCCCCAACTAGCCCCAAACCCTGTGGAAAACTCGGATGCGTCACCCCGTCGGAACCCGACACCCGCCCACCGGCGACCGCCGGTCCGCGCAGCAATACGCGGCCGACGGCCGCTGGACGCGCGCTGGCGGCTTGGCCGCATGTGGAGGCGTCGACATGACGGTAGATGACGGGGTCACCGAGTTGTGGAACTCAGGTGTCAATGCCCCGCTTCGGGGCGGCTCCGGCGCGCGGTGCGAACCCCGAACCGCCCCACTCAGGACCAACATGACTGCCAACGACCTTCTCCGCAACCCCGCGGTCCGGGGGGTACGCCAGACCCGACACCGAACGGTCGATGGCCCGCTACGGAGGCGACTCCGAATCGAGACGCCGTTTCAGGATCACTCGAACTCGTTCCAATTCCCATCCGGCTTACCGTCCCAGACCGCGATCGATATCCACTGTTCGCGCTGGTCGGGTCGAATCCAACCTGCGTCGTCATCGACCAGCAGAACCTCGCCCGGCGTGGCACCTGGCACGAACCTCAAATCCTTGTGCTCACCGACCCACTGGATGTATTCGAGCCGGTCGAGCAAACTCGGTGGAACGTGACCGCTCTCGGCGAGGCCGACGACGACCTCCCGGGCGACAGGCTCTTCGACCGTCGTGAAGATCGCAACTCGCGCGAACCGGGCGTCGCAGAACGCGAGGAAGTCGGCGAGTCCGGGGCGTGGGCGGCCGCTCAACGCGTCGTCAACGAGCGTTCGCTCCAGATCCAGCGCGAGCACCCGGATCGCCACCGGCGCGGCCTCCGCTCAGCTGTCGTAGTACAGCGTGAATTCGTAGGGGTGGGGCCGCACGCGGACGGCGGCGACCTCCTCCTCGCGCTTGTAGCGGACCCACGTCTCGATCACGTCCTCGGTGAACACCCCGCCCTGCAACAGGAACTCGTGGTCGCGCTCCAGCGCCGTCAGCGCCTCGTCGAGCGTCGCCGGCATCCGCGGCAGGTCTTTCAGCTCCTCCGGCGGCATGTCATAAATGTCCTTGTCCAGCGGCGGGCCGGGGTGCGTCTTGTTACGCACGCCGTCGAGCATCGCCATCAGCATCCCGCTGAACGCCAGGTACGGGTTCGCCGCCCCGTCCGGCACGCGGTACTCCAGCCGTTTCGACTTCGCCCGCGCCGAGTACACCGGGATGCGTACCGCGGCGGAGCGGTTCCGCTGGCTGTACGCCAGGTTCACCGGCGCCTCGAAACCCGGCACCAACCGCTTGTAACTGTTCGTCGTCGGGTTGGTGATCGCGGCCAGCGCCGGGGCGTGCTTCAGGAGGCCGCCGAGGGCGTACATGGCGGCGTCACTCAGGTTCGAGTAGTCCGACCCGGCGAACAGGTTGGTGCCGTTCTTCCACAGGCTGACGTGGACGTGCATCCCGCTGCCGTAGTCGTCGAACAGCGGCTTGGGCATGAACGTCGCCGTCTTGCCGTGCCGGCGGGCCACGTTCTTCACCACATACTTGTACTTCAGCACCGCGTCGGCCGCGCGCACCAGGTCGTCGTAGCGGACGTTGATCGCCGACTGCCCGGCCGTCGCCTTCTGGTGGTGGTGGCTCTCGACCGTCAGCCCGCACTCCTCCATCGCCAGCATCATCTCGCTGCGCAGGTCGTGCGTCGCGTCGGTCGGCGGGCACGGGAAGTAGCCCTGGCGGTACGGCACCTTGTAACCGAGGTTCGGCTTCTCGCGGCGGCCGGTGTTCCACGCCGCCTCGGCGCTGTCGAGCGTGTAGAAGGCCGAGTGCGTCGTCTGGTCGAAGCGCACGTCGTCGAACACGAAGAACTCCAGCGACGGGCCGACCATCGCGGCGTCGGCGGTGCCGGTGCTCTTCATGTAGTTGACCGCCTTCCGCGCCACGTTCCGCGGGTCCTTGCTGTAGTCCTCCTTCGTGAGCGGGTCTTGGATGTTGCACAGCATCGCCAGGGTCACGTCCCTGGCGAACGGGTCGATGAAGAGCGTTTCCGGCTGCGGGACGAGGAGCATGTCGGACTCGTTGATCGGCATCCACCCGCGGAGGCTGGAGCCGTCGAACCCGATGCCGTCCTCGAACACGTCCTCCGTCAGCGCCCCGGCGGGGACCGTGAAGTGCTTCCACAGCCCGGGGAAGTCCATGAACCGGAGGTCGACGGCCTTCACCTCGCGCTCGCGGAGGAAGGCCAGGACTTCTCGGGGGCTCCGGGCGGGGTCGCGGGTCGGCACGGGGTCAGTCCCTGGTCTCGAAGGAGAGGGAGTGGGGGCGGCGCGTGCGGGGGAGAGGGGGCCGTGCGTCCCGGGTGTTATAGGGACGCTCAGCGCGGCCGCATCAGCGCCCGCACGACCAGAATCGCCACGAGCGGCACGAGCAGCAGTTCGGGCGTGTGCAGCGCCCAACGCCACGCCGCCCGCAGCCGGCGCCAGCCGGCGCGGTGGGCGCGGCCCTGCGCCGACACGCGGCGCAGCCAGGCGTGCTCGCGGCGCAAGGCGTCACGGCCGCGGCGCCAGTCGGCGGCAAGCGCCACCCGCTGGTCCGGCAGCAGGCGGCGGAACGTGTCGAGGACGAGCGGATGACGCACGACCGCGGCGGCGACGCCTCCGGGTTCGCCGATCCCGCCCATCACACCCTGCAACGGCGGCAGCAGCGGGCGGAGCTCGCGGACGGCTTCGAGCAGCAGCAGCACGCGCGAGGGCGTGTCGGCGGGGTCGTCCGGGTCACCCAGGATCAGGCCGACCGTGTCCCACGCCCGTCGGGCGTGCCGCACCGCCGCGAGGCGGCGATACACCCAGCGCCGACCGGGCTCAGCGGGAGGGCGCGGCAACTCGTCCGCGAGCGGCAGTTCGACCAGCCCCGGTGGGAGCTCCACCACCTCGAACGGCGGCGTCGCCGGCCGCGGCGGCGGGGCGTCCTCGACGAGTTCGTAGGTGGGCGGCGGGGGCGGTGCCTCGGTGAACGCGATCAGAGCCTGTGCCAGCCGGGTCATCCCCTCGGTGACGAGCTCGGGGTGAACGAGCTGGTGCGGGCGGAGGCGGTCCATCCGGTCGAGCGCCCGTGCCTCGGCGTCGGCGGGGTCGGCGGGGCCGGGCGGGAGGCCGAGAAGGGTGCGCGGGTCCGGCGGCCACCCGGCGCTGTCGGGCAGGTCGAGCCAGGAGCGGAGAAGGGCGTGGTCCACTGGGGATGATCAATCCGAGCCGCCGAGCGTGTTGATCGCCTCGGTGACGGTGTCGTACAGCGCCCAGTGGTTGTCGAGGTTGGTGATCCGCAGAAGCTCACGGATGTTCGGGTTCACCCCGGCCAGCACCAGTTCGCTGCCGCGCTCCACGCAGACGTGGTGGCATCGCAACAGGAACGTGATGAATGCCGACCCGAAGTAACGGACCGCCGACAGGTCCACGACAATCTGCCCCGGCGGGTCGGCCTTGAGCGGCGCGAGGACGAGCTGCGCGGCCGGCTCCAGCAGCGTCTCCGGCAGGTGCTCGACCTGCGGCGACGGGACGACGACGGCGATGTCGCCGTGCCGCCGCACCTGGAAGAACTCGTTGGCGAGGTCCGCGTCGGACGCCATGCGGTACCCATCCTTCGTCGGGCGACAGCGCCCCAGCCTACCCCCGCCGGCGGGGCGAATCAAGCGCACGCCGGTTGCCCGACCGGCCCGGCGGGGAGAGTATGTCAATTCACCTCCACTCTGTACGGGGCAGGTCATGCGCCGGTTCAGCCTCGCCACCTTCTCCCTGGCGGCCCTCGGCATGGTCGGGCGGCAGTGCCGCCGCCGGACGGGCCGCAGTTCGACTACGCGGCCGAGGTAAAGGCGGCGGAAGGCGCTGAAACTGCCGGACGACGTGCAGATTCCCGACGGCAACCCGCTGCCGCCGCGGTAGCCGCCGGCGGTCCGGTTTTCGCTAAGATAGCGGGCGGTTTTGGGGCGGTGGCTTCCCACCTGGAACCGCCCCGGCTCCCGGTCCCGCCCGCGCCCGTCGCGCGGCCGCCCGGCGGCGCCCACCCACCCTCCATGAGTACCTCTCCGGGTCCGCACGCGGAGCCGGCCAAGCACCATCACCACCACGAGTCGTTCTGGCTCTGGGTGATGTGCCTGACCGGCGTCGACTACTTCTCCACCCTCGGCTACCAGCCGTCGATCGCAGTTCAGAACGCGGGCCTCCTTGCCCCGCTGGCGACGGTCGTGCTCGTGCTGCTGACCCTCGTCGGCGCGCTGCCCGTCTACGCCTATGTCGCCGGGAAGTCGTTCACCGGCCAGGGCTCGATCGGGATGCTGGCGAAGCTCGTGTCCGGCTGGCCGGGGAAGTTGCTCGTGCTGGTACTGCTCGGGTTCGCCGCCACCGGGTTCGTCATCACCAAGACGCTCTCGGCCGCGGACGCTGCCGTCCACCTGGTCGAGAACCCGAACTGGCCGTGGCGCCCGCCGGAAGGCACCGAGTCGCCCGGTCAGCTGATCGGGTTCACGATGCTCCTGCTGACGGCCCTGGGGGCGACGTTCCTGCGCGGGTTCCGCGAGGTCATCGGCATCGCCGCCGGGATCGTCGGCGTGTACCTGGCCCTGAACCTTGTCGTGGTCGGCGCCGGGATCGTCCACCTCGTCCAACACCCGGACCTGTGGCACGCCTGGATCGCCCGGCTGGCGGCCGGTGAGTGGCACCTGCCGCACAACCCGCTCGGGGCCGGCGCCCCTGGCGGGTGGGTCGGGATGGTCGCGGTGAGCCTGCTCCTGTTCCCGAAGCTGGCGCTCGGGCTGAGCGGGTTCGAGACCGGCGTGGCGGTGGCGGGGAACGTCCGAGGCCGGCCGGACGACGACCCGGCGAAGCCCACCGGGCGGATCGCCAACACCCGCAAGCTGCTCGCCATCGCGGCGCTCATTATGAGCGTCTACCTGCTCGGCTCGTCGGTCGTCGTCAGCACGCTCATCCCGCCCGCCGAGATCACCCCGATCGCGGCCGGCGGCGGATACCCGAAGGACGCCGCGGGGAAGGAACTGCCGCACCCCGAGGACTGGCCGAAGCGCCCCGCCGCCGGCCGCGCGCTGGCGTACATCGCCCACGGCGAGGGGCCGACCGGGGCCGTCAGCCCGCTGTTCGGCTCGGTGTTCGGGTTCGTCTACGACCTGAGCACCATCGTCATCCTCTGGTTCGCCGGGGCGAGCGCGATGGTCGGGCTGCTGAACCTCGTCCCCAAGTACCTGCCGCGGTACGGCATGGCGCCCGAGTGGGCGGCGGCGGTGCGCCCGCTCGTGCTCCTGTTCACGGCGATCAACCTGCTCGTCACCTACATCTTCAAGGCGAGCGTGGACGCCCAGGGCGGCGCCTACGCCACCGGGGTGCTGGTGCTCATCACCAGCGCCTGCGTCGCCGCCGTCATCGACGTGTGGCAGGGCCGCACCGGCCCGTGGTACCGGCGGCTGTCGTGGCCGTTCGCGGCCATCACGGCGGTGTTCGTGTACACGACGGTCGCCAACGAGGTCGAGAAGAGTTTCCAGGGGCTCGTCATCTCGCTGTTCTTCATCGCCGCGATCCTGGTCACGTCGTTCTGGTCGCGGATCGCCCGCAGCCGGGAGCTGCGGTTCGGCGGGTTCCGGTTCGCCAACCCGGACTCGCAGTTCCTGTGGAGCACCATCCTCCACCTGGAGCTGACGATCCTCGTGCCGCACCGCCCGGGGCGGCGCAGCCTCGCCGACAAGGAGGCGCAGATCCGCGTCGAGCACCGCCTCCCGCCGGACCTGATGGTGGTGTTCGTGCAGGTCGAACTGGCCGACGCGAGCGACTTCGAGAACGAGCCGGTGCTGGAGGTCGTGCAGGAGGAGGGGCGGTACATCATGCGCATCACCGGCGCCGCGTCGATCTCGCACACGCTGGCGGCACTGGCCCTGGAGATGAGCAAGGTGGGCCGCCCGCCGGAGATCCACTTCGGGTGGACGGACGAGACGCCGGTGAGCGGGACGCTCGGCTTCTTGCTGTTCGGTGAGGGGAACGTGCCGTGGATGGTCCGCGACCTGATCCGCCGGGCCGAGCCGGACGAGGCAAAGCGGCCGCTCATCATTATCGCCGGGACGGCCTGACACAGAGGACAGAACGCAGTCGAGACCAGGAGCGCCCGGCGATGGCCGGGCGTTTCGCATTTTTGTGCGCACCCCGCCGCCCGGCGCGGGATAACCAGGCAGAACGCCACGCGGAGGCCGCCCCGATGGCCGATCGTCTGTTCGGCCGCCTGTCCCGGTTCCCGCCGGCGGACCTCGCCGCCGAGCCCGACGCCGCGCTCCTCGACCGGTTCGCGGCGAGCCCGGACGACGCCCCGTTCGCCGAACTCGTCCGCCGCCACGGGCCGATGGTGCTCGGCGTGTGCCGGCGCGTGCTCGGCCGGCACGCCGACGCCGAAGACGCCTTCCAGGCCGCGTTCCTCGTGCTGGCACGGAAGGCGGCGGCGGTGCGCGGGCGGCCGGTCGGCGGGTGGCTGTGCCGCGTCGCCGGGAACGTCGCCCGCCGGCACCGCGACCGCGACCGCCGCCGCACCCGCTACGAACAACGGGCCGCCGCGGCACACCCCGTCGCAGTCGATCACACCCCGGCCGACGACCTCGACGCCATCCTCGACGACGAACTCGGCCGCCTCCCCGACTGCGAGCGGGCGGCAGTGGTGTCGTGTCTCGTCGAGGGGCGGACGCAGGCCGACGCGGCGCGGGAGCTGGGGTGGAGTTTCGGCACGCTCCGCCGCCGGCTCGATCGCGGTAAGGAACTGCTGCGCGCCCGGCTGACGCGCCGCGGCGTGACCGTGCCGGTCGGGTTCGTCGGGGTCGCGTTCGTGGAATCCGTTCCGCCGGCGCTGGCGGACCTCACGCGCGTCGGGGCGGTCGGCTTCGCCCGCGGGGTGAAGACCGCTGCCCCAGCCGTCACACTCGCCGAAGGAGTTCTCACGATGATGGGTCGAACGAAGCTCGCCGCCGTGACCGGGGTCGCGGTCGTCGCCGCCGGCCTGACGGTCGGCACCGGCTGGGCGCTCCAGCAGCCGCTGCCGGGGCTGCCGGCCCGGCAACCGGTCCCGGGTAACGAGCTGCCTGTTGGCCAACCGCCGGTCGGCTCGGGCAAGGAGGTGCCGCCCGGTACTAACCCGCGCGGCGGGAACTTCACGGTTAAGATGGGTGACGGCATCAGTCCGCACCGCATCCAGCCTGGCGACAGACTCAAGATCGGCGTCGCGGGTGCGTTCGAGACCGCTCCGATCGACGGCGTGTACACGGTCGAACCGACCGGGCACGTCTCGCTCGGCCCGACCTACGGGCGGGTGAACATCCTCGGCAACACGTTCACCGAGGCCGAGTCGGGGATCACCAACCACCTCAAGCAGTACCTCCGGAATCCGGCGGTGATGGTGACGGAGGCCGACCCGCCGGCCGACCAGGCGGTCGGGGCACGACTGGCCGGGCTGGAGGCCCGGGTGAAGATGTTGGAGGAGGAAGTGGCGCGGCTGAAAGGAGCGCCGGCTAGGCCGTCCACCGGCCTTCAGCGCCAGTAGGGCGGGTCAAGTCTTCGAGACCCGACGCGGGAGGGCGGGAGCCTGACACACCGACGGGGCGCGGGGGTTGTCTCTGTCATTAGGAGCCGTCCACTGCCTACTCCGTGTTCTTGCCCCCGGCCCGCGGGTGGATGGTGTAGTTCCACTGCGGGCACGTCTCGTGGCGGGTGAGCCGG
>VFQN01003171.1_pt1 | contig 24029 bp, 23 predicted proteins | sample 3512371 | NCBI WGS metagenome assembly VFQN01 (sample SAMN10412370, study PRJNA504923) | tailings metagenome | isolation source: Replicate 2 from Balatoc abandoned mine | place: Philippines: Itogon, Benguet | collected 2017-08-28
CGAAGTGGTTAGATTCTCTTATATCGAGAGAGCGTGTTTCAAACTTTTCATTTCTTTTGAATTGGATTCTTGTCTAAAGAGAAAGTGCAATGAAAGATTGTCTTTCCTGGACGATCGTTCGTTATTATAGTATCTTATTGTCTTTGATCGTTTGGCAATGGTATGGTGAAAGTGCTTATCAGATTCCAGAGAAGAATCTAACCTTAGCCCTCATCGTTGAACACGATGATGGTGGTATCCCTTTAAATCTTACTCTTCTGTTTAATTCTCATGATACTGGATTAATTGATACTGTAAATTCATTTTGTTATGATCAGAATCTCCCAGAACCTGTATGTGAGAGAATATTCCAACATGTCATCGAAATTCGATATGACTATGTCGAAAGAGAAATGATTCAATTGGAATTAGCAAAGAACGTTTCAGTAATAAATACTCAATTTATTCCAAATAAACATTTACTAAGATCAGCGTATTCTATTAATACTGAGATTAATAATCGATTGAAAGAGACTACTGCTGTCTCTATCGACTTTGAAAATCGATTATCACCAATTATTCAAGATATTACTAGATTATTAAAATCATTATTAGATGAGATACACGACGAGAACAGGGAAGATATTGATAGTCTTATAGTTATGAGGAAGAATATTGCTTTTATTCATAGTTGTTCCATTGAACAAGAAGGAAATCGAATTTTAATTGATTCATTAAACAAGATTATTCAATCAGGATTAATTCATGAATTAAGTTATCTATTTATTATAAATTATGGAGTGGGTTTAGTATCATTTGTTTCTAGGCTTATTGAGGAATATTCTAATATCGTAGTCTTTCATGTTTCTCATGATACCTCTTTCTTTGAAGTACCTACAATGAAAATTATTCAAGAAAGTTTTCAACTTCTCAATACCAATATAACAATGAATATTCTTTACCTTCATACGAAAGGTGTTTCCTATCGACAGATATATCCTCAAATTGATGATTGGAGGCATTTCATGCTTTATTTTCTTGTTGAAAGATATAAAGTTTGTTTATCGTTGCTTGAAAGTGGTGAATACGACTCATTAGGAGTCAATTATAAAACTAATCCTCGTGATTATCGTGGTAACTTCTGGTGGACAACATCTTCATACATGGTGAAGTTGCCTTATTTAGATTTACGATATACGAATAAATATACAGCGGAAAAATGGGTTCATGTAGGCGAGCGTTATCGTGTTTATTCTTTCCATGAGTCTGTAATAGATCATCACAGAGATCTATATCCAAGAGAAAGATATGAAGTGAAGAATGAAAGCGTTGTTCTACCCCAAACTTCTGATGGGATACAATATTCCGCTATTTGTCTCGGAGCAACTGTCTACTGGAGAAAGAATAGTTCAGATCTCTAAAATTTTAGTGTCATTTGTTTGTTTGTTTGCTTGCTTGTTTTTATTTTCATTTACGCTCAATAAATGCTGTAACGTTTCTTTAATATTACTATAGCTATTTATATGAAAGTAACTAAAAAGAAAAAAGAAATCAAATTGTGTTATGAAAAGCTGCAATTTGATTCTTAATCATTTAATTTTATTTCTATTTCATATTGTACTTATTTCCTAACAAAGGATTTACCGGAAACAGTTTTCTTTTCTGATTCAACCTCTGGCATAGCACGATTCAACACAAGCATCCAAGCAGCAACCTTCTTTCTCATTCTCATATGTAAATAAGTCTTAGAACATTTAATATGATAATGAAGATAATTTCTAAATCCTGTTAATAAACCAATTGCACGATCTTTACCTGGACCAGCAATATGTCTTTCTTCAACAGCAAATGAAATAAATCCAGCAATATCGGGTTTAAATGCATAATTTACTTTTGATGTTAATAATGGTGGTGCTTCTTTTGAAAAAGTTACAGGTGGAGCATTACGTACAACTCTTTGTGCTTCAACAAATTCTTGCATAAATACTCTTGCTAATGCTTTATCTGTTTCATCAGCAAAATCAACAGCAAAGATAACAATAATTTTTGATTCACTTGGAATAATGAAAAATGGCTCGAATTTACGATATTCAACTACTGCTACAGGCAAATTATCACTACTTTTCGCTTGTAATGCATTAAATGCACGATCTAACGGTCCACCAGCAACAATTTTTCTGAGATCACTAATGTTTTCAAGGAATTTAGCTGGATCAGATAACGCATCACAATCGAATTGGATAGCGACGTTAAATCCATCAGCAGGGGCGACCTGCATTCCAGGGAAGAGTCTTTGTAGCCAATCCTCTGATCCTAACCTATTGATAAAGATTAAATTGGGTAGAGACGGAAGGGGAAATCAAATACTTTTTCAACTCTGGGACATTTCTTATAGCCATATTTACGGTAACCACATTGGCATTCTCAGGATTTACAATAATTTTGAAATTTACATCTAGTCCAGAACATTAGTAAAAAAGAGGAAAATCATATTCGCAACTTACCATCAAAGTCCATAAAAGTAATTTCACAAGCCTCACGCTTTCCTCTAAAATAGAGGTGTTACCAAATACATAAGGCGCAAATACATATCAATCAACTTACTCTAAAATTCGAGGAGCGAGAAGTTCTCGCAGAATGGAGCTTTTGGTATCGAGTAAGATCAAACCCTTTTATTAAGCAAATCCAAGATCATTAAGACCACATCATATAAATTTCCATTTAGGGAAGTACCTTCGGTGTCGCTGCTGCCATTTTTTCTTCGATAAAATAGTATAGCTCGAAAGTTAAGGTAAAATCCTACTGATGTTGGAACTCAGCGATTGCCCAAATCTTTTTCTTGTGAAGAGAAATTTTGAGGTTTCGAGTTTTCGGACCTTTTGTCGGTAAACGTTGTCGTTATGTTAGGCAAATCAGATAAATTTAGGAACAGAATTTTACATTTATTTAGTCAGTTCATAAAGCTACTTAAATTGCAGAGGTAAAATTGTTATGATTGATTAATTGAAATTTGCTCAGGAACTCGCTTCAAAACATAGAGGTTATCATTGTTTGAGTATTCTTGCTTTTGATAGTTCCGCGAATAAAATATTCGAATCTCTTCATCTATATACAAAAGTCGCCAGATTCCTATGAGTTTATTGGGGACCAAATTACCCCGAAATAATGGATATTTTCCCAATTCTAGAACATAGTCGAGAAAGGTTATTTTCCATGCGAGAAAATTCTGGACTTTTATCGCACCAATCTTGTCACCTGCTTGGTCCCCCTCAGTGCCAAACCGATGGATAATTCTCATATAATCAGAGATCGGTATGACTTGAAATTTGGAATTAATAGTGAACTTTATTAACCCGTTCAGAAAGTGAACAGTATTATTGTATTTTGTTGATGACGTTTCAATCACCTGAGTAACTTTGCCTCCCACGATAGGGCCAATCCTACCGACGGAATAACCTGAATTGGTCGAGTATAAAACTTCCCATTTACCGTCTAAAAGACTTTGAAGACTTTGATTGCCCGCATAATAGTTCGTTGTCGCGTTATAGGGAAAGAAATTGTTCAATTCTTTGGCGAGGATTTGAATCTTGAAAATTGCTTCAGCATTTTTATCACGGTAACGATCTTTGTCCAGAAATAATGACTTTCTCGTTTTTTGGATGCTGTTGAATAGCTCTTTCTTCAAATTACTTTGCGCTTGACTGATAGCTTTCAAGACATGAAAATCTGATTGAACGAAACCACTGATGAACTTAGGGAGACAGAAGGAATCGGTTGAGATAAACAGAGAATGTCCTAATAAAGTAATGAAGAGAATAAATAATTTCATCGAATATAATAATTATTAAAAGATTAAAGATTTAAATGATGTATCGAATTTGGATGATATGGTTCGATTAATAATCCCTCGCTTCACTTTCGCTCGTTATTTCATTTGAATGATCTTTTCAATAAGTTACTTTTTCAGAAGAAAGAAGAAAGATACTTTTCTTTCCTCCTTCTTGCCTGAAAACGTAACTCTACTATAAGCTATTCGTAATGGTTAAAATTACTAATAAAGATAAGCTTATCTGAGTAAACACGGATATGATAGAGAATAAAAACGAACTATCAATACATCAAAGACATTGTGTAATCTTTTATCAAATAAAGCAAAGAAATCGGTAATCAACTACCGTGTTTGTTGACTTTTTCTTTGAGTCAGCAATATACTCTTCTCCGCTTTCACACACTCAGGATGATTTGCTGGATAAATAGATTGCAATAATTGAAGCACTAACTTAAAATATTCCAATGCATCTTTAAAATTTCCAGCATTAAATTCTAAGATTGCATCGCGTCGTATTGCATTTGCCTTCTCTTCTATCATTTGCGGTGTCACTACAGAGAGGGTAAAATAAATCATCTCCTCTTCCAATTTAAAAAAGAACCTTACCTGCTTGGTTGGAGTATGCTTGCGAAATCGATGAAACGTTTCTGCTCGTTCCATTCCCTCCCATTACTTGATAAGTTCTGCCAGCTTTGACTTGACTTGCAGTCTTCGGTCGCGATGGAGGAAGAGATTGATCACCAACTGATGGACCGTTAGTGAACTGATTATTTCCTGGTATATATATCATTCCATTCGAATTCTTTTGAGGGAAATTGTTTGTATTTCTAACTCCAGAACCAGTTGAAGGTCTTCGAACAGGCGTATTACTAACATCTCCCCAATATTCGTGAGCGAAATCTTTTGCATTGTGAATTCTTCCTGCTACTTTACTGCTCGCTGATCTGGGAGTAACAAGATCTTCAATATCATCACCATCGTTGAAATTCCAGACACGACGAAGTGTCAATTCCATATAATCGTCATCATTGATCACCATATACACATTGTGATAATACCTAACAAATTCATCTCTTGTAATAATACCAGCTTGCACAGTTCCAACATCGAAGGTATTAAGAAACTCCTGCATTACATCTTCCTCTGTTAAATTTCCAGTCATAACTTCTGGATGACGGGAAGCGCGATAGTTTTGAAGAAGTACATCAGGTGTTATAGCGTTTTTATTTCCTTGATCTAAACGATCAAATATTTGATGAACCAGCATGAGAATCTTGGGATTTATCGGACCCTACAGACAAAAAAGTAAGAAATCTCTCAAGGAAATAGAAACATCAAATTTACCCTTAACCCTTCGAGTAGCTCATAATAGTCAATTCCTTCTGACCCATCTTTATCTATGGAAAAACTAAGAAAACCATTTTTATTTCGACAAAAGCTTACCAAGATAATGAAATAGCGTCTCAACTTGATCATCTGAGAAAGCTAATTGCAAAGATTGGAAGATCATTTTAAACTCCATCAAATCGATTATAGCGTTGTGATTACTATCGAATTCCTGAAATTTTCTTTGTAAGTCCACGATTCCATTTACTCCTTTCGTTACTAATTGAACCCGTAAGACCCCTAACAGAGTATTTCCTGCAATATTTTCTTCCTGAATTTTTTGATTTACTTCCTTTCGCTTGTTTAAACCAGCCAAAATATTATTCGAAAGGTCTCTGCTATTAACAGGAATATTACTTGAGGATGCTTTAACTGCAGGTTGAACTTTATTTACATTGAGCTCTGGAACACCAGCGACTGGGCGACGATTCTGCGCACTGACAACAGCAGAAGCTGATTGGGGGCGGCGAACTGGTGGTGCCTTTAAAACATTTGGGGCATTAGCCTTCGGATTATAATTTACGTTAGCATCTTCCTTGAGGAGAGAAGTATCACCGATTGTAGTAATAATCTCTACGCCGTTCACGTTAATAACTTTGATAATCTTACCATTAATTGCATAGATATCATCGACACCTTGTTCTCTTAATCGAGAATAAAGTAATTTGATATCATTTTTGTTGGAATTATTCATTCCTAAATCATTATCCAATGTAATGACTTCTTCGATCCCTTGCGAGTTGGTCACCATGACACGGAGATTTGCTGAATTGTTTGTTTTCGATTTTTTTCCAGTTTCATCCTCTGTTGCAGTTATATGCCATGCATTGCAGATCATAAGCTCAAAATAATTGTCATTATCAATACTTGCTGATATATTGTTATAATAGTTTATGAATTCGTCTGTGGTAACTTTACCATCAACGGTTCCTCCGACCTCAAAATTTGCTAAGAATTCTGTTAGGACTTGATTTTTCGTCTTTCTTTTCGCAATAACTTCAGGATGTTTGGAAGTATCATAGACGTTAATCACATCTTGAATATCAATAGTACCATTGCCATCTTTATCCAAACGATTATAAGCTTTCTTGACTAGAAATAATCTTTTTTCGTTCATGGGGTCGCGAATTCCGACAATAAACTCATTGAAGTCAATAAAACCACTACCGTCAGAATCAAAGTAAGCAAACATACTTCGTATGTCATTATCTGAAAGATCGTGTAATGATTGAATCTCTTTGATCGCTTTTTTAAATTCTTGATAGCTGATATTACCGCTATTGTCATCATCCATAATTTTAAATCTTTTTTGCAATTCGAAATAAGAATTGACTCCTCGACCTTTTAAAGCCTTTTTAACTCGATCAATAAGGAGCTTTACTCCTGGAGACGGAGCTATCGATGGGTTCAGTGTTGGATCCGCTTTATCACCTCTAGGTGCACTAAAACCAAACTTTCCTGCGGGTTTATTGCGAGGCAACTTTCCTTTGGGATTTGACATAGGATCTGATGCATCATTCGCTGTAGAGACTTTAACAGCATCAACCCCTTGTTGCTTTAATCGCTTCAGAACTTCTTTTGTGTCTTTAATATCTAATCCTAAGTCATTCTTAATTTCCACAACGTCTTGGGTTCCATCAGATTTTGTAACGAGGACTCTGCGATTAGAACTATTTCCTGCTTCTCCTTCCCCACCTGAGATGTGCCAAGCATTTCTTATCATAAGTTCAAAGTAATCATCTCTATCTATACTGGCACTGATAGCTGCATAATAATTTTGAAATTCCTCTTTAGTCACCTTTTGATCATCGTTTTGACCAACAGTAAAAGTATCCAAAAACTCTAATAAAACTTGATCTTCAGTTTTCTTTCCTGAGATTACATCAGGATGCCTTTTACCATTGTATCTTCCAGCAAGATCAGAAAGCTCTAGGTAACCATTACCATCTTGATCCATGATTTCAAAAGCCATATTGACTAATCTCGCACGACGTTTATTTAAGGCTCCAGCAATTGTTGTCAGAAAATTGTTGTAGGTAATCGCTCCCGAATTTTGTTTATCTGGAAAGAAAAGTAAGGGTCTAAAGAAATCGAACGAATAAATGAAAACACTCACCAAATTTCTTGAATAGCAAAATTGTCTCAGTATCAGACAAAGACATACCAAACTCCTTCATTGCTTTCTTAAATTCTTGAAAAGATAAGGTATTTGATCCGTCGTCATCCATAATTCGAAAAATTCTACCGAGTCCAATGATACCCTTTGCTCCTCTTAGAGAAAGTTGTGATTTTAATTTTTGCAAAATTGGATCATCCAGCATTAGATCTTCTTCATTATCTTTCTCTTGATTTGGTTTAATCCTGCCTTGATTTTGAATATCTTCTTTCCAAGTCCCATACTCAGCGATTGGTTCACCAGTAATCGGAGATACAAATAGCCCAGGTTCAAATTTTTGTACAATTTTCTTGCGATTGTTCCTTTTTGCATTCAATGGATCTTCTCCATTATTCATTAAATGTTGGGTTGTTTGCCATTGCTCCTCGGGAGGTTGACCTCCAATAATTGTATTATTAAAATTTGATACTTTTTGTGTTCCCATTCGCTTCGATTGAAATTTTTGTTCTTCTACTGCATTGTCTTCAGGATTTTCTCTTTGGTCCTTATTTTGAAACAGCTTCCCAACACTAGAATTCATATGTGCGTTGTATTTATATCGATGAGACTTCTGTTCTGCTGTTGTTGTAGGATCTTCTGGTTTAAAATTCGGATCAAAATATGCTACATACTCATTTTGCACTTGTTGTTGCTGTAGTTTCGTCAAAAGGTAACTAAATTGATAAGTAGAACTTACAATTTTTCTTTCTTCTCCACGCTCTTGGTATTGACGAAGTAAATCATTTGATTGATGCTATAAAACGAAGAATTAGAAAGCTTCAAAGAAAAGAAGAACAAATATAATACATTTCTCGGCGAATTGCTCGTATTTGCGGTGGATAAAATTTCTTGCGGTGCTCTATTAACGATATCCTTTCTTTCCCCTTGAAATTTCGAGAGCTTTGAGAGTAATTGGAGTGTAGGAGTAGGTCGATGTGCATATGTAGGATGCTTTGGCATTGGATTCATAGTTCTCTGCATTCTTTCGATCTTTGTTTTCAATTGCTGATCAGAAAAGGAGAAGAAATTTTTGAAAACGTAACGGTTGTTACAGGAGAAGAGACGATCGAACAAACGAAATCGAAAACGATTTGAGGAAAGATTGGATTGGGGATGTTGAAAATTGGTTCGAAAACCAAGCTCGCAAGAGTGACTTTGAGGAGATATCTTTCTTCGCATCAGATCATCCCAAATGAAGCTCAAGTAGTTGTGATTGGTGGTGGAATAATTGGAAGTTCTATTGCTTATCATTTGGGAAAGTTTGGAGTAAAGGATGTTGTGCTTTTGGAGCAAAATAAAATTACTTCCGGAACTACATGGTAGGCCACTGTACTTTAATTCCCTTTTCATTTATTCTAATACATTTCAAGGCACGCCGCAGGGTTAATGGTTACTTTCGGCTCCTTGTCAGAAACTTCAACTGAAATTCGAAAATACTCTAAAGAGCTTTACAGTACAGTTTTAGAAGCCGAAACTGGTCAATCTACTGGTTTCAAACCTGTAGGATTTATTGAATTAGCGGCTGATCGAGACCGTTTGGAAGAATATCGAAGAGTTGCTGCCTTTAATCGAAAGTGTGGTGTTGATGTTCAAGAGATAGGTCCTTCTGAGATAAAGAATTTGTTTCCCCTCTGTAAGGCCGATGATATTTTAGCTGGATTTTATGTGAAGGATGATGGTCGTGTGAATCCGGTTGATGCAACGATGGCCTTTTATAAAGGTGCAAAGTTAAACGGGGTGAAGATTTTCGAAGATGTGCAAGTGGAAAAAGTTGAAACTGAGTTAATGATTGATAACGTGAATCGAAAAGTCAAGTCAGTACTATTGGAGAATGGGCAAAAGATTAAAACTCAATACGTTGTGAATGCTGCTGGTATGTGGGCAAGGCAGCTTGGACAGAGAAATGGTGTAACTATCCCGAATCAGGCGGCGGAACACTACTATATTGTCACAGACAAAATCCCTGAAGTCGACCCAAACTGGCCTATCATTGAAGATCCTGCTAATTATACTTATATTCGACCCGAAGCGGGTGGATTAATGATCGGCCTGTTTGAAGGAAAAGCAGCTCCTTGGAGCGTTTCGTCTGTCCCCAAAGACTTTTCTTTCGGAGAAATCGACCCCGATTTCGATCGAATGCAGCCATACGTTGAAGCTGCTATGTCACGTGTCCCTAAAACCTTGAATACTGGAATAAAGAAGTTCTTTTGCGGTCCCGAATCATTTACTCCTGATTTGGGACCTGTTATAGGCGAAGCCCCTGAAATCAAGAATTATTTTGTGGCAGCGGGTTTAAACTCAATTGGAATTTTAACTGGTGGTGGAATTGGTAGATTAGTTGCTAATTGGATTATTAATGGCAAATCTGATATGGACATTACCGGAATGAATATTGATCGTTTTCACCCATATCAAACAACCCCTCAATATCGACAGACGCGTGTTGTTGAGACTTTAGGAATGGTATACAAATGCCATTATCCTTATAAAAGCAAAGAAACTGCTCGAGGAGCGAAGCGATCACCCTTTTATGATCGTTTGATTCAGCAGAATGCCTATTTTAAAGATGTGAGTGGTTGGGAAGGCGCTGACTGGTATGCTCCTCCTGGTGTTTCGCCCTTAATCGAAAAACATTCTTGGGGAAGATATCCTTTTTTTGAATATTGGGCCAACGAACATAAGGCTTGTCGTGAAGGTGTTATTGCTATGGATATGTCGTTTATGAGCAAGTTCTTAGTTCAGGGGAAAGATGCTGGCATCGCCCTCAACCATCTCTCAACTGCTAATGTCGATGGTGAATCCAATATGATAACCTACTGCCAGTGGTTGAATGATCTTGGCAAAATGGAAGCGGATTTAACAGTAACGAAGCTGGCAGAGGATAAATTCTATGTTGTTGCAACAGACACTATGCATAGACATGTTGAAACCTGGATGAAAAGAAATTTAAACCCGCAAGGTGATCGCCATGTTTTTATTGCTGACGTTACCGGTGGCTACGCTCAACTCAATGTTCAAGGTCCAAAGTCAAGGGAGTTGATGCAATTACTAACTGATTCAGATATGTCAAATGAGTCTTACCCGTTCAGAACAGCAAGAGAGATCGATATAGGATACGCAAAAGTATTATGTGCCCGCATTACTTACTTAGGAGAATTAGGGTATGAATTGCACATTCCGACGGAGCAAGCATTGCACGTTTATGAGCAAGTCGTTGAAAAAGGCAAGAAAGTCGGATTAGTACACGCTGGATTAAAAGCACTGGCAAGTTTAAGAATGGAGAAGGCTTATCGTGATTATGGCCATGATATGGATAATACAGATACCCTTTTAGAGGTAAAATATATGTCCTTGAGTCTACACTTTCTAACTGTTCTGGTATCTTAGGTTGGACTCGGATTCACTGCTGATTATGAAAAACCAGGAGGATTTATTGGTAAAGAGGCAGTATTGAAACAAAAGGAAGAATTAAAAGCGAAAGGTGGATTGAAGAATCGATTGACTCAGGTGTTGGTGTTGAATCCAGAGCCTTTAATGTATCACGGCGAAGTCGTTTATCGCAATGACCAAAGAGTTGGCGATATCCGCGCTGCTTCTTACGGTCATACTTTGGGTGGTGCGGTTGGGTTAGCGATGATTACAGCAGCTGAGGGTCAAGTCGTGAACAAACAATACCTGACCGAAGGAAAATGGGAAGTAGAAATTGCTGGTAATAAGTATCCTTGTCGGCTGTCATTAAATCCAATGTATGACCCGAGTAACAAAAAAATAAAATCATAATCTTGGAAGTCTACTTGTTTTTTTTTTTAAAATCGTGTAGTAGTTATGTTAATTTTAATTCAAAATTATTTTTGAGATGATAAAAATCGAGATTTTGAAAAAACGATAATTTGTATTGTCTTTCCCATTTTCACGCGTTTTGCTGCTGTATCTTTTCTTGAATGAAGTGAAAAACGAAGTTTGCGTGTGCAAGATGACAGGTTTTCCACAAAGCTCTTTGATCATCGCTCACTTCACACGTAACCTTAACTTCCTCCTATCTCTCTCATCGATTTCATAGCGATTGCCATACAAATTACACCCACCTCCCTTTTATTGGTTGGTAGTGTATCTCATTTATTGCTCGGTTTGTTGCTGCTATTGATTTTCTTACTACTTGATCGAAGTAATTCAATGTTGGGTTTCATTCGGACGAACGCATTATCAGCACGTCGAAATGTGCTTTATCGAAAGACTTTGATCCAAAGTTTGGCCGTTAATAAGAAGCACGGTCAAGATGTCGATGAGAGAAGTATCAAAGCTCGCTTAACATTGGGAGATGGGAGTGTCTTCGAAGGATTTTCCTTTGGAGCTACAAAATCTGTCAATGGTGAAGTTGTCTTTACGACTGGTATGGTCGGTTATACTGAGAGCTTGACCGATCCATCTTATAGAGGACAGGTAAGGTCTTGAAGCTTCGTTGATCGCAAATTAACAAAGATCTAGATCCTCACATTAACATATCCTATGGTGGGAAACTATGGTGTGCCTTCACCATCTAAACTTGATAAGTACGGATTGCCTGAAGGTTTTGAAAGTGATCACATCCATGCTACCGCATTACTGGTCCAAGATTATTCTTACTCCTTTTCCCACTGGTAAGCTTTCTTTTCTGCTCTTTTTCTTCCTCTAATGGGTTAATAGGGATTCGAGTATGTCACTCAGTGACTGGTTGAAAAAAGAAGGCGTCCCTGCAATCCACGGAATAGATACTCGCTTGCTCACAAAGAAAATACGATCTCACGGAGCAATTCTCGGAAAGATTGAGTTCGAAGACCAGTCTGAGCTCCCTCTTGAAGATCCCCATAAGCGCAATTTAGTTGCGGAAGTTTCCACAAAGGAGGTTAAAGTTTACGGTAAAGGAAACCCTATTAAAATTATGGCGATAGACTGTGGTATCAAATCGAATATGATTCGTATGCTTTTAGATCGAAAAGCTGAAGTTACATTAGTACCTTGGAATTACGAAATATTCGAAAATATCAATAAGTATGATGGTTTATTTATCTCGAATGGCCCGGGTGATCCTAATATGTGCGTTAAAACGATTGAAGAGTTGAGAAAGGTTTTAAACTCTGATATTGTGAAGCCAATCTTCGGAATTTGCTTAGGAAATCAGGTAAAGTTACATCATCTTTTACCTTCAAAATTTGATATGTGCTTCGTAGCTCTTAGCCCTTGCTGCAGGAGGAAAGACCGAAGAGCTTCCCTTCGGTAATCGTGGACAGAATCAACCAGTGATCAATATGTTGAATAAGGAATGCTATATCACCCCGCAAAACCACGGCTATGCTGTTTACGATCGCACTTTGCCCAAAGGATGGAAAACACTATTCAAAAATGCCAATGATGGTACCAATGAAGGAATATATCATATTTCAAAACCAATCTTTAGTGCACAATTTCACCCTGAAGCCATGGGTGGTCCAACTGATACCGCCTTTTTGTTTGATGTTTTCTTAGATGCCATCAAGAACAAAAGAAGTACTGTTCACTTCCCAAAGAGGAACATTCAAGCACACATTCCGAAGTACCGCAAAGTGTTAATGCTTGGAAGTGGTGGATTATCCATCGGTCAGGCAGGAGAGTTTGACTATTCTGGCTCTCAAGCAATCAAAGCTCTGAAGGAGGGTGGAATTAAAGTAGTATTGATTAATCCAAACATTGCATCCGTTCAGACAAATTCTGGTTCCGATTCTTCGAATGGCAGTGCCGATTCTGTTTATTTCCTTCCAGTTAATGCTGAGACAGTTGAAGAAATTATTAAAAAAGAACGACCCGATGGTATCTTAATTTCTATGGGTGGCCAAACTGCATTGAATTGTGGTGTTGAGTTACATCACAAGGGTATTTTTAAGAAATACGGTGTAAAAGTTATGGGCACACCAGTGGAGACAGTGATTGCTACCGAGGATCGTGAAATCTTTAATAGTAAATTGAAAGAGATCGGGGAAAAAATAGCTCAATCCAAAACCGCAGAGAATGTTGAAGAAGCTAAAAGAGTTGCTAAAGAAATCGGCTATCCTGTGATGATTCGATCTGCTTATTCATTAGGTGGTTTAGGATCAGGCATTTGCCAAAATGAACAGATTTTGGAGGAGAAGTCAAAGATAGCATTAGCGTTAAGTCCCCAAATTTTAGTCGAGAAAAGTCTGTTAGGATGGAAAGAATTGGAATATGAAGTTGTGCGCGATGCGTATGATAATTGCATTACAGTTTGCAATATGGAGAACTTCGACCCTCTTGGTATTCATACTGGTGAATCGATCGTTGTAGCTCCATCGCAGACTTTATCCAACCGTGAATATCACATGTTACGTGAAACTGCTATCAAAGTTGTGCGTCATCTCGGCGTGGTTGGCGAGTGCAATATTCAGTATGCATTAGATCCTCATTCCTTAGACTACTGTATTATCGAGGTAAATGCTCGCCTTTCTCGATCTTCTGCGTTAGCGTCAAAGGCAACCGGGTATCCTTTAGCCTTCGTAGCAGCAAAAATTGCCATGGGCACCGCGCTTCCAGATATTAAGAATTCGGTCACTGGTACAACTCAAGCCATGTTCGAGCCCTCTTTGGACTATGTGGTAACAAAGATTCCTCGATGGGATTTAGGGAAGTTTAAAGGTGTATCTAAACAAATTGGAACCGCTATGAAGAGTGTTGGTGAAGTCATGGCAATTGGACGCACATGGGAGGAAAGTATTCAAAAAGCATTAAGAATGGTCGATCCATCTGTTAAAGGTTTTGAGGGTAACAAGAATAAACGATTAACAAAGGTAGAGATTATCCAAGAATTATTAAAACCAACTGATAAGCGAATTTTCGCTATTGCTCAAGCCTTACAGGAAAAGATCTTAACTTTACAGGAAATTTCGAACTATAGTAACATTGATCCTTGGTTCTTGCGACGATTAGAGAGAATTGTTGACTTCCAAGATGAAATTTTTGCCAAATCATCAATCTCACTTGATGAACTTACTAAAGAACAGGTACTAGAAGCGAAGCAATTAGGTTATTCTGATTTACAGATCGCCAATCTGTTGAATGCTGCAAATGCTCAAAATGGTGCCACATCGAAGGTAGTTTATAAAGAAGATGATGTTAGACAATTTCGAATTGGAAAGTATGAAATTACTCCATGGGTGAAGCAAATCGATACCTTGGCCGCTGAATATCCGGCTCAGACTAATTACCTTTATACCACCTATCACGGTGCTGAAGATGATATTCCAGGCCAAAACCAATCCATTGTTGTCTTAGGGAGTGGAACTTATCGTATTGGCTCCTCGGTTGAGTTTGATTGGTGTGGTGTAAGTACCATTCGAACATTGAGACGATTAGGATATCGTGCTGCCATGATCAACTATAACCCTGAGACAGTGAGTACTGACTATGATGAATGTGATGAGCTGTATTTTGAGGAATTATCAAAAGAACGAATTTTAGATATTTATGAAAAAGAACATGCGAAAGGTATCGTTGTTTCAATGGGTGGACAAATCCCTAATAACTTAGCGTTGCCATTATCACATCAATCGCATGTGAAAATAATTGGCACTGATCCTAAACAGATTGATAGAGCAGAGAATCGTGAAATCTTTAGTTCAATTATTGATCAATTAGGATTGCAACAGGCTGAGTGGAAAGAATTAAAAGATCTTTCATCTGCTTTATCCTTTGCTGATAAAGTTGGTTATCCTGTTCTGGTTCGTCCTTCTTATGTTCTTTCTGGTGCTGCAATGAAGGTCGCTTATGATTCTGCTACTTTAACAGAATATCTGAAGGATGCTACATCCGTCTCCCCGGATCATCCTGTGGTTATTTCCAAGTTTATTCAAGGAGGTAAAGAGATTGAAATGGATGGCGTCGCAAAGAACGGTAATGTTGAAGGTGTTGCAATTCACGAGCATGTAGAAGAAGCTGGTGTTCATTCTGGAGATGCCACTTTAGTCCTACCACCTCAGAATATTAGTGAATATATGAAATTACGTATTGAAAAGGCAGGACAACAAATTGTGAAGGAGTTACAAATTACTGGCCCTTTCAACATTCAATTTATTATTAAAGATAGTAATTTATATGTTATTGAATGTAATTTGCGAGCATCCAGATCTTTTCCATTTATCTCTAAAGTCTACGGCACCGACTTCATCGAAGCCGCAACTAAACTTATGTTAGATCTCCCAATCGATGATAGCAATTTACCTACCATCGGAACCAGAAATCGACCTAACGGCTATGTCGCAGTGAAATCACCTATGTTTTCATTTACTCGTTTAGGCGGTGCTGATCCAGTATTAGGTGTGGAAATGGCATCTACTGGTGAAGTGGCTTGTTTCGGTAACAATGTTTATGAAGCATTCTTAAAGTCTTTGCAAGCATCGAACTTCAAATTACCCAAAAAGAAGATTCTCCTCACAATGAACTCAAGCTTCCATGAAGAAAATATTGATTTAATATATCTGTTAGCGAAGTTAGGATACGATATTTACTGCACCGGTGACACGTATCAATTCTTAAATGAAAAACTTGTTCCATGTCATTATGTTGATAGTTCAATCACCACAACTACAGCGGAAGGGGCAACTGATAAAACCTTAAAGAAACTGATAACCGACAAAGAAGTGGATTTGGTTATTAATTTACAGTCATATGATCATGTCCACCAAAGTAATGGCAATGACGGTACTGCGAAGCAGAATGAGAACGTAGATTATTTTGTGCGTCGTTCTGCAGTTGATTTTGGAATTCCATTGATTACAAATGAGCAGTTATTCCAATTATTTGTGAAGTCTTTGAATGATTATAAGCAAGGTAGATCAAACATTCATACGGTGAGTATACTATTTTTTTCTCACATATTTTATGATTTTACAATTTTATTTCTCTCTATAGCCTTTGAGTATTGCAGACCATTATGCAAAGGAAAATCCTGAATTATATCGACAAGAGAAAGCATAGATATACCTGTGACTAATAAATTCACATTCCAAACCATTTTTGTATTCAAATGCTCCTTCATTTCACCTTTTACATTTCCTTTCTCATCGAATTTAGGCTCTCTTTCTTACACATACATTAATGTTAGAATAATTTTATCGATAAATATCGATTGAAATTTATTATAATTTAATACAGATTATGGTGGATTGCCTTGTTTAATCACTCAAAGTAAACTTTGAATCTCTCTTAGATCAACGAGATGTCGCAAGGTTGGACGACCATGTGGACAATTCCATGGTTGATCTATCTCTGCCAACTGACGTACAATTGTTTCCATCTTCTTTCTCTCTAATCCTGTTCCTATCATAACAGCAGTCCTGCATGCTTTCGAAGCAAACGTTGACATTAATTTTGGTAACATCACTGACGTCTTCCTCTTCTTTCGTTCCCTGCCTTCTTCTAAACTACCGCTCATATTCGACTGTTGCTGATTCTTGATTAATAGATAATCTTTAGAAAGACGATTCTCCATCATATCCTCTTGTAGACCTTCGCTAATCAATGAAGCTAACTCATTGATATCATTCACATTGAACTCAACATCTTTATAATAAGGCTTTGTCCACAGTTGCAACCTTCTTCCAATCGGTTGATCTTCATCGTATGTCAACTTAAATCCATTGTCTTCAAAGGTTGGAAGATTTTCATGAATGATTTGTTCATTCGCTGAAGAGATATCTAAAGTTAAAGGAAGGATCAATGGTTGTATTTTAATTGAAGTTGTGCGCTGTAGGGTTTCAAAACTATGAGAGGGAATTGATAAGGAAGGTAAAAAGAATAGAAAGCGTAAAAAACGAACCGATATTTTTCATCACACGCATGTTGGTCAAGGATATATAAGTCATCATTTAATCGTGCAATGATAAAGCCAAGGTTAAACTGACCAAGAATTTGCATTTGAGGAAAGTCCTAAGAGTCGAATTGGAGTAAGTAAGAGTTGGATAGTAAAATCAATGACCTTACCTCTTTTCGGATGGTACGATATGTTTCCTTTTGGATGTTAAACGCAACTTCTCTTTCTAATCGCTCGAGATCACGATTCTCTGAATTACTGATGGAATCGACTACCGATCTCTTGCGTTTTCTTTCATTACTATTCATTTGCGAATTGAATTGTCGTAAAATTTCTTCAGTACATACGTTCCATTGAGATAATCGAATATCTGTATTTTTGTTTTCAATCAAGACAGGACTTTCTTCCCTTGCATCAACTTGTTCGGTGAGATTGATAGGTAAAGACTTATCATTCAACTCATCTTCTTGCTGTTTCAATTGAACGGTAGACGAGATCTCTTGCAATTCTTCTTTATTAACTCGACGAATATCTGAAAATTGCAACTTTTGTTGAACGAATGAAACTTTCTCCGAAGAGATTGAATTGTTGGTGAAGAATAGGGATTGTGATGAAGAAGGTTCACTTCTTGTAATTGAATTTGAAGAGAAAGAGGATTTCCACTTGTTACTGCTACTAAAGGAAGGAAAAGATAAAGACTTTGAAGACTTTGAAGCGGTGACATATCTTTGCTGTTCTAGAGGAGAAGACCAGACCGTCTTCTTATCTTGAGAAAAGACTAACGAAGTCACTGCCTCGGCTTTTTCTGTAGATGGTGCTTCAGGGAAAACTTCATTCTGTTGAGATAATGTAAGAATAGGCGAGGATATAAAAGACTTGATCGTATCAGCATTTCTTTCTTTTTGACTGTTTTCCTGGAATGACAGAGTTGATGATTGCGATGATGAGGAAAATATTCCGGTCTCCATACTAATTGCTTGCTCCTCGCTCTGATTAGTATTTACAGAATCACCTATGGAGGATGATTTTTCTCTCACAACAGGACTTTCTTTGAGAAAAGTTGTAATCACTGGATGATTTACTAAAAAACAATTCCTTGAGGGTGAATAAAGTTCATCAACAATATTTTTTAATTTTTCAAGGACAATCATATCATTCTTCAAAATAATCTCACGCTTATCTGGTGTTACATTTACATCAACATTTCCTTTACTAACACGTAAATCAATTATAAAAGCAGGCTTTTGTTTCATTTCATATTTTCTCCAAATTTCATTTAATATTTTATTTAATTTCGGGAAATCAACAGGTCGTTTGTTACAGAAAATATACTGACGATCATTATCACTCCGACCAACACCGACACCAACTTTTGAAATCCATCCATTAATTGTTACTCGAAACTCTGACTCTTCATCCTGGTTCTCATCGTTGGAGTTAATGGGGATTTCATCATCATTCGAGAGAGTGGCTTCTGTAACCTCTTTCGAATCATTCTTTTCCTCCACATCCAAATCCTCCGAAAGAAAGGACGATGGGAGTTGTTTCTTGATGTCTTCCTCTGTTACATCGACATTGAAGGTTAACAGAGATGTCAGAAACTTCGATCCGAAGATGTTGCTAATATTTTCCTCAATCTTCGAAGTCGCTGGGACTGATAATAAAACTTGGCGACTCCCATTCGTGATATTGCTTAATGATAGCTTTACACCTACAGAGAATAAAGCATAAGCTTGAAGGACCTTAATAGTCTTCTGATAATGCTTTTTTATTGAGCTAGACGTATCAGTCAGGAAACTCCAAATCCTTTCTATAGAAACTTACCGTACAAATTCACCCCTTCGTACAGGGAGGGACTCAAAGATATTTTCAACCACGATAGTAGTTCCATTCGCTCTGGCTGAGATGGACTTAGAAGATAGCCTGTGAAATGAAGTATAACTGGGAAGATTATCAGTAAAAGCAACGAAATACCTCCCAAACTTATCAAACATTAGGGTTGTACCAACTTTATCTTCTGCTCTTTTGGTCATGATCTGAAACTTGCCGCTAAGCTCACAAAGAGCATTGAGGGCTTCACCGCGAAAACCAAACGACAAAACACCTTCAAGATCCTCAAACCGGCTTATTTTAGATGTATGATGTTTTTGCACAATTGATGTATAATCATCAGGATGAATACCGTGTCCATTATCAGCAACTTCGATTCCATCAGCACCCATATTTTTTAATTTCACCTCAATCACCGTTGCACCGGCATCCAATGAATTCTCAACGAGCTCTTTCACCGCTGTTGCTAAATCAATCACTACCTGACTACTACAGATGCGATGAATGGATTCAATATCCATTAACTTTATCTCCGTACTCATTCTTCTCTTGTGTTTGTCTCTTTTCTCTTAAAAATTCAAACTCAAAATTAAAATAAAGCACATTTCACTTTGAAGACACAGTATTGGGAACTTCATGAATCGCGGGTTTTGGGCAGAAACCGGGCAGAGGCCCACTGCCAAGCTTTCATCAACTTTTTCCTTCTTCATTGGTTATGTTCGAGGAGGAGAAGTACACCTACGAGGAACTCACTCGCCCGATTAAGGCGGTAGAGGAGAAATGGAAGCTTCTACCTCATTTCTTAAGATTGCGAGGGTTGATGAGACAGCATATTGACTCGTTTAATCATTTCGTCAATGTTGATATGAAAGAAATTGTGAATGCAAGGTCAAATCAAGAAATTCGAAGTGATGCTGATCCTAAGTTCTTTTTGAGGTATACAGATATTTATGTTGGAGAACCGAATTTGGAAGAAGAAGCATTTGTTACTTCGAATGTGACCCCCTTTCAATGCAGATTGAGAGATTGCACATATTCGGCTCCTTTATATGTCAATGTTCGATATACAAGACAACGACAAATTGTCACGAAAAATGGAGTACAAATCGGTCGTATCCCGATTATGCTTCGAAGTGAGAAGTGTGTTTTAAATGGTAAGTCACCGGCGGAGTTGGCTGCCATGAAAGAATGCGAGTATGATCCTGGGGGATATTTCGTCGTCAAGGGCAATGAAAAGGTTATTTTAATGCATGAACAATTATCTAAAGTAAGTCCTTCTTTTTGTTTCTCTTCCTCTGATCCCAAACTGCGTAGAATCGTGTTATTATTGAATTGGACAGCAAAGATAACGTCAGTGCCACTATTACGTCCTCCACTCATGAGAGAAAGTCTCGATGTAGTATTTTCTTTAAAAACCAAAGAGTAAGATCAAGTTTTGAAATGGTGTTAGGACAAGCACCTGACCTCTATTTTATGTAGATCTACCTGAAGCATAACTCTCTCGGCGACGATATCCCTATTGTGATTGCCCTTAAAGCCATGGGAATGGAGTGTGATCAAGAGATCGTGCAATTTGTTGGTACTGAGCCAGATATTATGGATTTATTTTCTGGAAGTTTAGAGGAGCCTTACAATTTAGGCATTTTCACTCAGGAGCAGGTAACTCTTTGCTCTACAACCCTGCACTTATTATTACTTTTCCCTCGCTTTCTAGGCTTTAAATTACATTGGCCAAAAAGTTAAAGCAGTCAGAGAGAACAACACAAACCCCCGCTCCACTTACAAGAAGAACATTACACCAGCTGCAGAAGCTGCAGAAGTCCTGGCTCATGTTGTGTTAAATCACGTCCCAGTCGAAAAATATTGTTTTCGACCAAAAATTGTCTATATTACACATATTATTCGCCGTGTTCTCTATACAGTTCAAGATAAACGATTATTAGATGATAAAGATTATTATGGTAATAAACGTTTGGAATTAGCAGGATCATTAATTTCATTACTATTCGAAGATTTGTTCAAAAGATTTAATAGTGATTTAAAACGTCAAGCTGATCTAATATTATCAAAAGCGAATCGCGCGAGTGGATTTGATATAGTAAAATTTATGCGTGCAGATACAATAACGCAAGGGTTTGTTCATGCGATCTCGACTGGTAGTTGGGTATTAAAGCGTTTCCGTATGGATCGTGCTGGTGTAACTCAGGTTTTATCACGATTAAGTTATATTTCTGCTTTAGGTATGATGACACGTGTATCGTCACAGTTTGAGAAGACGCGTAAAGTATCAGGTCCACGTTCGTTGCAACCATCACAGTGGGGTATGATGTGTCCTGCCGATACCCCTGAAGGTGAAGCATGTGGTTTAGTGAAAAATTTAGCATTATTAGCACATGTCACAAATGATGAAGAGAGTGAAAATGAAAATCTTCGTCGTATATGTTTTGATTTAGGTGTTGAAGATGTTACGTTATACTCTGGTGAAGAAATTAACGCACAATCAACTTATTTAGTATTTTTAAATGGTTTAATTGTTGGTGTTCATCAAAAGCCTAATGATTTAGTTGATAAAATTCGACAATTAAGAAGAAATGGACGTGTTGGTGAATTTGTATCCGTTTATTTAAATGTTGTACAAAAAGCTGTCTATATTGCAAGTGATGGTGGACGTGTATGCCGTCCATTATTAATTTTAGATGATGATGGGAAATTACGTTTGAAACAAAAGCACATTGACACGTTAGGTAAAGAGACACAATTACAAGATTTATTAGAACAAGGTATTATGGAATATGTTGATGTCAATGAAGAGAATAATTGTTTAATTGCTTTAAGAGAAGCTGATATTACTCCAGAACATACACATATGGAAATTGATCCATTAACAATCTTAGGAGTTGTTGCAGGATTAGTTCCTTACCCTCATCACAATCAATCACCACGTAATACTTATCAGTGTGCCATGGGAAAGCAAGCTATTGGAACGATAGGAATGAATCAATATGAAAGATTTGATACGTTATTGTACACTATGATTTACCCGCACAAGCCTATGGTAAAGTCAAGAACTTTAGATTTAGTGAACTTTGATCATGTCCCTGGCGGTCAAAATGCTTCTCTTGCCGTCATGAGTTATTCTGGTTATGATATCGAAGATGCTGTTATCTTAAATCGTGGTTCGATGGATCGTGGATTTGGGCGTTGTTTAATTGCAAAAAAGTTTGTCACATCCATTCGTCGTTACAGCAATGGAACATCAGATAGAAGTGTTGGTCCTTTAGATGCGAGTCAATTTCCTGGTGGTAAAGATGATCCACGATTCAAAAAACAAGAATTTTTAGACCCTGATGGCATTTGTTCTGTCGGACAAGTATTAGAACCAGGCCATGTTCTTGTGAATAAATTTTCACCGGTAAATACGGGTGAAATTGTTGATGGAAGATTAGAACCTGCAAATGATGAATATCGATCAACTAAGATTACTTATAAAGGTGCAGTCCATTCAACTGTTGATAAAGTCCTGATTACCTCCAATGAAAGTGATCATTTCATTGTGAAAGTGATGATGAGACAAATTCGTCGTCCTGAAGTTGGTGATAAATTTTCTTCTCGACACGGACAGAAAGGTGTCTGCGGTTTAATTATTAATCAAGAGGATATGCCATTTAGTGAGAAGGGTATTTGCCCTGATTTAATTATGAATCCTCATGGTTTTCCATCGCGAATGACTGTGGGTAAAATGATTGAATTAGTTAGTGGGAAAGCTGGAGTGTTCGAAGGTCGGCAAGGTTATGGGTCGGCTTTTGGTGAAGAGTTTGGAAATGCAGACAAAGTGGAAGATTGTTGTGCTTTGTTAGTGAAGAATGGTTATAGTTATGTTGGGAAGGATTTATTGACTTCGGGAATCACAGGACAGCCCTTGGAAGCCTTCGTTTTCATGGGACCACTCTTCTACCAGAAATTAAAGCACATGGTCTTGGACAAAGCCCACGCTCGTAGTAAAGGACCTCGAGCAGTGTTAACTCGTCAACCAACAGAAGGTCGTTCTCGAGATGGTGGATTACGTCTAGGAGAAATGGAACGAGTAAGTTATCACCCTTCTCTATTGCTTTTGCCAACTAACTTCTCCTCTCTGTTAGGATTGTTTGATTGGTTATGGAGCGTCTAACTTGATTATGGAAAGATTGATGATTTCATCTGATGCATTTACAGCCAATGTCTGCGAAGGTTGTGGCTTGCTTGGATATGAGGGGTGGTGTCAAAGATGTCGAAGTGGAGAAAAGGTAGCATCGATTAGAATGCCTTATGCTTGTAAGCTGCTCTTCCAAGAACTACAAAGTATGAATATCTCAACACGATTAAGATTGCAAGATATGTAATTAATCAACAATACAAAAACAGTATGAAATCTATTTGGTCGATATGGTTATCACAATTCATGAATTCCTCATCTGCAATATGATGATTGAAAGTCATTCGATTTCTGCTGCATAGGGTGATTCGAGGAAAGAAAGCGGTACTATTTCTTTTTTTAATTACTATAGTACTGTATATATTCAGGATATTCTTAAGACAATGAAAAGGAAAACAAGAAAACTGAGAACACTGAAGTGCTGCATATAGTAAGCAAGGATAAAAACACTAAAAGCACAAAATGAATGAGTGAAATGAATGACTGACTAATTATGAAATGAGCATGTCAGACAAAAGGAAAGGCGAAAATAAATGTCCTACACTAGTACAGAAAAGAAAGTGAAAAACAAAAGGCGTCGTACATACGTATTTAAGGTCAAATAATTAAAACGAATATTAAGAATATAGAAATCAAGTTATTTGAGGTCTGAGAGGGATAATATCTGAGCTATCACCGTGGTAAGGAAGGAACCTTTCTCAAATTGACTGTTTATGGAACGAACTAAAATAATTTATCAGATTAATACAATGTCTCTAAGTGCTTGTCTTCTCTTCGTTTTCATAGAGAAGAGTAACTGCGATGAAATCATTCTCTAAGTCGT